>Ga0116229_10003364_pt1 | contig 26205 bp, 24 predicted proteins | sample S1TSphgellanicum_3_FD_87313 | JGI IMG/M metagenome (GOLD analysis project Ga0116229, IMG submission 87313) | Host-associated microbial communities from peat moss isolated from Minnesota, USA - S1T2_Fc - Sphagnum magellanicum MG | ecosystem: Host-associated > Plants > Peat moss > Unclassified... | reverse complement strand
CCATGTCATGCAGGTGAACATTGCAGGCTGCAATCATATCAATGTAAGATTCTGTTTTGTACTGTGTGTGCACCTTGACAATGTTCTGATGATCCCCAGCTTGCAGTTTCAAATTCCCCAATTGGAAGCATACCGTGATGATCGATCATGTCTGAGAGAAAAAATAAATTCGAGAGACACTAGAGACAAAGAGAGAAGGTTTGAACTGCGCACCGATAAGTTCAAGCCACATGGTGAAAAAGACCTGTGCTACCCCTGCCAAGGTTCCGAAAAGCCCCTGGAGTATGATAACCTGAAATGTAGGTACTTTGAGCACCGCCTTCATAGCAACAGATGATTCACGCCATGCACTCCGAATGCTCATTCTGGTGTTTTCTTCACTGTCCTTAATATTACTGTAAACAAAACAGTCTAACTTCAGGACTTTAAGTCTAAAAGGGTCTCTTTCCATTCGGCTGCTGTGATCACAACACACACAACAGCCCAATGGAAAGGCACTGACATAGGACCTTGCTTTATGCTGCAAGTCCAGTTGCTTTCAATTGGAGATCTACAAGTGGGTTGAAAATATGTAATTAATCATGTTAGGAACTCTGGGAACATATGTTCTCGTTAAAAAAAGGGACAGATTTCACTGCATGGTGAGTCCGGTAGAGCTGTGAGATGACTATGATCACAGCAGACTAATGGAAAAATGTACTAAAGAGATACATCATGTGCCAGTGCAGCAGCAATCATGGGGGGTGGGATAAAAAAAGCCCGCACATGGAGGAAGTCAGAAAGAAAGAGATCTGTAGAAACAACTGCTATGGTAGTAGTTAGGGCACCTTTGATGTGAATCTTGACAAGAAAGACTAGTTGGAGCTGGAGCTGTTGGAGCACATGGATCCCGGACTTGGGTATGCACCAGGCAACCTATGACAGTGCTGGCCACCGCACCCACAATGAACGCCGTCCGCCAACCCGGCACTCCCAAGTACGTATGGCCTGCCATCAGCGTAGCGGTTAAGCTACCTGCTATTCCCCCTATGGCACCCACCAGGTTCAACAATCCAAAGCCAACACCTCTGCCCTCTTCCAAATAAGAATCAGCAATGAAGGACTGCAAAGCAGGGATCACCATGGCAAGTCCAACTCCGTTCACAGCCCGAGAGAGCGTGCACTGAGTGAAGCTCACCGCGACTGCGAACGCCGCTGTGGAAAACGCCCAAAGCAGTGTCCCAAGCCCGATCACCGACGATCGATTGTAGCGCACCGCTAACAGGCCGGCCAGAGGAGAACACAGCGCCTGCACGAGGATACGGACGAACGTCAGCACACCCAACTGCGAAGGACTCAGATGGAAAGCTTCCGACACTTCCTTGTACACAGCTGGTAACAGGGACTCATCCGCCCTCTCCATGGTCGCCGCCAAGTTGATGAGAACAAGCGACATCGACGACATCCCAGAGCCCATTGTTCTCTGCAACAGAGGCATGATGATCTTGCGCCACCAGATTATTATTATAAATTCTGCACAAAACACAAAACCGCAACCACCTACATTTTTTAAAAACAAAAAGCAAAGACAAACTGCTAAAATTTTCAACTATGTACCAAACCCCCTCACCCCCGCCCCAAAAAAAAAACATCAACACAACTACCATAAATTGATCAATCCTGCACAATCCAAAAACCCCAAAAAAATCAGCAAAACTACCATAAATTGATCGATCCTGCAAAACCCAAGACACCCCAGGGGGCCCAGCAACAACAACAACAACAAAATTCAATCCTCCTGCAACATGAGCTCTAGATACGTATAGGTAACTCCAACAACAATCTCGAACTAGTTACAAAATCTTCTTCTACTTCAACTGTTACAAGAACGATAAGTTCTTCTCATGTAGTGACAATCATACTAGATGTACTTCATGTTCTTCTTGTAGTAGTTGTAGTAATAGTACCTCCTAAAGATTCGCATAAGGAGGCAAAGTTCGTCACCTTTTCTTTGTTCTCTTTTTGATTTTCCTGCAACTATGAAGAGTATTCGTGGGCACTCCATTGGTCTCAAGTTCACTAGCAGCTTGTGGATCCGCCTGCTGCTGTTGCTGCATGCAGCCAATTCCTGTGGCCATGAAGCTGCTGCTGCTGCTGCTGCTGCTGCTGCAACTGGCTTTTTTTTTAAACGAAAAAACATTATATGTAAAAAATATGCAGTCCATGAAGCTGCAGCAAAAAGACCAAATGGAATTAGTGGAGAGCTGCTCATGAGGAGCTAGAATCATGTGGCAAGCAAGCAGCTACTCTCACTACAAACTCGCTGTTCCACGCTATATAATCTTAGGGCAGTACTGGGTAATCTCTCACTGCAAACTGGCCACTTATAAACTTTTATATTAAGCAACTTCCGTTGCAGTAGTCTCCAACTGTCACCACCTCCTTGCGTGTCACCACACAACCAGAGCTGGAAAGGTCGTGCTCTTTTGATTTTATTTTTATTATTTTTATTGTGTGTAGGGTAATAATGCCCACAGCCAAGTACATTACACAACGTAGAAAAATTCGACCAATTTTTTGTTTTTTACTTGTTTTTCCCTGGGCATAATCCTTGGTATCACCCGGGAAAAAAGTGAAAAATGACACAGGGCATTTCAGAAAACAAAATGCCCACATGGTCTCAGTTATGAAAGCTTCAGAGGCTTGATTTGACTGATAGGGAAGTTGATAAGCATAGTTTTGTTTGGGTGATCTCTATTAAATGCCCTGGTCACAATAGCCATGGCAGCTCATGTCCCTCCCCCAATAGCCATAGAATCCTTGCATTATTAACGCCCCCTTTTTTTAATTAAATTTTTTTTTCAACACATGGGAGGACAAATGAAGGGCGGTCAGTGATTTTCGCCACCATGGGGATGAGAAGAAAAAAGTCAAAAATCAAAAAGTCACATGGGTATTGTTGTGTAACGGTAAATTGTCATTGGCATAAAAATTTATCACAGATATTATGAACTTCTACAAGATAGGCCTAAGCATTTAAATGCAACCACGTTTATGTATTATGTTGCACAAATACATAAACTTAAATAGGACATATACACAAAAATGTGAATTTCAAAGGAGTTTAAATAATGTGATATGAGGGTTTTCATCAGATAATGTTTTTCTAGGATTTATTTATGTCAAATTGAATCCAGTGTGAGTAAGGTTCCAACCTTTTGTTAAGCTTGGTAAATTATTATCTTTGAGGAATTGTTTTGGAGTCCCATCTTTCATGTTATGAGCTTGTAAAGCATGTTAAAAAACAGGAGGGACCATTGTTCCACAATTCAGAATTGCATTTCACCTCATTTTTTTGGTACCTTCATGCAACTAGTGACACTACAAAGACAGATCTTGTACAATCACACAAAGATAACAAAAGTGATTGGATCTAAAGTTTGAAAACATCTTGAAAATGTTCATGTCTGCACTTCCATAACTTTACAAACATGCAAATAACAAAAGCATGGGTCCAGTATGCTCAAATTGTTCAAAATACATAGCTTTTACACTTCCAAAGAGGTAGCAAAAGGAGTTGGATTCAAACATTTGTGGTCACCATTTCCACACACTAGAAGGCTTTTTTCATGTTTTGGAACACTCATATTGGATTGAGGTTTTCCTTATTTGAAGGTTATACTCTGTGGTGGGAAAATTTGAAATGGCAAAAATGTTATAACTAGATGTAATGGCATGGCATAGTTGACATTTCACAGCATAATCTCATGCACTCATAGGTTTGTATGATATGACATAAATGCCATGGGTGATAAGGTTTGCATGCATGCCTGATGTTATTTGAGTGACATTTCCTTAATGTGAGCAAGAAATTCAAGGTGCAAAGAAGCCTAAACATAGTATGCATAGTCTGCAAAATGTTGGCCATGTTTCAACAAGAGCATATTTCCATCCCATGTTTCAAATATGTAAGGGGGGACCATGCCACCCATGACACATGTCCTGTTTCTTCATGAATTTATGGGCATGCCATGCCACACCTTGTCCCATTCAAAATTCATGTTTTTTAAAAAACAATTGAGCTGGAAAAGGTGCACCTACTTCATACATTACTATATTGAACATATTTGACCTCTCACATGTTGATTGTTTGTCCTTTGTTGCTTGTCAACCATTTTCTTTTGTGTGAACTTTCAAAAAATGAGAAAAATAAAATTAAAAAGGGAATATTCCATTGTAGATTTCCCTTTTTTTGTTGGAAAAAAATTGCCAAATTTTGAAAATAAAACAAGGAAAAAACTTCGCCCCATTTCCCCTTTGCCTCTGTGGCTTTGGCTACAGGTTGCCATAGCCTACCTCAACATTTTAATCTAATGCAATTGTGACAAGTGGGCTTGTTAAATTTACCTACTTTCCTTTTGCAAATTCTAACTCTCCACTTTTCAAATTTGGTACATTTTTTGCAACTATTCTGTTGAACATGTGATGCGAGCACAAGGGTGCTTCGTTGGTTACTTTGGAACTTCAAAAACAAAACAAAAGTAGCTTTCAGATTGACTCCACAGATCCTTCATTTTCTGCTTAATGACATGGGGTCAGTGTCTTAACGGACACCAGAATTTCATCCGTCTTGAAGTGATTATATTCACAAGGTCTAAAGCCTGTGGAGGCCACACAGTAAACAAATGAAAACAAGGCCTCCCTAAACTTGGCAAATAGATTTCAAGAAAGGAATTCTAGATTCAGTTTACTTCATTTCCATGCAATTCCAAGCATCCATTCTCAAGCTCAGCAGACAAACACTTTAAGTGGCTACTGCAAACGTATGAGAAACTAGCTGTAAGAGTGTATCATGCAACACACAGCATGATACCAGATCAAGGGACATGAAAATGAAGTATGGCTACAACTTATAAGACCCAGTTCTTACACAATGCAGTTGAGGGAAGAAAATATGATAGTAGGATAAGGTTTCCATTCATATTCAGCAGCAAAATTTATAGGCATTTCCACCCACACCTAAGACTCTGGCACAGTGATGTAAAGTAGCACTCAGGACTTATGTACAGTTTTCCATCCTCCTGTTCTGTCCTGAAGTTTTCACATTGAGATATGCATGACACTTGTTACTGTCAGACAAGAGGTTGTTAGACCTCTAGGCCTTTCAGTGTTGCTTCCCGATGGTTTGGGGATAAAACACTCTCTGGGTTTTTGTTTTCTCAAGGATTACCTTGCTTAACGGTTCCTGTGGATGGTAGACAACGAATGTGCGTAAAATGGTCTCCAGTATCTCAGGAGCATATATCCGCAGCATAATGAAGGCCCAGTAGAAGTGCGGGACCACTACGTAACGGCGTGATCGAAGTACACCCAACACCGCTGCCCTTGCACAATCCTCTGTATAGGCCACTGGAACTGACCCCAAATGTGCCTGCCCATATTGACATGTCAAAACACTTCCTACTTGCAACTCTGCATTGCAAAACCATGACATATCTAACACCATTTACACTATCATCCATTTCTACATAAACTCAATCTTGGATTTCGCACACTCTACGCAGCAGGTTCAGGATGTTGACCAAAATACTTCCATAGATCCAGCAAATCTATTATTGCAAAGATGTTGTTTTCATAGAGATTGAAGGTAGCTGTAGTATCCCTCCTTCCTTCAGAGCTCCTTTGAAGTTTTCAACCTGCTTATCTCATCAACAGCTTCAAAGCTGACTTTTGAGGAAGGCATGTTCAGATGTCTGGGTTTAGATTGGATCATTTTGAACAACATTTTGATCTTGACTATCACTCAGAGTTTACTTCAAACATATACTGAAGTTGATACAGACCTACATATCAACAGGACACACTGATTGAAACTGCACAAAATCAATCAAGATATGACAAAATTAACCATAAACATTAAGGTTTCATGAATGAGAGAACACTTACATCACGTTGATCAGGTGGCTTCACAGATAATTCTCCGTCATCAGAGAGAAACTTCCCCTTTGCTATTTCACTCTCAATCATTCCCGGGATCACTATTGTTATTCCAATTGTGTCTCCCACCTCCACGTGTAAAGTTTCAAAAAACTGCAATAAAGCCGCTTTTGCAGCCTGTTCAAAAGAAATTAAGATATTCAGTGTGCTGGTGCTATCTGTGACAGCGTGACAGCCCTATGGCAAATGGCTACAATCAGATACTGAGCATTGAACTGCAACCACAATTCAATCAGGTAGTTTGGAATTTGAATGAAAGGTGAAGCTGGGATAGCAGCAATCTCCTTACATTGTATATGGATTGGCGGGGGTGTGGGATAAAATTTGCCATGGAGTCAATCACTAAGATTTTTCCCTGACTGTGACGCAGGTGTGGTAGCGCATAGAATGTAGGATATACGCTCCCCCAAAATACCACATCCTGCACAAAAAATTTCACCTAAGTAGCCTACTTGAAGGCAATGGCAGCAGCTAGCTTGTGAAAGCATATCTTACTGACATAGCACATACTATATATGCTACTGTGATCATGCGACAGTTCTGTCAGAATATTCATGAATGTCTCACACACAAGTGTTCAAGTTAGTAGTAAGCATCCTCTGTTATGTGTCACTTGGAACCCTGAAAAATCACACATCATGATCCTTCACATTTTGCAACAAGTAATCCAATGTCGTGGGAGTCAGGGGCATACCATAACTTGCAACATCCCAGCTGTGTTTTTAGCTGTCTCGAAAAAGAAACTATGTACAATCCCCGCATTATTTACCAAGTGATCCACTGCATGAGAAAACCCTAGATCAGTCATACAAACTCTTGATCATAAAATGCAAATTCAGGTCCTCACCCACCTTGTCATGATAACGCCACAACGGCTTCTGGCAGAATTTCAACCTTGATGCTATCAATCTTCTGCAGTAAAAGTTCAGTGATATGATGTAAACTTTCCATAGCAATAAGCAAAATAGCACATTGCTCATCTTCTTTGAAGAGATGAGGAGAGCTGATTACAATTAAGAAGCATGAGCATAAATGAGCTTCCAGTTACTCGTGTTTCAGCAATCTCTGAAACATGAGGCACTGGTCTTCTGACCAACTCCCATGCCTGCAGAGGGTCACATTGACCTCATTTCCGACTGGGACAAGCAACCTCACAACCTCTGAGGATTCTGGATTAGGTTTCGAAGACTTACACCGACCATATTTGTTCACAGTCTCTTCAACAAAGCGTTTGCAGTCTTCTTGTTTTGCGACGTCTGCTACGATAACGTGCACATCGACTGCACCTTTCTTCATTGCACGATCCGCCACCTGCTTCAGCAGATACTCCCGTCGCGCAACAATTACCAACCGTGCCCCTCGCTTTGCATACTGATACGTCATATGCTGCATGTGCAAGACCCAGCCATGGTAGCCACATATGTACATCCCAAGCTGCTGCCATCATTAGCAAAATTGATACCTCCAGTTGCTATTACCACTGGAGAAAGCACCTGATAGAAGCAAATTCTCTCAAGAATTGGAACCCTGAGCTAGATAACAACATTTCTGGAAGGCAAAATCTTGAGGAGGAGGAGGATGATCTATTTGTTGGAAGGCATCTGAGTCGCAGACCTCTCCAATGCCAGAGGATGCGCCTGTGATGAGGATCACCTTGCCTCGGACATCTTCACACACTAACAAGCCGACAAGGAACTTTATCCACCTGATGAAGCTCAGAGCTGGATAAAGCAATAGTAGTAGAAACGCCGCTGCATGGCCAGTGAACCACGTGACACAGCAACATGGATTTCAGAATCATGCATCGCCGCGCAAGAATATCAAGCAAAGTAATTTGTTTCAAAATCACGATTAGATCAATTGCACTCGAGAAATTCTCAAATGAGCATTCTAAGTGTAGTAATCAGGCATCGATTCGAAGGACCCGCCAAAGTCCCCGGATGGAAAGGACAACGATGTTGGTATATGCAGGAGAGTTTGCTAGATTACATACTTGTAGGCGGCAGTACCAAGTCCAACGCTGTTGTAAGTATCGTCATGATCTGCTTCTAGAGAGCTTGCAAAGTTCAAACCCCCGCGCGAGCACTGCAGCTCAGATTCCAAACCTCAAAAGATTAGATCTATCAGGAACTCCTAGTCTCCGGTCCGTTTCCTTCTCCTTCACCTCGTCAACAAAACTGCATCATGCGAATGAAGTTTAAATCCACAAGAAGAACACAAACCGAGAGGAATTCTCGAGATCAAGTATGCACAGCCGAGATCAAACCTCATCCACACAAGTAGCAGAGGGAGACTTCCTGACGGCACGTGTAGTCTTCGATCCGCTGCACTGCACTGAGCCATTATGAGTCCTGATGTAACAAGTTTCTAACTTTAGGGTTTGAGTGTGAACAGAAAGTGGTTTTAGGGTTTTTCAAGGAAGCATGTTTTCTTTTCTGTTGGCGGCTGGGAGTTTTTGCTCTCTACAGCGTGGAGACAAGGAGGATCACCGAATGGAGATGCGGTGGTGTTTGATAGCATTGAAACCTTTGTGTCATTTTCTTCTATTTGATATGTATGTAATGCTACTGGACTCGCAAGATGACTGTGTGGCAACACAGTCAAGGGAGTTGCCAAGTGAAGTGCCCTCGGCGGAAATCTCGCGGTGTAATGGCAGAAGGATGTGCAACAGTGCAACTAAGTAGTGTGGTTTTGGCTTTCAGTTTTCAGGGAAGTTATTGAAGATTGGTTTTTAGATCTCTGTTTTGAATGGAAGTACAAGAGAATCCGCTACGCAATGTACTCAAGGAGGCAAAGTTTCTATCTAAGGGTTGGTATTGATGGTTGATGAGGGGGATGATGAGAAGTTTAGAGGTTTTGAAAGTAGCCAAAAACTCTTCTCAAAGTGTGTGTTGTGGTTGATTTGTATCTGGGTTTTGTTGGCTTGCATTTCAAGAGAGCATACCCTGATTTTTGGGAACTCCAAAAAACTGCAACAGTCCATTGAAATTATGGGGTTAATCATACAAAGGAGGATTGTGGTTCTTTGTAAGACTTTTTGAAGCAATCACTAGGGGAAGTGGATATGTGTTGTCTTCCTAGTTTTTTGTTTTGTCAAGTGGAGCGATGATGTCAGGAACATTGGATTATGTGATCTGTGTGGGCTGAGGGATTTATGTCACCAAATGTAAACAGGAACTTGAGTTCTCGTGGATGTCTAATGTGGCCTTGGGTTTGTGTGGTCTGAAGACTTTGAAAAGATGAAAGAAGGCCAGTGGGCTCAAGAGAGAGAGATTGGAGCGATCTGACCCCTTAGAAACCTCAAGCCTCTCTTTGATGAAGAAGATAGTATCTTATGTGGTTATTGGATTGAACTTGGGTGGTCTCTAGCTCATGCTAGTATGAAACTCTGAGATTGTATTTGTTATTCAATATGTATATGATTCGTATTATGTTTGTTTTGCACCCTAATTTTTTGTCACATTGAGTCTTGATTCATGCAGTTCATTAACAATGTTTTTTTTGGTTTTTTTCTGAATTTTCGCATTGTGGCAACTAAAAAAACCTAACACTAATTGTGCAAGGACTTTTTTTGGAAAAAAAAACTTACAAAAGTCGCCATATTTTGAGGGAAAAAAGTCACAAGTTGCCATATTTAGATAATGAATTCCTACCGGTCACTAGAACTAGACAAGGATCTTTTTTTTAATGCTTTACTATCTAACCTCTGCCAAATGTGGTTCATTCCTCTTGTGCATGATCACCAATCCATCTATCTAGTTGACAAAATTGAAACCCAAAAAAAAAAAAAAATCCCCTACTCATGAGACGATTACATGCGCAGACTTTGTAAGCAAATTAGGTAGTGAAGTTTCAACTTTCTGTCGATAGAAAACAGTTGTGACTGCAGATCTGACTGCTGATACATCTTATTGCCGGTTGTTGAAATGCTGCAATGTCGTTGTTGACTTTGAGTCCCTCATACATGCGCCAATCGTTTACATGTGCAATTGACAAGAAGCGAAGGAAGTAAGTCCAGCTCGTGTCATCCCACAAGGCATGACATACATGTGCCAATTGCAAATTGCTCCGCTACCTTCAATGCATAGCCCTAGACTATTTGGTGCACCCTATGAATATTAGATGCACATTCTAGAAGTCCAAACTTGTCAATTAATGTGCTTGTTAGGCATAAAAGTATTTTCAAATGTGTAAATTACATTTTTTTCAAAACTACTTTTGACCTACTTTTTCTTGTCCAAATGAGATGCAAAAGAATGTTCTAGAAATGTTCAAATGTAGAGAAGGTCTGAGGACAAAATTCAATTCCAAAGTTTATTTATTTATTCCTAATGACTAGCAAGGGTGGGAAGTAATCAAGTAAGTCCCATCCCTAAGATGTGGGCACGTGTCTAAAGCAGGATATCTAACCATTGAATTTTGAACTCACAGTGCCCTCGATACCTAATAGTAGGTAGTAACCTATTTGTCACTACCTAGTTGTAACCTAAAAACCATTAGGTTTTTATTTTTATTCCCAGTTTGGACACATGCAAACTCGTCAATCTTGCCTCTCACCTAGAGAGATGCATTGTGAGTTGTGGTGCCATGCATTATTTGATGCCATTTGTCTATTCATATCGTTGAAAGATTTGTCATGGGTATCTTGTTTTTACATTTGTTCTTTTGGTTCTACTACTACTAAAGTTTTGTGTTTAGACACTTTGAATCTTCAAATTGACAATTGTGACAGTGCTACTTGCTTTGCAAAGGTTGCAATTCAAAGTATTAGACTTGTGTTATTGAATAGATCGTCTACACCTTAGGGGCACAACTCACACAAATGTCATGTTGTAGTTATCAAGAAAGTACAACCTCAATAGAACCTGCTTGAAGAAGGCCAATGAAGCCATGACTTTGCAACTCATGCCTAAATCTTCATTTTGCACAAATAACCAATTTTTTTCTTCATATGCTTTGAACCTTAAACATTTAAAGATTTTAATGGAGTTCAACCAACAGTTACAAATTGTCTTCCAAAACTTAGGTTATGGTGTGAACTAACAGTACATGTAAACATTGAGCATCTACCATCATTTGGTGTCATGTTCATTTCTGCAAAAACTATTTCAACAAGTGAGTTGGTGAGCGTACCTAGGACTAACCAAGTGGTATCTTGTGCATGAAGTTCCATGGTTGCAATATGTTTTAGGTTAGTTGCAAACTTTCCCAAGGCTTCTTGCTCCCAAAAGCTAGAATTACTACAAGTTTGAACTTGACACAAATTCTATCATATTCAAACATAATCATGCAACAACATCAAATCAAGAGGTCAGTGGAGAGGGTCAAAAAAGTTGTTTGGGAAACATTGAGGTGAATACACATCCTAAAAGAACAAGAATTGAATGACTTTGTGGAAGAAATTTTCTTTACACCTCCTAAAAGTCTAGAGAGAGAACTTGAAATTCAATTATTAATGGATATTAGTTAAAAGAATGACATTATATTGTAGCCAAGGACTAGAGGATGTTAGACTTACATGATATAATTGTTGATCAATTGTTGAATCCACTAACTTCATTTTGTGGCCTTAATCCAACCTCTAGAATTCAATTCTAGAATCAAATTACAAGCTTCCCAATGTGCATGCTCCCAATGGACCTAATTATGCCAAAGAAGACAATGATGCATGGTAAATGAACTTTGTTGTCAAGTCATGTTAGTTTGAAACTTGTGCTTACCATCAATCTTGAAAATTGTTGCATTCCAATTGTGGTAACTAGTTTCCAAGGATTTCATAATAGTATTTTTTGGGCCATGCGGCATGTGTTTATCTTGAATTTAACATTTGGTGCTTGCATGAGTTGATGCAAGGAGTACAACTTAATGTAATATCCAGCAAAAACCTACATTGTAAAAGGTTTGACTGATGTTTACCCAATATGATAAACTAGGGTTTGTGTGAGGCCCTTTGAACAATTCATTTCAATTTTATGCATGTTTGATGGCCTTTGAACGTTTCATGTGAGTTCATTAGGTCATACTTGTCACAAGTCAACTTGATAGTCAATATGACCTAATGACTTGTGACATGCAATACTTCACTATGCCTAAAAATAATTATGTCTTTTTTTCCTTCTTGTTAGAATGTTTGCACATTCTTTTCATTAATGTGTGTATGATGCATTCATGAAATGTTGCCATTGCAAAGAAGGTTCACATTGCTCACTAATGTTTAGATGGGAAATCAAAGGAACAAATTTTTGACAAAAGTAGAAAAAATCAAGCTTTGTGAAGAATAAAGAGTTGCAAGAGAAGAAGCTACCACAGCTAAAACAAGGAAGTATGACCTACCACCCAAATTTAGAATCTTGTTGATATATTAAATTTTTTGGGATGTAAAATATTTAAAATTGTTTACATTTAAACAAATTTAGTGAACTATGCACATGAATGAACTATGTTGTGGTAGGGTTCTGGTCCCATATTTAAATTAAGGGCTTGGAGGTTCAAGTAGGGACATTGTTCATGAATGTACTTGCACATACTTGTGCATTAGTGGCAACCATAATGCATAAGTTCTAATTTACACTCTAATTGCTACAAGTTAATTTTTTAATTTGTAAAAACATGGGCACTCCTTTGTAAGGTGGAGACATTACAGTTGTAGAAGCAGCAACGTCAAAAAAGGTGCAAATTGCAAGCTATCCAACGGTCATCTTTGGGCTCATGTTCACAAGGAAATCCAGATTCTGATGATTTCACATTCAGAATTGGCAGTTCAAACTTTAATGATCTAACAATCAAAATTCGTGTCTAAATTCTACTAATCCAGCAACTAGAGTTAATGGTCCAGGGTGTGATGATTTAGCAACCAGAATTAGAGGTTCAAATTCCTGATGATTTGGGAATCAAAATTGGTGGTCTAGATTTTATAAATCCAACAATTAGAGCTGATGGTCTAAAATGTGATGATCTGGCAACCAAAATTGGTGGTCCAGATTCTAATGATTTAACAATCAAGATTGGTGAACCTCCAAATTTTGATGGAGGTGTAAGAGTACGAAGGTGGAGGACATGTGCAAAATTGGCAAAACAAATGGTGTAACTTTTAAAAGGCACTTGCCTTCATTTAATGAAGAAAAAAAGAAGGATAAATGAGAATGTTTACAGAACATTAAGGAGTGTAACAATATTTTCCAAATTATGTTAACCATGGAAAGGATGCTGAGAGCAATCGCAAACTAGAGGGTGCCATTAAAATTGTTTATAGTCAGCTTGCTACTACAAAACACAACCAACATTTGACTTATAAAAATGTCTTGTTATCTATAGTTGTGTCTACAAATGGTAGAAAAAGCCAAAACCACATTACAAAAACAATAGGGGCCAACCATTATTCTATCTAAAAAATAATGGTTAAACATATACATGTTCACCACACGTGAAAATATTTGGGGAAGCTTGCCCAAGAAACATCGATTTGATGTTGTGAATGATGAAGATTGGGAGCCGATTATGACGTGGTGGGAAACATTTACAACTGTTTCACCAAATCAAAAGGATGTGAAAAGGTGAAAAATTGCTCCAAAGACATTAGAACGACATGCAACACATTATGTGCAAGAATCACAATTATAATTCTAACCACCTTCCCTTGTTTGTAATTACGTAATATCTGAACATTTCTAGGAGATGAATCCAAAGATCTCAAAAATCATTATGACATCTCTACTTGGTTACTTTATGCTTTGACTAACCACTTAAAGTCAGTTGGTTATTAATTGTTGTTAGGAACAAACACGATAAATACTTGTCAAATCTTTGGGATATACATTGAGCGGTCCTTGTCAATAGGAATTTTGTATGATGAACTACTTGGGGTCAAATTTTGTTGTTTACATATTGTTCAATTAATAGATGATCAACAATTGTTTGGGCTAAACATTGACTTGTTGAAAGGGCATCATGGCTAGACTTGTTAAATTCTGATCCTTGAGTGTTATTTTTCAATCCAATATTCTGTTGGTTCTTACATGTAATGAAACTGGCATCTATTTGTTTGATTAAATGTACATATATTTCTACTTGCTGGTTAATCACATGTGTAACATGTGTCTGCTAGCTAGTAATCAATGTACTTTTACATGTAATTGCATTAATATCCACTTGATAACTTGTAAGTAAGTAGATTAAATCATGATGGGTCACTAATGTCACTTGCCTAACTAGTAGTCAATAGACAAATATACATCTACTTGTTTAGTCATTAGCAAGTATATTTACATGTAGTTTCATTAATATCTACTTGATAACTTGTAAGTAAATAGATTAAATCATGATGGGTCACTAGTGTTCTTGCCTAACTAATAATCAATAGATTCATACATGTATTTAATTTTACATTTACTTGTTTAGTCATTAGCAAGTAGATTTTTACATGCCCCATCACTAATGTTACTTGTTTAAACAATACTCGATAGATTCATATATGTATTCAACTTGACACCTGCTTGTTTAATTTTGAACAAGTATACTTGTATAAACCCCATTTTTATTGCTACTTGTTCATCAAGTAATCAAACTATTTATACTTGACATGTTAACTTGACATATATTTGTTCAATAATTGAAAGCCAGAGGGTTTATACTTTCTATGCAATAATTTTTTATATGTAGTCAAATTGGCAGATAAGTTGTTTACCTATAAGTTTGAACATATTTGTGCTTGTTGTATTGAATTGTGTGTTATTTGTTGAAATGCATTCAACTGAACTTTGATTCAAGTACAAGATACCTAGTATGTAACTACTATATTTTGTAGACTAATTTTACCCATTTTCTTTCTATGGGCTATGTTTTAATATTGTTACATTTGAGTTGCATTGTGAAATCCATGATTATATAACTGTCCATTTCTATTTGATTTTTTTTGTTAGCTACATTTTGGTACCTATACATTTTAACTTTTCATTTTTGCATCCAACTCACATGTGAATGGCACTAGGTAATCCATATAACCTAGGTTTTATGCTATGCCAAAAATTTATCTTCTATTAACCAAGAAATTTGTAACATGTTATGATGTTTGTTGCATGATTAATTTTTATAATTGCATAGGTGATTTACTCTAGTTCGGGTAGAAAAATAGTCTATGTAGATCTAGGTACTTATTGATTTATTGAATTTACTACTTGGTTTAGTGATATGTAAAAGCATATTAACTTTTGTATGTTAGTTTGGGCTCTATAGTTGGATTTTTATAGTCGATTTATGAAGGCAAACACATCATGCCAAGTTGGTTTGCGAGCATTTGAAGGCTTGAAACCTGACTATGTACATCAACTGAAGGAGAGAAATACTTGCACCTACAAGTATCATGTTGAAGTGGCAAAATTGAAACTAAGGTTCGACAATATGCACATTGGTTCAAAGGGGGTACATGATCAAAATTGCAAATGTGATTGTGATGTGTACTTCAATGTTATTCCAAGTGACAAATGCTAGGCTAAAAAATGTCAGTTTGTGGGTTTAACTAACATGTGGGACTCCATATTGTGTCTAGTGGAGAATTTAGCTTGGCACAATCCCAATTGTGTGAAAGGAAATTGCAATGAGTGTGGAATTGACATGTTGATGACATGTCCTATGGAGGAAAATAACACTTCCACAAGTTTGATGTAGTGGAAGTGTCATGAATTAGTCATCCATGGCAAGATAAAGGCTAGAAAGGATAATAAGGTCTTGAGGTTACAATACAAAAAAACCATTCTAGGTTTTTCTTGGACTATATGAGGCCTAGAATAAGGAAGTTCATCATCCACAATTTTGTTGCTCGCTTCCAAGTGGAACAATACAAAATTTGTTTGGACGCTTTTCCTAAGACTTCTATGATGTCAATTGTTGACTTTGCAAAAAACTACACCTTTCAAGAGTACAATGAAGTTCAAGAAATGCATTGACATTCTTTCCAATTGACCATATTGGCCCACATTTGTTATCATTGGAATATGGATTACCTTGTTGATCCATATTTAAACAAAGAAAAATTGATCATAGAATACCATTACTACCTATCAATTGACAATGAACATGACACATTGTTTGTGCAACATTGTTTTGAGCTACATTGGGTTCACCTAATGCAACGTGGCTTGTTTCCAAATGAACATATTGTGTGGTCTAACAGTGTGCAGTGCAGTTTAAGTCAAGGAGGACATGGTACCATGTGGCTAGGTACGTTCATTTCCCTTCAATTCCATGTTTTTGTTAAGACAATCTTGCAAAATTATGTTTTTTAATGCATTTTCAAACACTTGCTTAAAGTTGGATCAAATGTAAGGTTCAATGTTGGACTTATGTTTTCATGTTTAGGTACCAATAAAAAAAAAAGGGATGCAAGCCATTTGTGACATGGTTATCGTATGCAATTTTGGGTCCAAACATGGGAAGGGAGTACATGATGGTGTTACAACTATTTTGAAACAAGAAATTAGGAAGGAACAACTATGAATGGATGGTGAAAAACTTCAAAATGCTACTAATGTGGTTGCTTTCTATCAATGGAAACAAAATCAAGATCATGTAACACACCTTAATGTAAGGAGGACTATATCCAAATTTTTCCACTTGGTGAAACCTAAAGATGTAGACTATACTGCGGTCTAGGATTGTAAAAACATATAAGGTTTTCAATCCTTACACTTTGTTTGTTTTGTATCTCACAAGGATGTAATTCTTTTGAAGCTATGAAAATTAACATGCTTTTGTTCTAAATGCATGGATGATAATGCGAACTTTTGTGAAAACAAAACAAATGTAGAACCATGGAGACTACACACACTTAAGCCTTTAAATGAAACCTAGGTATAAATTTGTTACCCATTTGATTTTTTTTTTCATCCAGAAGCTCATATTCCACTTTGTAACCTAGGTAATATTTGCATAATTAATTTAGTGTTGTCTTCTTTTAACAAAATTTGGGTGTCCCATAATTTTCCAAGTATACTTGTGCTAAGACAGTTGGTAGGAAACAAGCTAAATTGTGTAGAGATTGTTCATCAATTCCATCACATATTTTATGTTTTGTGTACCTTTATTTGGCAAGCTCATGGAATCATGGCTAACATGCAAGATGGTGGTTATGATTCTGAAGGTTCTGAGGTGGACCAAGAGTTTGAAAATGAGGCGTCTAAGGTGGAAGTAGGGGACAATTTCGTAGTCATTACTAATGAGCTAGAGAATGAGGATCCTTTTTTTGTCATACTATGTGATAAAACATTGCATAGATGTGAAGCTACATTCAAAGATGGTTGGGGGAACGTGTGGTATGAAGGTGACATGATCAAAAAATGGCAACCCTAAGAGGCCAAACCACTTCATATGTGTCTTTGAGGAATTCAACTCTTGCCTTTGCCTATTCTCATTTGGTGTTAAATTCAAATTTGCCATGCTCCCAAGTGCCACTCATAAAGGCAATCTCAAGTTCTCCATGCCTTCAAATGTGAGGGAAATATTGATAACATCCATTGTAGATAAAGAAACATATGTTCATGAGTGAAGAGCAAAAAAAATTGCATTGACAGGAAGAACTACACTTTGTTCCTTGGTTTGTTTTTTATTGTTTTATTGTTGATTTGATGAATTTAGCTTGCAATTTTGATGTGGTGATAAAATGGGTTCTGAAGTTCTTACTTTGGTTTTAGCATTTTGATTGGGATCTAATACTTGTTGTCAAAAAGGGAAGGTAATTGTGTTCCATATGTCGAAAATGTGAAGCAATAACTATTGACAACTTTCATTATAGAATATTCAAGTTCAATGACAAGTTAGTTTTTATTTTATGTGAAGTCAAATGAAATTATGTAGCAACATTTGTAAGTGATGAAGATTTAATTTTAAGATTTAAGTTTGCTTTTTGTATTATATCAAAAGGATAAGTTGTTTTGTGGGCAATCCAACTCTTCCCATGTTTACTATAATTCTTCATATGTTTTTGGTTATGTTGATGACTTTTAACTACTTAGAATTTAGTGGTTTTGCTAGGTTTATATGTACATTAAGTTCTAGGATTGGACCTGATGCATAAGAAAACCCAATGTTCAATGGTTAAGTAATCTAGATCTTTTCATCTTTGTTTAGTTATTCCTTATTTAATGCAGTTTGGGGTATGAAAAAATGTCTACAAAGGAAACCCTATTCTTTCCTGCAATTATTCATTTATGCAGTTATCAATATAAATGGTCATTTTGCAATGTTTTCTTAGATACGACCTATTCCCATCCAAATTACACCACAAGTATCAAATAATTTGGACAGTAGGTAGTGTCTCTTCTATGATGTTCTCCAAGTTGTTGTTTGTCCCAGCATAACCTAGTATTCCTACTTAAACCACTAAGAGATTAAAGCACTTTAATGATAGGCCATGAAAGTGTATGGCTTAATCTCTAATCTTATATTGGGTTCCATCTTTAAATTAAATCAACTCCCTTCCCATCCCTCTCCAAACAATCAATTTTTGACATCTTGAAGCACTACTTTCATAGTACTTGTAACTTATTAAAACCCCACTCATGCCACATGTGGATAATTAGAACTAATTGGTGCATGCATGGTTAATGATTAGTTATGAATAACTTATGGAGCTAATTAATGGTAGGTTTTCTAGTTACCAATTATAAAATATCACTCCATGAAACTTAATAAATGTTACATAGAAATAATGGTAGTTAAGTATTTTGAAAATAATTAACAAGTTTACTTTCAATTGTTAGCATTTATTAAGGCACAAAATGCACCCAATCTATCTAAAAGTAGGAACTTACTTTTGTAGACAAATACTTTGTTTGTGCTTTGTAGTTATAATTGTGTGGTTTTGGTTATATTTTGACAGCATAATATGCAACATGGCTAAGAGAAAAAAGGAGCTCAATTTTGATTACTTCAATAGAGTGGTTAGTTTACCATTTGAAGGATTTGATCCTAAGCATATGGATCCTAAGTATGCCAGTGTGGAGGAATCTGAAAAGGTCTAAGGAGTCAAACTTTCTAATAGTCATGGTTTCAAGTACAAAAAACAATGCACAAACCTAAAAGTGTTTTGTCATGTTGAGGAATTGTGGCCTAAAGTATATTAGAAAGGTGTCATTATTGACAATGAGATTAGCTTGTCATTTGCACAAGGAAACTTGGCTGAACAAAAGGGGTTAAAGGTTTCTTAGGTAACTTTTGCAGTTGAGGTGCAATATCAAGGTTCACAAGCACACAAAACAAACTAATCTTCTATGTGTAGAAAAAGGACCTAGCTATACATGGAGAGGAAGGAAAAATCAAAAGATACAAAAGGTCAACATACAAATGGGAAAGGAATTGTTGGAAACTCCAATGTTGTGGGGGACCCTATTTTTAAAGGAAGGAAGATTGTAAAAGCTAAAAGAAACAAACATCAACTACAAGCTAATGGCTCAAATGCAGACCTAATGGTGGAAGAGGTTTAGATCAATTAAACACCAGATGATATAACAACCCTTCATCACATAGGCTATGAATGTAATTAAACTATAAACCCAACAAGTGTTGAAGACACAAATGCAGGTATGGAAAGCACAAATCAACCTAATTGGAGGGTTCAAATGAACAAATTTACAAATAAACTTGGCTCATGTGGGAGTATTGTGCAATTGTCTATAGCAAGGGAACTTGAGTTACAAAAGAAAATCTTGGAATGTGAATCAAAACTGAATAGCTCCAAAAACATCTTGGTTGAAGAGGACATTATATTTTCCAATCTTGAACATGAGCTTACACATTTAAACTGGGCAATTATGGAGTCAAAAAAATGCCTATAAATTACACACAAACAAAAACAGGCATGTGAGGATGAAGATGATAGATATCAACTAATACACATTATTAATGTAGGAGCAACAATTGTGATTTAATCAGGTCAACTCACATTTGGAGGTGGTTTATAAGCAAAGGAATTGGGTGAGAGCATGACAACAAGATTATTTAAAACTGCTTGAAACACATTACAAGGCCTTCCCTATAAACAACCTAAAATTTGACAAGATATAAAAGCAATTTATAGCATTGTAGGAAACCTCAAAAGAAATCAAAGCACTACTTCTAATAATGAAACCATAAGAAGGGAAGAACTAGTTTCAATGGCTAGATGTGTGGGTACTATCATTGGAAATTTTGGCGTAAATAAATTTTGAATTTAGTTTGAAGACTTCAGTCAGCTGGTGTTGATACAACTTTTATGTACATATAGTTTTGACTTCAGGTTGACACCAAACAAGTTGTCTAGTCCTTGTCCTTCCATAGAAAAAAATTAAAACATACAATCCTTCACATTTTGTAGAATGTAGTCATTCAAGGTGCAATATCAATAATAAACATACCTCATGTAGAATTTGTTAATCAATCTTTTCAAATATGAGTTAATTGTGAATTAGGCATCCAACACCCCCACAATAATTTCCCAAAATGAGTTCATGTCAACAATATTACATCTTGGGTAGCATGGATTTGGGCATCATGAATCATGGATGGTTCAAATCCTAAATGTTAAAACAACCTATTTTAAAGCATTGCAAACATATATTTTCTAAACCAAACAACCACATTGAAGGACCAAATACTAAAGCACACATTTCTTGCCTTAACTATTCATCACCTTTTTTTCTAAAAAGCCACAAAAAATCCTTTGCCCATTCAAATGACACAAGAATAATAATTAATTGTTTAGTGGACTTACCATATTCTTCCATGTACATGGCCATATAAATCACCCGAGATGATTATATTTCAAAGTAGATCAAATTGACTTGGCCCTCCTTCTGAAGCCTACTCTGTATGGCAACAAACAATATAGTCAACAAGAAAAGAAATGGGAAACAAAGAAAAGGATAAATCAACAAGTGTTCATCATTTGAAAAATTGACAACCCAAATCCATGTGGCAAGTATAATTATTTGTTTTCTCCATAGACAGAGTAAGTTATAGTTTATAAGTGACAAACATGTCAAGAAGGACAAAAACAAAAACCCATCACCAAGACAAAAGAATTAAAGGACATTATTGATGACACAAACAACTAGCAAAGTATACAAGGTTTATATGATTTCTCCCCAAGCCCAAAGGCATGATTGGCAAGCTCAAGTTGCCAATGAATTCACATCACATGCTACTTTGGCTTTCTCCAACAACAATTGATTTCTTGTTTGACCTACAAACATTGGACCACAAAACCCTCCCTACCAATTGGATATTGTGAAAATAATGGGCATTCCTATAATAACATTAAAACAAAGTAACAAAATCCAACTTAATGAGCTAATTGACTATGTGCACATTTTTCTACCTAAAAGCCCACAAAACATATCAATATATGTAGCTTATTATTGATCATTAATGAGCCATCCACACCTAAAAACTTTGTGTTTAACAACCCAAAAAGATTAATGGGAAAGATCGAAACAATTGTGTGAAAGGCCATAAAAGATTACTTTATTGAAGTGAAATAGAACTAGCACATCTGAAAACAATTACAATTCATAAGCAAGATGTCTGATTAGGTAACTATCATAGTCTGGTTAATGTGTGGGGTTACCCCACACTAATAGCAACTTAGATTATATGGCCTTTTTCATACTCACATCGGCCAAAATAATGAAACAACATCAAGGTATTAATCACATGATAAATTCTGCATCTTGAGTAGGTCAACCAAGTCCAAATAGTTCATAACCAAACTTATGGCTACCACATTTGTCACATATTGCAATTAAGACATTTCATTAGGGTTAGGAAAATGTTGTACCTGCTTGGAGCTTAGATTTGCAAGTCCAAAAGCTGGTGCAACAACGCTCTTTTGTTGAAAACCTCGTCTAGTCATTGTCTTGCCCTTCTTGGCTGCAAAATCAGCCACAAAGTCATTTGGAGACTACTCCTCTTTCCTCTTTCGACTAATTGTCTACTTTTTTTTCATTTGGATGAATAGGTAAAGCTTCCTCTGTCCATCCAGAATCTGTTGTAGGGGCACTAAAAAGCATCTAGTGACAATTGCTTTTCTTTGGCATTTGGTCTTTCTCTAGGAATGCCAATTATGAGCCTGCCAGGTTTGGACACACAGGTGATGGTTCACCTTGGCCCGTCAGCGCCACTCACAATGAGCCAAAATTATGTCCCGAGTTGCCCTGTATAAGAGCTTATTCAGCTGCACCCTTGATTTGGACATGTCTTTGTAATTACCACATCCAACATGAGTGGTAAATAAATACTTTGCTCTCTTGCCTCCCTCCCCTGGCCTCTAAAACATGAAAAATGGACCACACAAGGTGAGAGGCTATTTGAAACTTAGGCCAATCAGTAACAATCATTTCTGTGTAGTTGTGCCCTTGTAGTGCAATCTTAAACTATGCATTTTGCCAGCCTCAAAGAGTTTTAGACAATTTTATTGCTATACTTAAGGTGCATTCACACTTGGTGTTAAGGACTCTAGTAGTACTAAGTCCCCTAACACCAAGCTAGTCATTTAGAACCTAAACCTATTTACCATGAAGATTTTATGTTAAGTTAACATTCACTTAATATTAAACAATCACCCATTTTAACATTGGGTACCACCTAAGACACCACTTAGATTTTCACTTAACATTAGGTGTCAATGCACCTTTAATCCAAAATGTAATATACATGACATTTTGCTACTACTGCCTGCACATGCTCTGACAGAACCAACACAACATGATGTTTTTATGTATGCATAGGGCTCCAGGAGTGGAGCATAATCCAAATGAGGAGTCCTTGCAATGTGAGAGCTGAGCTTGGGGCCCAAGTTTCAATTCTGTTGATTGTTCTTGTGTATACTTTATTGAATTGTAGGGCCAGACACCATTCCATAAGTGCTAACCAGTTCTTTCAGAGCCTATTCCAGAGTGTACTCCCCAAAGTTGATTCACATCACAAGAGTGTTTCACACCCTTCCTTCACAAATATCAGCTAGTGCACCTCCATCGCTAGCTGATTTGTGGCAGATGATGCCCTTTTAGCATTAGGTCTTCTACTTCATTCCTACTGTTTTGATTGTTTTGGTTTTCCTTCATGTGTTTACATTTGTTTCAACATGTACTTATTGTGGATGGATTTTCCATCCTTGTTTATATATGTATATAGGGTTTTCTCTCTCTTCCTTCAACTTTCACACCATTGATTTCACATCACAAGTTGAACTGGCAGAACCAAAAGTGGAACCAGCAGATGACTAAAATATCTATAAAATGCCTGAATACAGCACCACCAAAACTGGAATGAGTAATCACATTAATACCTACCAGAGTTTAGTAAGGTCCCTGCCAGCTTGTAGAGGACATCACAAATTGAATCAAGTCCAAGGTTAATGGTCATAGACAAATTGATGGGCTCTTTTGCAGGCCTATCTTTCAACCCTTCCAGAAATTCTCAGTACTCTCCACTGAAGAAGATATAGTCTTCTCTTGTACATGGAGATTGGAATGAGGACCCAGGAATCAGGCAAACGGATGACACGTTCTAGAGATAAATTGGAGGGGTAAGAGAATCATTACAACTTAAGTAACATGTTGCAAATGAAATCTGGAGGGAACATCTCAAGGGAAGTGTAGAATGTAGAAACTGGAAACAATCTCATTCAGTACTTGTCAGTTCTAAGTGACATTATCATGAACCTAGATCAATAGAACTTCACACAACAGACAAATAGCTGTTGGGCAAATGGCAATCTCCAGACAATAGCATGAACCCAATATTTTCTCAGTAGGTTGGAGAAAGTTGTAAACCCTTACCATCTCCTACCAGAAAGTTGGCAAATTTCATCATGCCAGATAGCAATGAACTCTAGAGAAAAGGAAGGTGGTCTGTAACTGACAGAACAACAGCCCACAAATTAGTTGTGCTTCAGTAACCTGGTGTCAGAAACTCTGGTTTCAAGTCACAAAAGTAGTTTTGTCACTGACTTCAGGGCAATTTGACCATGAGAGACAAAACTCAGGTTTCAAGTCATAGAGTAGTTTGTGAGAGACTTCAGGGCACTTTGACTATGAGAGACAAAGCTCAGGGACCTATATATCTGATTTCTAAGGTTCAAAGGAAGAAAACCCAATATTATCCCCTCATTTACTCCTTGCACATGGATATGTTGATTAACAGGCAAGATTCATTTCAGTTGAAATATGAAACATCTAGAAGCTCTGCAAACAAGCTAACATTCCTGCTAGCCACACAGTGCAAAATTGTGTGAGAAACACTTTGTGCTTGTCAAGGCTCCATCTCCACAGGAAAGTTAGGAAACAAATAATGATCAATTCACCCATTCAGGTATCCTGGAGATCCTACAAAAAACATGTTAATTTGCAGATACAGGATCTGTATGAATTGGAGCTTTCACATTTTGACCAAGAAGCAAATGCCAACATGATAAATGTTCATACATCATAAATTATATGCAGACCTAACATGGAACAAAACTTTCCTTGCTGGAGCAAATCTCAATGACTTTTAAGGCTGCAAAACAAAAATTGTCCTGACCAACAGCTTTCTAGTATAATTGAGTTGAATTAGAAATGGAGTATCCTACAAAATTGGAATGCTCCAGCCCATCGTTCCAGGGCCAGTCATGCTAAATAGACGAGGGCCTCAAAGGGAAGCAGAAAATTTTTCTCTCCAGAGAAAAAACCATGTGACACCTACAGCTTGTTTGTTACCATTTGTAGCTACCTGAAAATGCTACTCACAGAACTGTCATCATATACTCGCCAGATAGTTTCACCAAGAAGATTAGCCACGGACAAAACAGTCAGCTGTGGAAAGTAGTTCTGCTGCTTTACAGGAATAGTATTTGTGACAATCACCTCATGGAAGAGACCTCCAGAGAGTCGCTCAATTGCTGGTGGGCTTCACAAAAAGAACACTGTACTGTCAGCTGATCCTCTAACAGCATAAATATCTGCAGGAACATCACTTAACAACTAACCATGTAGAAACATCAAGAGGATTGGAAACTGAATATGGTGGCTCTACTATGATACTCTTAAAAGGACATGGTGCAGTAACATTATCAGAAACATTAGTAAACAACCCAATTGGCAGTTGGACTGGCTCAAGAATACCTGAACACTGCATGTGTACAACAGGCATATACTTCTCGGGCACCTTCTTGATGAAGAAGAGCAGCACTGTTTGCAATGGTGCCTGCAGTATCAAAACCAGTCACTAAACACATTATTCCCTGGCTCTTGCTCATGACCAGACACAGGCAGGTCCTTGAGGGGAACCTAAGGATAAGGCTGATTATTCATACAGCACCTTATCAAGCATACCTGCAGTGTCAATCATATCATCAACCATAACTGCCACCTTGCCTTGCACATCACCAATTAAATTCATCACCTGCCAGTAACCACTCCTGCATCAGCTTACACAGAGAGTGAAATCATGTACATAGTTCCATTCCAGCTAATCTTTCTTCTTCACATTAATGCCGATACAGACCAGTCATGTGATGTTTGATTGAGGAAAAATGTACCTCAGAGACATTATGACCATGCCGCCTCTTATCCACAATTGCAAGAGGGACATCAGATAACTTCTTTGCAAAGGCACGGGCACGAGCAACTCCGCCCACATCAGGTGACACCACTACTAAGTCATCTGATGAGATCATCTTGCTTGCCAGATAGTCAAGAATCACAGGCTGCAATATATAAACAGCAGCAACTGACCCAACGTGTCAGAATTCAGCAAGGCTTGTACACAACTTGTTTACAAAATCAACTGTCCTACCAAAATAATGAAGAGAAAATCCTGAGGTTTAGTTTTGCAAGGTTTCTACCATGTAATCACTCTCAAGCTTGTTCCAGATCACATCTACTAGAACTGACATGCAGATATGAACAATCATGCAACCTGTAATCTATGCGTTGGCTCTGCAGAGTGGTCAATGTACAATCAAGCTTGATGAAGTTGCAGAGAAATCTCCACAACAACAATCATAGGTAACAAAACAATGAATGCAGTCATAACCTCATGAGAGTCGCTCACAAAGTGACAGACCATCACCTTCATCACGAACGGCAGTTACAAGCTGCCATAACTACCCACTGAGTTCATCAGCTCCCAACAGTGGGTGTAGATAAGCATATAATAATCTTCCCAAAAACTTGGGCAAACCATTATACACAATCTGCGTCCTGAGTTTCTGTTGCCTTT
>Ga0116229_10003362_pt1 | contig 26212 bp, 15 predicted proteins | sample S1TSphgellanicum_3_FD_87313 | JGI IMG/M metagenome (GOLD analysis project Ga0116229, IMG submission 87313) | Host-associated microbial communities from peat moss isolated from Minnesota, USA - S1T2_Fc - Sphagnum magellanicum MG | ecosystem: Host-associated > Plants > Peat moss > Unclassified... | reverse complement strand
TGTTTTCCCCCCTCCCAGTTTGAACCTCCTTTTTGCGTTGGGTTTCTTTATTAGATTTCCCCATTCGAAAGTATTGAAAGTGGGGTTAATGGGTTTTTACCATGGCCGTTTGTTGTTTAAAAAAAATTTTTTTTTTTTTTTTTTTCATTGCATCCATTACATTTTCCAAAGATTTGGTTGTCCATTAGCCTCTTTGTTGTGGGGGCAAATTTATGTTTAATGTTGCTACCTTTTTTCTTTGTGTTGTAGGCATAGACTTAGGATTTTTTTGGATATGTTGTTGGCTAGTTTAGCATTCCACTTCCTTGCTTACAAAGTGCATTGAGTATCATGGTAACACTTTGCTTCTTGGCCCCAAAGTCCAACAAGTTGGTAAAATATGTTTTAGACTTACGAGAGGTACGTATTTCAACTATTTATGCACATTTTCAAGATTGTAAAAAACGCATTAGGTTATAATACTTTAGATGTGCTTGACTTTTTAAGATTGATGTAGAAAAAATTAGTTCATAAAAACTTTAGAAGTGTTTCCATACTAAATCAAAATCAACAATTGATGTGTAGGCTATAATTGTGAAGATCATGTAGTGATAGGTTGCAACCTATTGAAATTCATGAGATTTAAAACTATTGGACGTTCTTGGTATTCTAGGGATTACAATTTTTTTAATACAATGATAGTACAAAAATATTTTATAATTTTTTTGATTTACATAAGATGTTCCTCTCTCTTTGATTCTTGCTTGTATTTTATGATCTTGTAAACTCGACCTCTCTTTTGAGCTAGATTCTACATTCACTTGTCTTTCCTTCTTTTTAAATTTCAAATCTACTTGGTTCTCATGTATTCTAAATCTCAACTTCTTTAAATTAGGAACTAGAAGGTCTTGGAAACATTGAAGTTCATGCAATATATTTGTCAACCTTTGTTTATATTGGATTTTGGTGCTCCCTTGATTTCAAGGGATGTTGAATAGAGGAAAGTTCACAAAGAGGGATGCTGAATGGAGGAAAGTTCATTCTTTGTTTAATAGTTATTATTATTGGAAACATGGATAATCTTTCTTGTCAAATCAAATAAAGAATAATATTTTAAGTAGGGCAATCAAAATAGCTTCTATCTACCAAAGTGCTTTTCTAATTGCTCAAGAAAAATTTTGAATTTTTTTTTAAGAAAATCATTTTGACAAATTTGTATATATACATTGTTGTAAACTTTGGTAGTGATGAAATACTTGAAACAATGCAAAAACATTTGAAAAGATTGAATGCTCGTTCAATTGTATTGTGTTTTGTTAATTTAGTTGTGCTTGACATACATGTTTTTGGTGAGAATGCAATGGAAACAAAATTCTGAAACTTGCATGTTTTTTTTTAAGTAGTCACAAATATGTTTTATTTTGGGATTTGTTTACGGTTTACAATTTTACGTCCGCTTGGGACCAAAGAGTCCATTAGATGAAAGGTAGATCATGAAGGATAAATTGTCTTTTGGTATTGGCAGCATGCCACAAACTTGGCCAGGATGACCGTGTTTGTAGCCTGCATGAATTCAACAAAAGCGCTCATGTAGGTGAGGGGCAAGGTCGAACAAAAGCGTTCCTTAACTTTCTGTGTGTTTGGACAGACAAGAAGCAAGTGTTCTTCATCCTTTACCTTCCCCAACTTTCTGTGTGTTTGGACAGACAAGAAGCAAGTGTTCTTCATCCTTTACCTTCCTCAAGTCGTAACCTCAACAAAACTTTTCTGCGTATGACACATCCTTCCATGCACCTAGCACTGCTTCAAGTTGTGTGTTGCCACACCAAAACCGGGCCAAAGCTTTCCTTGGTAATAAGGATCAAAAGTTAGAAAATTCTAGGTTTTGGGATCCAAAGTTTGAGAACTTTAGATTTGGAGCCTTGAACATTAAGCCGCCATTACCAAACAATCCCTTATGTTAAATGGGGTTGAATTTTTTGGATTTTTTTGGCTAATTTACACCCTAAACCAAACTCTTTATTATTCCTTGGGGCCCAATGGGTGCACAAGAGGGTAAAATCTTCCCATTCTCAAACACATTGTTCGTATGTCACATGTTTGGTCAAGGGGTACACAATGAACACTAATTATATTATTTTCAAAAATGTTGAAAATTTTAGATTTTTTTTTTTCAAATAACAAAAACTTCTGAATTAAACTATTGAATCTTCCAAAAAAAATAAAATGAAAATTTGTTGAAATGAAATTTTCAATTTTAATTTAATTTAATTAATTAATTATTCAATAGACATGCCCATTGTTTTTTTGAAAGATGATAATTTTGGCTTGTGTTTGAACTTGAGATTAGTTATTATAGAGTTATAAATATCTTGAAGGATTTTGGGTTTCTTTTAGAGGATTTTTTTGAAGATTATATTTTTGCATGGTGAAATATTTGAATTTCCATAATTTCTTCTTTTGCCTTAAGATACTTTTTAAAAGGTAAATGGGGGTAACATGAAAATATTATCATGGTAAAAACCTCGAAACCCATTTAGTTTGCTTATAAATATTCTAAATATTTATAAATATCATCTCCATAGACCAAACCAAGGTCCTTGAGTCCAAATCTATAATTTTGGGGGCCTAATATGACCATTTAAATGGGTTTTTGGGGTTTTGTCCATAGGCTAAACCAGGGTCCCGGAGTCCAAATCTATAATGTTGGGGGCCTAATATGACCATTTAAATGGGTTTTGGTGTTTTTCCCATGACCCCAAATTGGGGTCCAATTTGCCCTGGCCTTAATGTTAAATCCCTCTTGAGATGCTAACAAATGACGCAAAATCAGAAAATTGAAAAATAAAAATAAAAATAAAAATAAATAATCACTGGTGACCAGGCCCAAAAAAATGGACCCCGCGTAAGACAACGACAGTTCCGCATTCTCGGGTGGACGGTTCCTGACGCTGTCGGGAATGGAACTGCGAAGTTCTTTGGCGCGGAATCGTCGTGGTTTGTTGCCGGAACTGTCGTCGTTTTGGTCCGGAACTGTCGTCTTCTCTGTCCGAAAGCGTTTTGTTCTTTTTGTTCGCGTCTGCGTTGTTGCACGGGTGCTGCGGCTTTCTTGTTGCGCTTTTCGTTTCTCTTTCCCGGCGGGTACTCCACGAGCTTTCCGTTTGTGACGCAATCTACCTATCACGCACAGTAAACATTGACTCTCTTTTTCTTGCGGATTTTTTTAAAAATTTGTTTTGTGTTTTGTGTGTTTTTTTTTTTTTTTTTTGGGGGTTTTTTTTGTTTTCTTTCCTACTTCCATTCCTTTTTTTTGTTGTTGTTTAGAAGAAAAAAAACAAAATGTCTTGCTCTCGCTTGCTGCTGGCTTCTCTTCTGCAGTTCGCATCTGCTATTTCTTTTTCAGTTCTCGCTGCTGCTTCTTGTTTCTTGAGTTTTGTTTTCCCGTCCACTTTCTTGCAATGAAAAGCGTTTCTGACGTATAATTTCCTTAACTCCGTTGTTGTGGTTGTTATGGGAAGAGGATTGTTACTTCTGTGATGTGACTTTCATCTAGACGTTTGCTGCTTTTGCACGATGGCTTTGTTCTCTCACTTCGCATTCCTGTCCTTGATTCGATAATCTCTCTCTCTCTCTCTCTCTCTTCTTTTGTTGTCGCAAAGAGGAGACTATTTGTGCGTGGTTCTTTCAATGCGCCTCAAGTGTCGTTCCGTCGCCGTTTTCATGGTACTGCTTTTCCGTTTCGTGTATTTGATTGAATGTTTTTCTTGCCATTGAAGTCTATTTGCACACACAGTGGAGAGACAGAGGATCGTCGCTTGTCACGTCGTTTATTCCTTCAATTGGCCGTTCAAGTTTGCAACGTTGTTTTTCCGTGGGACGACGACGACGACAATGGGACTCGGAGTTGATCGCTACGTCGTCGTACTCTTGGCGCTTCCCCTACACGACGACGTTCTTGGCAGCCAGCCGGCGGGCGTTTCATAGTCATAATATTACGTCGACGGGGTCGATTCCTGTTGGCAATCGTGTTTACAGCGCCTAGTCGCGTCTCTGCAGCATTCAACATTTGATCGATCGGGGTAAGAGTTCTTTCCCTAATTCCGCTCCTCCTTTTCTTTCAAACGCACTCTCTCTGTGCTCCTACTGCGTCTGGTATCGCTTCTTGTACCGTGTATTAGCTCCTTTGGAGAAGCAATGTGAAACGGTTTCGCTGTCGCTGCATTCACAGCTATCACCTTCCTCAATAGATTGCATGCTGGAAGTCTTGCGTTTGAGCACGCTCGTCATTCTCGTCGCTCTCTCTCTCTCTCTCTCTCTCTCTCTCTCGCGCACTTTGCTGCATTCCAAGGACAACGAGGCAGCAGGATTCATTAGACATTGCTCTCCTTGTTCTTAACCTATGATAATTTGGTGAAATTGTTTCAATTTCTGACTGCCACTGTTCATCGAAAGTTTTCCTTGAACCATGGTGTGTCATTGGCTGCCCCGCCTGTTCTTTTGCGTGCTCTCTATACTTGGAGTGAAGTGGTGCAACCAGAAGGTGCTCGCCAGAGAGAGAGAGAGAGAGAGAGAGAGAGAGAGAGTTCGCTTCTTCCTCAACATTCCCACTAAGTTTTGTGTTCATAGTTCTTCCTCAAGGAGTGAAATTGGGTTTTTCACTCTAGGTAGATAGTGTCCAGGACACAATTAGCTTTGCTTAATTTTGATGAATCTGTTCCATTCCTCCATTGAGCTAGCCAACATCACGATGGCAGAGTTTTCCTGTTGCCTCCAAAGATGTGTTAGAAACTTAATATGTAGACTCCAAATTGCTCAGTGCAACCAAGTAATTCAGCTCATCATTGTGTATTTCAGATCATCAGCATCAACTATCTGAACAGACACAAGCAGTGTGGAGTGATTTTTGCAGCTTGTTGAGCATCAATATAATGATGAAGGTGAAGGTCCCAATAGTTTGGGAATGGCTGTCACAGCTGTCATAGCTTAGGACTTTGCTGTGTCTGGTGTAGGATTTACCTGGATTATTGTTATCAATTGATTGTAGAATACTACAACCATTCTTGTCATTGCAGATCAGACTGACTTGAGTGCAGCACAAGGAATAGCCAAGTTCCATCTTTGTCTTTGTCCATTCCCCACTTGCTATACTCTGGGTCTATTTACCACAAATCCAACAATAACTAATGTTATCCCTCCTCCTTGATCTAAATCAAGCACCATCTCTTTTACAGGACTAGGTGACAGCAAAAGAGAAATGGGAGAATGTTGTGATCAACAAGAGCAATTGCAGGAATTGGTGAGTACATTTGGGTTTTGTTGTCTCCCTACCCTCAAAAGTAGATGCTCTCTCCACAGGGGTCCCCAAGAAAAAAATGTCAATTTGAGTTGGTTTTTGATAGATGCAACACAAGTGTTTCAAAGGGCTTTGATTGATCCAATCATTCTGTCCTCAGATTGTTTTTTCTGTTCATCCTCTGGAAAGCATTGGCTCATTAGGTTTCCTGTTTGCTCAGCTGCTTCCAACAAAAGTGCAAATTTAGGTTCTCTTGTGCACTCATCTTTCTACTCTATCAGTCTAATGTAAGTTGTTCTGGAGCCATTGAGAGTTCAGTACATTTTCCTTGATGGCAGTAATAGAACTGGGTGAGGATTGAGCATGACTTTATTTCTCCATTTGTCATGAGGAAGCTTCAATCAGGACTGAACATCCAATCTTTTTTGACTGGTGAAGTGCAGGTCAGACTGACCAAGTCTGGAAAGCAAGGCAAGATTCTGCTGCAGCTCAAGAGTAGTTCTCTGGGTTCCTCATCCAACCTTGCCAATGATGAGGGTGCAAAAGGACCTGTTGAGGCAATATTCTAGACTGGTGCACAACTCACAGTTGTTAGTAAAGTCAAGCCTTTCATGTGATAGAATGAATTGATTGAGGCACAGACTAACACTGAATCAGGTTCTCCAAAACCATGTGCTATCAGGAAAGCTCCCAGATCTGAGTATTTGGGGAGTATGTTTGCACTCTGTTGAACTCGTTGTGAATGGATTCCTGGCCATGAATGCTAGTTTTGGCAGGTATAGTTGTGTCCAAAGCCATCAGCAATTTGTGAATTGAGATTCTCTATGGAATTTGAAAGATTTCCAACTCACAAAAAATAAACTGTTCACTTTCAACTGCTCCAGAGACAACTTCAGAAGTCTGGCGCAGAGCTCTCAGGGCAGAGTAATGACCAAGAGCATACACTTAGAGGTGATTCTCCAGCTCATGAATCAATGTCAACTCCAATTGACATCTATGGTTCTCCTGGGGAAGGGATGCATGAGGTGGAATCCAGAACCCCTTGTGTTGATTGTAAAGGACCTCTTGCTGATGGAGATGCAGCAAAAAAGAGTTCAAGTGCTTTGGCCACCACAGCATCTACATGCCAAGTCCCAGGTAGTAACTTGCAGAGAGATGTTTAAACCTTTTGGTGGCAGTAGCATATTCTGTGAGGTAGTTAGCATCTCATTTGTTCTGAAACTCAAACTTCTTTCAAAACCTTATCATCATGCAGGTGGAACAAGATTGTTGGTAGGACGCGTCCTTGGAAAATGTGCAAGCAGGACAGAAAAGCAACAAATAAAAGGGCCTCCTGATTGGAAGCTCAGCAACCCAAAGGACAAGAGACTTGAAAATGCTGAACTACATGAGTTCAAATGGACAGCTGGTATATTCCAACTCTGTGTGTGTGCAGATAATATGATTCTGGTTACATGACAGGAGAGTACCTCACAGCTCCTTGGGAAATTTGAGTGTTTCTATTCCCCTAACACCCCCTACCTTCCCTATTGATCACCATTTCTGTGAATTCTGAATACTAAATGTGCCTCATGTTTGAATGCCAGCGAAAAATGAGAGATCTGATAATCAGGTTTTGTTACCAACTTTTCTTCCTCCTGTAGTCACAGACAATCTGTATCCATTCACACATGAATATTTTATATTCTTTGCTGCTCTATTGTTGGGAATCAAAGAAGATTTGTGTTGCTAATGTCTAGGTTTGAATTGTACTATCTGCAAATGGATGTATTATGAAATTTTAGTAATGTTTTGCATGGTGTGCTCTTGTTTCCCTTCCCCTTGAATCCTGTGAATTGTGTCTGTTACTACCTTGGTTCCTGCTGTCCTTGACAACTCTGGCAGTTCTGGGTCTACAATGATTTATCTTTTCGAGAAAGTAGCAAGTGTAACTGACTGCCGTAGAACTGGGCACTTTGTCCTTCCCAAACGGAAGGTTGAGGTAAATGTTTTGCTCGTGTCCCAGCTTGATATAGTTGCCCATTGACCTCCATCTTTTGTTGAATAATTGCATAACTCAGAACTGAAATATACTTCAGCTCAGTCTCTCTTTTTCTCCCTGTTCTGCATTCATGCTGGTAGAGCCTATAGTGGACTTTTGGTGTATAACTTTCTTAGCTCACTTTATAAGATTTGTAATTCATCGGGAGCATTTTCCTCCTCTGGTGGAGCCTGCTGGTGTGTGGATAAGTTTTCTTGATGAATTTGGAAAGGAGTGGTCATTCGAGTTTTGTTTCTGGCATAGCAAGGATAGCCGAATCTATTATCTCAAAAAATTCTTCCCCTTTGTTCAATCAGCAAACATACGGGGTGGTGACACAGGTGTGTTTCTCCACTGCTCAGCAGAGATTCCCTTCTGTTTCTCTTGCTGCTACCTTCTAGTTTTCAAGAATCAAAAATAATATTTGAACGGCTCCTCGGAATGGAATTCCATCTTGCTTTTGTAGTAAATTCTCTTCCAGTGTAGTTCAGGAATTGTGTTTTTCTTTGAGATTTCAGCTGTCATTCAACCATTGCTGCAAAAGAGAGTCCACTAAGGCTGTCCATGTTTAAGCTGAACACATGATGCTTTCAGATCTCACCAAAATCTTGTTGGGCTGCAGTCTATTTCAGCCGGTTGGAACCAGAAGGAACATTGTGTGTGAGCTACCGGAAACAAAAACCTGCAGCAACCTCAAAGGTCTCTCTTAAGCCTTTGTTATCTGATCCTCTGGGTTGGGTCACAGAACTCTGTCAGTGGACCTTTCAGTCCTCATTTTGAGGTGTTTATTCTTTCAGATCAACCTCTTTCTGCATTCAGGGAAGGACATTTAAATGTAGGAGGCAAATATTACTCCTTAATTGCAGACACATGAAATCCTTTATGCATTATCAGATGAAAGAAGGAAATTGAAAACAGCAAATGTCCTGATGTCCATCAGAGTTTTAAAACTTTATGACTATTGACGAAAAGGACTACAGGTTAGTGCCTCAAGGATGTATGCCATCTAGTGTGCTACATTCTCAAGGAAAAGCAATCATCAAAAGGAAGTGTATGAGAAAGAATAGGTGTTGTGAAGATATAGCTACAATTCAGGAGTAATGTTTGCCTCCTACATTTAATTGTAGGTTTAGAAACAGTCCAGTTACCATGTTTCTGAACCTACAATTGCTTATGATGTTAGGATATGCATTCACCTGCGAGTAGGATATTTCACAAAATTATCACCCATAGGAGGAAGAAATAACAGGCTACTTCTCAACCTTAGCTTGTACATATTCTGCAGTATGTTAATGGTGCTGACATCTGCACCAACAACCTCAGAATGATCTCATCATCAAATGAAGTTATCCAGGACGTTGTCAACAATGGGAAGTCTGCCCTGGATGAAGTAGCACTGAGAGGAGATTTGCCTCAACAACCAGCCTTAATGGAGATTCGTGCTGCAGACCTGGAAAACTTCACAGGGAGAGTCTTCAGTAAGAAGAAGCAAAGAGTTGACTCACCTTCTCTTGCTTATCAGTCAAAGGTGATTGATCTTCTGGGTGTGGGGAAAGTGCTCAGAGGGAAAAAGGGGGCAGTAATTCGGGCTGCCCTACCACAGGTCTTGCACCGTGTCAATACAATTTCTGGATCCCTTGGGCCAAGATGGAAGAGGCTATGGATGGAACTGGAGGAATATATTGACTGGGAAGGATGGCAAAATCTGCTGCAGGCACCTCCTGGTGCTGTCCCAACCATTGTCAGTATTGAAGGTCATGACTTTGAGGAATATACGGTATGTGACCATATTATTTCCTCCCACTTCTGTACAACTCTTATATCTCTGTGTTAGAAATGATACCTGTGAAATGTTCAATGTAAAGATGTGCAGAGAAAAAATTCATGGATGAGGATATCAAACCTCATTTCTCAAGGAAGTGATGACACATTTTCACATTGGGAGAAGTATGTGAAATATATCATTTTGAGGACCTTACTATGTACAAGATTATTGAATAACTTAAACACCATAAGGGTGGGAGGGGTGACGATATATTGAGTCTAAGGTATAGTCAAGATCCTACAGGTGAATGCTGTTAGTTTAACCTGATTTGGCATATTGAATGATACCTCATTCTTAGCAAGAGGGTATCACAGTCAATTTTTCAAGAAAGGAGATCATGAAGGAATTGCCATGGTGATTGCCTTATTTAGTGCAGTTACCAAGTCTTTTTGTTATAAAAACACCCTGAAGCTAACTGCTTCCTTTCAACAAGGCCAAGTGTGTTTCAGAATGATAGGGTTTATGTATGGACTGTGTTTCACTTGAAGCCAAATCCACTCATCACATGGAAAGCAGGGAGCAACCCACTCTCATAGCTCCATGAGGTTTCTCAAGGGGCTTTTTCCCCAAGAATTTGTGAAACTCAGGGAGGGAAGTCTAATGTTGATGATTACTCAGAAGTTGGCAACTGAGTGTTGCCAAGCATCAAGAAACTGTCAAGCATTTTCCATTCAGAAGGAATTAGACACAAAACTTCAAGCAACCTCAGAGTCATCCTTACCCTTGGCATTAAACTGAAATATAAGTTAGGATGGTGTTCTGTTTTAGGATATTGAACAGATTCAGGGATGGAAGGCAAAGTATCAATGCTCAGTGTATGAGGACAAAGAGTATCTATTGTTCACTTTTGTTTTGAAAGTTCATTTGCATACCAACATATGCCCTTTCTGAACACAATATAGACCATGTCCCTGTGTAATTGTGTGCCTTTTTTGCAAGTCAAGGCTTTCCTGGTTGTAATTTCTATATGAATAGAGAAAGTCAATGCTTGTGTGAAGAGTTTTGTTTAGGAAATCTGGAAAGATTATAAATCCCCAAAAAGAAGGCATGTTCCAGCATTTTAGTGAGCCCTCAATGAGGGTGGCAGCCACAATATCATCACTCATTTCTCAAAGGTTAATGCTTGTTTCTGGATGTTTGTAAATTGGTTTCAGCTATTTGTACAAGGTTAATGCTTGTTTCTGGACGAGCATCAAGAGTAGTTCAACTTGATTGGCTTCCATGCTCAACATACTCACACTGAGTTCTATTCTTGCAGGATCCTCCTGTCCTCATGAAAAGAGCATTTTCCATCTCAAACTTACTACGGTGAGCTTCAACTGGGTGTGAGTGTCTTCATTCTTTTTCTCCTTTTATCAAGAGCAAAAATTCATGAAAAGAGAAAGGGATCTAACTCAAGTCCACTATTTACAAAGCTTGAGAGAAACTTGAAATACACACCTCATTGCAAATAATGACGGGCATATGTGGACAACAAAAGTGGCACCTAGCCAAGGCTAATACTGCTCCAAACAGGTGACATGAAGTTCTGCAATCTTACAATGCATGCATATATGTGTGCTCAGGGAAGGAGATCAGTGGGTGAGATGCAACAACTGTGGGATCTGGCGCAGGCTTCCTCCTGGGTCTTTAACATCTGCCACATGTATTTGTTCTGACAGTGCCAGAGATCTCAAAAGGTGGGTTTTATGTCACCTCCCTGGGTTTTGTTTACTAGGTTCCATTGTCTTTTTGAGGGTGAGCATCCAAAGAGGTTTGCTGGACATAGAATAAAGTATCAGAAACTATCTACCATTCCTTCTGACATTGCATTATTATCACATTGTTGGTTGCTCATCTTTTAGATGAAGTAGTAAAAGAGGTTGGAGACCACACAGGTTATGGAGTCCTTGCAGGAGATTCTTACAGGTTACAGAGTTCCATGGATTTCCACTGTTGTAATGTCTGTTGTCAATTGGCTATCAGAGCTCTCAACAGATGCTAATCATTTGCATACATGTCTTGTTTTTTGGCATCACTCCATGAAGTATTTTTGGTGTGTTCCCTTTTCTCCACTGGTGTATATTGGAAGCCCATTTTAGTTTGTAGATATGGGATAACGCAGTGACCATGTTCCATGGCATATTTGGCTTGATAGATCACACTGCAGTGCATCCCAAGGACTATGCAATGATGAACTTGATGGACTGCTAGGGCTTTTCTCAGATACAGGCAAGCTTTGATCCCATCAAATTACCTTCTATGAAGTCAATGCCTCTTGTTTTTTTTATGTTGGTGTGTGCGGGGGCTATGGAAATTTCTTAATGCCAACCATGGTAACAAAGAACATTGCAGCTGCATTGAAAGTGTCCTGAGATTAGGATACTCATGGATGTAATCTTGCAGAAAGTTGGTTGTCCAACAGGTTCAATACTTTTAGATTCTCCTGTCATAGGAGTGCCATTGGTTTCACCATATATTGATTTGATGATCTTTGAATTGCAGAGGGCCGGACTGACAATGATCATGAGGATTGTGTTGAAGATGAAATCTGCACTCCCAGGGTTCCCAACTCAGCTTTTGATGAGGAATGCTGTGATGATAAGGCAGTGCTTTCAAGCAAGGCAAGTGCCTCTGTTGAAGTGCATAGCCTTGAGGATGAGACTCTTGATCTGAGTGAGAATTCAAAGTTCCATACTTCTGAGAAAGTATCACCTAAAAATGTTCCAGCAAGCAGCTTGCAGTTACCAGGGTTGAAAGAAGATTCTACTCCCTATGATCCATTATCTTTAAATGTCATAAAGTCTACTGGTTATGACACAATATCCCCTGCAAAAGTGCCAGGAGGCAGCTCACAGGTATGTGGGTTGAAACTAGATTCCATTTCCTATGAACCATCTGCTGTGCTATCTGCCAAGAAATCCAAACTGGAGTATGACGTTCGTGCAAGAAACTCTAGTGGGAGTGTACCCAGAAGCAGCTTGCAACCATTCGGATTGAAGCAAGTTTACAGTCCCAGTGAAGCATTTGCAGTGCCATCAAACTCAAATCTGAATCTGGATTCAAATCTACCCACAGATCAGAAAACACCTCCTCAAAATGCATCAGGAAGCAATTTGCAGTCAGTTGGGTTGAGACTGCATTCTACTACCTATGGACTATCTGCAGTGCTATCCACCAAAGAACTTGATTTCAATTCAAAGTGCAGTATTTCAGAGAAGATATCTCCTAGAAGTGCGCCAGAAACCAGCTTACAGCTTTCTTTGTCAAAAGAATCACCACCTTTGGTACTCTCTTCCAAGTCAAAATTGGATTCCAGCTGTCATGATTCCAAGAAGGTTTTACCGATGATTGTGGAAGGAACCAGCTTGCAATCATCTTGGTTCAAACAAGATTCTTTTCCCCAGGAACCATCTGCTGTCCTAGCTATGAAGAAATCGTCATATGTTCGTAAAGGAGCAGGGAAAGGACATCAGCTGTGTACAGGCTGTGACATGTCCATTGGCTCGGCAGCTCAGGTTTGTTTCTTTCACATGATTCCAATTGCTTTTGAAGCTCCAAGCTATCTGTCCTTTTCCTGAATGCATTTGTTTGCTTCTTATAGAGTAGGCTGAACATTTTTTTGGCACTGATGAGATAAAGATTGTCCAAGCCAATTCCTATTTGTGCTTCCCTCCGACCTTTTCTTTCACTTGTTAGTTTGGAACTACAATATTCAGAGAAAGAAAGGCAATGTTACTGAGAAACTACAAAATTTTTTGATGGCCCTGCCCTTGTTGACCTTCCTGGTGCACCTTTATCTCCAAGTGATGTGGGTTGTTTGCTCCAGGTTTGCAAAACGTGTGGGAGATTAACAGATTATGGAATAAGGAAGAGGGCACAACTCACAGACCAGTGCCAGGTTTAAGCTCAAACACATCAGTAAACTTTTTTGGCCCCCTTACCATCAGAAAGAAGTCTTGAGCCCAAGTCTAGTTGTTTCAATATAATCTGCTACCAGGTTCTCGAGAAAGTCACTGCAGGTAGACAATAGTGTTGACAAAATTTTGCCCCATTGTAGGGAGCAAAGACTCCCCTATCACAAGGCTACATGGAATGTCTTGCAGCTATCTTTGACTATCATCAATTAGCTCAACAGTGAACATCAAACATTGCAATCTTGAGGAAGAGCAGCTTCAGTCTGGTGAAAGTGTCTCCCTCTACCTCTCTCTCTAGTGTGGGGATTTATGACCACAAGCTACAGTGAGTGCATAGTTTTGAGTACAATGTCTCCCATTGGTAGCACAATTAATGGGATGCAGAGTCTTAGCCTTGTCAAGAAAGGAGCTTGTGGCAAATAAGGGGCTTCAGTTAATTATCCTTCTTGCTCTGCTGCATCATGGGCTTCCCTTTTGTAATGCCAACGTTTGAGTTCATTTGTTACACTATTGATTCTACCAGCTCCAAAGGTTTATGCTGATGTTCCCTAATGTAGTTAGGCTTTCCACATCTTTGGACTTGAGACTTCATTTTGAAAATTCATAAAGACTTCCCCGTAGAATCTTGACACTAAAAAGGTCTGTTTCTTCCTTCACCCTGGTGCATTGGAGCAATGATATGCTTTTCTTTACAGTTATGCAGAGAGTAGTGTTGTAGAAAATAATAGTTGTCACTTGTCATGTGCATTTTGCTTTTAACAATTGATTAGGCAGATTACTCAAATTTGAAGGTACATAGATAGCTAAGATTCAGGAGTTTGGGGAGCATGCAGTTTAAGTTAGTAATCTATCATTTTCTCTTGTGGTACAGTATTGATTAAGATGCTTTCATGTCATGAGTCTTCATGGAAAAGGTCAGGTCTGTCTTTTTCCAAGAGATTTCCTTTTCATTGACTCCTGTTTGAAAAAGCATGAACTCATTTGTTGTGTATAAATGAAGAGTACCCTGTTATAATAATCTCCTTTTAGAGAGTCTTTTACCTTCTGTCATGTATTTTGACAAACTTCAGTCATGTATTCCAAAAGAGTTCACTCCATCACGCATCTTGTATGTGTTGGTTGGAGTACGCAAAGTCAGTCCATCCATCATTACGTGTCTTGTATGTGTAGCTGGGGCACGTACACGGACACTCTTCAACACGGCTGGTGTGCTGCTCTCTCTCAGGTAGAAAGGATCTTACCCTTATTATTATGATGAGGTTTTTGGTACCTCACATCTGTTGTTCATCAGTCCGTGAGTCTTATAATTGTACTAAGTAAACTTCAGTCATGTATTCCAAAAGAGTTCACTCCATCACGCATCTTGTATGTGTTGGTTGGAGTACGCAAAGTCAGTCCATCCATCATCACGTGTCTTGTATGTGTAGCTGGAGCACGTACACAGACACTCTTCAACACGACTGGTGTGCTGCTCTCTCTCAGGTAGAGGGGATCTTACCCTTGTTATTATGATGAGGTTTTTGGTACCTCACATCTGTTGTTTGTCAGTCCCCGAGTCTTATAATTGTACTAAGTTGGTTGGGACATGCTTTCAACAAGTAGTAGTAGTAGTAGTAGTAGTAGTAGTAGTACATGCCTTCAAAGGACATGCTTTCTGGCATGACTGTTATGGCTGGGTGTTTGTTTGCTTAAGCATGAAATAGGTGTGTCAAAGTGAGGTTTCATCGCCATGTCAAGTACATTCCAGTTCCCCAAGTCCCTGTACTTGATGTAGAGCATCTCCCAGCCACACCAGTAAAACTAACCTGTACACTATATATTTTGGATTATCAGTCAATAGTGTGGCTTATTTATTATTGTCACCGCTTGTAACAATTATTATGGTCAGCCAATTGAAAACAATGTGTTTTTACTGGCTCTCTTCTTCAAGAGTGTGACTGCTTCCTGGTCACATTTATTGGCCCAAAGTGAGCTTGTTTTGCACTCACTATTTGAAGCCTGTATTTTGACATCCATGATAGTATGTACAGGCCATTTTGTTATGGTTGGTAGAGATATTGTTATCATCAAAGTGTGAAAGTTATTTTGATGCAAAAAAAATTTGTGGTTACGGAAACATGAAAATCAGCAACACTATTTAAGCAAAGCAACTGTTTTTCTTCAAGAACTCGATAGTTGTTCTTCAAGGGCCATAGTGAACCAGCATCCACCAATGCACCAGTTGGCTGTTCTGTCCATGGGATGGGCTGCATTTTTTCATCCAGTGTCAATCAGTCAACCTTTTTTTGGTTTCTGACCAATATTTTTTTTTTGGGGGCTGGTTTTTTCTCAACCCTGACTTTCATACTACTTTCCCACCTAGTTACCTCACTGACCTAGCTATCTTATTGACCTAGTTACCCTACTAACCTCCATCTTGGCCCTATCTACCAACTAACAATTGACCCCCCTTCCTACCTACCTACCTATCCTCATTTTTTCATTGGTTAATTTTTTATATTCTAGGAAAAAACCTTTATTTCTTCTTGGCTAAACCTTTGCTTCTTGGCAAAACTTATATATTTTTGTGGCTAAACCTCTACCTTTCGAAAAAACCTCTTTATTTTTTGGCTAAATCTCTATGTTTTCTATATCGCTCAATAAAACTTTTATCTTTCCTTGGCAAAACTTTTATCTTTTCCTAGCTAAACTTTTATATCTCAACAAAAAAATTCTATTTCAAGCTAAATATTAGTTCTCAATAAAAACTTTTTACTTCCTAGCTAAAACTTTATATCTTGGCAGAACCTTTTTACTTTTTGGCAAAACCTTTTTATTTGTTGTATAAGCCATTGCCTCTCAACAAAACCTTTACAATGTCTTGGTTAAACCTTTATATCTTGGGAAAATTAATATTTTTACTTGGCTAAATTTTCACCTTTCTGCAAATTTTTTACTTTCTAACTAAACCTTTATCTTTTGGCAAAATCAATATCTTTTCTTAGCTAAACTTTTACCTTTTGACAAAACATTTTTACTTATTGATTACACCATTATGTCTTGACAAAATGTTTACATTTTTTTGGTTAAACCCCCATTTTTGAGAAAAATTAATATTTTTTCTTAGCTAAACCTACACCTCTTGACAAAACCTTTTTCTTTTTTGGTTAAACCTCCACCTTTTGGCAAAATCAATTGTAAGACACACGATCTAACAACCTAATTACCATCAAGGAAGGGTTATTGAATAAAAAAGATTTTTTTTAAAAAATGGAAAGACATGAAAGTGAGATTTATCTTTTGTTTACTTACCGTCTTGCAACAACTACCATTTTACAACAATTACTATCTTGCACCTAGTGTCATTTGTAAATTTGAAAGAAGATCCATGATCATTTGTAGACCTTTTGTAGCTTCTACCTACCATCTACAATAATGTTACCTTCCTTATAAACCTCAAAATTTTAGGTTTACCTCCTTGTTAGTGCTTTCCAATGGCAATTACTATCAAAAGCACAAAGATCCATGAGAACAAAGGCTAAAGGAAAGGTTTAAATCTAACTTTCAAATAAGGAATAAGACAAGATTATGTGATTAAAAAACAAGAACACAAGATGTGTAAAACAAATGTGAAAATGAATATTTACTATGCTAACATATGTAAACATGAAAATGAAAAGAACATGATGAGACTATGGTGCAAGATTGTGCCTAAAACTAATGTTGAACATATTAAAGAAAATGAAAGGTCTTACTTTTATTTATACCCCTTTGGGGACTTAATTCAAAAAAGTATCCAAGGAGGTTTCTATATGTGTATCAAGTAATTTTTTTTTTGAAAACCTTCTTAATTGAGAATCAACTATGAGTTAACTAACTTAATTGGGATTTAATTAAAAGTTAACTAAAGTTAACTAGGATTTAATTGAAAGTTAATAATAAGAATTAACTTAACGTTGACTGGGAGTTAACTAGATATTAATCAAACTTAATTAAAACTTAATTAGAATGAACCAATAATGAACTGGAATTAAATTATAAATTAAGTGGAAGTGAACTAAAACTTAACTGAAAGTTAATTAAAAATGAATTGAAATTAAACTAAAAGTTAGGTACATGGATGAACATTCAAATGAATGAACTCCATGACATTAACATTTGTGACAACTTCTATCTTATGGTAGAGTGTATTTCCTACTATATAGATTAAGATTACCATAGAGAGTAGATAATATTATTAATCCTATAGATGAAACGCAAAACTAATATATGAGGATAACAAAATTCTATATAATTTTAGTATAAACTACTTTATTTATATTTCTCTCATATTTTAATAGAGCAAAAAATCAACAAAGAACCATTAGAGTCCATCAACCATTTTCCATTATAATGATAAAAATACATTTTACTTCCATATTTTTTTCCTCTTTCTCCAATGTCAAATACACATTTTTTCCTCAAAAGAACTCTTTTAACCACATCTAATTTAAAATACTCCTTCAAAGGAATGATCCACAATCCCTTTTTATCCTCCTCCTAACGCCCCTTCTCCCATACCACACAAGGTTCACATGCCTCTTATGAAAATAGCCCTTCCTTATCCTTATCCTAATTCTTTTTAGAAATCCTTACATGATTGGTGGATTACCATTGACCATTTATTTAACTAATCCCATTAACTTCATCCTTTGGTAAAAGACAAAAATTTCTACCACTAATAATTTTTTTGTTAATAGGTTGCCCATGGCATTAATTAGCCTAGGAATTTCTACCCTTAACACCAATATCTTGTCTTAGTTAAACCTTTATATCTTGACAAAATTAATATATTTTTTGGGCAAAACTTTCACCTTTTTAGCAAAACCTTTTTACTTCCTAACTAAACCTCCACCTTTTGGCAAAACCAATAAATTTTTCTTGGTTAAACTTTTTTTTTAAACATTTTTTTTTCTATTTTTTGGTTAAATCATTACCTCTTTGGTATTGTTCACACATAAAAAAATCTTTAAAATATTGTGGAAAGTGATGATTATCATCAATGAAGGAATTGCAAAAATTAATGTATTTAGGGTTGAATGGAACTTCAACACATTTTTGAAACAATTTTGTAATACCCTTTTTAAATGGATATATATTTTAACCCATCTTAAATCACACTGCAATACCTTCATTTATTATTAATGAATTGTACTAATTACACAATATGTAATACATGTATTTAAAAAAATTATGAATTGGAAAACCAAATTGGTATTGCAAGTTGTACTAATTACCCAATATGTAATATCCAAATCAAAGGTCATGCTAAAACTAGCATTTGTTGGTCCAACTTACCTTGAGTGAACTCTCAATTTCAAAATGCAATTCTCACATTGATATTATGCCAAAACCACATGTTGAACATGACACATGTTATATTCACATATAAGCAAATTTTGAATTCAGAAAACATGTAGGTATGCATATATTACATAATGGTTAATACAATAGTGAACATTTTAAAACTCATATGTAAAGATTGCATACTCAACCAAAAAAAACTAGTGAAGAATTTGGGAGCACAATGTGAGTATTGTGAGGTGGCAATGTTACAAAACATAGTTTAATGATTATGTATACTGGTATTGAACAATTAGCTAAACAAAACTAGTTAAAATTTTGGGAACACGATGCAAGTATTACAAGGTGGTAATGTTGCAAAATGCAAATTTAACAATTGTGGATGCAAGTATTGCATGTTTGACAAACAAACCGATGAAAAATTTGGGAGGTTGATGCAAGTATTATGAGATGAAAACATTATAGAATGCAATATGAAATATTCGTATGTAGGTATTGATTGCATGTGCAAACAAATGTTATGTATATTGTTAATGTTTTATATTTTTTGCTTGACTAACACAACAAAATTTGAATTTGGTAAAGAGGCAATATCTACATGAATTAATGCAAACTTTGAACTAAACCTTAAAACCAAAAATGAAATTTAGCTTGCTTTTCTTGGATTTTCTTGGATTTTTAGCATGGATTTTATTAAAGTACTTGAAATTCTTGTTGTTCCGTCGATTAATTCCTAAATTTTCTAAAACTATAATTAAGTTACAACAATGCATAATTTTCATTTTATCTTTTTTTACAAAATTTACCAAACATGCAAATTGGCCAAATGGATAAAACATGATGATGAATGAAATTATATGCATGGATAATTTTGACTGGATGTGTAATTGGCCATATGCGTAAAGTTTCGTGATGAATGAAATTGTGTTCATGGATGAATTAACTGCGCAACAATGGGCAATATTGCACAAAATCCTGCATCCCAAGAGACAGATGATGTCCATTATGGATGAAAATGGGACGTTGTGGATGGGGTACATGCTATGAATTTTGGTGAAGGTTCACCCAAACACTCCACTTAAGCATGTTCCTATGAACAAGTTGTGTTCTGCTGCAAGCATGTTTTGTGTTAGTCAGAGCTGCACTGATGGCCACAAGAGCTCGCAAGGCACACAGTGGCCACTGATGCAGTACACCATGAGCACAGTCAACAAACTGAAATGTCACAACCGTGCAATGGGTTGCAAGCACATAGTCATTGACAGGTCCTAGGTTGGAAGTTGGAACCACAAGTTGCTGGAAAGATAAAAAGCTACGTCAATAGCAAGTTCTTCCATGCAAAATGAATTCATCTTCTGGAGGAAGGCAATATAAATCTGTCAGATGCTTTGCATAAATCAGGAATTATACAGAAGCATGAGAGACAGAATCAATGACAGGGAAAACAGAAATCCTGCGATGCTGTGAAGAGCATGAAATGGGAAACCCTTGGCATCCACTATTACTACTACAGGCAGCCTGAATTCCATTGCTGCTGTAACTGTTTGCTGCAAACATGACTGTGTTCAGACTTCATCGGCACACTCAGAATGTACTGATGAACTCAAGGATCCTGGTCATGTCCAGATGTTGTGAGGGTGGCTTGTGCTGATGAATCCACACATTACATGCCAACACTGGCAAACTGCAAAGGGTTTGGGAGACAGATGCCCAAGAGATGCAATAAGATGACTTCCAAATCAGGTCTTTGGAAGGCTCTCCTGCAACCATGATCACATGGAGCCTGTTGTTCCGCCATGCCAGCAAGATGAAAACAGAGACATGAAGCGAGAGCTTGATGGCCAGCTAGTGAGGTGGAAGAGAGAGCATGCTGAAGAGCAGACTTCTCACAGCATCTCTACATAAGTCTCAAGAAAACTAAAACACACACTATATAGTTCAGCACCAAAGAGATTCATGTGTTGTGCTTGTGTGTGTGTGCAGGTAGAAACAGAAGATGTGCACCATCATGGAAGCAAGAAGTACTCCTCTCTCGTTCTCTTCTCTCGCAACACCCTCCTCCCCTGCCTCTCCTACTGCCCTTTACAGTTATGCATGCTGATTTGTGCATAGCCATGTTGAAATATGCAAAAGTCTGCATCCTGAGTTTCTGTTAAGGTTCTTGGAAGCAATGGGAAGACTCAAGTCATGAAGTTGGTTAACACTCAAGAGACAGCGCTTTCAGAACATCAATGAGAAACACATAAGGTCCTGAGAAATAATTGCTGGTGGGAACATCAGTGGGATAAACATCAATCAATTATGGAGTACACTGCACAACAAGAGATGAGATCAAGGGACCAGTCTTTCAAACCATTTAGGATTCTGCCACTGATTCACTACATGTCAATGGTACAAGTTGGATTTTACAACAGCACACAAGAAGAGTATGGATCACTGACATCACTGATAATGTCTGCAAGAACACTTACTATCCTCAAAGTGAGGGAAGCAATTGTCATTCCTGATTATGATTGCTCTCCCAATTCTCTTTGCAATGAACTTGGTAGCAAACTTGGTGGTGATGTGGGAGTCACCATATTGCTCTCCCAACTATCTTTGCAATGAACTTGCTAGTGATGTGGTGGTCAACACATACTTGCAGCAGATTCTTGAAAATGCAGAGCGGAGTACCAGGAGGTGTGCTGATGAGCCCAATACAATAGACAGTTTCTCATTATCGTGACACAAATGAGATCCCTTTTCTTCCTTGTCTACATCATGCAGTGCAAATAGGGTATCTGGCATGTACTCAGTATTGGTCATTGAACCAGACAATTTCTCTAGTTCTGCATGCATTAGTTACTTGAGGATGGTCTTGATCATCAACTATGAATGTATACATCTCATTATTAACTTCAATCCATGGGCAACCAGGCTGTTTCTTCACACCCGTCCTTCCTCTCTGTTGTTGAATTATTTTCCTTCAAATCCATCTCACTTGTCAGCAGCAGCATAGATGTTTGATAGCAGCACATAGCCCGAGGCATTTCTAGGCTCCAATTCAAGAACATGTTTTGCAATTTGTTCTCCCATCTCCACATTACCATGAATTCTGCATGCACCAAGCAATGCTTTCCACACAGCCACATTGGGTTCACAAGACATTGTGTTGATCAGATCATCTGCCTCCTGCAGATGGCCAGCACGTCCAAGAAGGTCAACAACACAGGCATAATGCTCCACCGTTGCAGTAATACCAAAAACTAAGCCCATGGAATGAAAGAAGTGGAGGCCCTCATCTACTAGTCCTGCATGGCTACAAGCTGACAAAAGACAAACAATGGTGATGCTATTAATCTCTACACCTTCTTCACACATTAGCTCATAATGTTCTAGAGCTTCCTTGTCATGCCCATGCATGGCAAATCCATGAAGCATTGCAGTCCAAGAGACCACATCACGAGTGGACATCTTATTGAACACTTTCTTGGCATCCTCTATACTTCCACATTTAGCATACATGTGAATGAGTCCATTCGCCACAAAGACAACAGACTCATAACCATGTTTTATTATCTGTTCATGCACACGCCTGCCCTCTTCAAGTGCCACAATGCTTGCACAAGCATTCAGTACCCCTGTGAAAGTGATAGGATCTGGCTGCACCTCATCCCATTGCATTTGTTTGAATAGTTCCAACGCCTTGTGTCCTTCTCCGTATTTCATGTAACCCAAAATCATTGTGCTCCAGGCAACTGTGTCACGACTGTGCATCCTATTGAACACTCTCCTGGCATCTTCTATGCTCCCACATTTGGCGTACATGTCAACAAGGCTATTACATACAAAGACATCAGATTCACAGCCATATTGGACAATCTGTTGCTCAACATCCCTGCCTTCTTCAAGTGCTTCAACGCTGGCACACGCATTCAACAAACCCATGAAAGTCACAGTGTCTGGATTCACCTGTTCTCTTCGCATTTGTTCAGACAAGGCTAATGCCTTGTGTGCTTGAGCACATTTCGTAAGTCCAAAGATCATGGCATTCCAAATGACAACATCACGTTTTGGCAGGCCGTTGAACACTCTCCAAGAATCCTCTATACTCCCGCAATTTGCATACATGTCAATGAGGCTATTAGCCACGTAAACATCTGACTCGCACCCACTTTGAATGATTTGTGAATGAATTTGTCTGCCTTCTTCAAGCGCTCGTACCCTAGCACAGGCATTGAGCACTCGGACAAAGGTGAACTTGTCAGGAATCATGCCTTCATCTTGCATTTGTTGGAAAAGCTCCATTGTCTTATGAGGTTGCCCACCCTTGACATACTTGGCAAGTCTCACATTCCATGAAAAAATGCTCAATGGTACTGTGTTTGGTGCCATTGCAGCCAGCTCCATTACCACCCAGGGAGGATTTGCATTGCTGTCGAGCCAGAGTGCATCTTTTGTCTCCTTGTGTGTAAAATCAGGATGCCTTGTATCTTCCTTTCAGCACACCACAAACACAACAAATCCAGCACATCAGCAATGCAACATGCTACACAATGCATTCAACAGGGATTGATACCAGAAAACTGACTGACAAAAGCCAAGGACAAAATAATGTAGTATGGAATTTGCTGCAAAAACAAAGGCAATCGTGATGACAGCAACGATCTTTTGTTTTACCTTCTCCAACCTGTGATCCCACCACTGTGAAGGATTTGCGAAGAACTCCCGCCAACGCTCCTTAATCACCTTTCTACGCTCTGCTGACACAAAGAAAGAGAGAGAGCAGGAACGGGTTGGAAAAAAAACCATACGCACTCCAAATCACCATCGCTTGCACGGACACACCTCTTCCGCACACAAGAAGATCTGAAGCAGATCGGCAAACGAACAAACAAGCATCATCACGAGATGGAAGCAGGAGAGAGAGACAGAGAGAGAGAGAGAGCTTACTACCACCACTACCACCACGGCGCTTCAGTGCACTGTTGGTTTCAATCCATTGCGCGGTAGGAAGTGCAGCAAGAGGATGCAAGAGTTGTTGCGCATGGTGCAGTAGCACAGACGGCGGCGCACACATACGTCGCAGGAGTCTCGAAGCCACTGCTTTCTCTCCCCATGCGGCGCTACTCTTGTGCTGCTGTTGCTGCTGCTGCAGATCATATGGACAGTTCCATCTGACAGGAATCAAGGACGATTCCCTCGCTACGGAGCACATTCCTCCTCCCAGCGAAACAAACGCCACCAGGAAAAAAGAACTCTCTTTTACAGCAGCAGCGACCAAGATATGATCAAGGAGACCATGACCATAGCTATGTCTACAGATCTGGTCCACACGCGCGTGCACACACAATCTCCTTTGCAATTGTCTCTTGTTATGAATTGTATTGCTGTTGTTGCCCTCTTCTTCTTCTTGTTCTTCTCCGTGATTGCATCTCTTCCTTCGATTCCAAAAGGAGAATCGGTAGCCCTAAAAGCAATCTGACAACACCATAGTCATTTACCTCCAAGAATCGCACTTTCTTGACGCGAATTAGCTCCAAGAATTGCAGCTTCTTTGACGAAAATTAGCTTCAAGAATTTGCAGTTTCTCACGCTTCTTTGTTCTTGTGACAGATTGCTTCAAGACGAACTTCCTTTCTCATGGCGCGCTCACAAATCCTTTCTTCTCCCAACAACAAACATACCTTCCGAGGTACAAAGATGAGATCACTATCTTATATGAAATTCTTAACTCTTGTTCTTGACACAGAGAGAGAGAGAGAGAGAGAGAGAGAGAGAATGCCACGAGGTTTTGAGGTTTTTTCCATATGCAGCTGCTCGCTAGTTGTTGTCCTCCTTCATCAATCTTGCAGAGGTATTGCTTGCGAGAAAATTGCAGCAATCATCTGTACAGTATGCAGTGGTGCCTGATTCTCCAGAGTTTTTGCAGTTTCTCACGCTTCTTTGTTCTTGTGACAGATTGCGTCAAGACAAACGTACTTTCTCATGGCGTGCTCGCAGATCCTTTCTTCTCCCAAAAACAAATATACCTTCTGAGGTATAACAATGACATCATTATCTTCTTATGAAATTCTTCACTCTTGTTCTTGACACAGAGAGAGAGAGAGAAAGAGAGAACCCCACAAATTTTTGTCCTGTTTCCCACATACAGCTGCTTGCTCGTTGTTGTCATCTGCCATCAATCTTGCATATAGCTTGATAGAAATGTAGCAAACTGTACAATATGCGATCTGGTGCCTGATTCTCCACAGAGCTTTTACATGTTCCAGAATTGATATGAATTCTGTGGCATTAGGCAACAACAAGAAGCTGCATTTTTGTTTCCTTACAGAGCTTTACCAGATGCTTCCACAGGCAAGATTCCTGTGCATGAATGTATTCCTGTGGATGTCAATTTCTACTTCTTACTGCAAAAACAAGCAATGCAACATAAGAGGTCTTGACATATTGAATTAGATGTAATATGGGCTCAAAGATGTTGCAAACAATTAGTCATGCATTTTAAACTTGACAATGATCATTTGGCTTGTGATGTGATAACATCTTCACATCTTGAGAGCACACTTAAGTTTGAGTAACAAAATCTTATTAAAATGATAAGAACAACAAATATCACAAAACTGCACATGCTCTCATAACATGATTTTAACCAACAATCCTCAACACCCAAAAGACCTACCTAGAGCACTTTACCATTTAAGTGGTTGAGGTTTTGTGATGCAAATTATATCTTGTGAATTTTCATGGCAAAGTATTTTCTGGGCAAAAGAGTAGGATGGTGACATTTGATGTAATCTTTCTTGCCCAATATTGAATCACAACAATCCACAACACGATTTGGCTTTGTCATATAAACTACAACAAATATGTTAGGGCTTTGAACGTGTGCAATTTATATCCCTTCCTAACAATTCTCGTTTCAAACACATCAAATGAACTATTCATGTTGACAATCATCGTGATTAAAATTTCAAGCACAAATAGAGGATGAGAATTGTGAACAATTGCAAGACAAAATGCAAACTCTATATACCAAAATTTTGAGGGATTTCCATCATTTGCATGGTAGAATGAATAATATCATTTTTCATTCCTCAAACCTTGGCAACCTAGAGCATTTTGTTCTTTGCTTGAGATGCATCCACACACTTTTATAATCTTCACGAGAGCTTTGAGAACCAATTGATTCAAGAATGTTTCCAACTTTTTTGAAATCTTTTGAAAACATCTTTGCACCCAAATCTACATGCCAAGGTGAACTACTTGGAAGTTATGATCAAGTTAGTCATTTGTTTTATGTGTCCCTCATGAACACAAAAAACAACCATTCCTCCAAATCACCAATGGACATATTCAAAATTCAAACCATGAATTATTATATTCATAACATGAGCTCTAAAGCTTTTTTTGTTCAAGAAAATCATGATTGGTATTGCATACACAACTATTTTCATTCAATTTTCTTCAAAAGGTTGCATGTGTTGTTTTTAACATCTTGAAATTCTTGCACATAACATTGTAGCATGGCCAATTATTGAACATTAATCACCAAGAAATTTGAAGCAATCATCCATACAATATTAAGATAGGTGTTTCAAAGTTGGTGTCATCTACTTTTGCAAAACTATAAAAAGGTGCATTGTTTTTTGATAAGGGTAATGTCAACCTCAAGGCAAGTTGGTACCCCTTCTTCAATGTCTAGTGTTTATTCAAAAGTTTGTTGTTGTCCAAAACTTATTCAAGTAGTACCTTTACTCAAATGATAAAACTATTTACTAGTTGTTGATCATATTAGTATTTTAGTTATAAGACTTCAAAAAATTCATAACTTTCTCAAGTATAGTCCAAATTGAATCTTATATATTAAATTTACAATGTCTGTCTGTCTGTCTGTC
>Ga0116229_10003359_pt1 | contig 26221 bp, 17 predicted proteins | sample S1TSphgellanicum_3_FD_87313 | JGI IMG/M metagenome (GOLD analysis project Ga0116229, IMG submission 87313) | Host-associated microbial communities from peat moss isolated from Minnesota, USA - S1T2_Fc - Sphagnum magellanicum MG | ecosystem: Host-associated > Plants > Peat moss > Unclassified... | reverse complement strand
ATATATATATATAATGTGGAGATCATTTGTAAACACCATTTTGAAAATTTTATAATCTTTGGTGAGTGATCCCCATAAAGGAAAAAATTTAGGCACTTGTGATGAATTCCTTTTAGGTTGTAGTTCTCACATAAAAATTCAATTTTAGACATGTGAATGATCCTATCCCAAAGAATGTAAGGTTTCATGTTGGGAATCATGTGAGCAAAGAATCATGTGTTGTGTTGTAATATGTTTGACAATCTACCTATATGCTAAAAATGATTTAATCAAAAATTAACCCTCATAGTTCCAAACCCCCCCAAGCTACAGTGCCACTAGGTATTAAATCTTGGGATGTTTTACGTGGAGGAGGCAATGTGCTTGCATTTTCTTTGGCCTATTTTTTTGCACTCATGGCTACAATTGTTGTTGCTTCTTGTAAATTGTCCCAACTTTCAAACCATAGGAAACTCTAGTTAATTGTACAAAAGATTTATATAATTAGTTTTTTTGCTCTCTCATCCATTTCTTGGGTTTCAATCTTTACATGTTACATTAAACTTTGCAACTATGTAATCATGAGTATAGTTAGAACCTCACACTAGTCTATCAACAAGTAGTGTTGGGTGGGTACCTGATTGGATTGGTCTAAATTTTAAGTGTCAATTCCAATTAATAATAACCAAACTGGAATTAGGTCCATTTTTTTGAACCATAACTTCCTCTTTTTTTGGGTCAAGAATCGAACCTAAGATGGCATTCTTAATTCCATTTATGTATGAAACTAAAACCAAAACAATTTAAATTTATTGTTTAGAACTAGAATCAGAGGTTATTCATAAAAATAAGGTATTGCCCAATGATGGTAAAACATAACTTGGATGAAGTTCAATCTTTAAACAATGTGAAACTCAATTTGAAATTATACATATCATCCATAGGATATATAATACTCTCCAAGAAAGTTCTAAAGACATATAATAAATTTTCATTAAGTGATTATAAAGATTGGCCCGAGTGGTGGCATTAATCCTCACCTCTACATTGTTTAGGATGTTTGATCATTGCAGGAGCAAAATGGATCATCTTATTCCAATATATCCATGCTTTTCATAGGATATGGATGTAAAATGGTATCATGCAAACTTGAAATTGCTACTTGTTATTAGGTGAATACATGATGTCTGTAACTTGTGACATGGAAGTCTAATGAAGAAGAAACATGTCTGTGAGTTACATTTCATTTGGCTTCACAGAAAGGGGATCATCTAAAAGAATAAACTAACCTAAATGTAAAATTTGGTCATAGAAAAAAAATGTCAATATTTTTCATGTAAAAATTGTTTACTCATTCCTAGAATTGCCTTTTCAAATAATATGTTTACTTATGTATTCATGAAATTTTCATTTTCATTCCAAAATGCAAAAAATGTTTTTTGGAACCTAAAAACTCATGTCAATTTTTGTAATGTAATGAGAAGGTACCTAACAAAGCAAAAAAAATCCTCTGTTGTTTGCAAGACATTTTAAAAAATTAAATGAAATGTCCATTCTAGTGGGCATTCCATTTTTTGAAACACCCTACAATGTTTTTTTTTGTTGTTTTACCATGATACCACCAGATATCATAGGAAAAGAAATTGACACGTCTTTAATTTTAGCTTGAGTGATCCAACCCCCATGACTCCACCAATTCCGTTTTGGATGAACTATTGTTCATCCAATCATTAAACCTAGTGTAGTCATAAAGGTTGAATCACTTTTTTTTGGGGCCCACCTTTCAAAAGATTTTTTTTTCACGTGTAGACCTATCTTGCTCACCCAACTACCCCATTCAAAAAATATATTCCCACCTACCCCACTCCTATACCTATGTTACAAATTTGTTTTTTCAAAACTTTCTTTCTTTTTGTCATCATTGTCATTACTACAATGGTGCCATCGCCCGCCACTATTGTTGATGTTTAGAGAAGAATTAGGAGTTGTTACGACTTCAAGTTGTGAAAAACGCAAGGTGCAACATCTTCAAAAAGACACCAAAACAAGGTATGGTTTTTACTTTTTTTTTATGCACTTAAGGTTTCTCTACATTTTTTGTTTGGGTTTAGGTTTATGATGATGAATCGATGTTCATCATTGTCTTTTTTTGTTTTGTTTCTATGCACCCATATAAGATGATGACGAATGCTAGCTTGTCATCATCTTTTTGTTTTGTCTTTGTGCACCTAAAGAAAATGACGACGAGCAAGTGCTCATCATCGTCTTTTTTGTTTTGTTTATGTGCACCCAAAGAAGATGACAATGAGCACCAATTTGTCATCGTTTTTTTTTTTTTAAAAAAAATTTATGCACCCAAAGAAGACGACGATGAACTAGTGCTCATCATCGTTTCTTTTCTTTTTGTTTATGTGCACCCAAAGAAAATAACTTTTTTTTTGTTTTGTTTCCTTACAACCGATTTTAAATTAAAGCTTTGACCATTATGTTGATTTAGAGTGCCTTCTAAGTTTGGAATCAAATCACAATGATGACATCAAAGACTTCAATGTCCTTGCATTTGGAAGCAGGGAAGTAAGGAAACATTTATCTTCGAAAGACTTTCCAAATGTTTTTTTACTATGCAGTTCCCAAGGTTTCTTCTTTCGAATCATAAAAGAACCCATACCTACTTGAAAAAAAAATTCAAAAGGTCTTCTTATTGGTCATGTGAAACCATGCCACCATTGATCAACTTAGTGACTACCACATTATCTAAAGTTCGCTTGTCTTTTGGTAGCTTTTGTTCATTTTTTATGGTAGGTTATTATTCACTATGGTTTTGATTATTACCATCAAACAAAGGCCTGACATCCAAACCTAACCTTACGAGAAAATTCATTCCTTGACTTATGTACTCTGAGTAACTCTGATGTTGAACATTCTCTACAAATCCACTAGCATGGGTCTAACTTTGTGAGGGAAACCAATGAAGCCCTTATTCAATGCACCTAGAGAAGACAACAACGAACTGACATTCATAATTTTTTTTTTTGGTTTTGTTTTGTGCACCTAAAGAAGATGACGACGAGCCAACCAAGCTTGTTGTCTTCTTCTTTTCTTTTGACGGGCTATAAACAACAACGAATCAACAAAGTTCATTGTCATCTATGTTTTTTCGATGTGTCATAAAAGACAACATGTGCCAATATAATAATTAATATAAATAATTAAATTATTGTTTAAATTAAGTTGATTAAATGATTAATATAAGTAATTAATTAAATATAAAAATATGTATTAATTTAAAATTTATTATAATGAATAGTGAAGTGTAATAATATTATAATATTGTAATAATTAATTATAATAAAAAAGCAAAGGTATTTAATTATATATAAAAATTTTGATGATTTTTTTTTCCTTTGAAGGTCTTCTAGTTTTCCTAAAACAAAACTCCAAGTTTTAGGATGGCTCCTTGGAGGAAACATGCATGAAAGGCACAAAAGGTGTCAAATACAATTGAAGAGCAAGTAATTGTCGTATATGAAGCCCTACCTTCTCAAGGTATGTCATGAAAGGTTCATTTTGAATTTGCATATGGCCAAATCAGAACCCATCCTTACTCTCCATGTAATATTAAAGATGGGTTTTTTTGGTCAATTATTTTTAGCAATACCTAAACATTTCTAATCAAGTTTCTTTCACATAATAGAATATTACCTTGGTTTTTGGTTCACAATACTTTCAACCTTTTTCATTTAGGGTTATGATCTAATGCAACACCTTCATATTGTTGACATTGTGGTGGCTAGCCTAGATGTAATTCCCGGTTATGTATGTTGATTTAGTGCAATACCCCCATCTTGTTTCATGTGTGATGGCTAGCCTAGATGCACTACCCTCATTAATTGTACCAAATCTTGCACCTCAAGAGGTTCCTCTTCCAATTCAAGATGAGCATGGATATGCAATGGAGGATTGTGAATGGGCTCACAAAGATTCAAGATGGTGTTACAAGGTGGATGCATGCACTAATTATTATGCACCCAAATGGGCACTTGGAGCATACACATTCCCTTTGAATGCAAGCCAAGAAATTAGGGCATCCATTTACTCGTCATGGGGGGCTTAAATAACAAGATCACAATTCTATGAATGTTCATATTTTGAACAACCTGCATGTAAGGCAAAAGCAGAATGAAAAAAAAAGCCCTTGATCGAGTGAAGAAGAAAACAAAATTAGAGTGGGATGAACTTCAAGCCCAAGCGCAACAAATGCCATAGGTTAAGTGGCCCTTGTTGGTACATTTAAGCTTTGAAATGTTGTTGGGCATCATTGGGATTCTGGCATGGGGGTTGGGGTTCATCCCACAAAGTGCATGGGCATGCCTTGAAAAGGATGAAAACCTTGTTGAGATAATTTGGGCAAACAAAATTACCTATGCAAAACTTTTGAAAGTTGCATGGGGCGCTCGACATTGGACATTAAAGTCCAATAAGTGCAACCAAACCAAAAAATGGATGCAATATCCAAGTATCATGATTTCGAAATTATTCATGGGTGGTATATTTCCATACTTTTATTTTATTTATTTTAACATTGTTTGCATCTTAACATTAGAATCTATTTTGTTTTTTTGTGTTAGGTTTCAAGGCATGACAAAGGAGGCTTTTGTTGTAGATGCAATTCGACTTGCACTTGAGCATCGTCAACTATTTACTCATTATCATGTAGCAAAAGCTATAAAAGTTGCAACAAAGTATCGCACCAATATGGGCATTGCTTCTAGTTCATCCTCTTCAGAAGAATAATTATAGATATAACTTTAATGCACACATGCACCATTTTTGTATCGAACCATTATAGATTATGATATATTTTTGTCACCATCATTTTTGTAGTGTGGTTACTTTAACATTTTTGTATCAATCCATTTGTTTTAATTTTGACATTTAATTTTGGAGTTTGTAGATTTTGGGATCATCTTATGCCATGTTACACATAATACCCCCATCCACTATGAATGGATTACATTTGTACTATAAACCAAATGAACAATACCTTTGTCTAATAAGGTTAGCACGTTCTATGGCCATGCTAGAGCATTTAAACAAAACCTTCATTATCATTATCATGAAATACCCACACAATAACCTTAAGGAAAAAATATAATTTAATATTTTTATATAATTACATTACCCACTTTCATGAAAGGACCCCCTAGTGCATAAACCAATTTGTCTATACAAATATTACAAACTTTTGATTATTTTCTTGTTTATGGTTGGGTTCTCCATGAAGCATTTCAAATTGCAATACCCACATTATAACCAACTCATGTTCTTGTTGCATTAACCTAATCTAAACTTTTGTTTAATATATGTTTCAAATAAATAAGGGAGACATTGGGTTTAGGGTTTAGGGAAATTAAGCCCATTTTTTTGTCATTAAATTATTTTAAGGTAACCTTTTTCTTGACATTTATATTATTTTCATGGAATATTCTCTAAGTGAATTTATGTATTCATATACACACATATCTAAGGAGGTTCCTATTTTTCTTTTCTTTTTCATTAAAAGAGAAAAAAATGAAAGTGACTCTGTGACAAAGGTATGAATGAAAAAAAAAACTTTCCCATTGGTTGGGGTCCACCCCCCAAATTAGGCCTAAAACACAACTTGATAGTTTGTACACAATTTAGGATTATGCAAAAATAATTCCAAAATTAGGTTTGACACTTAGTTTTTAAAAAATTGTTAAATTCCATTAATAAATTTATGTAATTAATTTTTTTGTGTTTATTTAATTTAGGGTCAATGTAGGCATCTTTTGTTACATAATTTTTTTTAAACTCAACATTTTAAGGTTCATTGTATAGGTTTGCTTAATTTTTCAAATTAAAACCTATGCATTCATTAGGTTGTAATGTCTACGTGACGAGGGTTAAATTTTTCAATTTGAAATACCATACCCTATAACCCTATGTCAAATCCCAAATGCATGCCCCAACCCCAAATTGCAATACCTAGGTAAATATATGTTATGTAACCCCTTTTGATTTCATAATGCAAAAATTTGTTCCCTCATCATCTAAGGTTATGTAAGTACATCTTGTTTACCAAATGCAATACATCCATCAAATGTGTAGAAATAATAGGAAATATCCAAAAAACCTATTTAAAATAAATAAACCAATTATCAATACCTTCATCTTTAGGTGTAAGCATTGACTATAGGCATGTCCCAATTTTGCCAAACCTTAATTTGTAATACCTACATTGTTTGCAATGAATGTTAAGGTGATTGTTAACACAATTTTGCTTTTATTATTGTAATGTAATACCACCTATCTACCATAGTAAATTTATCATTATACTCACATAAATATATATTGTGTACTTTCACCAAAAGCCCTTTTTGGTTAATAAATATTTATTATGCAAGTATTGCAAAAAAATTGTCCTTCATCATCTAGGGTTACTTAAGGGGATGTTGTCCACCAAATGCAATACCTACATTTAATCGACCAAATGCAATAAAAAAAAATCCAAATGATATTTGTAATTAAAGCAAATCCATTAAAGCAAATCATCATTCTAATGAAAAAAATTAGGACAATACCCAAATTAAGTAGTCAAATTCCCCCTTGGAAGGAGTGGGGAATTTGTAATACCTTCATCTAACATAATTAACACCCACAAAAGATATGAAATTATATGCAATACTTGTATTAGTGCCTATTAACCTTTAATTATGATATACCCTAAACTTTGCAATATCAATTAAATGCCACAAGAAACAAGATGGGTAAGCATTACTCGCATATTAACCTAGTGATTATTGTACAATTGACCTACAATACCCACCTTTATATGACATTTCAGTGATATATTCTTTTTTGGGAGTTTTAGAATATATGTGTTATATAGCTTTAACAATGTAACTTTAATTTTCAAACTCTATATGTTCACTGATACAAAAATCAATACATTAACATGTAAATAATCTATTCTTTGACATAATTGTAATATGATGCACATTTTAGTAATGGAAAATTAAAATGAGGGATAGGTACAAACAAGTTTATGTTGTTTTTTTTACTCATGAGCCCTCTTCTTACAAATATTTCCTTGTTCTAACATTGTTTCATGCCAATCCTTTATCCGGTGCATTAAATTACCAAGTCCATCATTGACGCAATGAAATACCATGTTAGGATGAATGATTTCATTCACCTTGGAAAGGCAAATACCTTGTACATCAGTTGCAATAACACGCAATAATGATGTGGTGTGGTTATGAGTTGAACATCACCTTTTTTGAATTCATTGATGATTTTTTGCATTATGTCACCCATTTGAGCAAGTGATTTTTCTGTGGGGGTGGATGAATTTGAAGGTTGGTTGTGATTTTTTTATTTATTTTTCCACATTGGGGGAGGTATCATCTGGTGTCATAAACTCACACATATCAACAATCCATGGTTCTTCAAAGTGATTTTCATCGACCTCTTCATCATCAGATTCATTGTCATAAATGTGCAAATAGGTAAGGTCCACAAACATGGTGACAAAACTTCCATGATTAAATCCATACCATGTTCCACAATTGAATGATATTTTATTTAATGAGATTAATACATGTAAAAAGAACGACAACTTTATGTTTGCACAAGTTTCCACACAATGCCCATTCACATGTGTAACAAGCATATTTGGTGAAAGGAAGTGGGACCTTGTATGTCATATTCAGAAGTTAGCTTCGTACCATCCATGCATGGTTAGTTTTGTTCGAATCATCTATCCCATGGGTGACATTGGTGTGAGGGGTCAATGTGGCTTTCTCAACATTCATTTTCACAATGTGTTCCACAATCATATGTTTTATGAACCCGCATTTTTTCATTTTAACCATGTGCATGTAGTTTCTTATAGCCATTGTTGTGAGTCTCCACACTAACTAATCAATCCGTCAACCTTGAAGCCCTTTTGTTTCCAAAGAAAACCAGCATTTCAATGCCCCATGGTAAGACTCAATTTATGTTTGTGTATCCTAGTTTGAATGTGGCACTTGTTGAAGTTCCACAATCCACAAATTTACAAATGCAATGTGCATCCACAAATTTTCGTGTAGGTATTGCATTTCCCTTTACCATATATAGTGTGGATTAAGGTCATATTGTGGGTGTTGCACTTTGCCCTCACATATAGTTTATATCTTTAAATTGTCATGCAAATATTGCATTTAAGGATTTCACATATAGTGTGGATTAAGGTCATAATGTGGGTACTACATTTTGCCTCCACACATAATGTGGATTAGGGTCAAAATGTGGGTATTTCATTTTGCCCCCACATATAATGTGCATTTTCAAATTGTCATGCAGGTATTGCATTTAGGGCTCCCACATATAGTGTGGATTAAGGTCATAATGTGGGTATTGCACTTTGCCCCCACATACCACATATAAGTTTAACCAAGAAATAGAAGTTAACCAGTAAGATATATAGGTTTAACTAAGAGATAGGAGTTTAGCCAAAAAATAAAAGTTTAACCAAAAAAAAATATAGATTTAACGAAGAGATAAAAGTTTAACCAGTGAAATATATAGGTTTAGCCAAAAAATAGAAGTTTAGTAAAAAAAAACTACAAGTTTAGCTAAGAAATAAAAGTTAGCCAATAAAATATATAGGTTTAGCCAAGGGATAAAAATTTAACTAGTAAAATACATAAGTTTTGCCAAGAGATAGAAGTTTAGCCAATAAAAACTATAAGTTTAACCAAGAAATAGAAGGTAGCCAATAAAATATATAGATTAAGCCAAAGGATAGAAATTTAGCTAGTAAAATATATAGGTTTTGCCAAGAGATAGAAGTTTAGCCAAGAAGAAATATAGGTTTAGCTAAGAAAACATAAGAAGTTTGCCAAGGTAAGTAAGGGATTAATTGTTAGTTCGTAGGCAAGGCTAAAATTTAGGTCAGTAGGGTAGCTAGGTGGGTGGGTAGTATGGAGGTCAGGGTTGGGAAAAAATTGGCAATGAAAAAAAAATGGTCAAAGGTCAGCAGCCAAAAGAGATTGATTGTGGTATAATGTTGGTTAACTTAAGGTAAAGAGACGAATGAAAAAGAGACGAATCATCCAGCCCATGCTATGGACAGAATGGCCAACTGGTGCAGTCATGGTGGCTGGTTCACTCTGGCCTTTAGTCTTTACTCTCGGTAAAGCCCGAGTCCGTGGGCAGTTACCACCCTACAATAAACTTGCAACCTTTTGCAAATTCGTGAAAAGCTATAAAACCACCCCACTGGACTATAAACTTATCATGTATATAAATAATTTACCAAAATTATCCAAGAAATTTAGGGTTACCAAAATGAAAGGGTGCACCTAAAGGTAACATTTAGTTCTGTGGATTTATCTAGAATCTATCCTTTCAAGTGCACAAGCTAATTATTATTAATTATTATTAGTGTAATTATTATTAGTATTTGATTTTATTTTTTCCAAAAATTAACTACCTCCTCAAAGCCTAGATACCTCACTCCTTTCCCCTATAACATGGTCAAATTTGAGAAAGAAATAGATAATTATGAAACTATTGGAACCATTTGGGAACAACTAATGAGGAAAATTTTTTAAGTAGAAAGAGGGGGAATATTATAAATTTTGAATTAGTAAACATAATGTTTTGATATTTTGAGGAAAATATGAATTATATTTAATAATATAATTTTTGAATTGACACTATATAAGCTTGGATTGCTCCAGAGCTTTTTCCCCGGGCCAGGGGGTTCTAGTAAATTCACAGCTAGGCGGTTCCTGCTGGCCAAATAAAAATCCAAAGGATAAAATGAAGCTGGGAACAGGTTCTGGCCTGGTCCAGCGGCCAAGTGTGAACAGGGAAGAAAAAGGGGGGCAAAGAAAGGGTCAGGGACTCAGGAGGAGACGAGAACAGCAGCCACGATTTTGGCAACTGTCGCGCGCATTTGTCGTCGGTGTTGGAGCAGATTTGCGGAAGCAATTGTGTTGGGAGAGAGGAGCAATGGCGATGGCCAGCAAGGATTAGGGAAGGAGCAGCTGGAGTGAAGAAGATCAAAGAGACAAAACACGGTTTTCTCGAAGCAAGAGAAGATAGGGTTTGGGGATTTTGTTTTTGGGTGGTGTTCACCATGGCCAAGGCACTTGTGGTGTCAGTCTCGGTCTTCAAGTCTAGGTAACTATGCTTTTTTCCTAATTTCTTTTTTCTACTTGCATGTCTGTTGTGATGGTCCTATTGCGCCGCATTACTATGCTTCTTGGATTTCTTTTTTTCTTTTGTTAAAACATAGCCATTAGAACACGGCGAGCGTCTAATGCCTGTAGTTAGTTTCGAGAATTCCAGAGATTGTAAGTGTGAATTTTGGGATTGCTTCAAATGCGTGAAGTTTTCTCAGTTTTCTCGATGGCGTTTGTGTCAACCCTAAGTTGAACTGGTGGACTAGGGATTGAAGAAGTGGGGTTTATCCATGCATTTCACTTGTAGCCACCCAGGATTTCCACGGCAGCACGAATTACTACCGTTTCCAAACACTGCTTTGAACTGTTTGTGAACTTCTTTAGGGTTTAGGGTTTCGCCTTCACGGGCACATTCATTGATGTAGAAGAGTGACCACAAAATTTGCAGATTGATGTGCAAATATTATTACCAAATTGCTTGTGGATACAGCTTGCTGTCCATCAAAGGAGGTTTCCTTCATTTGCAAATTTGGTCACTGCCAAAAATAAGTTTCCAACCCTGGTTTTGTTTCATAGTCTACTGTCCTACCAGAAAGCAACCTTAGGGCTGTGTTTAAATTGTCTATTCTGTTTATCCAGAGTCATGTCTAGCATGCTATCTTCTGAGCAATGCTGCTTGCAGGGAGGTCCATCACACCCAGGAGACATGTCACTCAACAACAGAGTCAGGCCTTTCACCTGAGGTTTTTGCCCGTTCCAAGCATGTGAGCTTCATGAATAGGTTGCAGTCAAGTTCATTGCAGGTCAGAGGTTCACTCAAAGGTCCGCAACAACATTCATGGGGAAAGTTAATGTACCAGTGGTGTCGGCCATCCTTGGGCTTATTTACTGCATTGTCAGAAGGCACAAGCTCCAGAAGCCGCAGGTATGATCCATACATTTATATTACCAATAGCATGCCAGAAGCTGTTATGGATGCTAATATTCTGAAAAGTAGGGATGGAGTCTACTAGGTTTGTGTTCATGGTTGTGCACCATGTCACTGTGAAAATTATTTGACACAGCACACTCAGGGTAACCTCACTTATCATGAAATTAATTGGGATTTCCATTTCAGAAAGAACTCAATTAGACAGCAAGATATTGTGATACAGGCACTCTGGTGCAATGAGATGTATAAGGAGATACCTGTGGCATGTGCAGACACTCAAAGCGACTAAAGAGGTATGCAAAGTATGAGGATGGCCCAGTTTTGGATTGGCAATGGACACCTTCTTCAGTAAGGTATTGTGACTTGCTTCCAAATTCAATCACTGTAGAAAACAACACCTTTGGGTTATTTTAGATGTTCAGTGCTTGTAATCAGGAGGGACATCTTCTTCCCAGCAGAAGGCTTGATTTCATGAAGTTGGATGCAGAGCTATTTCCCTTCCATTTTGTGCACCTTTGACAAACTGTGAGATTTGATCTTGAGGGACAACTGGCTGACAATAAGGCCATTGTTGGTTTCAAACTTTTGTCCTGCTTTGTATGGTTGAGAAGAAAGCTGAGAGGTGTGCTGCCATCTATGTAAAATTGCAACCATGCCTGTTGCAGAAATACACAACTGGATGATGAGGATGAGGGCATCAGCAAGGTGGAGATAGTGGAGGATGATGAGGATGATGGTAGAGATCAGGTTCTGCAGGATCAATTCAACCTTTTTGCAATGGCAATGGCCTTAGATGATGATGACATGGCAGAGCAAGCGATGCAAGGATTTGGGTATAATCTCATTCTCTTGCAAACCATCTGTCTATTTATGGAGTCTGAGCATCAGTCCTGTTTGCATCTTGCAACATGCAGTTCATCACTCTCAAAGACCTCTCATAAACAGGTTATCTGTAGGTTGACAATTGTTTTTTGACAGCACATTCAACTATCCTGCAGTACCCAAAGCAGGTGTTGAAGAAGTTATTTTCTTACACAGTGCTTAATTCCTTTGTGTGCTCTGTGTCAACAATGTCACTTATTTTTTGTTGATGTGGATGTGCCACAGGAATCCTTTGAAGATGAGTGAGATGAGGAAGACAGTAGATGGGGTCACTGAACTGCAGGAGCAGCTACAAGAGCTATATGAAGAAGTGAATAGGATGATTGAAGAAGGAGACGAAGACACAGCACGCGCCCTGATAGAGGCAAACTATGAGTCTCTGATGGAGCAATTTGAGCCCGGAGTCTATTGTGTTGAGCAGGCTGCCATGTTGGATGTCCTGGCCCAGCTTCGTATGAGTTTGGGAGATTTTGTTGAAGTAGAGGATCTTCTTATCCAGGTTTGTAATCACTCTAGCTCAATTGTAATGGACCCTGTAGCAGTTATTGAGTGTATTCCATCTCATCTAAACCCTGACATTGGTTGAAGTCTGGGTTGCAGTTTTGTGGAATTGAAGTTTAAGTTAATGGCAGGAACTTCTGTAGCTTGAATATGATCTAGATCAACTGCTCTGTGCAGATTAGGGAAGTTGTGGAGAAAGTGGGGATCAATTCCATGCAGCCTTTGGTTGATGGTATATTAGAGCATGTTGGAGGAATGTACACAGCTCTTGGAAAACCGGAGGAGGGACTGCCCTTTTATCTTAGTAGTCTGGAAATTCAGGAAGAGCTACTTGGTAAGGACCTGCAATCCTGCCTTCATAACTTTGGATCATGATATTACTCCAAACTTTTAGGTTCTTTGAGGTGGATTTCCTTGTCTTGGTGCTGAAGTCATGCTGTGGTTTGTGAGAGGTTGTATTGGTAGTCCTGTCTGGTGTAAGGATCTTGGGTTGCAGAATATTTGAATTAACTACATGCTTTGCAGTTTGGAAGTCTGTTTCCATTACCCACTGTCTCCTATCTACATTAAATATGCATGTGAAAAATGTGCTGTCTCATCAGAGCAGGGATCCTCACCCACTCTCCATAGGAAAGAGATTTTTAAGTGCGCTGCTGCATATTTGCTTGGATGTGCTCTAAGACATGAGCTTTGCCAAAGTGTATATTGCATTTGTACCTTCGCTGTTCTATGATGTGGGGCTTAACCTGTTTTGTTGCCTTAAAACTGGTGCTAGCAAGATTGTAATAGGATACATCTGACTTTTGGCGTTTGCTCCTTTTGACAGGACAGGATAGCCCCTTAATAGTGAAGACCCTTTTGGGGCTAGCCACCACATACACTGACCTGGATGAGAATCCCAAGGCTATTGAAACTTATCAAAGGGTTCTGGTCATTCTGGAGAGAACCAGAGGTCCCAATGATGAGACCCTAGCATTGCCACTTTCACATTTGGGTCATTCCCTTCTGGAAGAGGGGAGGGTTGATGAGGCTGAGCTCTCCATGCTGAGGTTCGCTTCTTGTTGTCATTTTTCTCTGTAGGTGAAGTTTGGTTTCTGTTCCTCCTTTGCTTTGCCCAACTATGCTGCGTTCAAATTCAACATAGTGACCATGTTAGACCAAGCACTCTTGACTCTTATGAATAATGTTTGGCCCTATCCTGCTTTTACTGTGGCTGTAACAGCAACTGGCAGGCAGTTGCAATTATGTGCTAGCATACTCTGTAGGATTTTAGTAACATCCTTTCTCTTCAACTGATGTTGTCCAGAGCATTGCGAATCGTTGAGAAGGCATTTGGAGCACATGATGGGAGAGTTGGGGTAGCCACATGTGCACTGGCCCGAACTAAAGCTGCCAGAGGTGACCAAGTCAGACCCTTTCATACTTGTGACAGCTGCTGTACTGAGCTGAATTCATGCACAAGGTGTACTTAGGTTTAAGTGAGTTGCTTGAAAATTGTTGTTTCCTTTTCAAAAACCAAGTCATATTTCAATCTCTTTCTCAACCATGTAGCATCCATGCTGCAGGTGAGGTGGACGAGTCTGTTGTCCTCTACAGAAAGGGATTGCAAATCATGGAAGGCTGTAGTAAGTTTCCTGATGATGACCCAACCATGGAGACTGTTCGCACTGATTTGGCAGAACTTCTGAACTTGCTGGAAAGGTGAGCTGAGGTTTGACTCATGACTTGCGTATGAGCTGCTAATATCTTTGTGCATAGTTTTTGTAAAGATCATGTATGAAGATGATATTGGTGTAGAACTCAGCAAATTTTACCCACAGGAATGATGAAGCTGAAGAGCTATGGGAGGAGAACCTGCGGGTAAAAGAGCAAGCCCTGGGGCCTAATGATCCTCGGTTAGTGGTGCACCTTCAAAACTTGGCCACAGCCTATGCTGCTGTTCAAAAATATGATAAATGTGAGCCTCTGCTCCGGCGCAGCTTGAAGCTGGTCAGTGCCCACCTAGGCCCAACTTCACCCCAGGTCTCTGTTCCACTTGCTTGCTTAGCTACAGCCCTGCACCATTTGGGGAATCAATCTGAGGCAGAGCCCCTTGCTCGCCAAGCCCTGCACACTCGAGAAGCTGCATTTGGACCTGACAGTCCCATTGTTGGTAAGACCTCCACCTATTATCTCTTTCTTTCTGTGAGGCTCTTCCTCCACAGACTTGTCAGTTGGTAGACATGCTTTTGGATTGGATGTGCATTCTTTGCTTATCCAGTCTGTGTAATTGTTACAGGAGAGTCGTGCAATTGCCTGGCATCTATCTTACACTCACTGGGAAGAAATGAGGAGGCATTGACCTTGATGTTCCGTGTATTGGCAATCCAAGAAAAGGAGCTAGGCCATGACAGTCCTGAGATTGGACTGACATTGGAATTGCTGATTATGTTGTTACAAGATCTAGGTAGAACTTTTGAAATTCAACCTCTTGTTCATAGAATGCAAAAGCTGCTGAGGTCTCAGATTGGCAAAACTGATTAGTGTATTGATGTCCTCTGAGGAATCTAAGTTTTGATACAGTTTCTGATCAACCAGTTGATATCCAACCGCTTGTTGAAAGGCTACAAAAGTTAGGCTGTCAGATTGGGGATGCTAATTGAGTGTCTTAATGTACTTTGAGGAATACAAAGTTTTGGTACCGTTTCTGATCAATGAGTTTCAACTGTAAGCTTCTGATGTGATCACAGTTCTAATAGCCAAATTCGCAGTTGAGATGCTGTGCAATTTCAGAAGTTGAGCGAAATATATGTTCAGACACATCTAAGGAACTGGAACTCAATGGAAACATGTTATACTCATTATTCATAGTTGACCCATTCTGCAAAACAATGTAGGAGATAGAAGATCACAAACTTAGTCATATATGTCAAATACGTGAGGAATCACCTTGCCAAAATCAAAACAAAGTTGGACCTTGTTTGATTCCATAAAACATTTTCATTTTTTCTATCAGCTTGCACCATCTAGGCTATGTTTTGTTCAATTATGCACACACTTACGAAAAATCATAAACACCTAGACATTTGTTCTATTTTTTGGCATTTAAAGAAATTTGATAGATGTTGTACTTTCTTGACCCCACCCCTAACCTCTTATCTTTGAATGTCCTTACAACAAAACCATTTTTTTCTTATTTATCCATTGTTTGGCCCCAAGCATTCATTGGATTTTTAAAAAACAATAATTGCTATAAATTTGTGTCCTTAATTGCAATGGCCCATTTGGGCCCATGTTCCTAAACTTTGAATTTTAGTAACTAAATTATACCTACGGCAATGAATTACATTATTAAGAGATCAAATAGAATACCATCTAAGGTATTCTTTAAAATTGTATCCTATGTATATGCTTATATGTTATTTTTGTGTCCAAACCAAATGCCTTCATTGTGACATTCCTAAAACTTTTTGTGATCGCAACAATGAGGAACATCCAAATTCAAAATATTGTTGATATCATTGAAGTTTCCAAAACTAAAAGACTTGGGTAGTGTACTCATCAAAAAATTCCATTGAAAAGTTTTTTTTTAATGTATCTTTTATTGTTTTGACGTTTGATGGGTCTAGTAAATTAATCAAGGTGTAACATTGCTTGTGATACCACTCATTCATACTTGCTCCCAACTACAGGATGTCAATTCAGCTCGGCATTGCTACACGTATGAGTTGTTAAAAATGAATTGCTTTTGTTATGGTTTGATTTGATATATTGGGTTACAACCAATACATTACACAACAAGGGTTGCCTCATGCTTCATTGAATTCCAAGTTCAGGTTTGAGGTAAAATGCTTGAAATTAGTAACAAATGAGAATTTGTCAATGTACGATTATAATGCATGAGAAATTTCTAGCACCAAACCTTGCCTTATCTATATGTATTAGGGTTTAGGATTATGAATAACTATCCACCTAATTTTGAATCTCAACTTTGATATGTGAAGGGGTTGGAAGTGGTGTTGTTGATTGTATTTACCATTCCAAGACTTCTGAACTTCTAACAAGAGGCAGCCTAATGGCTTGGTGAGTACATTAGCTCTAGTTGATTTGTGGATGGAGCATGTTTGAGTTGTGTCTCATGTTCTAATTTTTTTCTCTAATGAACTAGTGTCTAATTGCTATGTATTTTGTTGTGTCATGGAAAATAGGGGTTTAACATGGTTTTTTTGACAATTTTATTGCACTTTGATTGTCACAAAACAATTGTGTTGACTCTTTTACATTCTAACATTTGTAGTTTAGAAAGTGAATGTCAAAATCACACCACTTTTCATGACTATGTAGGCAACCTCAATTGATGAAAGAGTTGTGCATGGTTGCTTCCTGTTGCCACATGTTATGGGAGCCAAGCCAAGGCATTTAAATAAATATCATGTGGTTGATTTCTTGTCTTGGAAATCTCTTGGCCACTTGGCATTTGAATTTCCAATTTTAAAAATTCCTCCCCTTGTTGATAATAGATGCCCAAATCAATTGTCTTTTTAATATGGCACTTGAAAGATGTTTAATTGTGTCCACAAGGGGTGTTTGAACCTAGTTGGAAGATTTGCTCACCAAATTGGCCACACGTGAAATATTTGGACATGCCTAAATGAGAAATTTCGATTTCCCACCATTTGTTGATACAAATGTACATCATCAACAAGAGGAATTCCCATATCTTGAGTCAATTTGTGTCTTAATAGCATAAGGACTGCTACCACATTACATTATGCATAGTTGAACTCTTGCAACATTTGAATTTTCGGCAGCATATTTTGATTGAGTAACCATGATGCCGTTCAGCTAGAAGAAATCTTCCAACCCAAAATAATACATCTCAACAAGCCCATGTCTATTGCTTTATTTTTCTAAAAAAAGTTGAATCTGATTCATATCCAATTTTGAAACATGGTTTCCTCTTAAGTACACCTCATCAAAATGGAAAATGAATAGAACTATTTTATCTCATTCTCACATGTGGTAGCTATTGCCATCAACTATTTGATTTAGGACCTACTTGTAGAAATATATTCATTAATTCTGGTGTACCAAACATGGGGTGCCTGATGAAGCCCATACAAGGCTTTGTATAGTTTACACAATTTATTCTCCTTCCATTTTATTTTTCAAAACCTTCATATTATTGAATATACACATCCCTTTTGATTAATTCTCAATTTAAAGATGCAATCTTGACATCTACGTGGAAGATGGGCAAGCCATTGTAACTTGCTAGTATGGTGATTGTACATGAATAAAGTTGTTTTTTCTCATCGAAAGTTGCAGACCAAAAACAAACAAAGAAAAAAAACTCGAGCTCAAGCTTGAGTTTTACGTGCCCCATCAAGCTATTCTTAGCATCAAGACTAGCTTGACAACACTTGCATACACAACAAAACACATGGAAAAGAAAACAAAGAAAAACTCAAGCTCAAACACGGGTCCAAAATCAGACCCGAACTTGAGCTCGAGTTTTCCATGCATTGAAAATGCGAGCGTTCCAAAACAACAAAGCAAAAAAACAACAAAAGGTGGGAAGGGAAAACATACCTGGCTCTCTCAAAGATGCTCAGGGACAGTCTTAGGAACTCTTGAGGTTTCAAATTAGACCCGAACTTGAACTCCAATTTTTCATGTGTAGAAAATGTGAATGTTTAAGAAAAACAAGGCAAAGAAACAAGAAAAGGTAGGAAAGGAAAACATACTTGGCTCTTTTGGAGATGTTCAGGGATGGTTTTAGGAACTCTTGAGGTTTCCTCCTTCTCTCCCTCCTCCTACATCCACAATCTAATACAAAGGAAGAAATGAAAACTAAAACCTTTTCATATACTCCTAAAAGCCTAAAATACTAATTAGTAGTTTCAAAAGCTTTATCGAATGTTTGTTGTTTTTTAACTTAATGTTGGTTTCATCATCTGTTGTTTCCTTGCTAAATCTTTTTCTTCCAACCTTTTAAAGAATTGGAAACAATGCCGACCCCCATATTAATTGAGAGTAGATTTCTACTCATAATTTCTTTTAATTGTAACTCCAAAAATACAATTGCAAGGTTCTACTACCTCTGAGATTGGATCGCATAGGTTTCATCAGAATTATCCCCACATGCTTGTGTATTGAGTTTTTCCTCAGCACCTAAAGTTTGAGTTTTTCCAAGAATCTAAAAGATTAGGCATATTATAATTGAAACAATTTGATGAAAAGAGAATCACATTTTCAACGTTGAAACAAGATTCATGTGGACTCTTGGTATTCTCATCGTGCTTCCACCAGTCCTTTTCACCATTGTAGATGTTCTCTATTGTGCCTTTTTGTGTGTCCAATTGTGCCCTCTACATCTTGTTGTTTTCTGGGGAGCTTACATGCTACTTAAGGTAACTCTTTGCATTTGGGAAATAATTGATCGAAACTTTTTTTTGTTCTATTTATAGTGTCTATCATAGGTTGGTTAAGGTTTTTTTTATGGGTGTCTCCAAATTTTTGTCATTGCCGTGACCTAATTTTGGGACAAAAAGACTTTTTGTGTTCTTTGAAGTTGTTTTTTGATAATCATATCATCAATTTCAAGAAATGTTTTAGTTTTTCCATAATTGTTGCATTGAACACCTAACTTTCTGCTGACGATAATTAACTTGTCAATACTCTTTCTAGGAATTTCCTAATAACAAACTTGCTAGTACCTTTTCTAATAGTACCATAATAACTCCTTTCCATTTATTGAATATTTCATATTAGTTGTTGTTACAATTATAATTGTCATTGAAATTTTGTGTATGTTTGTGGCCCAAGTGTGACATTCCATTATTTCCTAACATTATGTTATTATTCCATTTCTTTTTCTAGAACTCATTGTACCTTTTAATGAGTTTGGAATCTCACATGTCACAGAGAAATGTTTGTGTGCAATGCTTGGTTTCCATCTAGGAATTGTTCATGTCTCCAAGGATGATGCATATGATACCAACAATAATGTTATTAGATCTACTTATCAGGTTCTAGTCATTAGTGATTTCGATTTTGAATGGAGGGTGAATTCTAGAAGGTTCAAAATTGTTGCGGAAAATCTTTTGAAAAGCTCTTAGAATACTATTTTGACACCAAAAATTGCAGCACTATTGTTGTCATCATGCATCTTGTGGAGATCAAATAGGAAGTAACACATTTTATCAAAATCCTCCCTTGTTTGATCTTGGAATCTACTTGAGCCATCGGCCACACCTTGAGCTAAATCATGATGCCATTTGCATTAGTTTTGGTTTTATCCATTTGATGGGAATCTCCTTTTTGCAAAGAGGCAAATCCATCTTGAAGTCCAAGTGTTATGCATGTAATTGGATGTAAACTTTTATTCCATATCCTCCATCCATCTTGGAGATTGTGAGGTTTCAAAGATAGAAATTGGTTTGACAATTCTAATTTAAAAATTGACCATGGAGTCATTAAATTGACGGTGTGGTCACATTATTTTGCATGTATGAGTATGAGGTTTTAAAAATATATCAAAATGTCCCTATCCACTCCTTTGTTGTATTGAATTCCTTCATGACTAAGGTGTGATTAACGAAAAACAATTTGATTTGGAAGTTGAATTGAATAGGGTTTGAGCAACATCAAAATTGAACCTCCTCATAAGTTGTGATTAGATGTTGAATTTCTATATAGACTATAATTGGCTCCAAAGCCATTGGTGACTAATTTTGAATATTTAGAACTTCAATTAGTTGGAATGTGTTGAAAGACCATTGTGTGTCCATGAAAATTCAATTTGGTGTTATTTCAATAGGTGCAATTTAATGGTGGTTGGAAACTCTAGGAAATACCTTGTTTGTTTTTTTTTAAATGACATCTTTAGACAAGAATATTTTATTTGACTTGCGATGGAAACACTTATAACTTCCTTTTCAAATTGTATCCCATGAACACACATTTGAGAGATTTTGGTGCCATTTACTACAACTAGTAGTGGTGTAATGAAACAAACACAACTTCCAACATGCAAATTGCTTGTCATCTAAAAAAACATTCAAAGGGTGCATCCATAATGTAATGACCCATAGAAATTATTTCCAATGTTTTTTTTTCACATTTTCAAATGGTAAGTCAAATCAATGTTGAAAATGTTTGGTGTTCTTATATTTAAAATTTTAAATATAATATGAAAAAAAATTGTTTAAGTTTGAGATGAATTCAATCAATATAAAATATTCTATTAAGTGATGTAACCATTGTTTCAATTGTTTAAATGTTTTTAAAAAAGATTTGAAATGATTTCAAAATGACATATGTATGAAAAACCTTATATATATAGTAAATTGCATTATTGGATCATAATTTTTTTTATGAACTTTAAAGTATTTTCTTTAACAATCCAATCCAATTCTATCACATCATCTTAACTAAGACCCTTTACTTTTCAGCAAAACACTAAAAAGTTGGGTGTGGATCATTTTATTATGAACAACCCCAAAAAGATTTTGTTGAAATGTAAATTCACCATTAATTATTATGGGTGAATTTTTTTTTAAATAGTTAATATCATTTCACAAGCATTTCAACATAACACAAACATGGTCTATTGAGATGGTTAGCAACATGTTCACCATTTCAATTCAAAGATAAGATAGAATTTGAGCCCCATGTATATTACTAGACTTTTAACCTTCTTTAATGTTTGATTTTTCATTTTGGATACCCTATTTTGGTTGGGGTTGTTGGTTTGAAAATTTATTGAATGAACCCATGATCTTCATAGAAGGGTTCAAAATTATCTTGAATAATATTCATGCCCTTCTTTTCAAAATTTAATGCTTTAATCGATTTTCCAAACTATTTTCAACAATGGTTTTGAATCGTTTAGGGTCTTGTTTTTCTTCGTAAAAAAGAATACCCATGAATATCAACTTTGATCATGGGTAAATGGATGAGTATGTATTGAATAGTGGATCTTGAAGGGGTTGAAATTGGTCCACATAGGTTTGTGTGAACTAGTTCTAATGGTTCGGATTTTTATACGAGCTTAAGCAGTTGGATGTTTTTTTTACTCTAATTACTTAAAGCACATGCATGACATGCAAATTTCTAAGCAAGATTCTCAAAAATATTAGTGGTTAAGATTTGTTGTGAAAGCATTTGAAGAATTCTATGTTTTAAATGTCTTATAATACTACCATATTTCTTATGAGGTTTGCACTATTCATTATGGATCCCAAAAATAATGCTTTGTGCATTGGCATATTGTAAAGATTGTTTAAATGGTCTCAAACTCCTTTACATAAAAATTTGAATGCATCATTCAAGAGATAGACATAATGATCATTGAACAAAAACTTGAATCCCTTATTAATCACAACCCCTACAAATAGAAGGTTTTTTGGAACTCCAAGGGTGTACAAAGTTCTTCCTCCTTTATTTTATTGATTTTAGGAGCAATCAAAATGTTGAGCCTAATTTCCTAATCACTAAATGAGCCAAACCCCCTATTATTTTGGCGTTAAATTTGATTTCACTTTTCTTGAAACATTTTAGCAACTATTCATTTCTAATCACATGTTTGGAAGTGTTAGTACAAAATATCAATCAATGTCTTCATGGAATTGGGTTAAGTTGAGCTCTAGGATGTTGGCTACAAGGTCAACTTGATGCTCAACAAAGCTTTCAAATTGCCTTGAATGTCTTCTTCATTTTCTTCTTCCAAAAAAACCAAACGGTGGTCTTTAAACATTCATGTTCAACATGTACTACAACACTTGATTTCTATAGATAGATGGGTGCTTGATTTTGCATCTAATAGTTAGGATCAACACAAAAATTACAATTTCCTCTCTTTTCGTAACAATTCCATTTTGATCAATGAGAACCAACTTTAAATTATTTTTTTCAATATCCTTGCTTGAATCTAAACTTGACAAACACTTGGCTTCATATTCAATCTTCTTCCGTTCGATCTCCCTATCAACCTCATCACGCAACAAAATGTCAATCAAGGCATTAGATTTATGAAGGAAGTTGAAAGGGATACATGAAAATATTTACTAAAACTTCAAGACTGTTAGAAAAGAGGTTAGAATTTTCTTATGACAAATTCATTTTTTGGAATGATTTGTCCAATGTTCACAAGCTAGTGAATAACTTCCTTCAACTATTTGAACTAATCTACCATATGACTACCATCCTTTAGTTGGATGTTGATAAGATTGTTCTTTTAAAAAAAACAACAAACTCAAATCCTTATTAGTTCATAAATACCTTTTAATGTCTTCAACACATAATAGTGGGATCATTAATCCTTTGCTATGTTTGGTATTATCTCATCTTTTAAAATAGGTTAATGTTAGCCAAAGCTTTCATCTTCCAATGTTCTATATAAACATGTTGTGCTTCATTGTTCACCACTAGTGCTTCCTCTACGTTAGCATTGGCTCAAGCAAGTCTAACAACTCATTTCTTTGCAAAAAAGTGGAACTCAAAACTTCCAAACAATGTAATTAGAAAATTATTGGAACTCAAATACTTATTTTAATTTTATTATGAATAATTATACCAATTAATTAACAAATTTTAACATGTCAATGGGTTAATGATTATTGTGGTTTTTTATTATAGCCTATCTGAATGCAGCAATTAAATTGAGGTTTTGAAAGACAAACTTTTCCCGATTTCATATTTGGAAACTAAAATATTTTGGTTCTTGCCTAGGGATCTACAAAATAAATTTATTGATACCATGACCCGACCTTCCATACGTCAAGGTGAAAATATTAGACAAAAAATTAAGTATTTTAGTACCCAAATTAAAGGGTTTAACTCTTCACTTATAATATAAGGCTTGTTCATGTTTAAGTGCACATGAATGAATGTATGTAAGTATGAAATCAAGAAACAAGATCGGAACATTGCCAACATGGACTTAATGTTCCCGTCTAAAACAAAGAAGTTCACAAAACAACAATACAAATTTCTTATCACAATAATCAAACTTTTTCTTTCATGGAAAAGAGATTTTAAATGTCACATGATACAATTGTTATGTGTAGTAATATGATTGTAGGTGTATTATGGAGTGGATTTGGGAAAGGGTATTTGTTTTTTATATGATGTAGAATTGTACCTTTAGACTCAAAACATGCCTTCATTATGAGTTTCATTAATGGGGGATGGGAGTAAATGGCCCATTGGTGGTTTGAGTTTTTTCTATTCCTTGCCTTTTACTGCCCAAATATACCTTCTAGCCTCTAGGGGATTTTTTTTTTTTCTAAAGTTTTGATTTCTTGTTCATTTTGTTGAAGACCTCAAGGTCTTCATCCTTAATTTCTTATAGCCATTCTACCTAGTAACTACATTAGGGACCCTTGGAAATGTAGTTAGTGGGTTTGTCTAAAGAAGTAGTGTTAATTCTAGAGATGCAATATTAACATTGGTGACCATGCTACAAATCCTATTTCCAAATTCTGGTTTTATTTCTTTATTTCTTTAATTTATGGTTGTATGAATAAGGCAAAAATGTATTAGGAGGTGTTGTTGAGGGTGAAAAATGGTTGTTGGTAGTTTGCAACAAGGAAAAAGCAAGGGTTGGTGTTTTTTCTTACAAAATGTGGGCCGAGATGGTAGGGTAAGTTGATTGGGTGTCTTTGAAAGGAGATTGTAGTGGGGGCTTTGGAGGAGTGAATATAAAGATTTAAAACCTAAGAGTTTGGGAAAAAAGAAGAAACATGGGGGTTAAACCTGACCATGGTAGGCAGGGAACCTTAGTGTCCTCACCACCAAACAGGCAATTTTTGTTTTTACAAACCACCATAACCACTCGGAAACTTTCATGCAATGGACCTAGGGTGAATCACCACCATCTATGTTAAGGGGGAGAGAAAGAATTATTGCTTGGGTCATCACTTGGGTGAGGCTACCATGAGTAGAATACTTACCAAAAACTACAAAACAATTTTGGAGTAGATTGTGAAGGAGCTAGAATCAAATGGGGTTTATGCAGGCTCTTCTAAAGGAATACTAGAGGGATTGCAACATCCTATGGTGGGAGACCTGAGCACCTCCAAGTCAAGGCATCAAAACAATGAGCGACTAGAGGCTCACAAAATGTGGTAATGGTAGGATATGCCGATTGTAAACATTACTCTTCTTCTTGGGGAATTTGATGGAAGTAAAGTAACCCCCACCTTAGTACCATCTCTAGTGAATTTATGGGGGGGGGGAGGAAGATTTTGAAAAATTCAAGAATTCAAAGTATGTCTGTCCAATCAAACCCATGACCCACCATGTGATTTGTGCGGGCAAGTGGGACATCCGTCTAGTGGTTGCCATTACTACCCCTTAGAGTTGGATGATAAGGGGTACCAATCTCCAAATTGGAAGCAAACAACTTAAAAGAAAATATGGATGTTGATCCGCCTCTTGAACACAAGAGGCATACCCAACCAAGGATGGATCCTTCTAGGGTGAGCGTACCCCTAATCAACAAATTTGGTGGCAGTAATGGGAAGCTCTACCTACTACTCATTCTACGTTATATTCAACAGTAACCCCACCTACTTGTGGGTACATTGGCAGAGTACCACCCAATTATGGGATGGGTCAGCCCCTATCTTTGCAACCTCCTACTTCTAGAGGGGGATGGATGGGTATGGTGCTTCCTTAGAATCCATATTGCCCCTGGTACCCTCTAGTACCACCTTACATGATACCCACCTATGGTAAACCCTATTCCAAAGACACCAACTTGAAAACATGTGCAATATCCTAACTATGAAACCAATACTCACCCAAATGTTCATGTGTGATAAAAAAAAAGCATTGAAGTTAAAAGTGAAACAAAAGGAGGAGGATATCATTAACCTTTTGGGGGTAGACTTCATGAGACTACATCTCAAAGTGGGAGGATAATTTTGTACAAAGTCACCCCATATGCACATTTGAAGAACTAGTTCAAGCTTTCTCCAAGTAGGATCACAAGGTTCAAATGAATGAACAAGTTTACATGAGCTTGTGAACTCCTAAATAACGGCAAATCGAGTGGGTGGAAAAATATTATGAGAAGATATTAAAGTTGACAAATTGCTTTCAACACAAGGTGGATGATAGGTGGTTGGCTACTTCTTTTTAGGGTTGGCATGCTTCCCTACTTCTAGGTGGCTACTGCTAGAATGTTAAGTGATACTTTAATTACACATAACAAAATGGTAATTTGTGAACAAAACTAGGTTGTGAACACATGGACATGAGCCTGAAATTTTATTTTTACACCACATAAATAAAAATATTCTTCAAAAATGCATTGCCACATCAAAGGAATATTCTATGTTATGATTGAATATGTTGCCATGTGGCAATATTACAAAACATGGATAAATGTTGGAAATGGATGAAAATTGTAGATGAGGTTGGCAATTGTTTAAGGATTTTGTTGGATTCAAGTTGCATTATGCTTCAAGCTCCACATTAAAGAACATTGTATTTGATATCAAACTATTTCAAATAATATTTTTATTTTGGATGTAATATTTCACATTTCACATTCACTTCGGTGTTTGACCAAGCAAGTTCAAAAGTAGAACTAAATAAAAAAATTACATTACTTGAGAAATGTGTATATCTAATGTAATTTCCATCCCCATAGATAACAAGTCTTCGATAATGTTTGGAGCTTTAGATTGGGCAAACTAACTTACATCTAAAACTTACAATTTTTAATTTTTAATGTATT
>Ga0116229_10003358_pt1 | contig 26227 bp, 19 predicted proteins | sample S1TSphgellanicum_3_FD_87313 | JGI IMG/M metagenome (GOLD analysis project Ga0116229, IMG submission 87313) | Host-associated microbial communities from peat moss isolated from Minnesota, USA - S1T2_Fc - Sphagnum magellanicum MG | ecosystem: Host-associated > Plants > Peat moss > Unclassified... | reverse complement strand
CGAGTTCGGTCCAGGCTCAAGACCGGCTTCAAGACCACGACTGCAAGGTGGCGCAGTAGCAGCTGTGCTAGGACGACCGTTTACACCCTCGCTGCATGTCAGGGAGATCGGCTGCTGATTTTCATTGTCTTCAAGAACACCATCGGTATTCGTTGTGCTAAGCCAAGCGGACTCAAGACTCTCCCAACCCTCAACGCCCTCCCATGTCAGGGGCAGGGCCTGAATAGTACTGTCCGTAACGGCAGCGGTAATCGGCCATATGATGACATCCAGGAGCTCACCTTCGACACCATCTTGGACATCCGCCTCTCGTGCTATGATCGACTGATCCCCAACATCATCGAAAGCTGCAGATGTAACTGCAAGCGGCCACTCCAGGAGTTCGTTATGATAATGCTCTGGAGGCTGAGCTGCCTCACGCAGCTGCTCTTTACTGACGGGTGCCTTGCTCGCGTTCACGATACGCTTGATATGCCCCTTCAGCATCTTATAATCCAAAAACAGTTTCTCTCTGTGTTCAAGGGGCATCCTCTTGACGGTTCTTGCCAGTTTCTTTCCAAACTTCATATTGGTGCCGCGAGTAGCTGCTATCACGCGCGCGGTCCTAATAACTGCCAGACACTCCCCAACTAAATTCTGCTAACTGATAGCTAATGAATTACACCCAATGCCACTAAAGGAAAATTCTTGTTTACGACCATTATCAGTAAACAAATTACACTGGTGCAACTTGCCGAAAGCAGAAAATGTCTAACCAGGAAGAGCACCTACAACGTCTGTTTACTTGTGAACAACCAGGAAGAGCAGCTAAAGCGTCTATGATTACTTGTGAACAAAAAATGTCTAACAAGGAAGAGCACCTGAGGACAAACAGTTTGGGGGAGAAGAGCTTCGTTTGCAGATACTGTTGTAGACGACGACCCAGAAGATCAGAACTCCAAAACCTTGAAGAGCCACGGACTCCGGCGAGTGGAAAACGTTCATCCACGATCCCGTGACTGCACCTCTTTTCAACCATTTTCATCATCCAGTCTGCATCAAACTCCTTCAGATTGGTATTCTAATGGTAATTCTTCCCGCTCATTCATCCATCCATCCATCTGTCTAGGCATTCGATCAAGCCACTCCAGATTCGCACTCTCGAGGTCCCTAATTTCCCGCTCCCATAGCGCAACAGTAAAAAGTAACTTATAACTGTAAGCCATGTACGCTGGATTAACATTCTTGCTAAAGTGCTTCCTTGTGTCAGTAGTAACTAGTAACTTTTCGACCTAAATGGGATTATCATTGTAATTGTAGTACTTCCTTGTGTCAGTAGCGTTAACACGGCTCACCGTCTTCGTCTTCGTTCTGCTGGGCCGTGCTGGTTGAGTCGTGTTCGTTCTCGCCGACCATTCAAATTGGAGAAACTCCCGTACATGAGAAACACCCCCGGGCCCCACCTAGCTGGCCATCCAATCCTGTAGCTCCACGTCTGTCCTTTCTTATGATCCCAACTTGTCTTATTATACCAGCTAATTAGACAGTACAGTAATAAGCAGTAGTAACTTACTCATGTCCCGACTCATGTAAGATGTGGTAACTGGACTTTTTATTTTGGTGTTGAATTTTTGGCATTCTGGGAAAAAATGATTTAGGAAATGAATATTCTATCTCAAATTCTCTTTTTCTTGAAAAGATTTCGCCAAAAATTGCAAAAAGTTTGCCAAAAGTCACCACAACTGCTGCTTATAATCTGAAAGGATGCTTCAGATTTTTCTACTTTCATATTTTGAATGTCGTAAGATTTGGCTGGATGCTCTTATGGTGATTGCCACTTGAGCAACATCAAAAAATTTGAAAAAAAGAACACTGATTAGAACCTCCCATTTTGTTAGGCACTAATTCCCCACCACCAACCACCATCATCACATGAGTTGTTTCAAGAAACTGATAGAGTAGTAGAAAAAATTGCAAATGCTATATATGTATATATATATAGCATGGTCTGTAAGTTTGAGCTTGTTCAAAACCTATAACTAACAAGCTCTTTTCTCAATAACCAATTGTAATTTGAACAAATGTGATCTCTCTATACTTTGATTCTGTGTAGCTTGGGCTTTTTCTTTTTAAAAAAGAAAAAAAATAGGTTCCTTGGCTTACAGTCTGCTCGTGCAATTATCACAGCACCAATATTACTCTTTTGGACACAACTTCTAAGTGCAAGAAGCCTGGTTAAGAAATATTGGACTTGGACAACATCCAATTGCAATGCAGATAAGAGTGCACAGCTTCTCTGCAGAGTGCACACTTTTACTACCATTCTTTTGTACACTAATTTTGGGATAGGGGGTAAACCCATTTATGATCAATAGACTACTTACACCCTCCTGAATCAGAAAAGACTTTCAAATATTTATTGGTTTGGTGGGTGGTCCTTACATTGAGCTATATTTACGTCTACATGAGACTGGGAGTCAAGGCCAACAAGGTAAAATTTTGAACATTCTTGACCTGTTGTTTGGCGTCAAGTTACTAATAAAATAATGATTTTCTTAATTTCATGGATTTCTATTATTAAGTTGTGAGGCCGAGAAGTTGGAGCCAAGTCTTCAATGTTTGGTGTGCTTTCCTCTCTCTTTTCTTTTGCCTCTCTCTTGTTATCATGAGAGACAGCAATAAACAAAGGGAAGGTAAAGATGGGACTAAAATGAAGAGACACAAACTAGGGGTATAGATTTCAAAGAATAAGTAATATTTTATTGTTACAACATTGGTCCCAAGGGTTGGGAAATGACACCCCAAGTTAATAGGTAACCTTTTTAGCCCTTGGGCCCATCACAGGGCCAAACAGTCATGAATTAAAATGTCATATTTTAGTTTGGTCTTGACTCTTATTGTAAACCCCTTGGGACTAATTTCAATGGCTGCACCAATAGGATTTCTTGATTTGGGTTCAACTTTGGCCTTGACTCCTTGCGTAAAGTGGGCCTTAACCCACTTGTTTTTCACCCCAGCTTACCTGTCAAATCCAAATCTCTTTACAAACACAGGAGTTGGCTTGTTCCATTTGCAGAAGATGTACTCACCACTTTGCCTTACTTGTGTACCTTGATATTTTAACCTAAATGATATGTTGGCTAAATTCTCTTTCTCTTTTCTCTCTCTTGAATAAATTGGGATCCAATGCCAACTAACTTGTCTTTTGTGATGGGCATTGTTCATTGGCCCATCATAAAATAAATTTCAAGCTTTGTACAATCCCATCCTCCTTTGGTCATTTTATATAGGTTACAAAAGTAGAACAGAGAGCAAACAATATGGGATAAAGTGAGGTGCTATATGGAACATCTTGGGAATCTAATGGGAACTTATGAGAATACCTTGGGAACTTCACATGGGAACATATCAAGAACAAAAACATCCCAACACCCCACGTTCCCTCAAAAGAAAAAAATACTCACCTCATTGGCTGCAATAAATGATTTTACCTACTTTTGTTCTTGGCATAGGCTGATGGCAGGGTCATGAACCATGGGTGTATATTATACCATGGGTGTATGTAAGTCGGTCCCCAGTCCATGTAGGGAATATATGTCTGAAGGACTCTAAACGCCTGAGATCTCAAAGGGTAAAGTAACAACTTGTCCCCATTGCTCCATGCCCATCCCATGATGCAGTTACAATTTATCTGCATGATTTCTTGTTGAATCGAAAACTGTAGTACGGGTGTTATTCCCAATTATATAAAGCAGAGGATTTACTATCATTTGCTGATCAATAGAAATTGGGAAGTGTTTTTTGGAAGCATTTGATTTTTTAGTGTAAATTTGACTATTTTTTTTAAGTTTTGGAAAATCTTGCAAAACTTTTGATATCACAAAGGTGAAGAAAAGCCCTAATTAGCATGCTTCCCAATCTTAATTAATTTACCTTAACTGTGAAATTTTAGAATTGTGGTTAAGATAAATTCTAAAATCGCCATAGTTGCAAAAAATAAATTGCAAAAAAAGTTTGCAAGAACAAGTTGAAAACAAAAATTGTGCAAGAATAGCAAAATTGCAACAAAAGCAAACACGAATTTACAAAAAACATAAACATGCAAATCCAAAATATTCAAAAAATAATAATTAAATGGAGTGAAATAAATGTCGTTGAAGGAGACATAAGCCACATAAGCCGCTTCAAAGGAAGACACTCACATCTGAATGCAAAATGATTGTGGCAAAAGTGCAATGCAAGATACACAACCTTGGTGTCGATGAGTGAAAAAACTAGAACCCAAAACTAACAGTGTAACAATAAATCAACAAAGAGGAGGAGTTGGTGTAAGGAGCTTTGTGTTTATAAAAAGTTGGATGAGATTTGAAATGTATTGAAAATGATATAATCACAAAGAATCATAATTTATACCCTTACATAATAATATAATGTAACAACTTTCAAGTTATAATAATTTTATGTTAATTTGTAAATTGTGATTTAAAAAATATTTGCTTTGAATAGTTAATCCAATTTTGCCACATTATCTTGATTGTTTGAATCAAGCTTTCAAGCATAGGAGAAAGGAGGTAGGTGTGGGACACTTGAACATGTTTGGACCTGACCTCAAATGGTGCAATTATCCTTCAAACTTTCTAAAATGTTTTCACTAGTGTGGCTTGTGCCACTAACCACAGATGGTAATTTATTGAACGAGTCTTGAAAGGGAAAATGTTACAACTTTTTGAGCCTAAGTTCAAAATTCAAATTAAAATTTGAATAAGTTAATGCTTATTGAATTTTCAATGACAAAAATTTCTCAATATTCAATATCTCTCACACCTTTGGTCTAAAATATACCAAAAAACCTCCATTAAAAACCTACTCATCAAGGGCTTTCCAAGAATATCATAAGCACACACCAATTTCCCTAAAAAATTTATTGATCTTATAAAATTTTCACTGACAAAAAAAATTAAAAACTCAAATAACTCTTGCACCATAGGTATAAACATTATGAAACCACCTTGGTGCACTCCTACTCATCAAGGTCTTGAACCAAGGTACCAAGATTGCAACAAGGGGCATCGTTGACAGATCTCAACATGACAAAACAAAGCAAACATACTCCCTTCCTTAATAGGAGGTTTCCAATTCCTTGGTAGGTATATCATAAGTGATTGATTTTATTCTGAATAAATGTTCTGGAATCTGTACAATACTAGTACCCTCATAATACTATTTGAACATTCATAAATGGTACTTGCTATGCTCATTTGCATTCATTCTGTTACAATTCTCTCCTCTGGTGAACCCTGTCCCAGGGAATAGTAAATAGTTTTGTGTTTTTGGCTTCTTTTTTCATCCTACTAGACACCCAGGGGGTGTCCCTGCAGGGACTTATCTACTAGTGTTTGGCAGTTATTAGAATTTTTTTTAATGACCTCCAGTTCCTGGAATTCTAGAAATTTAAGAAACCTCTGGATCCTATTTTTGGGAAACCCCTCAAAGAGAACCAATCCTTCTAATGAAATAACCAACAAAGAAAAGGAAATTTTACAGAATTTCATTTGACTGGTTCTTAGACCTTTTAGAACCATGCTAATATATCAAAACTAATTCTTTGATTTTTTTTAAACCACAGTAGAAATTTTGCTTTTACAACAGCCACAAGAACTCCCCTTACTTGATGCCATTTCTATTAGCTGTGCAACACTGCTAACTATCCTATACCCCTTACAAAAGTTTAAGAGCTCTAGGGGCATACTCTACCATGTGAGAGCCCTCAAGGTGGTGCTGAATAGGCCCAGCTATGCACCTGCACCCGTTGTGGAATCGGAGCTTGCCTAATCTGCCCACCCTGCCCACCGGTGGTCTTAATGTTGGGTTGGGGCTGCCCTTGACAGATTATGCCAGGGCCAACTCCCAGGCTTGGCCTGAAGCTTTTACCAAGAAAAGGCTTTGCCGGGCATAATCTGGCCAATTTGACAGAACAGAACCCCAAGGCCATTTCTCCTACCAAGTATTTTTCCAGAGATTTTTTTTGTAGCAAGCCTGCCAACCAGCATTTTTTTAGGTGGCGAATTTTCACACCATGACGACAAAAAACATGGTCGTGCAAATACAACAAAGGAATTTGAATGGTCAAATCAGGTCTATGTTGCAGGGAATGGATGCTCTAAAAGACGTTAGTAGTGATCTGCTTGATCAACGGTGGATGTGAAGTGCCATCTTCACTGATTTGCTTAGTCGTTGGATTGCCAAACCCTATCTTTTGTCATCTTTCCATCGCAATTACATTATATTGCAACTTGTTGCCATTGCCAACAATACTCAAAGCTTTTGATGGTTGATTGTTAAGAGTAATGTGAGCTATGTACAAGAGATCGCCGCCAATATAGCATTATGAATTCTATGTATGGGGTGATGGGTCCATTAAATATAGGATTCACTTGAATGCTAACTTTGGGAAAGGAAATAATTGCAACTTGCATTGCAAAAACACTCAACAAATTTGTAATTTTTTATTTTTTTTTCAAGGTGCAAGGCCCAAACCCAAACATAGGGCTTTGATTTTGTTTGGTTTGTTTTGAATGTGAACTTTCCGTTTCAACTTGGAATTTTTTGTTCTTGCATTTGTTGTTGCAATTTATTCTTTACATTGACTTTTTTCTTTTTTTAATGGGGTTTTTGAAGGGTCTTTTGAAAGAAGGCATTTAGGAATGGCAAAATGTGCAATAAACTAGAAAAGACAAATTGGGAAGGAATAACACAACCTACAACTTTTGTTCTACAATTTTTTTAGATTTTATCAATGAGTTTTTTTAGCTTTGTTTGTCTTTGCTCTTAACAAATTGTCATTTTCTATTTTGAAAAATGACACAACAAAGGTTTTTTTGTGTTGTGTGAATCTACGACTAATAAATGAAACTTCACTTTTTTCACTTTGCATTTTTAGTTGTTTTATTTTGTTTACAAACAATCGAATTTGCATGCATCTTCTAAATCATGACCTTAGCTTTAATTTAGATGTTATTGGGGCATAGTGTTTCATGTGAAATTTCTTTTTGTGTTGCATGTTTTTGCTTTCTGGATCATTTGTTGTAACTTTGGATTTAATTTGCACGCTTGCTTTCTAATTTTTTTGTTGTGATTTTTCATTTTTTCTCAATTATGGCACCCTTGAAAGCTACTATGGGCTTCAAATTTCACCATTTATTTTTTGTAGTCACTAATCCTAGTTCTAACAACCTTACATCAAAAGATATTCTATGTCCCTTTGATTCAAGAAATCCAACAAATCTTTTTGTGCATCAAATACCTCCTTTGCTAGTTTACCACTAAACATTTCTAAGCATCCCCCTACAATTGTAACATTTATAACATCTCTATCCTTGAAAGGAAAAGGTTTAATAGTTAATGAGCCCCCACCTGTAGGCACTATTGAAGTTCCCATGGACCTGTTGTTATTCAACCAAAAAAGAAAAGGAAGGTTTATTCATAAACAAAGTTTACACTTTTTTGAACACATGTACACAAGAATCTCATTATTCTTGTGCATGCATGTTCAAACTAGACACAATGTATAAATTCAAATTCAAAAGATAACAAGACAACTCCATGAATGTTAAATTGCAAATGAACAAAAATACAAAAAGATTCAAACTCATTTCTTTATACAAGTTAGGTGGTTCTTATTAATAATTAAATTAATTACCTAACTAAGTAAGAATTAATATTAATTAATAACTAGTTAATTAATAGTTATCACATTTTAATTTAATATATATATAACTCATATTTGTACTTAATATATAACATCTAACTAACAAAATAACTATAGATTCCAATTTAACACTTTATAAGATATTAATATGTAACAATTGTTGAGGTAAAGGTATGGTTAACAAGGCTAAATGGGAAATCAATTGGGTTTACCAAGAACATTAGGTTGCAAAATTTTCATGGTCAAAGCCTATTTGTGCAAAAGATGGGAAAATCAAAATGGTTTGTTGTAAAATCTATTCACAAATTGAAGGGAGAATAAAAAAATTGGTGCCAAAACTTGATTCTTTAGTGCAATATTCTAGTTTACACAAGTGCACAAAAGTCAAACATGGTGTTGTTGTTGAACAATTTTTTTCTTGTCCTATTAACCAACATGTGAAAATGAAAAGTTGTTTGCATCTACAATTCATGAGACAATTGCTTTTCAAGTGGCCAACAAAGGGAAAGTAGAAAAGAGAAGGAAGTATGTTAAGTTTGTTACAATATGGCATTTGTTACAACAAGGCCGCCCTATTACAAATTTTGAAAGCTTCACTTGGTTCCATTCTAGTTTTTGAAACTTGGAAATTGCCCCTTAGAAGCATTAATCTAATACTACAAGATGGACCATGGTGGAAGCAATGCACAACATTGTTTTACAAGCCATCAAAGAATGTGTGCAAAAAATAGAATTTATTTCATTGAATTGTGATGAGGTCACAACCATTGACAACCAAAGTTGGTTGTCTATGCATGTCCATGCGACAGATTTGTGGAAACGGATCCCACTATTGTTGAATTTGCAATAAGTGGTAGGTAGAGCCTTTTTTGACAATGTAACTTCTTTGATTGTGTGAAATCTTACTAATTATGGAGGTTATAGTGAGACAAATATAGCCAACGAATTGGTTTGTTTTGGAACAAATGGAGTCACTATTTTTTAGGGGCGAAAATTTTGTGTGAGTATTCGACTAATGTAATCATGTTTCATTTGTGATTGGTGTGCACTACATGACACACCATATCAATTTTGTTGTCCAAACCTTGAGTGGCTTGAACATGGTAAAAAAGATTATTCATCCTTATTTTCTTCCATGTACAATTATTTTGTTCACAACCTAAGCGCCATCTTGAGGTTAGCAAGCTTGCTAAATCACTAAAATATAAAGGTAACAAACTTTTGAAAAATATTAAGATTCAATGGATCTCAATGCTTTCACCATCAAAGAGTGTTTTGAATGAGTACAAAACACTTGTTGTGAAGACATTGGCATAAGATGCTGCAAGGTCATCAACATTGCAAAAGTTAACTATGAATTGTTATGTGATGTGAAAACTTTGTTAGGTCTCGCATGTGTTTTTCCCTTGCCAAAAATAGTGTAAGGTTTGTCCAAGTCTGCACAAGGGTGTGCAACTTTCATATGCGACTATGTTTTTGTTATTCAACTAATTGAAATAGATCTACAAACCATGTATTATGATCCTAATCAAAGTTTCACATTATCTCATTTCTCTCTCTTCAATGATCTTGTTGAACATGCCAATGAGACTTTGTGTTTGACTTGGTGGACACAAGCTAAAACCCTAATTGATTACATTGCCTTTTATTTTAGAGGTAAAATTTATAATATGCTTCACACCACCAATGCAACCACTAAGGTCATGAGCATAGTAACTAGGGAGACATATATGGGCTAAAGTTATAGACTATGTGAAACAATGATGTGCTTTAGTTGTTGTTGGTCTCATAACAAAATTGGAGAAATGTTTCCTCCTACAAGAGTTGTTAAATGCAACTAGGGTAATTTACCCTTGGTACCAGCTTACTCCTAAGTTAAAGATTACATTTCCTAGGCACATGGCCATCATATAAGTGCAATTTGGGCACCTTAAATTATTTGGAAATTCCAATACATTTATTGGGCCATTGGTAAACCCTATTCTTCTTTATCAATAATCTATATTTAGAATGCAAAACCATTGTCAAGTTGCAACGTTGCCTCCTTTTGATTGAGACCCAATCACACGCTTGTGGGAAATGCTTAGGTCTAGTGGCATTTTAAATCATGATCAGTTCGCAAAGTGGTTTAAATTTGTTAAAATTTGCATGGTGATGGTGTTGTGCAACGTGGAAGATGAACGTACATCATTTTTATTTTTTGAAGGAAAAAAGCACAAGGAAAAAGTCATCACATAAACAACAGTTTTACGAGACCTCTTTAGTAAACCTAAATTTTTAAAGTTTTTTTTCTAAACCTACCTGTCAACCTAGACTTAAATCACACTAATCACTTAAACCCTAAACTTGCTATTTTTTAATACTTTAATAGGGCATCAATATATTTTAAATTTTTTTAAAAAAGAGTTCCAAGTGAATAAGTTGAGTTGAGAACCAAGAAACAAGTTCGTAAAAGGGTATCACTCTTGGTGACACCCAAAGGTATTCAAAGTGAGAACTAGCTTGAAACCTTGGACAATTTTCACCTTTTTTTGAAGGATGTCCAACATTAATCACAACCATCTCAATGAGCCAAACTGACATGTTATGACCAAATTTTTTCATCTCATTTTAATTTGTGGGGTCACATAGTGAGTGGCCAAATTGATGATGAAACCTTGCCAAACTTTATTAAAAAAAAGCACCCAAGAAAGGGAGAGGAAAGGAAACAAGGGGCAAGGATTGAAGTCCAAGCAAGCAAAGAGCCCAACAAAGGTGGGCCACAAGAGGAAAGGGAACCACTAAGAACCAAACCCTCCAGAAGTCGCATGAAACAAATCAACTAAAGAAAGGGGAGGTAAACCCAATAAAACTCCTAGCCTAAGAAAATCCTCCTTGCAGTAACAGCCCATCTTAAGATGGAGGTGGCATGCGCTCTCCGTAATGCCATCGACACTGCATATAAAAGGAAGGCAACACTGATAAAAAAAGGACGTTTGGTGCCCTTTGCTATCCATGCTATGTTAATACATGGATGAAAAAAGTTGTCCGCCTACTAATGAAGACACCCAAAAACTTATATGGCAAGAGGGAGAAACACATTTGCTAAGTAATGATTGCGATAAAAACCTTCCCTCACCTGAACTGCCAGTGTTGCAACCACCCCACGAAAAAAAGCCGCCCATGATACCAGGTCTGCTTGAGTGGCGGCCATGAAAAAAAAGCCGCCCATGATACCAGGTCTACTCGAGTGACCAAGTTGATCTTAGAGCACCCCTTTTCAAGTATTTAGAACATCGAGTGTGCACTGTTTAGTTATCTCCCAAATCATTGTAGTTGGCCAATTGAGAAAGAACCATTTCCTGCTACAGGTGCTCTTCCAAGGCACTGTCAAAGTGTGCACTCTTAACAGCTGAACGAAGATTCACGGTCTTTTTCTGTCAATCTTCATCCCAAAAGCACTGGAAAGGCCAATTTACTGTTTCCGTTTCACGTAAAGGGCTTAGAGAAATTTCGTAGTGTACAGCTCGTTGAAAGGTTGGCACCATGAATACTGATCGCAAGGATCCTTGGGTTCATACTTCTCCGGATTTTGGGCCTTCTTCGTTCGTATCCTTTTGTCAAGCACAGTAAGTACAGATTTTCCAATGCCAGCTTCGAGCACCAGCTTTTGATGCCCTCGTGTTACTTACTTAAGGGATCAGAATAAGTATACGTCAGCCAGGGTTTGCATTTGTGCAAATTCATGAGGAGGCGGAGATCGTTGGTCCCGACTTCTTCACACATGAGAAACAATAGGGGTAGGACAATAATGGCAGTTGAAGAGGATTTTCATGGAGAATGTGATTCTGACTTTGTTACAGAAGGTGGGTGATGTTGCGTTGGCATCGCTTTGTGCTTTGTGGGTTGAATCTTCTGTAGTAGATGTTGAAGCTTGAGCAGAGATGCAAGTACCGGCAATAGAAGCGCCATCCGCAGCAATTTTAAGAGGCTCGGATGGACCAACCCTTTCCTCAAGTATGGAGTTTCCCTCATCTCTCTCACTATGCTCGGCTCCTTGGGCTTGGCCCATTTGCAGCAAGGCTCTTCTCACTCTCTTACTCCTTCTCTCAGATACTGATGCTCCATGAGATCCATTGCTGGGTTTTTTTGGGGACTCTGAAAGGAATCCTTGCTCTTTGTTACCCGAAAGAGTTTAGGATTGTATGTACATGTATGTTGCAGCCAATGTTAGATGCTGCTTCGTCTTCTTCTTCTTCTGGAGGTTTCAGGGATTGCAAGAACTTGAGCAAATTGATGGGAAGGTTTGGCAACTTCTGTATGGACTAGTGTTTTTGCTTCACTGTTTAGCGCTTCAGATTCAACAAACTCTTGCAGGATTTAGGTTTAGGGTTTAGGCTTGGCACAGTGCTTGTGTTTTTGCTTCAGTGTTTAATGCTTCTTCAACAAACCCTTCCTGGATTTAGGGTTTAGGCTGAGCAGCGTGTGTGGATTAGTGTTTCTGCTTCAGTGTTTAATGCTTCTTCAACAAACCCTTGCAGGATTTAGGGTTTAGGGTTTCTCAACAAATTTGCAGGAAGGATGTGTTGTCAGCTCAAGATGATTGAGAATGGCGAGCTACTGCTTTAAGTCAATCACTTACAGGAGAAGGCCCTGTAGCTGGTGCTGAGAAGAAAAAGTTGAATCTGGAGGAGGAACGTAAGGTACAGTGGGGCAGTTCTTTTGAGCTTTGTCACCTCTCTCTCTCTGAGGCAGAATTCTTGATATGCAATCCAGATTGTGTCCAGAACCATTGTCATCATCTGTGTTTGCTACTGATGAGGAACTGTATGTTGCAATTGTTTACAAGCATTTAACTTGTAGCAACAATGCATTGGAACACTTTCATCATGTGTGCTAAAAGAGTATGGAAAACCTTCTGCAGAAAGTGGAGGTCAAGCCTTTTGACTACAAGCCAATTCCCAGGCCCAAACGCTCTGAGAACTGATAGTGTAAAGAGTATCATGACAACAGCAGGCAGTGATAACCAGAAGCAAATCTGAAGATCACTCAACAGAGACACTCAATGCCCATCCTGTGCTTGCAGTGTTTGCCTTCTGTCCCAAGGTGATTGGAGAGAACTCAGCAGAGCGTATGGAGCAGTGTTCTGTCGCCTCTCCAGAGTTCATTTCTGGTGCAATTTTCCCTAGCTTTAGAGAGGGACCAATTTGTGACTGCAACAGCAGCTGGTATGCGGGGATGCAGGTTGGTGTCGAAACAGCAGAATTAACTAGAGCATTCTGAGTGTTGCACCAATTTCACTTGAGGCTAGGTTTTTTCTACAAGGAATGTACAGAAAACCAAGTTTTACCATGTGGAAAGCAGAATTCCAAGAGCAAAACTGCTCTGTGGCTCAAGTGAACAAATCTTGAATGTGACTGCAAGTCAGTTAAAGAATTTTATATCCAACAATGGTGCACATGGTTTGCTCTGAGGGATACAAACTCTAGCAGAGTCATGTCATAGTTCAGACTGTACTGAAGAGAAACTTGCCTGGCATCATCACAATTTGAGGTTTGTTGACATCAATGATGCCTTTTGTTACCTGTTTTCTCCTTGGTCATGAATTGTGGACACCTGACTGCATCTCCAGCATGACTTTGGATTATGTGTTGAAGCTTCAGTTTGTGTCGCAGTTGCCCCCAGGCATTTTGCCTGTCATTTATTCACATAGAAGATTGATTTCCTTCACTTCCCTTCTTCTTTGACAAGGACTCAGACTCATTTCAGTTCTCAATTCCATCAGTAGTCCTGTCTTCACACATCAAAAGTGTGGGACCTTACCTCAAAACAGTGACAACAGTGAAGGACAGAAGAATGGCAAATAAGAGAGTTGCTGTGTGGTGTGTAGAAGAAGATGAATGTGAACTCTGAGCAAAAATAACCAATGAATAGGTAGTTTAGTACTTCCTGCAATCTCCATCAAATTGGAGTGGCTATTGCAATAAACATGCCCTAATTTTGCAAGTCACTTGGGGACATACAAAGCCATGCCAAGTGCTTTGCTGCAACCAATGGAGGGACCTGAATGAGTTCTTGCCTACACTGGTAGGTAAGTAGTAATCTAATATGCCTACTGACCAGGGCTCTCAAACATGAGGATTATTGAGATGGTTGTCTTGCAGTTGTACATAGCTAGAAGACAGGAAAATGAGCCATGAAACTGCATTGTGTTTTGTCCTGCTTTCTCGCATAACTACACAGGTAACACAAGACACATCTTCATCTGTGTGAATTCAGATGCAGGAAAAACACACTTTGATGTTTGTTGCTTCAGATATAAACACTGTAAGAGATTGCCACAGATTACACATGAAAGCTACGTTGAACATAGATGTGTTTGGTTTGCCCCTAACCAACAAGTACTACAGTATTGAATGTTAGCATTAGTGGAGGAGACATGCAGTTGATGTAGCATCACGCTAACAGAAAACATGCAATATAAATTGATGATGAACTTGCACCAGTAAACAAAAGGGTTGCTTACTCACTCTCAACAAACAGGATAGTCCATAGGTGGTGACGGGAGCCTTTGGTTATTTGCATTTCCCTCATGCACGAAAAACACAGTCTCCATTCCCCAAGATGCATGGAGTTCAATGTGACAATGGAAAAGCCATGCTCCTGCAGCAGACAGCAAAAGCACTCAAAAGCTCTCTCTCATTACAATTTCAAACTCTCTTCTCTTTCCTTTGGTTGCCTTATCAGTTGTGACTCAATGTACAACAAAACATTCGGATGGTTGCTCGTGGATTCAGAGTTCCTCAAAGAAGATTTGGTCTGGATATCATCAACACCACAGCAACTGCAGAGCTTATGATGATCTATCTTCCTAGAAACAATGAATCCAAGGGTTTTCGAGCTTGCAGAGATGAGGATTTGCATGAACAAACCAGGATTGTCAGCTTGGAAGCGAATAGCAATCCAGCCACCGTAGTTGACACCAAATGTGTTGCGGTACGGTGGATTCACGAGGTTGAAAGTCGCAGGACTTGTGGCAGGATCATAATTGCCGTAACCTCTACCAACAATGTAGAAAGAGAAACCATGGAGATGGAAAGGATGTGTCTCAAACAGCAAAATCGACGTATCTTGCAGTACCAACTGCAGATTACAATGTCCATCCCCAACACCAGAAAGAAAAAATTCTGTCATTGAATCTGATACAAAAATCACACCATGTGTAGCAACAAGCTTGACTGTTACAGAATGATTGTAGATCCCTTTCCTGAGAGATTGCTCCTTGATGTTCCAGCAATAGAGAGGAGAACAAGAACAAGTGCCTGGACATTGGAGTTGTAGTCGATGAATCTGATAGAAGAATCACGCCATGTGTAGTAACAAGTTTGTCAACTGTAGAATGATTCTAGCTCCCTTTCCTGACAGATTGCTCCTGGAATTTGCAGCAATAGAGGGGAGAAGAAGATGAAGAAAAAAAAGAAGTGCCTGGACATTGGAGTTGTAGTCGATGTGACTGAGCCGTGTTGCGTGCTCTGGAAATCGGGTGGACAATGGTGGTTGAGGACCGGTGTAATTGAACGTAGATTCTGGATCATCAGGAAAAGAGAGATCGAAGTTGGAGTTGGACGTGCTTACTCCGCGATCATACAGATACGCATACTGAAGCAAAGAGGTGTCCGAACTGCTGGGAGTGACGAACGTGATATTGTTCACAGCACCAAGAATCCTGTACCCTTCGAAACCAGCGGTACAATTTGGAAGAGGGCTGCAACTGCTGTTGCTGCTCAGACCATAACCGACAGTGAAGAATAACTCTCTATCGATTGTTTGCGGGACGTAGAGAGTCTGATCACTAGTGTTGAGGCTTCGCTCTTGTGAATCCCAGAAATCCCTGTAGGAAGAATCATTGTGTGCTGGAAATGTTGGCATGTAGACTGGATGTATATGTGAGCTTCCCTCGTACTCCACGAATGCTGTCGCAGGCGTTTGCGGGAACGGAACCTGGCGCAGAGCACGACAATGAACGAGTTGGAATAATGGACGTTCGAGAGGAAAACAGTTGCATAGCGATCTTACTAATGAATGGTGCATTCACACTTGATGTTAACTCACTGTTGAATGAAAATCTAGGTGGTATCCTAGGTGGCACCCAATGTTAAATGGGTGATAGCTTAATGTGAATGGTAGCTTAACATAAAATGTTCGTGGTAAGTAGGTTTAAGTCCTAAATGACTAGCCTGGGGTTCATGGACTCAACACTAGAGTCCCTAACATCAATTGTGAATGCACCTTAAGTATGGTAGGACCTTGGCAACTTCAACACATGTTTGTTGAATATTTAATTAATTAATTTTGAAATTTTCATTTTGACAAATAAAATATTCCTCAAGATTCAATATTTCCCAACTTTTTAATTTAAAAAAATAGTTTCTGAGAATTTCAACATTTCTGAAATAATATAATTAGTGTTGAAGCTGCCAAGGTAGTAGGGTGTTCCAGTCCCAAGATCATATTCCTCCTGATATTCAGATAGCTGCAAAAAATTGTGTGCTTGAGATAGATAGTAGACAGACATGGTTTTGTTGAAGGGAAGTTACTTTCATTTTTTTTTAAATGCTGTGAAAAACAAAAGGTGCAACTTATTGAAAAAAATAAATTTTACAATTTATTTAAATATAAATAAGCCTTAAGGTGCTTACAATTGGATTTTGAGAAATATATTTAGATTATATCTGAAATATTTTTAAGGTTCATAGCATATAAAAAATTCCTTTTATCTCAAATGGTCCATAAGATATATACAAAATCTAACTTCTTTTAGACATTCATGTTAACTTTGTTTTAATTTTTATGAATTTTTGCACTGTGGAGATGTTTTTTTGTGTAAATTCGAAAAAAAATTGCTAAAATTTTGAAAAAAGATCTCCAAATTTTCAAAACCACAAAATTGAAAATTATATATAAAATAGAATAAAGACCCTGATTCGTGGGCTTTGACTTACAATGACGGGGTCAGGGAGAGAGAAAACACTTGCAGCCATGTAGAATTGTCCTTCCGAGAGATTTGCATTGAGTATGCAATCAACAGTTTGGCCAGGAGCGACGAGGAGAACATCAACAGTGAAGGGCACGCAATACGCAGAGTCGAGCTCCCTGACAGTAAGAGAATGGTTGGCGACTGCGAAATACATAGCGAAATTCAAACATGCGTTCACAACACGAAGTTGATAGGATTCTCCTTGCCGAATCCTTAGTCTGGTGGCATCAGATGACGAATCGTTGTACAGGAAACCAGGTTGTCCATTGATGGTAAGAGCATCAGGGATGCTGTAACCTCCTCCAGTGGCCAAGGCTGCTTCAATCACATCTTCCACATCCGCATTCCACCATCCTCCTGCAAAATGCAATACAATTCATTATCAAGTTTCATCATAATTACTCTTTGTATAGTTTATGGAACACATAAGATAAATGAATATTTTTGGGTACTATGCTATGAAATAATAAATTATTTTATTAAAATTGAGAATATATTAAATATATTCTACATATATTTTTATAATTCAATTCTAGGCATCTCATTTATATTTAAATAATTTATAAATTGTACTTTTTTCAATAAGTTATACTTCTTTTTCTTTTCCCAGGTGATTTGAAAAAAAATTGAAGTAACTTTCCTTGGTTTTCATACTCTCCCTCCAATTGTTTTTTTGAAATCCTATGTGATGCGATTTGCTTTTGATGATGCAACAGGGAAAATTTGCTTCAGAATTGTAAGAGCAGCAAGAATTGTGTAAATGAAGTTCATGTGAACTACCAAGGATGATTGGAACTTCTCTGTTTGGTGCGGGGAAGGGATAATCACGATCCTTGCGAGGATAGATAATAATAGCTCCATGGATTGATGCTCGATGCCAACTAGTATGCGCATGGTACCACAATGTCCCTGTCTGATTCAGTAGCTGAAACCTGCACTTCAACGCAATGTTTGAAGAAGTCTATTATCAAATCTTTCCTGAAGATAATATGAGTCTGTGCAGATTGAATCCTAATGTGCTCACAATGCACATTATAGTCAAATCTTCCTGAAGTACGAGCATGCATACAGACTGCATCATAGTGCACTCAGATTATCAATTCTTGCTGAAGTATGCATATACAAAGATTCCATCATATTGCACTCTGGTTAGTACTGTCAAATCTTCCTGACATATGAATATGCACAGATTGCATCACAATGAACTCAAGTTACCATCAAATCTTCATGAAGTGCATCAAAGTGTGCTGAGTGTATAAAATCTTCTTGAAGTATGTATTTATATGCATAGATTGCATGACAATGCACTTGGGGTTGTCTTTGTAGATTGCAGCAATTATATCAACTCAGATCATTCATGTGCATAATGTGAATGCTTGAAGATTCAAGGGTTATTCCTCAGAAGCCTGTGAGGATTTAGTACCTGTAAGTGTAGGAATCACCTTGTTTGAGAGGACATTGCGTCACATATGGCACTCCATCATACCAACCAGTTTGCAATTGCTTCACACCATGCCTGCAGCAAAAAAAACCTAAGTGCTTCTAATGTCAAGAGCCTTAATCTTAATTCTCTCATTGAAAGGACTGATTAATCTGATGAACCAGAGTCTAGAATTCTACAACCAAGAAACTAGTCATGGACAAGCTGGTTTCTTCATAATAGGATAGAAACTTTGTTTGACACTCCACATGTGGTGTCAGGGTTGCTGACGATCATGGGTTATCCAACAGTGCTATGAAAGCTCCCTCTTATAGGCAACTGCAAAATTGAACATTGCATGAAACAATAAACTACCAGTGGATGGTGATGTTGGGCTGCACAAGGCTGGTAACCCTAACAACAATTGTATCTCCATCATGTGCAGTGATCGGAGGGCCTGGAAATTGACTGTTTACAAGCATCATGCTCTTGGTGTGGTTGAGACGTGTCACATTTGTATAGTCCACCTGATTGCATACAGCAGAACAAGAAACATCAATGTGCCCTCAAGTGCCATGGACAGAATTTGGTTTGCTCAACAACAGGGTTCTAAATGAGAAGTCTTCACTATATTGAGATCCAAGCTTTCCCATGATCTGCTCAACAAGCTTTTCAAGGTACTCCTGATCTGATTCAACCCCACAATACATTCAAATGCCAAATATCTTGAGAAGTATTGGATATCAAAGAATTTGCCACTCAATCTGAGCTTCTGAACACATCAGTTCCTTACATCTGATGGATCTAACTCTGATGATATGAACATGAATCATAACCAGAATGAGACAAAGGGTTGAACAATGATCCCTCGAAATCACCATGTCCAAATCCAAATCTAATTTACAAAATGATAGCTCAGAGATATCATGTACGGAGTGTATACTGTGAAGTTGTAGTAACGTGTAGTGACACCACTAAGTATTTGTTGATCAACAATGTGCTGAAAACCTCGCTTGTTATCAGATGCATTCAACATCTCATGGACATTGTGCTGTCTGACTGTGTCAATCATTGCAACACCCATTAATAGGTACCATGAAATAATCATAATAACTATCACATGGAATTGCAACTTGTATTGCATCTGGCACCTACAAGAGTAATTTTTGAAATGCTGCTTCTTGATCATTTCTATTGTCATTGTGTGTGTATTGAACATTAACAGTTTTTTCACAAAAACCCCTCAAACATAAGTAGACTCATAGTGTAAATCTTTTCTGGATCATGTCTGCTGCATGATAATCTTCAAAGGATCTTCACATCTAAACCAAGCGAGATCATATATTCTGGTGAGTTTACAAGCTACACAATAATGAGAGGAGGTGGTCTTTGCTGAATCCTTGATGAATAAAACTTGTGTATTGTGTGCTTGACAAACAATTTGGTGCCCATCTAAATTGGGTATCCAATTTGTAACAAGCAAAACATGGATTCAAATTAGTCATTCTTGCAAGTTATGAAGTGAAAAGCATTGAACTTGTTAGAATCCACATATTACTTATAAGTTTTATGAAATGGGAACAACACATAGAAAAGGTAGGATGACTTCACAACTTTCTACATCAAGCTAATAAGAAATTGTCAAATCTACTTTACTCTCATCTCGCTCTAGGTTTTGATAATTTTGCACTCTCTTCTACACATGATGCAATTTTCAGATCAAAGTTATCATTACCATTTCTGCCAAATTAGCAAACAGACTACAGGAAAAAAAATTCCACCTGAATCCAAATAAGTCACAGTGAATTGAATAGCAGATTGTAATCCTCCAACAAAGTTAGAAAGAAAGTCCAGAGTGAGTTCAAAAAAAGGAATGACTCATGAAAAACGCATGGGTAGCAAAGATTCTTTGGGAGGGGGGCGGGGAGAGCTTTGTGTAAGGACAGAGGAAAAAATCATGAACATGTCGCAATAAGTATGAGGCTGTTGGCACTAACAACCATATATCCTACTCCAAGTTGTTTGGCTAAATTTATCCTCTTGTTTGGAATTAGAGGTAGTGGGTGGGGTTTAGGTTAGCTTTCATTGTCAAGAATTTTGATGTTAGAGTTAATGTGGTAGGTTCAAGTTAAAGTGTAGTTTTCAAGGAAATTTGGAATTAGAGTTAGGTGTTGGGTCCAGATTAAAACATAACTTTCAAGGGAATAACGTGGGTGGGCAAAAGCATGCTAAAGTATATCAAAAAAGTAGTCTTCAAATGTAAAAAACAAGAATTTGTGACAAATAGATTAGAAACTAGGTGATGCTTTATGAGATTGTCCTTTTGAATTACATGAGGGCATCAAATGTGATATGTTAAAGTTTTTAAAAGTTTCAAAAGTTGTATCAACTTTTTTTAAAACCTAGTTTCAATCTACTTCACAAAATTTGCCAATTGGTCACATTGTGAAAAAGTAAATTGAAAGTAGGTCAAAAAAGAATTAATTTGAAATTTTCACTCATTTGTTGCACTTTGAAAGGGTTTGGGGCATGATTTAATGAATTCAACACGTGCAATGCACTTTAATATCATATTAAAAACTACATTTTGGATGTCAAATCTGAGTTTTTAAAAAAATTACTTTTGAAGGGCTTCACATTGTCATAATCCAAAAATTCAAATTCCAAAAAATGTGTATCAAGGTGCATAATGACTCAAACATTAGTAACACATCATTTGAATTGTTTGATTTTAAAAATGTGCAATATCAGCCAAAATAATAAACTTACAATAAATTAATTAATTAATGAAAATAATAACATACATTGATAATAACCATATATGGTTTATTTAATGTGATAAGTACCTCCCAAAATTTATGGCATGACTAAAATGCTTAAAATGCAAAAGATTCCAAATTTAATTTTACTTATTAGTAAGGATGACCAATTGGCATACTTTACCATGCTTACACCCGAATCTAAGATAAAACGCAATTTTCAAAAAATTCAAAGTTAAAGGTAGATGATGGGTATAACTTAAATTTAATTTTTATGTAAGTTTGTTATTGTTGCAACTTAACATTTAAGATGAGGTTTTGTTTTCAAGTTAATTCTGGAAGTTACAAGTGTCGAAAAGATTTATACTATGAATATACTTTGGTAGATTATTACAACTTGTTGTCATATTGTGGGCATGATCTTACCCCTCCTACAAGAAATATTTTTATCTAGATTTCTAAGACCCATTAAGCATAACAAAGGTTCTAAAGTTGCATTTGCAAAATTGAAAAAATATATTTGGAATTTTGGCTAGTGTAAAATGGGGACCTATCCCTAGCATATCACCTTTGATTAACCTTTTACCTATCATGCATATAGGTTAAACCAATGACTTTGTGAAAGATTTCAACATAAGTAAATTACAAATTGGTAACTAATTATATACAAAAGATTAAGATCAATGTTTTCTGATGATCATGGGTGGTGCACCATCTCGTTGTTCTAAGTGCATAAATCTAGCTAATTACTATGAAGATTTATTAATACAGTGATTGAAATCTAATGCGTAACTATGACACAAAATGGCAACATTAAAAAGTTCCTATGTTAAACTAACAAAGTAAGATAAATCCAATCATATGTGAATCAAAAAAATGAAATTCCCAACAAGTTGTTGCTAAAACATTGGGTCGACCTCTTTGACTTCATGTTAGTATGGAGCCATAATCATTCATTCATTGGTGTGGATGTTGGATAACAATCCAATCATTCCAACATGTTGCATGCATAACGTTGCTAATGGAAAATACTACCATCTAGCAAGTACTAAAACACAAGGCCAATGTAAAGTGATGTGATGCCTAACCTAGTCATCTCAAAAACCTACATAAGTTGGTATTCTAGTTCATGAAAGTTTGTGATGTCACCACTAATAAGCAACATATCATCCACATACAGTATCAAAACCACATATTGATTATTCCAAATGGAATAATACAAATTGTGGTTTGATTTACTCCTTGTGAGTCCTTGGTTGTGAAAAAATTCATCAATTTTAGTGTACCAAACCTTCCCTGCTTGCTTCAAACCATACAATGTTTTCAGCAACAAGCAAACTTTGTGTTTTTGACCCTTTTCCACAAACCCTTGTGGCTAGTTCATGAACATCTCTTCTAGTAATTCACCATTTCAAAATGCAACTTAAATGCCATGTGATTGATGGTCTATGTAGTGTTGAACTGTTAACACCACAATTGAATGAATTGTTGCCCATTTGATAATAGGTGTGAACATCTCTTGGTAGTCAATTACAAATCATTGCTCAAAGTCACGTGCCACTAGCCATGCCTTCAACTTTTTGATTTGACTACCAATTGTGAACTTAACCTTATAGACCCATTTGTTTTAAATGGGGACTTTGCCAACAAGTAAATCCATTAACCTCCATGTTTTATTCCTCTAAATGGAATTTATTTCTTGACACATTACTTCCTTCCATCCATCATATGTTATAGCTTCTATGTAAGAAATTGGTTCCAATTTCGCAACATAAATGTAATCAAGTGTTTTATGTAGAGGTCCTCGAATGCACGTTGAAGGTCTCTTTCTTGTAGGTTGATTTTCAAGCTTGTTTGCCTCCACCATGGAAAAAAATTATTTTCCTACCATTAGGAAAAAAACACATTCAATCACTTAAAACAAAAACAAGATCATGGAGCTAGCTACAAATATAATACACACAAAATGTGCGTCTAATCACTATATGTCATTAAAGATGCACAACAAAAAAATTCAGCTCAACACAACGCACCTTTACACCATAAGCACAATGATTATCTATTGAAGACACAAACTTGTTCACTTAGACACTTGTATATAATGCATTCTCAAAATCAAACATAGATATCAAAGCATACTTATAAGAATTGTTCTGATACCATGAAGGATTTCCACATAAGTAAATTACAAATTGATAATTCATTGTATACAAAAGATTAAGATTGGTGTTTCTTAATGATCATGGGCAATGGACTGTTTCATTGTTTTGAGTACATAAATTCAGCTAATTATTATGATGACTTACTAAGATGATGATTGAAATCTAGTGGTTAACTATGGTAGTGAATGGTAGCACTAAAAAGTTGAAATGTTAAATTGCCACTTCTAAAATTATTTTAAAAGAATCAAAGAGTTCCAACATTTTGTGTGCATTTGTTTAGTTAACAACTTACATTTTTCCATTACACCTTGAAACCCTTGTCCTCTATTTTTTTGTAGAATGTTAGGTGTGTTTAAAAAATCAAAGGAGATCAAAATTCAAATTTCATTTTTGTTTTGTTTGATTGTTTACTTAGGTCTTGTAGGTTTTAGTTTATAAAAACCATTTGACTTTCATAGAAACAATAATTCATTTTACACCATTTATGTCATTTGTGAACATGAAAAAGAAACTTCAACATATCATGGATTGTTTTTGCATTGGACCATGGACATCACCTTCCACCATAGCAAGAATGTAAAAAATCTCAATGGATGTTTTTTTATGACTTTTCATGAATTTTAAATACAACCTTGACATAAAAATAAATACATAATAAGCCCAATCCAAAAATCTACTTTAATCAAGCCTTTTATTTCCATTTGTTTTGAAGCATTTAAGTGCAAAAGCTTAATCTTGTGATGCCATGTGATGGTTTTGAGATCTCAATCTTTTGGAATTTCAAATAGCTATTTATGTATTTGGTTGAGTTTTGTTTCACAACCAAATATTAGGGTGGGGAAAATCTCCCATTTTAATTACATGATTTTATTATTTTATCACATGGTGTTGTTGGTTTAGTGGTACAAGACTTGTAAATTTTTGGTTCTTTTGATAGTGATTTGATTCACAAAACTCAAGTTTGAAGTTAACTGTTAATGTTGGTACATATATAACCTCATCAAGTTGAATGATAATATGTATTTATGTAAGTTTTAATGAATAGAAGCCCAATTCCCCACAACTTCATGCTTAAACCTTTCTTTCCAATGTATATTTTCAAAAAAATTGAAGAAACCTCATACATATGAAACCATTCTTTTTGTGGCTTCAATGATGATTCATGGTGGAATCTATAAGCAAAGTTTGATCAAAATCATGAGCAAAATTTCAAATGATGTAAAATATATGCATCACATAATCAAGTGACATATTTACATTCAATTGTTATTTGCTGAAACCATGAATTTTACCAATAAAATGTGTGCATTGATTGAATTTAGAAAAGGTCTACCCTACAGTGATTACTTTTATAATGTACCTTGCCATCCTTCCAAGGAATGAATATATACTTCAATTTGGAAAAGATATGTGACACAATTCATTTATGAGTTGTTATTTAGTGGAGGTAGGCCTGAGGGCTCAAAACGCAATCTGAAATTTCAGAGTGCCACATGATCACAAGCACTTTCACAATAAATTTCTTTTTCTTGGTGCCTTCCTTTCACAACCATGTGGCCACAAGCACCTTCAAAAAAATTTATTTTTTATTTTGCTACCTTCCTTTCATAGCCCTTGAATTAATGTGACAATCATTAATTACATTGACAATAAAAGGAATTCAATAGCTATTCGTTTTTTTTTTGTTGTCATAAGTATAAGTATAGTAGGTGGTCGGGGTGGGCTCGTTTTTTTCTTACTATCATAATTACAATAATGGAAGATTTGGGTTTGTTTTTTTCTTGTTGCCATAAGTACAATAGGTGGTGGGATTTATTTGCCTAATGATCATAGGCACCTTCATAATAATTTTTTTTGTCTTGCTACCTTCCTTTCACAACCCTTGAATTATTGTGACAGTCATTAATTACATTGACAATAAAAAGAATTCAATAGCTATTCGTTTTTTTTGTGTTATCATAAGTATAAGTATAGAAGGTGGTTAGGGTGGGCTCGTTTTTTTCTTGCTATCATAATTACAATAATTAAAGGTTTTTTTATCTTGTTGCCATAAATACAATAGGTGGTGGGATTTATTTGCGTTTTGATCACAAGCACTCTCACAATAAAAAAATTTTCTTGTTACCTTCCTTTCACAGCCCTATGGCCACAAACACCTTCACAATAATTTTTTTGTCTTACTACTTTCTTTTCACAACCCTTGAATTATTGTGACAATCATTAATTACATTGACAATAAAAGGAATTCAATAGCTATTCATTTTTTTTTTGTTGTCATAAGTTCAGTAGGTGCTCGGGATGGGCTCATTTTTTTCTTGCTATCATAATTACAATAATGGAAGGTTTGGGTTTGTTTTTTTCTTGGTACCATAAGTACAGAATGTGGTGGGATTTATTTGTGTTTTGTCTCATAGTTCAATGATGACGAGGAGCAACAGGTCTTTGATAGAGGATGAAATTTCAACGTTTTTGAGCTTGCTTGCTTTACAAGCAGCCCATCCAAAGGCTTACAAGAGCACTGTAATAACTTCCTTTGAAATTGTTGTCAGTCTTTCAATGTGAAGGGTAATTTTTTTAAAAGTTTTTCAAAAATGAATGGCACATGGGTTATTCATGTTTAATGCCTACCAGGATTTAGTGCCTGTTGTTTGGGATTTCCTTAACATAAAGGTGTGACTTTCTTTGCCTAGTGTTTGACCAATTCTTTTGGACATTGAAAAAATTGAAATCCAAAAACATACAAGGAATTCCTCATGTTTTGGCGTGGCTCAAAGTGATAATTAAAAAAACCATCAAACACCAAAACAATCCTTATAGTGTAATACCAACCCATGACCACCAAACCTTAAATGTTTCATCTAATCTCACAAGGCTACACAAACACAAAAACCTGGGAAATTTGTTTGTAGTGTTGTTATAGGTAGCTTGCTCAAGCCTCCTTTCCATTCAATGCGCGAATTGAGCGTATTTTTCTAGGTTCAAATCCTAGGTTGAGTTATATTTTTAAAAAATTTAAGATGTCATTTCTTACAAAATTCCCAATTGACTAGCCGAATGACGAATTTAATAACTTTCCTTGTGTCATTATGACCTTGGTTTCATGAACCATTGGAACAAAACAAACAAACAACCTTTCTTCATTTATATAGATATTTTAAAAATTCATTTGAACTTTTATTTGCT
>Ga0116229_10003356_pt1 | contig 26233 bp, 16 predicted proteins | sample S1TSphgellanicum_3_FD_87313 | JGI IMG/M metagenome (GOLD analysis project Ga0116229, IMG submission 87313) | Host-associated microbial communities from peat moss isolated from Minnesota, USA - S1T2_Fc - Sphagnum magellanicum MG | ecosystem: Host-associated > Plants > Peat moss > Unclassified... | reverse complement strand
TGTCGGGGCCTCTTTGTGTGTTGGGGATGTTAAAGGCTCTTTTTGAGGGTGGGAGATTAAAACAAAGGAAAAAGGGCAAAGCATTTTTTAAATTGCCTTCTTTTTTTTTTTTTTTTTTTTTTTTTTTTTTTGGTGTTATTTTTTATTGTGTGTATTATAATTTTTAGTTATTGTGATGGTTGGAAGCCACAATCTAAAGTGATTGGAGAAGCTTGCAAATGGTAAATGGAGTAAAAATCTATGGTACTAACAAGCATGACAATGGTCAACACTTTTAGAAGGAGCCTTCAAGCACCTCGCTTTTGAGAGGTAGTTGTGAAACACCTCCTTGATTATCCTAGAAACCCTCAACGTCATAAAAGAAATTACATGATGTGCTTATTATACATTTAACAATTTTGCACCCCAAATAAATAGGTATGCTTGTGTATCATCATAAAACCTTCATATAATCATGTAGAATGTCTTCCTTTGATCTTCATAAGACTTTTGGTTGTTTCCTTTCATATTTTGTATGCTAAAACTATAAGGTGAATTTTCTTCACTTATAAAAAACATTAGAAAGACATAATCCCATAACCATGGAAAATGTTTGTTCATTAACATCAAAATTGGAATTATGATTGGAACAACAAAAATGAAACCTTTGTTATTCACATTTTTCAATTGGAACCAAAACCAAAACTGGGTTGCAAACAAGAAAACAATAACATATGTGTTTTTGCTAACAAGAGGAAAATCATAGTATATGTTTTCAGTTGATTGTTTATGTTTCAACTTTGATTTTTGGTTTCAAATGATTGGTGTATTTGGATGTAATCTTGGTTACATGTTGGAGGTGATAGACATGTTCAAATCTAGGAATAGAAATGTTGATGCAATCCTAATCTTCAATTTTTCATGGCAAATTTAAATGTTGATGAAGGCATCAACCCCTTTTAAAGTGGGGGAGAATGCAAATAACAAATAAAACAAACAAACCTCACGAATCTACAAGGAGATTAAAGGTTTTTATGAACTTGGTCAACATTGAAAAGGGTAAGGTTCATAAGAGAGGAAGCAACTAGGAAAAGCAAGGAGGTGGTAGTTAACAGAAATGGACATAGGGTTGAATTTTAATTGAAAAACTTTAAGGTTTGGTCTTGCTTGGGTAAAAGGGATTGAGTCGTAAAGCTCAACTTGACATTATTTATTGGCACATTTGTAATCGTCATTTGATGTGGCAACCATAACGTCGAAATTGGACTTGAAGTTGATTCAAACAAAAGAAAGGCCAATAAAGGGAACATGTGAAGTGAAAATGAAAAAGACATTAAAAGAAAACGCATAGGGTGGAAACAAAGGACACACCCAAAATGGTTTTTCATGTGCTAAGAACACAAAGACACATCACAAATGGGTTCTTCGAATCACGGATGTAAATAATGCCATGATTGTTGATCAAAGGAGGAAAAGTGGCAAAAGTGTCCAAGGGCGTTCATCCTTGAGTAATGTCAATGAGGATGTTGACATCTCTAAAGTGAGGGTGAATGACAAACCTTTCAAAGTGGGAGGGGTTCATTTAGTTGAGGCCCAAGTCCAAACCATTGCAAGGTGCCCTTCCTAGCATATTGGGTTACAAATCTAAGTGTTCGGCTAGGTTCAATTTTTAGTTTGACACCATTCATGACTTGCATAGGTGTGAGGAATGAGGGTTTGAGGATGGCTAAGGAGATGTCCTTGGCATGCTAAGTCTTTGAAATAGACAACACTGTGGTTAGACCATGAGACATGAATTGGTAATCTCAAGTGACAAGGCTTTTAATTAGTTGGGAAGTCTATGTTGGGTTTAGTCCCACTTGTCTAAAGGTCGAGGTTAGCCCAAATATCTATAGATTCATGAGACGAGATGATTGTTAGAACTAACCCAATGCATGACTTGCTATGTGTAGGTAGTTTAAATATTTAGTGAAGAACATGGTTAAAGGCATGGACACGAATTGCTAAGACACATTTGGATGCAAGAGTGAGGATGTGATCATTCATAAGTTGATTCAAAGCTCAAATTTACCCACAAGTTCTGGCAAACTTTTAAAAGCACACATGGTTTCTTAGTTTTTTGTGAAGAAGATAAGTGGGTGCAAGGCCATTTCAAATTCTTCCTATCATGGTTTTTGTGATTGAAAAAATGTTAAATAAGTTTAAGCATTTAAAAAAAGTTACATTAAAAAAGTTTAAGCCTCATTCTATGTTGATGGTTACCTGCTAGAACCTATTATGAAATTCTGACACTTTCTTATACAAACTTGGGCCATCATTTAAATTGGAAAAAACCCTTAGTGTCGGTCGAAATTAGTTTTTCCACATTAAAAAAATAATGCAAGAATTCATCCAAAATATGCACGGTGTTAGGTCATGTATTTGGCGCTTGGTTGAATCTTACCTGTTGTACGTCTATGTGGGTCGCCGGCCTACATACTTTACAAAATTGCAAAAAAAAATCCCTACTAGGAGCAGATCAATTGCAAAACCCATTTAGCTACTGTTGACAGTAGTTAATGTCTGATAACTGCAGCATCTGCTTAGGGGTATCCTATTCAGTGAAATTATGCATGGAGGTTTTTGCTTTTTCTCGAATTAGGCTAATCAACACATGGGACTTGGAGTTTTTAGGGTGCATGTATATTTTAGCTTCGACATCAGAGATTTAAGAGTACAATGAGGATCAATTTTCAATCATTGACATTGTTAAGTATGTTGTTTGATCCACTTTTTGTTTGTTGAAGTTTAAAAAGAGTTGTGCCCACATGGCATCATTTTTTACATAGATATAATGTTTTAGGATTCATGCTTAAGGTGTCAATGTGCACTATTCATGCTTTGGCCCTTGTTAAAAAGTTGTAGTTTACTAGGGCTTCAACAAAAATTTGAAAAGTCTAGGCAAATTTCAGGCAAATTTTTTGAGAATCAGGCACAGGTAATTATAAGCACTTTCCTTTTAATTTACTTGGGGTCTAACTTGGTAGGCAAGTAGGGCATACCCACAGAAAAAGAAGGGGGTTCCTCTACCCTGTATGGAAATGGAATCTGAAATTTTGAGCCCTAACATTTCGGACATGTCTGGAGCACACCCACATTAGTATCATGTATGATTCCTTCCAATAAAGTAATGCTTTTTAAAAAATAGAGAATTACTGACGAAATTGTGGGGAGTGCAGTGCAGAGATGGTCAAGAAGTCAGATGCCCTTGACTGTATCAATAATGAAGGCGGGAAGCAGCTGGCATAATTCTCCTACGTTATGGACATTTCACTGTTTCATTTGTTGGGACTGGGGATTTTTCACAGGGAACTCAACTCACTATGCCTTTGTAAACACAGCACCATTGGCTGCAGTAGTGACTTTGAATCTGGACTCTTAATCAGTGTTTTCATTTAAATGATTAAAGTTTTGTGATGTCTAGGAAGTGACAATCATCCATTAGAAGATTTAGCCCAATTTGGCTGTAAACCAGATTCAAAAGTAAAAAATGCGCACCCTTCTATATTTTGGATACCTGCAGGAACATATCCTAGATTTCTGGTGACTTTTTAATATTTTGTTCCACATCTGGTCCAGTTGGAGTGATGATTTTTTTGGCAGGTTTTCACAAATTCTCAGCCTGAAAATTTGGATTTCAACCTAAATGAATGATTTCTTTGTTGAAAAAATGACACAAATTTGCCAAATGTGGAACAGATTATATAAATGTCACCACAATTCAATAGCAATGAGACCACTCTCCTCATGAGTCAATATCAGGCCATTGACAGACACCACACATGAGAGCGCTTTGAGCAATAAGTTTTAAGCATCTGATTGGGTTTTTTATTATGGGCCCCACAGGTCACAAGCATGCTCCTCAGACTCCAGGGCCTGTGGAAATCTGGCACATTCAAGCATTGGTACCTAAATGAATGTTTGAGTTTGGGGGATAAAATTTGTTCTTAAATTTGTCACCCTAGTGAAGGCAATTTACTTCAATTACTGATGTTTAACCAATGTCACTTCCATGCAGGTTTGGAATTGGTGAGCGGCAAGGAGGTAAAATATCAAGGGACCACGGAATTTGGCAATTGAACAAGGAGTGAATAGTGAGCAGGAAAATGGCTGCAGTTGCCTTCCATAATTGGGTATTAGGCTTTCACTAGGCCTCATCAATGTATGTAGTTGCTCAATTCACAGTTTTTTTTCGGTACATAGTGCCATCTTTCAGATGCTTTAATAGGGATTGAGTCATTTAGCTTACTGTGATTCATACTGGTAATAAGTTATGCGGACCCCAAAGTTTTTTCTTTTTCTTTTGTGATGGCCTCTTTGATTGGGCAATCAAAAATATATATTGTAGTTGTCGCATTTAGGATGCATATATAAGTTACAAGAATCAAACTTTGCACAAAGCATATGAGATAAAATGTGGTGATATTGGGAACTTGGTGGGAACAATGAAACACATTGGGAACAACAAAAGTTCAAACCCTCCCCACTCCCTCTGTCCCTCCCTACCCCCAATGGAATCCTGGGCTTCTTGGATGCATGCATGCTGCCTCACCTCATTGGATGGGTAGGATTTCTATTCCTAACTGTTGTCAGTCATCATTTTGGCCCTAGGCTAATGGCCAGGAAATGAATTGCACAGATACAGTATTGCAACTGTTAAATGTGAATTGTACATAGCTGTGTAGTGTTGGACTGCTGTATGAGATAGATAGTTAGTACAAGTGGATCTGATTGCTTTTGAAAAGCTTTGAAGAAAGGGAATACATATGACTCCTCTACGGTGGAATTATCAAGATGAATCCTCCTCAAATACGTAAAGAACAATCTGACAAAAGTCTAAATGTGCTTTAAAGTGCAGAAGTGAAACAGCCATTTGTTACAAGAGCAACTTAGAGCTCATTCTAACAAATTACTAGACATGAACTCACCTATGAACATACACTTTTTCCAAATGATGTAAGCAATAGCTGTGTTGAAACTTTGTAGGTTAGGTTACCAATTAACATTACAAAACAAGTACTCTCACTCAAGGTAGTCAACATAGTGTGGTGCCTGCAGTATTGCACTTGGTTGCATGATTCTGGAATAAATTAGATGGTCTACCTGAGCTTCAATTTGGCATCTTGTCCAATCATCATTTTGCTGGAATGATCCACTCAAAGCCTTTTGGTTTGGAGGCATTTTTGGCTTTGATACACATTTTCCCCTATTCATCTTCTTGCTCAGTGACCCATTCAAAACCCTTTGGCGTCTGGCGGGTGTCTTAAGATTGATACTGCACATCCTTGGTCTGTGGTGGTGTGGCATAATTGTGAATCAACAATCCGATTCCTGCACTCCTCTTCTGCTGTAGCTGGGAAAGGAAACCTGTAAGTTATCCACACAACATGATGCATCTGGAAAATGTTGAGAGTGATGTCAGAAGAACGTTTCTCAAATATAATGAGACTCATTATAACACAATGTGAGCTCTGGGTTTGGGGCTTTGGAATAAAGGGAGCCCCCAGCCTCCAAGGGTTGTCAAAAAGACCATGACAATCAACAGATGACTAGCAAAATGCTCTAATTTATTTATCTCTTTGGAAAGGACATAGATTCCATGCACCTGCAAAGACAATGAATGCCCCTTTCACAATTTGATAGATGCTTTCAAGTGGAGGCCTGGGCCAAATTTTCGACATCACAAAAATGAAAAAAAAAACTGCTGAGTGCAATATTTTGTTATATCAAAAATCTTATGTTCCCCTCATGAGAGAAGATACTAAGTTCATCAATCCTCATTAAGGGAGGCTAATGGCAAATTAAATTTGGGTAGATCTCTATGGGTAAAGAACTAAGAGCTGAGGTTATAAACTAAGGTAGCCATGGCCTGCAAGGAAAAGCCAAATATCACAAACAGGAGTTCTAGGAATTAGTCATGCTATTCAGCCAACTAAAGATGTTGCCAAATGTCTTGTACTTAAACTATAAGGGATGTCCTCACATGAGTCATGATCAACTAATGTCAATTATCTCTTTCCTAGTCTTAGATTACTTTCAATAGCACCTGCTCTCATATTTACCAAGTGATGATTCTGCAAGTTTGCTGTTTTCCTAGGCCCCTACCAGCCTTTTTTTTAAGGTTTTTGAAATTTTGAACCAGTGGCTGGCTCTTACTTATAAAATATTGTTACATATTTGGTGATATTGCCAAAGTACAGAACATTTGGTGATACAAAAATTGAATAAAACATAAAATTGGCTACATGCAGTAAAAAATAATCAATACAAATTGGTGATAGTTCCAAGTTTATAGGAGCAAAAATTGGTGAAATTTACAAAGAAAAATCAGCAATATGGCTATGCAGCCTATGTACTACAAAGTTATTTGGTGATGCATTCCAGAACTACCTCACAAAAATCTCTTAGGCATGCATGAAAACTCTTTTTCATTGCTAGGTGGTTGTTTCACAACAGGAGTCAGGAGATTGGAGGAGTCTAGACTCAGGAGTTACAACAATAGATACTAGACACTAATGACTTGAAACTACATATTACATAGTAAGTAAACACACACACTCAAATTCAACTACACAATGCACATAGACTCAATGGTTCATGTGACATAGTACATACACAAATTACAATGCACATAGACATGTATTACAAACTTAGATAGATACACAAAAGAGGCATAGACATCGGTATGAGACATTCAAATTATCAAACATAGTGAATAGACACATAGACACCAAACACTCAAACATAACATAGGATTAGACATCAAACACAATGGGTTAAACTTTGGACATGGGACAAAGATCAATCATTCAAACTAAAGGCACACTCAAATTCAAACACAAATATATACTTAGAAAACAACATTCAAAGTTAGACATTCACATAAACAAGATAAACAATGGACACACATGATCTTTCAAGCAAGAATTCAATTACATGCAAACCATCGGGCATAGGACAATGGCTCAAAGGTAGAAATGGATAGTGGCAGAAGGCAAAAACAAAAAGTGGTTAAAAGGAAAAAATAGAAAATGGCAAAAGGCAAAAACAAGTAGTGGTAGAAGCTAAAAAGAGACAATGGTAGAAAGCAAAAACAAATAGTGGAAGAACTTTTGACTCTAAAATGTAAGTAAAATTTTGTAACTTTAACAAAACAACAACCTAGTTCTGGTGAAAACCTATCATCATTAAGATATATGGGACAATAAACCAAAAATTCTAATTCAATCCTCTTTGAGGTTTTTGCTCCTTCTAATCATCAAAGCATGCATCATAAGAGAATGTATCCAAAGTGTAAAAAGTTTGAAAAACATCCTAACAACTATGTGTAAATGCTCATTGAGGCGGTTCCTCAACTTTGATTCATGAAAAAAAGGGTGGAAAAGGTTATTTCGTCTTCCATAGATCCTAGGACTTGCATAGTTGCAATTTATACTAGCTTGAAAAATTTAGGGAATGAATGTCTTTAAATGCAGGAAGCTTCCAAAGTGTGCCAAAGTTGAATTAAAGGTTGACATGAAATGGAACCTCCATTGAAGTAGTAGTATTGGATTTTATGGTAATTTTGAAGAGGTTGGATTACCTATCCAAAGCACTTGCATTAAATAGAATGGATGGACAAATCTTGGTTTTTTTTAAGGATGTTGTATTTGCCTTTAAAATTCTACCAACTTTCAACTATCGTTCAAAGCAATATTGAAATTTGATCAGTTCACAATGATGATAAAATTTTTTGCTTTACGTCACCTTGAAGCCAATATCAAAGATAACAAATCCCCATAATGTCCATCAAATGAGATGTCGAAAACCTACAAATTAATTTTTGAATGAATGATTTTACTGCAACTATAATATGTACATGAATGAATCATTATAATCATATATAAAAAATGAATAAATAGTGGGTAGTAGACAAAAATCATTGGGTATTCAAACATAATAGTGAGCTATTGTTACTAAGCAAAAATTAATGTTGTTGGTTAAACTAGTGTAATGAGCAAGCAATGACCAATGGTAAAATATGACAAATATGGAAACAAAACATGGTTGAAAATAAGAAACTTGAGCAAGATGTTTTTGCATAAATGACAAGAGTAGAGAAGATCTTTTGGGTCAATTGGATCTTTCACCATTAGATTGTAAATTTGTAGCCCATAAAATGAACCCATAGACTCAAAACACAAATAATCAACATTGGGCATGTTTAAGTCCAATGAAGTTGCCTTCCATTTTAGATGCATTGTGTTATGAATACAATCAATTAGATTGTGGAGCTTTTTGAACACATTGGACACATACTTCGTGGCACAATTTGAATAGCAAGAGTAGAATTGTCCTTAACAAAATTTGATGGTTGCACATAATCACAAGCAAATATGTCCCATTTTTGTGAAAACTCCATTAATCCATGGATTGTTTCCAACATGGTTAGTAAACAAGCAAGAAAAATCAATAAATTCACATCACAAAAAAGTTCATAATTAACTTTGGTAGTAAGGAGAGATGGACCATTTTCAGCCATTTTTGCAAGTAATGGCATGTACATGGACATCACTTGCTTAGCTGGATTAAACATGTTGATCCAATGTGTTTTGACATTCCATAGAATCTTGTTTCCATTTGCCCTCATTAAATCTGCAAGTTTCAAAAACTTAAGGTGTTGTTTTGAATTTTGAATTGTGAAAAAAATAAATAAAAAATAAAACAAATCCTCTATTCATCTCACCATAAGGAATTGAAATGATGTTTGCACAAATAAATTTGTGCAATGTGCCACGTAGTGGATGCCTTCCAAATGAGGAGCATTCAAAATAAATAAATAATAGGTAATCCCATTGCACACCCATTAAAACACATTAACACCATTAGCCCCAAATGACATAAATTTTGTAACATTTTGATTAGAAACACCCCCATGTTTTTTTGAGGGCTTCAATGATAACTTTAGTTAGATTGTTTGCCCCCTTCCTTCAGTGACATGCTCCAAAAAATTAATATAAACAACTAACACCAATCTTGAACAATGTAACAATGGATCAAAACTCAAGATTGATTATCAATCATGGTGACCTCATCACAAGATAAAACAAGGTACCTTGAATGTGAAACAACTTGCTTATGTAAACATTCTGCCATTACCCAACTACTAGAATCACTCTAGTGATTTCAAGGTAGCATAAGGACATTGAAATAAGAAAACAAAGGCTTTAGAACTTCAAACTCTAACATAGGTTTGCCTTGCTGTAACAAATGCATAATTGTTGCAAATTGTTGCCTTTTTCTTCCCCTCTCCCCTTTCAAACCTTTTTGAATCACTTGTTTTGCAATTGAAATGTGGCTTCGTGAGAGAGATTACCTCATTTTTGGCATGACTACATTTGTTGCTAATGTATAATTCATTTGCCTTGCCTTTATGTGGCATGTCATGGATTGCCTTTGTTTTTCTTGCATGGTTTCAAGTACATTAAATTTCAACACCAAAATAACATCCTTACCTTTCACAAACAAGCATACAATGCATTTCACTTTATGTATTTATCCATATTCATTCTTCAACATTTCAGCCCATGAAAATTGTGTAGCCCAAATCTTTCGAAATTTATAGGAAAAATTGTAGTTCTTATTTGACTTCTTCAATTGAAGCTCATCTTCTTCATCTTTTGGCAACACATGGATTTCAAACAATTCAAGAACAACATGAATGAAGGTTGGCAGTCCACTAGGGCACACCAATTTGACTATAGGATTGTTACATTTTGATTTAGAATTTGAGTTGATTTAAAACTTGTTCCCGTTCAAGTTTGCTTCAAAAGATGGCATTAGTCGAACTTTGGGAGGAATCACAAGAGAAGATTCATCATTGGGATTTTTGTTAGATTAAAAAAATTGCAACAACACATTATTTATTTTTTGTTTCTTGGTTGGTGCCATGGTGTTCAAACAAGTAACAATAAAATCCAAATGCACACAACATAACAAAAAACTTCAACTCACAATAACAAATGCACATACATTAAAGCTGCAAGCAACAAGTTACAAATTTGTAATGGAACAAATGTAGAAATTGTAAAACTATGAGCGTTGAATAGTGAGCTATAGATTCATAGAGGTGATTGTTTTTTTGAAAACATATGAACACTAAAAACTCAAAAAGAAAAGTTGGTCAAAATCCATACTTGATTCTTGATTTTTACGTCACGATGACTTGTTATGACACATTGCAATTCACAATGTCACATTCAGCAAGTAATGAAACTTGCAATCCCCACTACTAGCTACCACTAAACTCCATTATGTCAAAGGTCCTTTATTTGTTACAAGTTTAGTTCCTAGCATTAGCACTAATTATTGGAAATGGCCATTGGCAATAGCGTACTCCATCATGATCACAAGTAGTGACGATAAGATAGCCTAAACTTTAGTGCTATGTTGGCGAAGCTTCCGACATTTACTATGCTACTAACCGATTAACCTAAATCAAACAGCACAAACTAGCAATATGTGTTATGTGGATGATGATGATAGTTGGCAATCCAATTTAGGGTTTAGGGTGCAAGGTGGTGATCCCACTCAGTGGCACCAATGACATATGGTGATATTGTAATTTTTTAAAAAAATTCCTTTAACAACTTTCACACCACATTTTTTTCCTTAGCTTTCTTTCTGGCAAATTTTGGCCAATAAGAAAAAGGCTGGCCACTACCCTCTTGGGATCCCCCCATACTTTTATGAACCATCATTGCAAGTCTTGCTTGCATCCGGAACAAAAGAGAGTTTGACTACCTACACAGCTGAAAAAGCCACTAAAACTGAAATTGATTCTTTCCTTCACAGTGCTTGGTTTGAACTATGAACCTTGCTACTCCAAGTAGAATTCCTAAGAAAAGTTATTCCTGCAGAGCAAGAAGTGAATCAATAAGTGAACACCCACCGGCCTGCCCCCCCACCCCATGAGGTGACCATTGGAACTAAAGCCTTGCTCCCAAAATGAACTCCCCCATTAAAATGGGTGTGAAAAATCAAACAAACTCATAGTCAACCTTGGGAACTGAAAGTTTGCGCCAAGCCAGTGGTTGAGTGGGTTCAAAAAGGGTCCCTAAACAGAAACTCTCACACTCTTGGTGATTGCCAATCATGGTCGTTACCAATCATGGTCAATACCAACAGAAAATTACTTACCCCAGTAACAGAAACAAAACAATTTGGTGTTCGAAAAACAGGCAGAAACGGACAGGGCTCTCTTACTAGCTTTCTGTCTCAATAGGGAGGAAGTAGAATCATGCTGCATTATTAAACTACCCATCTCGAGAAGTGGGGGTGGGGGTGTCTCTCTGTAGCAGCAGCAACAGGGCAATATTCACAGACGGGAAATTAAATAGTATTATAGTTAATTATCGAGTGGGTGGTGGTTCAGGAATTTCTGAAAACCAGAGACCACTTGCTCCCCAGACTTCTGACACCCCCCCTGCTCCCCCCCTTATCATCAGTCTGTTGTTGTGATCAAATATGCCAGTCCCCCACACGAGATCATATGTGCAACCCACACCAGAAACAGACAACTTTGTAAGTGGTCTAAGAGACAGTAGTCTAAGAGACAAACAAGAAACAACCAACTTGTAGCAAGAGCAGGAACAAAGAGGAGGTGTGAGGCCTTCATTCGACTTCACACCCACTCCCAATTCTGTTGTCTCCATTCTCATGATCTCCACACCATACAATATATAGTTCAAGTGCCATGGAGTCCCCCACACCTTGGGAAGCTTGTATGAAATCAATCTAGTCTGTTGTTTTGTGTCACATTGTGCAGCAGTGCAACAGTTTGTGTCTGATCTTACAGCTAGCAATAGCAAGAGTGTGGGCTTCACCCAATGTGGAGTGACTGAAGCTGCATCAGTCTTTGGAGTTGAATCTTTTTGGGTTTGTGATCGATCGCACATTGGGATTGAGAATGAGTTATGCTGTTTTGTTTTGTTTTGTTTTGGGGAGTGTTGATGTTGTGTGAGTGAGTTCAAAGGATTCAGCTACGAAAGAGACTTCAGTGATGGGGAGTTCGTGGATTCGTGGAAACTTGCTGGGAGCAGGGGCTTTCGGGCATGTGAACTTGGCGATGGATAGAGTGACAGGCTCCTTCTTTGCAGTGAAAACCGCTGTTTGTTTCAATGAGAGTGATGTGGACGCGGACGCTGGTGCCAAGAATTCGCTGGCGGCAATGGAGAATGAGATCCAGATATTACAAGGTTTGGAGTCAGAGTTCGTAGTGCGGTGCCTGGGAAACGACTGGAGTGAGGAGGGCGGGAAGCGGATGCGTAACTTATTCCTGGAGTACATGCCTGGCGGCAGTCTCTCAGATCTCTTGAAGCAATTCGCTGGAGCGCAGCCTCTGGATGAGCATCTCATCCGATCCTACACTCAGAACATTTTGCGAGGGATTGATTACCTCCATAACCGTGGAATTGTTCACTGCGATATCAAGGGGAGAAATGTGCTCGTTGGCAATGCAGGCAGTGTGAAGCTAGCGGACTTTGGATCCGCGAAGCGCATCAATGCATCAGCAGGTATTGAGGTTTCGAAAGGAAAGATCACAGCGGCGGGGCGGACTTGTGGTGTTTTGAAAGAGCAAGAGCTGGAGCGACAGCAGTTGAAGAAGGACTCTGCGATGGGGAAGGTGAATGGGACGCTGCTGTGGATGGCTCCTGAGGTGGTGTTGCAGAAGGAGCAGGGATTGCCCTCGGACATCTGGTCGCTGGGCTGCACTGTTGTGGAGATGGCCACGGGACGTGCCCCATGGGCGCACATTGCGGATCCTTTAGTCGCTCTGTACCGCATTGGGTGCACAGAAGAGGTGCCGCAAACGCCCACTTGTCTCTCGCAGGAAGCGCATGATTTTCTTGCGCACTGCTTTCAGCGTGACCCTTGCAAGCGGTGGACCGCCGCACAACTCCTCCAGCATCCGTTTCTCACGGTGAATCCAGGACAAGCTCCGGCATCATGTGTGGATGCTGTTGGAGCTCCTGGATTTCGACCCTCGAAGAAGACTCAGGTTGTTGCTCCTGCTTCTCCCGCCAGCGTTCTGGAGCTCCATCACGGTTCGACGAGCAGCAGCTTGGTTCTCTCCTCCTCACTCGAGAACTCTATTCCGCGTCTCTCCACTCCTTCCTTCTGGAAAAAACTCGCAGCTCTGGAATCTCCCAGGAATAGGCCACAGATCGAGGAAACTCGTCAAACAGGGAGCAGCAGTAGCAAGGATTGGTGGGGCATGTCGCCTCTCAGTCCACTTCCTCAAGGAGAATGGATCGTGGTTCGATCTCCTAAGGCTAATTCCAAACCGCAGAAAAAGTTCGAGACTCCTTATGAGCTTGCAAATGCAGAGATCACTCGCTCACACCCAGCTTTTGTTGTTGCTGATGCATCCAATGTCAACCGTGAAATCCTCATTCCGGAGATCCAAGATTCTTCTTCCACATCAAGTGCACATTGGTCTTTGGAGTGTTGCACCCAGGAGAACCTTCCCCAACGTCCACCGGCAGAATTCTTCATGGAATCTTCTTGTGGAGCTTCAGCAGCCTCTTCCTTTGAACTTTTCCCCACTCCTCCTCCTTCGCCTTCTGCTTGCACTGTCAGAGTGGGTGAACCTACAGTGGGGCAGCAACTTGGACTCAGCAGCTATGGATCATGTTCCATGAAGAGTCTAAGTAGATCTGGTACCTCTGGGTTTTGGCAGCACCAAATGCTGGTGGGGATTAAGCCCAATTCAGTTCCAAGATCTGTACATCATGATTCAATGGAGAATCAGTCAGTCTCTATTGATTCTCCGTATTGGAGATCGGTTTTATCATCAGGAGTAGATGAGTCTCACAGTGCAGGACAAAAAACTTGTCTAAGGTTACTATCACGGGAGGTGTTGGAAGAAAAGTTGCCACCCAGAAGAATCCAAATTGAAAAGAAAGTTTCCTTGCCATGGTTTTCTGAGTACAAGCACCTTAGGTTTTCTCAAGACCTTTCAGGTCTTTGTTGTACTTGGCCATGGATGATGAGTAAACACAGGATCTTGATTCATTCAACTACTGCTTGTGCACCAAATGCATATTTGTTTGTCAAGTGTATGTTGTTAGCTTTTTCCATAAACTCTGTAAGTCTTCTCAACTGCATTTTGTGGCAAGCAATATGCATTCTCTTTCTTTTCTTAAGGAGATTGTCTGCTTATGCTACCAAGACGAATTGAATTTTGTTTTCTTGGGCATCTGAAGCTTCTGTGCTTCAAACCACAAGCAGAAGATCAGAATGTCTCTGCTTCTGGCAATGTGTGTGGGTTGATATCTGCCATGTTCATGAGTCTCTCTTGCAAGTTACAGGTCCTGCACACTTTTGTAACCATCACAAGGTGGCAGCTATAGGGTCCACTCTGAACTCAGAAGCTTCCCGGTTCCCTACTCATACTTTTGAATGATAAAATTACCTGGAACTTCATTGTTGCTTGGTTGACTTTAGTAACATATCACACAGTATGGGGCACCCAGATGTCACCATTTGCAACTGAGATCCATTTGCAAGTAGGCCATGAGCTCTGACCATTAGGCTCTGTTGCCTTGAATGCTTAAGCACAAGACATGAGCTGTCTGCACACACAGAGTATTAAGTAAAGTTACGGCAATGGTTGAGTTATTAAGACAACAATATATACATGGTAGTGTTATTAGCTTTGCAAGACCCCCATGATACAATAACTCAGTTGTCTTCACAAATGAGCAGGTAATTCTCCAATTTAGGGTTGCAGGTAATGTTGACAAATTGGAGAAAGCAGGGAACCACAATTTGGCATGGAATAGTAGTTCTAGTTGCATACATGGAGTATCATTGAAGAGTCAACATGTAAAGAGGGATTGAACCCAAAAGCAAAAGCTTAAGCCAAAGCTTAAAATTTGGCCATAAAATTGTTTTTTTGTGTAAATGCAGTGGAGTGGGCCTTGAGAGTTCAACCCATCAAATCTAATTCCACAGGGAAAGTGAACAAATCTATTTTTGGGAGCTCATGAATCTCGCCATGTTTGAGCATTTCTGGCAGTAAACAAAGACAGTATCCATTGAGGGGAACAGAGCATAGTTATGGTTGCTTGGCCCAAGTGCTTCCAGTTGGTACTGTCAGCTTCTTTGTACAGTTCAACAACACATCTGGAGAAAGTGATTTGCTCCAAGATTGAGTTGGTTACACTCAATGATCAGCCATGGACTGGATATTAAGACTAACCAACATAGCTGCTGCATGTATGCCTGTCATCAGTGCATTGTGTGACGATGAGTTCCTTTGAATCAACAATACCACATTTGCAGTTTTTCTCTCATCATTAACATTTTTCTTTGATTAGTGGTTGGCAATCTGGTTAATATTAAGGGTCACTTTAGACAAGGGTCCAGGGTCCAAAATTCCAGGGACCAATTTAAAGCAAATTGGAGCAAATTGGACCTTTAAATTGGACCCTTCTTCACATTAAAAAATATTTCTTTAAAAGGTACAATGAGTGTGTAAAGGCATAGGGTCCAATTTGAGGGTCTAATTAGTAAAAAAGTGAGATTCACAAGTGAGAAGATTAGGTTGTCCTTTGTTTTTCTTTTTTCATTTTTTTCATGTTTTTTTCTTTGTTTCTTGCTTTCTATTTGTTTTTTTGTGCTTTCTACTACAAAAACACAATGGATGAGCATAGCACAAGATATTGATGGTCCTAGTTTTTACTATGGCCATCCATCGAGTCATTACACAAGTGATCTCATTGCAACAAGTAACTATTACACAACATTGTTGTATGATAAGTGTGTTGCTATTTTTTTTAGACTTTGTGGACATGCCACCAAGAGTTTAGAGCATATGGAGGTATTAGAAGGCAGTTGGTATATGAAGAATCAACTTTTTGGGAGTTTTTTAGGAAAGATGTTTTGACAATGTACAAGGTTAAACTTTGACGCATTTCATGCTTTGATTAGGATTGTAAGTCCAAGTCTTAAACAAAAAAATACAAATATGAAATAGAACATCCTTGTGGAAGCTAGAATAACAATGGTTCTTGCAAGATTGGGTAGTGGATATTCATTACAAATGTGTGGAGAGGTCTATGGCATTGTAGAAAGTACAACATCCATTATAGTGAGAGAATTTTGTGTAGCAATTCAAAAGCACTTGAAACCATTGGTGATACTTAAATTGACCAGAAACAAAATCAAAGAAATTGCCATTAGTTTTGAATGTTTACATGGAATTCCTTACATCTTAAGTGCCATAGATCTTAAGTGTCATGTTCCAATTATTGCACCTAAGGTAGATCCAAAATCAGAGTTAGGAAATTGAGTGATGAAAGACAAGTTTTTACTGGATAGGAAATGTTACTTATCTAATGCGACCATGGTTCTACTTTCCATTCACATATGACAAAGATGGGCTACCAAGATACAAGGCACACTAGAATTTTATCCAATCAAGTACAAGGATATCAATTGAAAGAGTTTTTGGAATGTTGAAAAGAAGGTTTAGAATTTTATTCAAAAGAGTCAACATTCCATTGCACCACACACCAGACTTGGTGACGGCTTACATATGTTTGCATAACATGTGCATTGCTAATTCAAATGGCTTTGATATGGATTAGGCTTTGGAGGCTTAAAGAAAAGCACAAGTGGAAGCAAATTCAACATTTGGCAACATCAAAAGAGTTAATTTATCGCAACCCTAGCCTTGAGTTGACGACCAAGGCAAGGGTTTGCAAAGGTGCAGGCCAAATGTGAAGCCTAGGAGTCACATTTCATGCTCATGGGAGTGTAGGAAAATGCAAAGGAATGAGCCCACACGTACACAAGTGGGATCCCACATTGGGGGTTGGAGTCTTGATGAAGTCTTGAATTTTCAGAGAGTGATTTTAGCAGGCCAAACTCATTGAATTGAAAAGTTCCTTATACCATTGAAAAGATCTTTAAACGTAGATGTCTAAAATGGTCTCACATGACCTAATTGAATATTTAAAACATAAGTTATGACCAAAAGAAAGGTCGAAAGTTAAATTGCCAATTTGACTTTTGACCATTAAAAGTCGTGAATCGCCTTGATTTACTTGCGTGCAAGTGGTATGTCACATATCGTTAGAAAGCTCTTGACGAAGGGTATAACTTTTTTTCAAATTTCATTTATCGCAACTTTAGCCTTAGGTTCGTGACCAAGGTAAGGGCTTATGAGGATGTGGGCCAAGAATGAGCCCGGGAGTCACCTTTCATGCTCGTGGGAGTGCAAGAGAGTGTGAGGGAATGAACCTTCACACTCCCAAATGAGCTCTTGCTTTGGGAATTGGAGTCCCAATGGACTCTCGAGTCTTTAGAGGGCGATTGTAGGGGTCAAAATTCATTGGATTAAGATGTTGTCTATATCATTGAAAAGCTCTTAGAACATAGATATCTGAATGGGCTCGCATCATCCATTTGGACACTTAAAAACACAAGTTATGGCCAAAAGAAGGGTCGAAAGTCAAATTGGCAATTTGACTTCTGACCACTAAAAGTTAGGAATCGCCCCGATTTCCTTATGCGTAGGTGACATGCCACATATCATTGGAAAGCTCTCAACGAAGGCTACAACTTTGCTTTAGACCTCATCTCCATTGGAGATTTACACATAAAGTTATGGGCGGTCCAAAGTCGCGGGAGTCTCAACTTTAGGAATTTTGGGACTCCCATTTGGGAGTCCCGAAACAAAATGCCATTTGGATGCCGGTCCCGTGGCCAGACATAGAGTATAATATAAGGGGGAAGGTGGTGGCTTCCCCCAAGTCCGGGATGTGGTGAGTCTTATGAGTCTGAGTTTACCTATGGCTCATCCTAATAACAAAAGTGCTCCAACTATGCATTAACCAACTTGTTGCTTGATTTGTGCAGGTCTATGTGAGTGATTAAAGTGCTTGCCAATCTTCCTAATCCCATTTCGAAGCTCTAACACGCCCATGTACCCCCGAAATGCTACGAACCAAGGAGTGTGCCCCAATTTTGTACTTTTCTGTGGTTTTCATCGTAGACTCACATTTGAATCACTTGAGGAGGTTGGGAGTGCGTCATCATCGCACTCGAAGGTTTGAACAATAAGTTATAGCCCTCCAAAATGCCAAGGCTTTCAATTTTGAGAATTTTGGGATTCTCAACTTGGGAACATTTGGATGTAACCCCCATGGTTATTCACAAAGAATGTTATGAGGGGGAAGGTGGTGGCTTCCCCCAAATTTAGGGGGAGTGTTGCGAACTAGGGAATGTATCCCCATTCCTTCTTTCATTGTTTTCATCTTTGAACTTGCATTTGAGTCTTATAAGAAGTGTGGGGGTGCGTCATAATTTGTTCAAAGTGGCTGAAGAAGGAATCAACAAATGAAAAAGGCTACAAATTTAAGGATAATTGATGATGATAAGATTGACATAGAGGACATAGAACATCAAGGTGAAGATGAAAATTGACAAACATTGAAAACAATCCTAGTAAGAAAGCAAAAGAAAACATGATCAAGAAGATGTTGATGGAGGTTATGGCAACTCATCAACTTTTAGCAAAAAACTTCATTGAAATTTATCTGAGAAAAAATGGCAATCTTGCTTTCTCAGATACATTAGATTACAGGTCAAATTGTGGTGAATGAATCAAAGCTCATATGTTATATAACCTATAACTTATTTATGAAACACCTCATTTGGAGATCCATATTTTTGAGTAAAACATTAGTTTTTGCAAATTATTGTAACATTACTATGTTATTTTCAGCCATGGTTGAAAAGTGTTCAAGGACATTGAACTTTTGCCTCTTGTTTTGTTTTGTAATTCATCTGGAGTAATTGGTCTATCTAAGGGTTGTTTATTAGCATCACCTTTAGAACCACTATCAAGATCTTTTTGAAATTTTGGATTGCCCACAATTTCATTTGTTGAAGCATTCACATGCTTCATCACATTTCCATTTTGGTGACATCAACTGTCCATTGCATCATAAAAAGGACATTCATGATGATCATTATTTGAAATCCCATTTATAATTTTGTCATCTTTGTATTGTTTGTAAATTGCATTGAACTTCCGTTTGGAAGTAATTAGAGTCCTTGAAAAACTAGAAAGTGTAACCAACATTTGGATGTGTAATTTGACCCATGTATCCACCCTTGAAAGAAAAAAAAAATGGGATAAAAAACTTTGATTTATGGGCTGAAAACAATCCTTGAGACAAAGAAATCAAAATTGATTACATGAGGAAACCAAATGTAAATCAAATCAAAATACTTGAAATAAAGTTGGTTTTGTGGTTAGCTCCTTTCCTTCTCCCCAAGGAGATATGGGTTCAAATTTCATTGTGGCCAAAATGGTGACCTCTAATGAGGGGAAAGGGGAGCAAGGGCAAGAGGCCTAATTGACCCAATGTGAATATGATTTTTTTGTTTTTTTCTTGCCTGCTTTACTTTCAAAAATTCTCTCATTACATGCAAGTTTGAATTATGAAAACAAAGCAAAAATCAAATCTAAAAAAAATTTCTAAAGTTTTAATAAGTTGAAATTTTATCTTGTTTCTTCACATTTTTGGTAAATTCAAGCTCCATTTCTCCTTGTAGTGCAATCAGATGTAGAACTTTACCATCCACCCTTTTTTTTCTAGCCTTTTCAACCTTTTCACCTTCCTCATCTTCTTTTTTTCATTGTAACTATAGTCATTTTTTTCTTTGTTGCTCTCTTTTCGGGAAGGGGAGCCGGTTTAGGGATTTCTTGTAAATCCAAATTTTTTTCCACTTGTGAAAACAAGTGTTTCAACTTTGCATGACAAAAACTTTATGTCTTCACTTTTAAAACACCATCATTTAAAACATTTCCAAGAACTAGAAATGCATTCCTTTGAGTAACAACCTTGTGTGGATCTACAAAAACAACCATGCTAACATTAGATGTGCTCGAAAATGGAATGGTGGGTGTGCATTCCACAATGTCCTCCTCCATCCATGAAATGTCTTCCATTCTTGCACAATCTCAACTTCAAGAACAAGTGGGAAAAAAAACCTTGAAAAACATTGGAAAATAATGACCAACAATCGAAGAAACAGCCTTGGACCCTAGCTTGTAGATCTTGGTTCTCCAAACCATGAGCCCTCCTTTGAGCTCCATTTTTTGGTCTGGACCAACTGAATTGCCCTCCAAAATAGTGTCATGTAGATGCCACCTCAATTTGGCTTCAATTGGTCTTGGATCCTCATTTAAAAGGCTTGGGTCCAATTTACAGCTCTCAACCAATAGGAATGCTCCATTTTGTTGGACCTTGGACCCTCGTCTAAAGTGGCCCTAAGTGATCTTCCAAAAGCCCATGTTACTCAATGTACACTGTCCAGTGCATTGTGTTGTGATGAGTTGCATAGAATTCAGCGATGCCCATTTGCACTATTACTCTTAGCATTTGTTTGGTTGCTGGTTGGCACTGTAGTTGAAGTAAAGAACAGTCCCTGTTCAAAGTCATTTGGGTACCTATTCAAAAACCTAAATTCCCCGCCCTAGCAATTACAGCCACATACCCTGTTCACAACTGAAACACAAAATGTCTTGTCACACTGCCCAAGAACATTTGTTAAATCTATGTACTAGTTGATGATCTCTGTACATTCAAATCAAACTTTGTTGACATCCTCCAAGTCTAACAAGTTCTTGCAAGGAATGCCCACTCTCTTTACAGAACATAACAACTGTTGGACATCCAACAGCCTCTGTGGCTTTACTACTGCTGGTCTGGCTCTAACAAAGTTGAAACACATGACAATAGTCTGCATGGCAGCTTTCCAGATCAAATTATTCAAAGAAAACTTGAAAACTATTGACCCATATGTCACTAAGGAGGAGTCAGGGATATGTAGTATAACTCCCTCAGAATTATGAGAAGCAGTAAAAGTGGGGGCCAAAACTACATTATTGGACTGTTAGCCTACTCACAACTATCACATTGTTTTATCACCTGTCTAAAAGCCCCAATATACAATTCAAACAGTCAAATCCAATGTTCTGGATCCTTGATAGAAGAGCATTGGAACAAGTCTGCTAGTGTCGTTGTTTTATTTGGATCAGGCTCACTGGTCATATAGACAACAAGTTGATGTAAATTATATGTGATTACCAGGTTTTGTTGCCTCTGGTCAAGCCTTCCACCTGCAGACCTGCAACCAATAGGCAGCTACTAGAGTGGGCTTCAATGGCAGGTGTGGTTGGAGCAAATTGGGCTCCTGTAGATAAGTTGTATGTCAACAACATAGACCTGCCAGTTTTCGGATTTTGATGATTGAGATATGCATATGCAATCACATGCTTGCTAGGAAACTCTTCAATATTGAATAGTTTCTGTGTGTTCTATCCAAGCTCCTACAGCCAGAGGTCCAGACTTACTCCAGTCCAGTGTCAATTTATACACACATACACTAAGTTAAATAAGTCATTGTTGACTTAAAACACAATTGGTTAATAGACAAGTCTCAAATGACTCTTCCATCCTTCACAAATTGTTCTGTCCATGTTAGGCAGAATGTGCTATCATACTTTCTTTTTCTTTTAGAGTGTAGATTGCTGCTCAACAAGAGCATAAGGCACTGCAGGCTGCCACCCACCAGCAAGCCAGTGGCAAAGGGCTCCATTGATTGAACATAAGATCTAATGTGACACTTCAGCCAGCAGACCTTATGGCTTATGATTGAACATAAGATTTTCATTTTGGGGAGGTGTCAAGACTAATATATTCCAGGAGTCTTGCCCTCAAGAAATCAACAGAGTCTTACACCCAGCAGTGTAAAAGAACCTTATTGGCTTGTCAGTAAGCAAGCATCAGTACTGTCGTGAAACATATTCGATGGGAAGACAACAGAATCTTGCAACATGCTGCAGTGCAAGAAAACTTTTTGCCAGTACGCAAATTCAGGTCAGTATTACCCTGAAACATATTTTAGGATGTGAAGAAAGAGGTTACATTAGAAGGCCCAATTTGACCCATCTGCACCAGATAGAGAAACTTACCCTAATTGTAACAACTAGAATGGCAGTTATACAATCCAAGTATATTGCATTGATGATGATATAGGCAAGATGTGCATTGATAAAGGGGCTGAAAGTAGGATTTACAGACCTGTCATTTGACTCCATATCTGTAATTGGTTAAACCATGTGCAATTCTAAAATATGCTCTACAAGTATATAATATATGACAGAGTCAAAATCATCAATCCAAAGAATCCAGAACAATGTAGGCAATACAAATTGTGGTCAGCAATAAAAATCAGTATCTTCTTTCTGTTCATTTGCCAAAGAGATGATACAACTGTCTATGACCCAATAACCCAACACAAAAAAATTTGGACACCTTGCAGCTGAGTTCTTCTATATTTGTGGATGGAGAGTCCTGACTCAATGTCTCATCAGTTAGTTTCCTTCTTTTATTTTGTAAAAAAAAGTTTGTTCCTTCACCTGTTGGTTTGAAGATTGATATACTGGCATTGCTACTGCAAGATCAGGTTCCTGTGGCCCTGATCCATGATAACTAATCAATCACACACTAGATGGCAGTCCTATGATAGCCAGTGAACCTACTTATCTCTGAGGCAAACGTTAAAATTTCAGGTCCAAAATCTTTGGTTAATCCAAAAGCATCAAATCCAAGAAGAACAACTGGCAAATATGCAATCTACTTCTTCCCGACAACTGCTGGCATGTAGTTCATATCAGTCAAATTTGGGTCTCTAAACTGCTCAATGTTTGAAGTCACAATCTTTTGAAGCTGAAAATGGCCAGGATAAGTTACCACACCAGCAAATCTGAACTATAAAAACCATCACCTTCCATATGTGGCCAGCCTGGAGAGAGAAAGAGCGGCATCTTTGGAGAGCCATGTATGGCCAGCCAACAACAATGTCCTAGGTTTTGTACATCAAGCAAGATGCATGTCTAAGCTTTAGTCATGGGATCCTGAAGTTAGTTTGGCGGCACAGTTACCTAATGGCCCAAGTGGGTTCTATCTCATGTGGATGCAGATGCAAGACCTTTAGTACTTGAACCCAAGTGTTGAACCTAGTCAGGCAGCAAAACTGGATCAGCTTTCTGTAGCATGAAACAGCAGTCCTATTGTGTACCAGGATTGTTTGTTACTTTTAGGGAGAGAAACTTCTCCAAATCCAATGACTATCTTCAGATATTGGAATTTGTCTAGTCCAAAAAACCACCTAGTCTTGACATTAAAATTCTTTGTCTTCTTATTCCATATGAGGGATAAAGGAAATGAGGATGATGATTATGTATATTTATACATCTAAGATCCCCCAAATTGAGATTTTAGGAAAATAAATTGATGGAGTATTTTTCTTTTTGTTATTGGGGGGGGGGGGGGTGGTTTGTTATTCATGCAATCCAACACTTGTATCACAGGGAACTTTTTGGAATGAAAAGTGAAAAGCTCTTAAGCATGTCCTCAGGTCCTCTGTTTTAATTTACCAATAACATATAGTGAGCAAGGGGCAACTCATAAAGGCCAGAGCCCAAAGCAGAGACAATGCAGTAAAAATATTATGAGGATCATCCAAAATGCTGTCACGTCACAGCATGTTTGGACCAAAGATTTGTCATAAGACAATCTTGCAAGGAAGATGGGAAGAGGATGAAGCAAGTTGTTAGAATTCCCATCACATCACTTTGTAAGTTCATGCAAATCCATACTGCATGAAATTTGATGAATCCAATATTTGGGTCAACTTCAGTCCAACAAAATCTTGCACTTTTAGATCTCATGAAGGCATTTCTCAGGAGACTAGTCTGACAAGAGGGTAGATTGAGCAAAAGAGGATGAAGATTTCAAGACCGATGATCAACAATTTCAGATCCCATTCAAAGGGACTTTTACTTTGTCAGGTTAGTCAAGGTTTTCATTTCAATGGAAGGTTTTGTAAAGACCTACACAAAGAGGAAGACAGGCACCAAACAATGAATATTCCAAAAAAAATACACTTTTATATAACCTATATAGAACTTGCGAAATTAGCTATGGAGTTCTCAATATTTCAATTTTTTCAAATTAACCACCTCAGTTGGGTCAACTTAAGGTGTGCAAAGTTGGTTATCTCCCGAGTTCATGTTTATTTGACAAGGTAACAAGTTACCCATGTTTGGATCTGTAAGTGAGTGACTCAAATATCACAAGTGTGGGGGGCCCAATTTTAAGAAATAACTCTGGATGCACTAAATTATGCAGGCTGCAGGTCTAAGTTATATCAAGTTGTGGCAAGAGATTTGAAAAAAAATCTGGTGTTATTTTCTTTGACAGAGTTCCAGAAAATTTCTAGGATCTCCTCAATATGCTGTGGACTGGGAAAGTTGACAACTTGATATTAGTTTAAATAGCTTTAAGTGGGTGACAAAAGGTGATCTTGAAGAACCCAGATTGTATGATATGCTACAGACTCAAAAGACTGAAGACAGTAATGGTACTTGCTCTATGAATCCATCACACCGCAACCCTGCTATTACTTCAAAGGTATTTGGAAATCATGAGCCTAAACTCAAGTTCATGAATTTATTGGATGTCAGATGCCAAATGCCAAACACATAAACATCAAAACTGAAATGACACCCAACGTTTCCATCATTGATTCATATTGCATGTGTGAGGAGCAATCAAAAGAATCTCACCTAAATGCAAGTGCAATGTATAGGAGGAGGCATTATCCCAAGGGCCTTCCTGGTTCAAGGGCCCTGGAACAAGGGCAGAGCTCTAGTGGAAGGGCTTGATAAGGCCTCCTGTGTAAAATCTGAGAAGGTTTTCTTTCTGATCATTTACATATTTTTAATTCAACAGCCTGGATCATCTCAAACCAATTGCTCCAATTGCTAGGGTTACAATGTCATCTCACCTCTGTTGCCTTATGACACTCTTAGTTGTTGCATTGTTTCGAGATCTACAGAAGGAAATTCAAATTGTAAAAGAAAGTGCACTTTCAAGATCAGATCACACATCATAACCCTCCTACTGGGGTGTGTAACACACAATCTGCCCTCACAACAGGGATTGTACTGTGGTGCCCTAGCTCAATATTATGTCATATGATTCCATTAAAAAAACATACTGGAAAGAAATTCTCATGTTTCTAAGAGGTGATTTAGACTACCATCTCCAAAGTTCAACCTTAAACCTACTCACCAATTTATGCAACATCAAGCACTCCTATTGATCAACCACTCAAACTTAATGCAACAAAGATTGACTGCAAAAATTTTTAATTGTTCGTGATGCAGAGCCTTCACACCTCCTATATCAGCCTTCACACCCACAATTTCATGAATAAAAGTTAGCAGTTATAGATCATTGTTGAACAGAACAATTCAGACGTTCAGGGGATAATGTTACCCTTGAAAAGTCTGGTTTTCCTATTTAGAGTCTGCAGAATCTGAGAATAATGTATATAATATGAGGATGGTTCACAGCCAAAAAATAAGGGTGTCTAGATGACACATAAACCACACTTACAAAAAGGACAACAAGGTGCTTTTTCTATCTCTTATGATGATGACAAAGTAGTGTGTAATGCTTCACAAAAGAGGTCTAGATGTGACCGGACAGGGGGTGACCGAACGGGGAACCTGTTTGTGGTTTCTGTGATGTGAAGGCCAATTTTGTTTTAAGGGTTTAAGAGTTAAGCCCGCCGTAAACTGGTTTAATGAAGGCGACAGGGTTTATGATTTTGGGGAGGTGAGAATGGCAACGGTGCATGGGAAGCTTGTGCAGGAAGCTTATGCAGGAAGCTTGGAAATCGGAGTGAGAGAGGGAAGGATGGAGGCTGAGAAGGATTGAAAGAAAAAAAGGTGAAGAAGAAGGCTAGAAAAGAGGGTCAGAGAAGGGGGAGAGCGGGGGAGGAAATCTTTTGATTTTGCTGAATGTGTAGTAGTGTGAGAGATCAGAGCAAATAATGGTTGAAAATCAGAGATGCGTAGAGAAGGAGGGGGATCTGTTCTGCAAGATTTTCGTGGGTTGCTGAAATTTTTCGTTGCGCCAGTGACCAAGCGAAGTGGTTGTTCGTGTTTCCTTGAGAACATTGTCTAAATGAGCAGTAGATGGGAAGAGGTCTGCTGATCTTAGTGGTATGAGGATCAGTCCATTGGGTAGCAATAGCGAGTCTTGGAGTCATGTTGCTTCATGTTGGAAGTCTCCCAACT
>Ga0116229_10003355_pt1 | contig 26235 bp, 21 predicted proteins | sample S1TSphgellanicum_3_FD_87313 | JGI IMG/M metagenome (GOLD analysis project Ga0116229, IMG submission 87313) | Host-associated microbial communities from peat moss isolated from Minnesota, USA - S1T2_Fc - Sphagnum magellanicum MG | ecosystem: Host-associated > Plants > Peat moss > Unclassified... | reverse complement strand
TGGCGCGATCGCGACGGTGAACATGAGCTTCGACATCTGGCGCACCAACATGCCGTTGCTGGAAGTCCACGGCACCGAGGGCTCGCTTTCCGTGCCCGATCCGAACAATTTTGGCGGCGAAGTGAAGCTTTGGACGACGGCGAAACCCGAGTGGGTAAGTGTTCCCCTCACCCATAGCGACAAGACCGGCCGCGGCATTGGGATCGCGGACCTGGCATTCTCGGAGCAGAGCGGCAAAAAGCAGCACCGGCTCAACGGCGATCTGGCGCTGCATGTCGTCGAGATCATGGAAGCGTTCCACACCTCGGCCAAAGCCGGGCGCAAAATCACGCTGAAATCGCGCCCGAAGCAGCCGGAACCGCTGCCGGCAGGACTGCCCGACGGCGAACTGGCTTGAGCATCCACTTATGAAAAAAGCACTCGTAGTTTACGGCGGCTGGGAAGGTCACTCGCCCAAGGCGACTTCGGAGCTCATCGCGGGCGATCTACGCGCCGCGGGCTTTGACGTCACGATTTCCGACTCGCTTGATGCGCTGCTCGACGCCGAGGCGCTGAAGACGTACGAGCTGCTCGTGCCGAACTGGACCATGGGCCAGATCACCGGGCCCCAGGAGAAGGCCCTCGTCAATGCGGTCAAAGCGGGCGCCGGGCTGGGCGGTTTTCACGGCGGGATGGGCGATGCGTTTCGCTCGGCGACGGGTTTTCAGTTCATGGTCGGCGGCCAGTTCGTGGCGCACCCCGACAACATGAAGGACTACGTCGTGCAAATCAGCAAGGCGTCGGACCCGATTGTGGCCGGCCTGAAGGATTTCACCGTCTACTCCGAGCAATATTACATGCACGTCGACCCCTCGAACGAAGTGCTGGCGACGACGACTTTCCAGACGAAAGACACGCCTTGGGTCGACGGCACGGTGATGCCGGTGGTGTGGAAGCGTCACTACGGCACGGGCCGCGTTTTCTACCAGTCTATCGGCCACGGTCCGAAGGAATTTGAAATCCCCGAGGTGCGCGAGATCACCAAGCGCGGCCTGCTCTGGGCGGCGCGGTAGAGTGCACCGTTCAGCGCTTGTGTTGCCCGGAGCGAGTGCGAATATTTATTTATGAGCAAAACCCTGAAAGTAGGCCTCATCGGCAGCGGCGGGATTGTCCGCGGCGCGCACCTCAAACCCGGCTGGCTGGCCGTGCCCGATGCCAAGGTTGTCGCCGTCTGCGACATCCACGAGCCGACCGCGAAGAAGCTCGCGGAGGACTTCGCCATTCCCAAGGTCTTCACCGATTTCAACGATCTGCTGAAAATGGAGGAGATCGATTGTATCGATATCTGCACGCCGAATAAATTCCACACGCCGGCGGTGCTCGCGGCGATCAAGGCGGGGAAGCATGTGCTCTGCGAAAAGCCCCTCGCCGTTTCCACCGCGGAGATTCTCGAGATAAAAGCCGCGCTGGCCAAGACCGACCGCATCCTGATGACGGCGCAACATCATCGCTTCAGCGAAATATCGGTGGCGATCAAGGCGTGGGTGGAAGCGGGCACGCTCGGCGAAGTTTACCACGCCCGCGTCAACGCCACGCGCCGCAACTGGCTGCCGGTGAATCCCGGGTTCATTGATCCGAAGCTGAGCGGCGGTGGTCCCTGCATGGACATCGGGGTGCATGCGCTCGACACGGCGATGTGGCTGATGAACTTCCCCACCCCCGTGCGCGTGACCGGCCGCGCGCATACGAACTTCGCCAAGGGCTTCGACATGCCCGGCGGCTGGGGCGAATGGGACCGCACTCTTTTTGGCGTGGAGGATTTTGCCTCGGGCTACATCCACTTCTCCAACGGGTCGACCATGGTGCTGGAAGCCAGTTGGCTGCAGCATCAGGAAAAAGAAGACTTCAGCACGACCTTGCAGGGCAAGAAGGCAAGCGTCCGCTGGCCGTCAGGTCATTTTCACACCACGGTAAACCGCACGCTGGTCGACGGCATCCTGCTCCCGCATTCCGGACGCATGCCCGCGCACACGGAGGAGATTCTGGCCTTCGCCGACGCGATTCGCAACGGCAAGCCTTCGCCCGTGCCGATTGAGCAGACGGTCCACGTCATAGCCATCCTCGAGGCGATCATGAAGTCGAGCCAGCTTAACCAGGAAGTCACCCTCCCGGATTTCAAATAATCATGAGCACACCACTACGCATCACCGTTTGGGGCGAGAACGTCCACGAGAAAAAGCATCCCGCCGTTGCCAAGGTTTATCCGAAGGGCATGCACGAGGCCATCGCCGAGGGTCTGCGCGAACTCGGCGGCGCCGAGGTGCGCACGGCGACGCTGGACCAGCCGGAGCATGGCCTGACCGATGCGGTGCTCGAAGCCACCGACGTGCTGACGTGGTGGGGCCATGCCGCGCATGGGCAAGTGGAGGACAAGATTGTCGACCGGGTGCAGAAGCGGGTGCTCGAGGGCATGGGGCTGATCGTGCTCCACTCCGGGCACTATTCGAAGATCTTCAAGCGCCTGCTGGGCACGACGTGCTCGCTGACGTGGCGCGAGGCAGGCGAGAAGGAAAGGCTTTGGGTCTGCAATCCCGGCCATCCGATTGCACAGGGCATCGACAGGTACTTCGAGATTCCGCATGAGGAGATGTACGGCGAACCGTTCGCCATCCCCACGCCGGACGAAATGGTGTTCATCAGTTGGTTCCAGGGCGGCGAGGTCTTCCGCTCCGGCGCGACGTGGAAGCGCGGCAACGGGAAGATTTTTTACTTCCGGCCGGGGCATGAGACGTACCCGACCTATCATCAAAAGGAAGTGCGGCGCGTCATTCATAACGCCGTTTTTTGGGCACGGCCCGAGGGCGTGCGCTGGATCGACACCTGCCCTAATGTGCCGATCGGGAAGGCGGTGGAGAAGCTCACCGCGCAGGGCGAGTCGCTGCACAAACCGGGCGAAGCCGGTTACCGCTAGGACGTTTTCGCCGACTTGGGCAGGCGATTGACCACGATGCGGATGGCGGAGCGGCGCTCCGATTCCGCGGCCGGCGGCGGAGCGGTGGGCGGAGGCGGCTGAGGCGCGGGCGGTTCCTCCTCATGCGCTTTGCGGCGCGGGACCTTGAAGAGGCGCAGCATCACGACGAAGAAGAGCGGCACGAAGAAGATGGCGAGGACCGTTGCCGCGATCATGCCGCCGATGACGCCGGTGCCGATGGCGTTCTGGCCGCCGGAACCCGCACCGGTCGAGATGGCCAGCGGCGCGACGCCGAAGACGAACGCCAGCGAGGTCATCAGGATCGGCCGCAGGCGCTGGTGCGCGGCGCGGACGGTGGCCTCGAGCAGGTCCATGCCGGACTCGTAGTTTTCCTTGGCGAACTCGACGATCAGAATCGCGTTCTTGGCGGAAAGACCGACGGTGGTGAGCAGGCCGACCTGAAAGAAGACATCATTGGAAAGCCCGCGCAGCAGCGTGGCGAGGACCGCGCCGAAGACGCCGAGCGGCACGACGAGCATGACGGCGATCGGGATCGACCAGCTCTCGTAGAGCGCGGCGAGGCAGAGAAAGACGAAGGCAAGCGATATGCCGTAGAGCGCGCCGACCTGCGAGCCCGCGCGCTTTTCCTCGTAGGAGACGCCGGTCCAATCGTAGGCGATGCCCTTGGGCAGCTTGGCGGCGAGTTGCTCCATCACGGCCATGGCCTGCCCGGTGCTGACGCCAGGCGCGGGTTCGCCCATGATTTCCATGGAGGGCACGCCGTTGTAGCGCTCGAGTTTCGGCGAGCCATAGACCCACGAGCCGCTGGCGAAGGCGGAGAACGGGACCATCTGCCCGACGTTGTTGCGCACATACCACTTGAAGAAATCCTGCGGCAGCATGCGCGAGTCGGTGTCGCCCTGGACGAAGACTTTTTTGATGCGGCCGCGGTCGATGAAGTCGTTGACGTAGTCCGAGCCCCACGCGGAGGAGAGCGTGTTGTTGACGTCGGCGATGGTGAGGCCGAAGGCGCTCGCTTTCTCGCGGTCGATGTTGAACTTGTACTCGGGCTCGTCGTTGAGGCCGTTCGGGCGCACGGCCATGAGCGTCTTCTTCTCCTGCGCAGCGAGGCCGAGGAGCTGGTTGCGCGCATTCATGAGCGCGGTATGGCCAAGACCGCCGCGGTCGAGCAGCTCGAAGTCGAAGCCGGTGGCGTTGCCGAGCTCGATGACCGCCGGCGGGGCGAAGGCGAAGGCCATGGCGTCCTGGATGGTGGCGAAGTGGCGCATGGCGCGGCGGGCAATGGCCTGCACGCGATGATCCGCGCCCGGGCGCTGCGACCAGTCCTTGAGGCGCACGAAAGCGAGGCCGGAACTTTGCCCGCGTCCGGCGAAGCTAAAGCCCGCGACGGTGAAGACGCCATCGACCGACTCGGCTTCGTCGTGAAGAAAGTATTGGCGGACGTTGTCGAGCACGGCCTCGGTGCGGCCGACGGCAGCGCCGGGCGGCGTGTTGACCAGGACGAAGAGAATGCCCTGGTCTTCCTCAGGCAAAAATGCGGTCGGCACGCGCAGGAAGAGGAAGGCCATCCCCGCGACGATGATCACGTAGACCACGAGGAAGGCGAAGCCGCGGCCGAGAATTCGGCGAACGCCGCCTTCGTAGTAACGGTTGGTGGCGCGGAAGCCACGGTTGAAGAGACCGAAGAGGCCGCGCGTCTTTTCCTGATGTCCTTTTTCGACCGGCAGGAGGATCGTGGCACAGAGCGCGGGCGTGAAGATCAGAGCGACCATGATGGAGAGCAGCATGGCCGAGACGATGGTAATGGAGAACTGGCGGTAGATGACGCCGGTCGAGCCGGAGAAGAACGCCATCGGGATGAAAACGGCGGTGAGCACCAGCGCGATGCCGACGAGCGCACCGGTGATTTGGTCCATCGACTTGCGGGTGGCGTCGCGGGGCGAGAGGCCTTCCTCGGCCATGACGCGCTCGACGTTCTCGATGACGACGATGGCGTCGTCGACGAGCAGGCCGATGGCCAGCACCATGCCGAACATGGTCAGCGTGTTGATGGAGTAACCGCAGATTTTCAGGATGGCGAAGGTGCCGAGCAGCACGACCGGCACGGCGATGGTGGGGATGAGCGTCGCGCGCAGGTTTTGCAGGAAGATGTACATGACGACGAAGACGAGGAAGATGGCCTCGAAGAGCGTCTTCACCACTTCCTCGATGGAGAGGCGGATGAACGGCGTGGTGTCGTAGGGATAGATGGCCTTGAGGCCGCGCGGGAAGAGCGGCTCGAGCTTGGCGACCGTAGCGCGGACGGCGTCGGCGGTTTCGAGCGCGTTGGCGCCGGAGGAGAGCTTGACCGCGAGGCCGGAGGCGGGATGGCCGTTGTACTTGCCCTGGAAGGTGTAGTTTTCCGCGCCGAGCTCGACGCGCCCGATGTCGCGGATGCGCACCTGCGAGCCGTCGGGGTTTACCTTGAGCAGGATCGCGCCGAACTCGTCCGGGTGCTGCAGGCGCGAGGGGCCGATGACGGTGGCGTTGAGCTGCTGGCCTTTTGCGGCGGGCAGGCCGCCGAGTTCGCCCGACGCGATCTGGACGTTCTGCGCGAGGATGGCGTTCTGCACGTCGACGGGCGTGAGGGAATAATTATTGAGCTTGGCCGGGTCCATCCAGACGCGCATGGCGTACTGCGAGCCGAAGAGCTGGAAGTCGCCGACGCCGGGCGTGCGTGCGACGGCGTCCTGCACGGTTGAGGCGATGAAGTCGGCGATATCGAAGGAGGACATCGAGTTGTCCTCCGAGACAAAGCCGACGACGAGGAGGAAGTTCTTCGTCGACTTGGCCACGCGGATGCCCTGCTGCTGCACTTCCTGCGGCAAAAGCGGAATGGCGAGCGCGAGCTTGTTCTGCACCTGCACCTGCGCGATGTCGGCGTTGGTGCCCTGGGCAAAGCTCATGGTGATGGTCATCGTGCCGTCCTTGTCGCTCTCGGACGTGAAGTAGAGGAGGTTGTCGATGCCGCTGAGCTGCTGCTCGATGACCTGCACGACGGTGCTCTGCACGGTCTCGGCGGAAGCGCCGGGATAGTTGACGGTGATGGCGACGGCGGGCGGCGCGATGGGCGGATATTGCGCGATGGGCAGCGTGAGGATGGCGAGCGAGCCGGCCATCATCAGCACGATGGCGATGACCCAGGCGAAGATCGGCCGGTCGATAAAGAAACGGGAGAGCATGGCCTACTGGTTTTCCTTCGCGGAGGTGGCCTCGAGGGCATCGGGCGTCATTTCCGTTGCGTGCACCGGTGCGCCGGGCATGACTTTCTGCAGGCCGGTGACGATGACGCGGTCTCCGGCGGCGACACCGTCCGTGACGAGCCACTTGTCGCCGATGGCGCGGTCGGTCCGAATGGTGTGCAACGCGACCTTGTTGTCCGCCGTGACGACGAAGACGCTGGCCTGTCCCTTGGGATCGCGCATGACGCCCTGCTGCGGCACGAGGAGGCCGTTTTCGCTGACGCCCTCCTCGATGTGCGCGGTGACGAACATGCCGGGCAGCAGGAACGCTTTCGGGTTGGGGAAAACGGCGCGCTGGATGACTGAGCCGGTGCTCTGGTCGACGGTTACTTCGCTGAACTGGAGGGTGCCGGGTTCGTCGTAGGGCGAGCCGTCCTCGAGCGTGAGGGTGATGGGCGCGGCGTCCTGACCGATGGATTTGATCTGGCCCTTGGAGACTTCGCGACGCAGCCGCGTGATGACGGCGGTGGATTCAGGAATATCGACGTAGATGGGATCGAGCTGCTGGATGGTCACGAGCGGCTGCGTCTGATCGTTGGTGACCAGCGCGCCCTCGGTGATGGAGCGTCCGGTGCGGCCGGAGATCGGGGCGAGCACGCGCGTGTAGGTAAGGTTGATCTGCGCGGTTTCGACGGCGGCCTTGGCCGAGGCGATGTCGGCGAGGGCCTGCTTTTCGGTGGCCATCGTGGTATCGAAATCCTGCTTGCTGATGGCGTTGCTGTTCTTGAGCAATAGGTAGCGATCCGCCTGTGCCTTGGCGATGCCTTCGGCGGCCTCGGCCTTTTCCAACGCCGCCTGCGCGCTGTCGAGCGCAGCCTGGTAGACGGCGGGGTCGATCTGGTAAAGCTGCTGGGCCGCCTTCACGTCGGTGCCTTCGTCGAACATGCGCTTGAGCAGCACGCCATTGACCTGCGGGCGCACGACGGCCACACGGTAGGACGCGGTGCGGCCGGGCAAATCAGTGGAAAGCGTGACACGCTGCGGCTGGATCGTAACGACGCCGACTTCCTGCGGCGCGGACGGGCCAGCTCCGGGGCCCGTCTGCTGCCCGGAATTGCAGGCGGCAATGGCGAGCGAACCGACCAGGAGAATGGTTAACTTTACGGGAAGCGAACTGGAAGGCATGCGAGTTATAAGACGGTTAAGCCAAAGAATCGACTCCCCGAAATGCCAAAACGACAGCGGCCTTCGGAAATAATTGTCTGATAATGGTATTCGCCACTTCTTACATCAAGAATAAATGGACGATGAACGACTTCCACTCATTTGACTTGCACTCCCGCACGGTTCAGTAAACTGACACCATGAGTTCCCTTCGCATCAACCAAGTCGCCCTCCAACTTTACACCCTTCGCGATTCCTGCAAGACGCTGCCCGACTTCAAGGCCACGGTCAAAAAGATCGTCGACATCGGCTATCGCGCGGTGCAGTTGAGCGGCGTTGCCCTGCCGGCTCCGGAGGCGAAAAAGGTGCTCGACGATGCGGGCGTGACGATCTGCGCGACGCACGAATCCAGCCAGGAGATTCTCGACCAGCCCGAGGCCGTGTGCGAACGCCTGAAGGCGATCGGAGTGAAACACACCGCTTATCCCTACCCCTCGAACGTCGATTTCAACAGTGATGACGCGGTGCGTACGCTGGTGAAGAAACTCGACGCGTCTGGAGCGGTCTTCGCCAAGCATGGTTTGTCGCTGAGCTACCATAATCACGCGATGGAGATGGTGAGCTTCGGCGATGCCACGGTGCTAGACTTCATTTACAGCGAGACGAAGCCGGAGAACCTGAAGGGTGAGATCGACACCTACTGGATCCAGTACGGTGGCGGCGACCCGGCGGCGTGGATCGAGAAGCTGAGCGGTCGCGTGCCGGTGCTCCACTTCAAGGACTTCGGCTTCGGCAGAGACAACAAGCCGTTCTTCGCCGAGGTGGGCCATGGCAACCTGAACTGGCCGCGCATTTTCGCCGCGTCGGCCAAAGCGGGCACGGAATGGGTCGCGGTCGAGCAGGACAGTTGCCCCGGCGACCCGTTCGTCTCGGTAAAGAAAAGCTACGACTTCCTCAAGAGCAAGTTGGCGTAGCGGCTGATGGGATTCTGCCTCTAAAGAAGAAAAGAGGCAGAAAAGTGGGCCCTATAGGATTCGAACCTATGGCCTCCTGATCCGTAGTCAGGCGCTCTAATCCGCTGAGCTAAGGGCCCTGAGAGGCCGAGGAACTTGAGGTTCCAAGGAGGGGTGAATGTACCAATCCCGTGGAGCAGGACAAGCAATTATCTTCATTTGTGGTGGGATTTTCCCCCGCGCCTTCGTCTCGGCAGGCGAAGGCGGGCATCCACAAGCTGCTCGTTGCCCGGGAGTAAGAAGGCCTGAAACTTGCTTCCCAAAGTTTTCTTGCGGGCATACCGATGAAATAGGATAAGGAAGTGAAGCGCTTGCCGAACGTACGTTAGACTTACTATCCAGTAATCTTGCTTAATTAAATTTTTTGCCCATATTTTGTTTATGCCCTCGTTTCGCGTCGAACTTCACAGTCATTGCCAGGGCGACCCCGTGGACAGCTACCTCAGCCACACCATTTTTGAACATATCGATCGCGCCAAGGAAGTAGGCCTGCATGCCATCGCGGTGACGTGGCATCGCGGAATTTGCGATAATCCTGAGGCGGCTGCTTATGCGCGCGAACGCGGCGTGCTCCTGATTCCGGGCATGGAGGCCGACATGGACGGCCAGCATCATCTCGTCGTGCTGAACCTCGCCGAGGGCGATTTGCCCGGCACGCCTACCTGGGCGCAACTGCGCGCGCTGCGCCAGCGCAAGCCGGAGATTTTGGTCATGGCGCCGCATCCATTTTACCCGCATCCCACCTGCCTTGGCCGGGTGATGAGCGACCACGCCGATTGCATCGACGCAGTGGAATGGTGCGCGATTCACGTCAACTGGATTCCCGGCCGCGTGAACCCGAATTTGCGCGCAGCGCGCTGGGCACAGAAGCATGGCAAAACGCTGCTCGCCTGCTCCGATGCGCATACGCTGCGCGATATCGGCTCCAACGCCAGCACGGTGGAGGCGGATGACTTCAGCATCGAAGCGATTTTCGCGGGGATCCGCGCCGGCCGCGTGACGTTCCATCGTCGTGCGCTGGATCTGGCGCCGCTGATCTATGCCACGGGCAAGGCGATGTCGTCGCAGCCGCGGCACATCGGCCGCTGGGTGAAGCACAAGCTCAAGAACCGGACCCGCTATCCCAAGGCGACCGGATTCGAAGTGCAATCGTAGACTTTCCCTTTCGGCAAAAGCAGGGAAGATAGTCGCATGGCTGAGTCAAGTGTTGCGATGGGCCAAGTCAAAGTTTTGGTCATTGAGGACAATGCCGATGATCGCGAGCTGCTCATGCGCCAGCTGCGCAAGAGCGGCCTGGGCGAGCAGGTGAAATTCATTTCCGACGGCAAGGAGGCGCATGATTTTCTCACCGGGCCGGAGGCGCCGCCGCCGGATGATCTCATCATCATCCTGCTCGATCTGCGCCTGCCTTCGCTCAGCGGGCTGGAGTTGCTGCGCCGTTTGCGCGCGCTGCCGCGATTTCAGGCTCTGCCTGTCACGGTGATGACGTCGTCCAACGACCCTCGCGACCTCGAGGAATGCCGCCGTCTGAACGTCCTGAGTTACCTGACCAAGCCGGTCACGTTCGATTCGTTCTCGAAGGCCGTCGCCGACATATTCCATCCGCCGAAGGCCGCGGGCGAATCTGCCGCCAGCGCGTGACGCTTAGCGGAAGATGTCGAGGAAGTGGTCGAAGAAATTGCGGTGATGATTGCTGTCCTGCGCCTCGGGCGTGGACGGTCCTTCATCCAGTAACCGCTGCTGGTCGGAGGTAAGATAGTAACGCTCGCCATGGCCGAATAATCCGCCGCCAATGTTGAGCGCATTCAGTCCCGGCGGCACGGGGAAATCGTTCATCGGGTAGGAGCCGGTCATCTGCTTCATCGTGTTGGCCCAAACCGGCAGCGACACCGCGGCGCCGTAGCCGCCGGCCATGATTTCGCGCGGGGTGTCGTAGCCGATCCACACGCCGGCAACAAGTTTCGAGGTATAGCCGATGAAGAGCGCGTCCTTGTAATCGTTGGTCGTGCCGGTCTTGCCGGCGGCGGGCGCGTTGAAGCCGAACTGCTCGCGCACCGGCGCGCCCGTGCCGAAGTCGAGCACGTTCTGCAGCATGCCGGTGACCTGCCGGGCGATCTGCGGCGAGAAGACACGGTGGCCCTCGGGTTTGAAGGCGTAGAGCACGTTGTCGTCCTGGTCGCGCACCTGGATGATGATGTGCTGCTTGACCCACTGCCCTTCGTTGGCGAAAACGCCGTAGATACCGACCATTTCGTTGAGGCTGATCGAGCAAGCGCCGAGGTAACTTGACGGATAGGCCGGGATGTCCGTGGTGACGCCGCAATCCCGCGCGTATTTGTTGAGCAGCTCGGGCCCGATGATGATGCCCATGCGCACGGCGGCCGGATCGTCAGACTTCACCAGCGCGTCGTTGACGCGGATGGGATCGGGCTCATCGCCTTGCGGCATGACGCCGTTCTGCGCGTGGGTCATGTCGAACTTGGAGGAGTCGATCGAGCTCGCGGGGCAATAGCCTTTCTCGGCGAAAGCGGTCGCATAGATCAGCGGCTTCAGCGTGGAGCCGACCTGCCGCCGCGACTGCTGCGCGCGGTTGTACTGGCTGACGGCGAAATCGCGCGAACCGACAACGGCGCGGATCGAGCCGGTCTGCGGGTCCATGGCAAAGAACGAGCCTTCGAGGACATTCTCCTCCGGCAGGCCGGTGTTCGGGTCGCCGAAACCATTGGGATGCGATTCGCCTTTCGAACGCTCGATCTCGTCGATGCGCTTGGCCAGCGCCGCTTCCGCGACCGTCTGCAGGTGCGAGTCGATCGTGGTGAAAATCTTCAGGCCGCCCTGCTGCACCATGGTGGGATCGAGAAGGGTGTCAAGCTGGCGGCGCACTTCGCTGGTGGCGAATCCGCCGCCGAAATCGGGCCGCGGCCGCAAAGCGAGCGGCGCCCGGCGCGCCTTGTCCGCCTGCTCCTGCGTGATGTCGCCGGACCGGAGCATCTTGACCAGCGCACGATCGCGCGCCGCCTTGGCCGCGTCGATGTCCTTCCACGGCGACGAAGCGTTCGGGCTCGAAATCATGCCGGCGAGCAACGCGCACTGCGCGAGGTTGAGTTTGCTCGCGGGCATGCCGAAGAAGGCGTACGCGGTCGTCTCCGCCCCGTAGAGCCCCTGCCCGAAATAAATCCGGTCGAGGTAATAGCGCAGAATCTGATCCTTGGAGTAGGCCAGCTCGATGCGGTGCGCGAAAAAAATCTCGAGCAGTTTGCGGTTGTAGGTGCGCTCCATGCGCCCAATGCTGTTGCGCGCAAGCTGCTGGGTGATCGTGCTCGCGCCCTCGCGTCCACCGTGGTGCAGCACATCGACCACCAGCGCGCGCCCGATGCCCCACGGATCAATGGCGCCGTGCTGGTAAAAGCGGCGGTCCTCAGTGTCGACCACGGCCCGCTCGAGAAGCTTCGGCACCGGGGCGTCGGCCGGCAGCGCGATCCGGTTCTCATCGAAAAAACGGCTGAAGGCATTGCCCTTGTAATCGTAAAGGATGGACGCCTTGGGCATCTCCTTCACGACCGAGATGGGAATCAGCCCGGCGACCGCGCTGTAGTAAAGATAGCTGAGGGAGAAGACGACCAGGACGACGATAACCGCTCCCGCAAAAAGCCACGTCCGGACCGTGCGCAGGTTCCACTTCGCCTTGCGGCCGCGCGGGCGTCGGGACGCGGGAAGTTTGGGAGGTTTGGGCATGCTCTTGAAAACTGCGACCGGCGGGTGGGCGATGGGCGCTAGTGCGCCTTCGTCGAAACTGCGCCGTTGCTCTCGCCGGTCCGAGCTGTCTCCGCGCGGTGGCCGGCGGCGTCGACCGCGGGGACGTCACCACCCGCCAAGCGGGCCGCGCGCCTTCTCAAACGGGCCTCCAGCGTGATGCGATGCGCCAGGTAGCCAACGATGGAAAGATTTCCCACAAGCAGGAGAATTTTCCACCAAACAACATGCGCGATAAGCGCCCAGAGTTCGAAAGGAACGAACAAGCCTGTGGCGGCAACAACAAGCCATTCCGCCCAGCGCTTGCGCAGGTACAGCCCGATGCCTTCCGTCGCGAACAAGGCCGCGTAAACGAACGCCGCGTAACCGGCCAGCGACATCCAGGGAGCGAACTTCTGCGCGTAATTGAGAAGCCAGTCGACAAAGTGGCTTTCCGGGTTGATGTGGTAAGGAATGATGAGGTGATCGTTGAGGAAATCGACGATGTTATGGTGGCGAAGCCGCAGCAGACCGAAGCCGACCGCGATGAAGAAAGCCGCATGGCTCAATTTGTAGATCGCGATGACGCGCAGGACGAAGTCCTCCCAGAGAGCAACACGAGGAGCAGGAACGGGAGCGGACATCGTGATATCAGTTGGACGCGGCGAGACGGAGCGAAGTTCGATCAAACGCTAACGCGTGCTCGACTGTTCAAAGGCCCTCACCATGGAATCGGAGATTATGCCCCGGTTTCTTAGCAAATTTCGACAACTCTTTTGCGAAATCGGCCAACCTTTCCCGGGCGCAATTCGGCCTAAAGCCGCGCCGTTCGCGGGCTTACAACAGGAGTAACGCGGGCTTCTCGATCAGCTCGCGCAGTTCCTTCAGGTAGGCCGCGCCGACCGCGCCATCGACGACGCGATGATCGCAGGAAAGCGTGAAGCTCTGGCGCAGGCCGACCACGATGTTGTCGTTCGCATCGACCACCGGCTTTTTGACGATGTTGCCGACGGCGAGGATCGCGGCCTGCGGCGGATTGATGATCGCGCAGAAGCTGTCGATGCCGAGCATGCCGAGATTGGAGACGGTAAAGGTGCCGCCCTGGAATTCGTCCGGCTTGAGCTTGCCTTCCTTGGCCTTGCCCGCGAGCGATTTTGCCTCGCCGCTGATCTGGATGAGCGACTTGTTCTGCGCTTCCTTGATGATGGGCGTGATGAGGCCCTCGGCGATGGCGACCGCGAAGGAAAGCTGGACGTCGGGGAACTGGCGGATCGAGTCGCCCTCGAAGGACGCGTTGACCGCCGGGACGCGGCGCACGGCCTCGGCCGCGGCCTTGAGGACGAGGTCGTTGAGGCTGAGCTTTACCGGCGGCGTGATCTTGCCGAGGGTCTCGTTAAGCTGCGCGCGCAGTTCCATCATCGGCTTGGCGTCGACTTCGATCTCGAGATAAAAGTGGGGGATTGTGGTCTTGCTCTCGAGCAGGCGCTTGGCGATGACGGAGCGCATGGTGGAAAGCTTGGTGCTGCCTTCCTTCGCCACCGGACCCGTGCCGAAGATCGAGCGGCCGCCGCCGCCGGAGTGACCATTTTTGGGTGCGTTAAGCACATCGCTCTTCACGATGCGGCCACCGGGGCCCGTGCCGGTCAGCGTCGCCAGCGAAACGCCAGAGTCCGCGGCGATTTTCTTCGCCAGCGGAGATGCCTTCGCGCGTCCACCGGACGGCGCGGCGGCAGGAGCCGCAGCCGGAGCGGGCTTTGCCGGTTCGGCCGCCTTGGGCTCGGAAGCGGGCGCGCTCTTGGCCTCGGCTGCCGCGGGTGCGGCGGCGGCAGGCGCTGCACTCGTCGCGGACTCGTCGATCTTTTCGTCCTTGGTGCCGATGATTCCGATCTTCGACTGCACCGGAACTTTGGCGCCTTCCTGGACCAAAATTTTGCGCAGGATGCCGGTGTCGAAGGCCTCGAGGTCCATCGTCGCCTTGTCGGTTTCGACTTCGGCGATGACTTCGCCGGACTTCACCGCGTCGCCTTCCTTTTTGAGCCACTTGACGAGTGTGCCCTCGGTCATCGAGGGGCTGAGGAGGGGCATGAGAATATCTTTGGCCATAGGAGTATCAGGTGAGGCTTTCGCCGGGCTTGAGCTTGATCAGTTTGGTGGGCAGGTCGTACTTCGTCATCTCTTTTTCGAGAGCTTCCGGCGTTCCTGGTGGCATTTCGCCCCAGGTATGCCAGTGACAGCCGATGGCGAATGTGGGCTTGAGCAGATGAAGCGCATAGGCGGCCTGCTCCGCACCCATGGTGTAGAAATCGCCGATGGGCAGGATGACGAGATCGGGCTTGTAGAGATCGTGCACGATCTTCATGTCCATCGTCACCGCCGTGTCGCCGGTATTATAAAGAGTGAAGCCGTTCGCGAAGCGCAGCACGTAACCGACGGGCGCGCCGAGTCCGCGCAGCGTGCCGCCTTCCATCACGGAGCTGGTGTGAACGGCGGGCACCATGGTGACGCGGACGCCGCCGAAGGGCACCGTTCCGCCCGTGTTCATGCCGATGATTTGGTCTTCCTTGATGCCGTGGCCCTTTACCCATTCGCCGATCTCGAATTGGGCGACGAGCTTGAGCTCGGAATCGTCCTTGAGCATCGGCACGACATCGGCGAAGTGATCGGAATGTGGGTGCGTCAGCAGGATCGCCTGGTAGGCGCCGCGGGCGATGACTTCCGCCCCGAGATTTTTCGGGAAAGCCGGGTTCTGGACGATGAACGGATCGAAAATGAACTTTTTGGCGTCGGGGCCGGCAATATCAAACACGGAGTGTCCGAGCCAGCGAACCGCGATGCCGTCAGGAAGATGCTTCTTGCTCATCGCCTTTAGTCTCAGGCGAGAACTTGCTTGATGCCGGCAAGAACGCGCTCCTCGTTGGGGAGAACCGCCTGCTCCAGGCCGTTGTTGTACGGCTGGGGCACGTCGAGCGACGTGACGCGATGCACGGGCGCGTCGAGATCGTCGAAAAGATCGTGCTGGATCTGGTAGGCGACTTGCGCGCCCCATCCCGCGAACGGCTTGTTTTCCTCGACGATGAGAACGCGGTTGGTCTTCACCACCGAGGCGGCGATGGTGTCGAAATCGAGCGGCTTGATCGTGCGCAGGTCGATGACCTCGCAGTGAATGCCCTGCTGCTCCTCGATCATCTTCGCGGCATTGAGCGCGCGATGGGTCGAGCCGCTGTTGCTGATGATGGTGAGGTCGCCGCCTTCCCGGCGCACGCGGGCCTTGCCGATCTCGGTGAGGTATTCGCCCTCGGGCACCTCGTCCTTGTAACCGTAGAGCTTCTCGTTCTCGATGAAACAGACGGGATTGTTGCTGCGGATGGCGGCCTTGAGCAGGCCTTTCGCGTCATCGGGAAAGGCGGGCGTGATAACCGTGAGCGCCGGCACGTTGGCGTACCAGTTCTCCGGCGTGTGCGAATGCGTCGCGCCGACCTGCAGGCCGCCGCCGGACGAACCGCGGAAAACGATCGGCACCGAGAACTGACCGCCGGACATGTAGCGCACCTGCGCGGCGTTGTTGATGATCTGGTCGTAGCAGACGAGCGAGAAGCTCCACGTCATGAACTCGACGACCGGGCGCAGTCCGTACATGGCCGCGCCGATGGCCAGGCCGGAGAAGCCGGTCTCGCTGATCGGCGTGTCGATGACGCGCTTGGGGCCGAACTTGTCGAGCAGGCCCTGGCTGACCTTGTACGCGCCGTTGTACTCGGCGACTTCCTCGCCCATGAGCATGACGCGGTCGTCGCGTTTCATCTCTTCTTCCAGCGCCTGGTTAAGTGCTTCACGATAGGTCAATGTGGGCATGAAAATTCTCCTATAATCTGTCAACTGCTGTCAGGGGACCGAACCGCGGCGCGCGTTACGCACCGGGTTGCGGACGAAACTCGGGGATCTGGTCTTCCGGCGAGAAGATGTCTTCGAACACCGTCGAGATCTCAGGCTCGGGGCTGCTCTCCGCGTAATCGAACGATTCCTGCGCGATGGCGGAGACTTCCTCGTCAATGGCGTTGGCGCTTTCCTCGGTAATGACTTTTTGCTCGATGAGCCGCGCCTTGTAGAGCTCGATCGGGTCGCTCTTGCGCCGCGCCTCGATCTCGTCTTTCGAGCGATAGTGGCCGGGGTCCGACATCGAATGGCCGAAATAGCGGTAGGTGCGGATTTCCATCAGCGTCGGCTGGCTTTCCGTGCGTGCGAGCGAAACGGCCTCGAAGGTCTTCGCGCGGACGTCGTCGATGTCCATGCCGTTGGCCTGGATCGCCGCCATGTCGAATGCGCCGGCGCGCTTGGTCAGCGGATCGCCCGCGGACGAGCGGGCTTGCGAGGTGCCCATCGAGTATTCGTTGTTCTCGATGATATAAATGATGGGAAGCTTCCAGAGCGCGGCGAGATTCATGGCCTCATGGACCGCGCCCTGGTTGATCGCGCCGTCACCCATGTAGGCCAGGGTAACTCGATTCGTGCCGAGATATTTCTGCGCGTAGGCCAGGCCGGTGCCGAGCGGAATCTGGCCGCCGACGATGCCGTGGCCGCCGTAAAAATGCCGCTTAGCGTCGAAGAAGTGCATCGAGCCACCTTTGCCGCGCGAGCAACCGGTGATCTTGCCGAAGAGCTCCGCCATCGCGGGCTTCGGGTCCATCCCGCGAGCCAGCGCGTGGCCGTGATCGCGGTACGCCGTGATGACGGCATCGTCGTCGTTCAGCACCGAGATTGTGCCGACGGCGACCGCTTCCTGTCCGTTATAAAGATGGCAGAAGCCCTTGATCTTGGCCTGCGTGAACGCCTGCTTCGCCTTTTCCTCGAAGCGCCGGATCAGCATCATCTGCCGCAGCAGTGCGATCTTCTGTTTGGGTTCCAACACCGGAAGTCGGGAGGAACCGTTGCTCTTCGTCTTTTTGTCGGATTCGGCGGTGGGCATATCGACCGCAAACTATGCCTGCGTGAGGCGCTTAGATCAAGTGGCATTGCATGAAAATTTGGTAGGAAACGCACGTTTTTCCATCCCAGCCTCAAAAAAGACCCGCCCGGTTTTCCTTGTCCACTTTATCGATCACAGTCCATAGTCGTGGGCATGTCGAAGACGTTTATCGTGCTTTTTGCCGCATTGGCCGGCACATTCGCCCTCACCGCCTGCTCCGGATCGAACGCCCTCACCGTTGGCACGCTGCCCACCGCCACCGACAACGGCAGCTACAGCGGCTCGACGCTCAACAGTCCCACCGCCGACCAGAATCCGCACCCGGGCGGCGATCCCTCGTATCCGTCGTCCGTCTCGGACCAGGGCGTGGTGCCGCCGCCGCCGGAAAAAAGCGACGGACGCTGATCCGACTACGCAGGCGCTGCACCGGTGCGCGCGTAATCCTCCAGCGTCGTCTTCACCGTCTGGAACTCGTCATCGAGACGGTCAACCAGTTCAGCCGCCGCGCCCAAGTCGCCGCTCTTGCCCGCGGCCTGCAGGCTGGAACAAAGCGTCTGCATGCGTTCCGCGCCGAAGTTCTGGCAGGCACGGCCGAGTTGCATCGCGAGAATGCTGATGCCCTGCGACTGCTTGCGGTCGATGTCCGCGCGAATCTGCTGCAGCGTCTGCGGCGTTTCCTCCGAGAAAATTTCCACCAGCTCGCGCACCGCATCGGCGCCGGAGCCGGTCATCTCGCCGAACTTCGCCAGCACGGAGAAATCAACCGCCTGCCCGATGTTCTCCGAGGAGCGCGTCAGCTCTGCCTCCAGTGCCTCGATCCGCACCGGCTTGCTCAAATAGCCGTCCATGCCGGCCTCGAAGCAATTCTTGCGGTCGGAATCCATCGCGTTCGCGGTCATGGCGATGATCCACGGCCGCCGGGCGCCGGTGAAACGCTTGCGAATTTCCCGCGTGGCCTCCAGGCCGTCCATTTCCGGCATCTGGATGTCCATGAGAATGACGTCGTACTTCGCGCGTTCGAGCGCCTCAATCGCCTCGACCCCGTTATGCACCACGTCCGGGCGGTAGCCCATCTGGCTGAGAATGCGCGTGGCGACTTTCTGGTTGATGACATTGTCCTCGGCCAGCAGCATGCGCAGCGGCCGGCGCTGGCCGAAGCCGCTGTCGATGCGCCCGGTCGAGCGCAGCAATTTGTTCGTCACCTTCCCGCCCTTCAGCGCCGTGGCGAGAATGCCGTGCAATTGCTGGAAGTGCGCCGGCTTGGCCAGGCAGGCGACGAATCCCGGCGGCAGATTCTGGCCATACGCGGCCTGCTGCTGCAGCGAGCACAAAAGAATACACGGCGCGCCCGCCGCGCCGCGCTGGCGGCGGATTTCCTGCACCAAGTCCTTCGCGGCGATGTCCGGCAGCGTTTCGTCGATGACCGCACCGTGAAAACTCAGCCCGGCGCGAAGTTTCTCCATCACCTCGGCGCCGCTGGCAGCGGACACCGTGATCATGCCCCACGACGTGACCAGCGAGTCGATCATCGCGCGCACTCCGGGATGCGCCGCGGCGATGATGAGCGTCTTGCCCTGTAAAATAGGATTGGGCTCGAGCGGCTTCGGCCCCGGCGCCTGCTGGAGCGGAATGGCCACGTGAAACGTCGAGCCCTCACCCTCCTTGCTCTCGACCCAGATGTTGCCGCCCATCATCTCGGTGAGCTTGCGGCTGATGGCGAGGCCCAGGCCCGTGCCGCCGTACTTGCGCGTGGTGGAATTGTCGACCTGGGAGAACGACTGGAAAAGCTTGTCGATCTTGTCGGCGGGAATGCCGATGCCGGTATCGCGCACGGAAAAGAGAATGAACGCCTGCCCGAGCTGGTTCTCCGCGCGCTTGACCGCGATGCTGACGTCGCCCTTCGACGTGAAGCGCATCGCGTTCGCCAGCAGGTTGACCAGGATTTGCCGCACGCGCGTGACGTCGCCCGTGAAGCCCTTCGGCACATCGGGCGCGATGGTCCAGAAAAGATCGATGCCCTTCTCGCCGCACTGGATCGCCACGCAATCGACCGCTTCCTCGACCACGACGGGCAGGTCGAACGGATGGTCCTCGAGCTCGAGCTTGCCCGACTCGATCTTCGAGAAGTCGAGAATCTCGCTGATGATCGTCAGCAGCGTATCGGCGCTGGAGCGGATGGTTTGCGCGTAATCGCGCTGCTCCGAGTTCAGGCTGGTGCCCAGCAACAGGCCGGTCATGCCGACGATCGCGTTCATCGGCGTGCGGATTTCGTGGCTCATGTTGGCGAGAAATTCCGACTTCGCCTTGTTGGCGCTCTCGGCCGCTTCCTTCGCCGCGATCACCTCCTGCTGGATTTGCCTGCGCTCGGTGATGTCCTCGCAAATGCCGCGATAACCAACCAGCGTCTTGCCGTCGGTCCCCAGCATCGGCGCGCCACGGGCCGTCATCCAGATCGGCTCGGCGGCCTTCGCCTTCATGCGGAACTCGAGATCGCTGAAACGCTGCCCCTTTTGCGCCGCGAGGTAAAATTTCGCCGACGCGATGGCCGCGTCTTCCGGCACGACGTGCTCGAAGAAACTCTTCTGCTTCATCTCCTCCTCGCTGAAGCCGAGTAATTCCTTCACGCGATCGGAGATGAACTGGATCTTCCCATCCAGCGTCACTTCCCAAAGAAACTTGCCGGGAACATCGACGACGTCGCGGAAGCGCTCCTCGCTAGCGCGCAATTTATCCCCGGTCTGCTGCTGCACTTTGTAGGCCGAGGTGAGCTCGCCATGGTTGAGTTCAATTTGCGCGAGCAGCGCCAGGTCGTGCAGCACCGCGAGGTCCTCCGCGCTCGGCACCCGCGGCTGGTGGTCCATCACGCACAGCGCGCCGACGAGCGAACCGTCCTGCGCGGCGATGGGATCGCCCACGTAAAAGCGGACGTACGGCTTGCCCAGCACGCCCGGATTGTCCGCGAAACGCTCGTCGAGCTTCGCATCCGGAATCACCATCTGCTTGTTTTCCAGGATGGTGTAAGGGCAGAACGAATCGGCGCGCGGGATTTCCGGAATATCGATGCCGATGCGCGACTTGAAAAAACTGCGGTTCTCATCGACCAACACCACGCTGGCCATGGGCACATTGAGCACCCGCGCGGCCAGCCGCGTGATCCGGTCAAACCGCTCCTCCGGCGGCGTATCCAACAAATTCAGGGCACGCAGCGCATCGAGACGCTGGGCCTCATTCGGGGATATGGGGGCGGACATTTTCGTCAGAGAACTCCCCTCGCCAAGGGAGATGTGCCCGGGGGCGTGCATCACTATCCTCTTATCGGCATGCGCAACTCAAGTACTTAGTTGGTCTTACTTCAATGCTGCTCCGAAGCACTTGCCTCAGACGCCTTAAATTGCCGGGTCGTTTTTTCCCACTGAGGCGGAGAACGGAGTTGCATGGGCCGTCGAGTTGCCCAACATTCCCTGCCTATGTCTTCACCCATCGGAATCATCGGCGGCAGCGGCCTCTATCAGCTCGCCGCCTTCACGGAGAAAACGGAAGTCCGGCTCGAAACGCCTTTCGGCCCGCCCTCCGACGCCTTTATAAAAGGAAAGCTAGCCGGTCACGACGTCGTTTTCCTGCCGCGCCACGCCCGCGGCCACAAACTGCTGCCCAACGAGATTCCGCACCGCGCCAATATCCATGGCATGAAGCAACTCGGGGTAAAGTGGATCATCAGCATCAGCGCCGTCGGCTCGCTCCAGCACGACTACGCGCCGGGCGAGGTCGTCCTGCCCGATCAGTTCTTCGACCGCACCAAGGGCCGCGTCGCCGACACGTTCTTCGGCGAAGGCATCGTCGCCCACGTCGCGTTTGGCGATCCGATCAGCATTGAGCTACAGGAAGTATTATATGAGGCGGGCCAGGCCACCGGCGCAAAAATCCACAAAGGCGGCACCTACGTGAACATGGAAGGCCCGCAGTTCTCCACCCGCGCCGAATCCGAAACTTACCGCGCTGCCGGCTACGCCGTCGTCGGCATGACCAATCTCGTCGAGGCCAAGCTCGCCCGCGAAGCCCAGATCGCCTACGCCACCTGCGCCATGGTCACCGACTACGACTGCTGGCACCCCGAGCACGACAGCGTCACGGTCGAGATGGTCATCCGCTGGCTCACCCAAAACACCGAGACCGCGCAGAAACTTCTCCTCGAAGCCATCCCCCGCGTGGCCAAGCTCACCCACGCCAAGGCGCACGAAGCGCTCAAGTACGCCGTCCTCACCCACAAGGAGCATTGGCCCGAAGCAACGGCGAAGAAGCTCGCGCTGATTCTCGGCTGACTGGAGGGGCAGTCTCCGGCCTGCCCCGCTCACCCAAGATTGGGCGAATCGAAAGTATCGTCATTCGAATCGGAGTCGAATGGGCTGATCTTCCCTATTAACCAAAAAATCGCACCGGCAATTCCACCTCCGAGATGTGCGAAAAAAGCCACATGACTAACGCCATGGACCTGGAGAAAAGCACCCACGATTTGCAATAGAACCCAGGCTATCAACAGTCGCCAGGCCGAAAACTCCCTCCATTCGAAGCGGTACATAACTGCCAGCTGTGCGCGAGGAAATTTCAGTCCTTAGTAAACCAGCAGTCCGGAAATGCCGCCACTCGCACCGATTAATGGCAGAACTTCCACTCTCGATGACTACATCCAGGCTGCCTCCTGTCCGGGTTCCCGTGCGATGCGGGGTAAGGGTGCGCGAAAAGGAATTTCGCGGGGATAGCGGGCGTTCCCAAATGGAGTTTGGGAGCGAGGAAAAAGGCTCATCCATGAATAGAGTTCATGGTTTGCATTAAAAATACGGCGGGTGAGGAAGGGGCTCTCCGCAAGAACTGGCATGCCCACTGCCGCAACGGCTTGTCATGCTCAGACCTCAACCTCGCTTTAAAATTCAAACCACCAACTCACACTCCAATCGCATATGACTTCAAAGCAAATTGAACTTGTCCAAGGGACTTGGGAACACGTCATACCCATTTCCGATCAGGCTGCCGTGTTGTTTTACGGACGGCTGTTCGAACTGAAACCGGATTTAAAACTGCTGTTTAAGTCTGACATGAAAGAGCAAGGCGCAAAACTCATGCGCATGATCACCGTCGCTGTGCGTCTTCTGGGTGACCTTGACCAGCTTGTGCCGGCCGCGGAAGACTTGGGTCGTCGTCATGTTGCGTATGGCGTGAAAGAAGAACACTACGCCGTCGTCGGAACCGCGTTGCTGTGGACTTTGGACAAGGGGCTGGGTGACGCCTTTACCCAGGAAGTGAGGGAAGCTTGGATCGCCGCTTATGACTTGCTTGCCACCGTCATGAAAAACGCCGCAGCCAAAGATGCAAAACACCAAGCGACGGCGTAGGTCGAGCGGTGAGGGGAAAAGCCACAGGTCCATTTTTTACGTGCTTGTCGGCGCAATGGATCCCCCTTTGGATGAGCGTGAGGACATTTACAGCAGCAATTACAGAACTCAACACCCACGTGAGCCATGGCTTATCGGGACCAAATCCGTCGATTTCGTCCATTCCTACGGGCAGTCCAAACCCCGGCGGTATGAACTTCCATTCCTCATCAGGTTCCAAGCGCATGCGATATCACCCCTTGAAAACTAGAGCTGGTTGCCCAAGAGCTCCTCGCGGCACTTGAGATAATCTGCGGGCAACGGTGCCTCAATCTTCAGCAGCTTGCCCGTGATCGGATGCGCCAGCTCGATTCGCGCCGCGTGCAGCATTTGCCGCTCGGGATAAAGATCATTCACCGGCCATTGCACGCGACCGTAAACTGCATCGCCCCAGATCGGATGGCCGAGATGCGCGAGATGAACACGAATCTGATGAGTACGCCCTGTATGCAGCAAACACTCGACTTCCGCGCCAGACTTCCCCTGCCCGATTACGCGGTAATCGGTCCACGCCGTGCGCGCGCGATTGGCCGTCTTGATCACCGCCATCTTCTTGCGGTCCCTGGGATGCCGTCCAATCGGCTCGCGGATTTCCCCCGAAGCTTTGCGAAAGACTCCTCGGCAAAGCGCCCGATAGTATTTCTTCATTGCGCGCTCCGCGAACGCGCGGCTCAACTTCTCATGCGCCTCGTCCGTCTTCGCGATCAGGATTACGCCGCTCGTGTCCTTATCAAGCCGGTGGACGATGCCGAGCCGCTCCGCGCCGCCACGTCCGGCGAGTTGCGAGCCGCGATGATGAATCAGCGCGTTGACCAGCGTGCCGCTCCAATTCCCCACCGCCGGATGCACAACCAGTCCCGGCTGCTTGTTCAGCGCGAGCATCGCGTCGTCTTCGTAGAGAATCTCCAGCGGAATTGCCTCGCCCGATAAATTTGGCGCAGCCGGTTTCTCCGCTTCCGAATCAATCGTCACGCAGTCCCCTTCCCGCAACCGATAACTCGCCTCGCTCTTCGCCGACGCCGGCTCGGTCCGGACACGACCGAGCTTGATCGCGGTCTGCGCTTGCGTGCGCGAGCGTTGCAGCATTGCGGCCACGATGACATCGAGACGCTGGCCGGCATGCGCGGAGCCTTTCTCCACTTTAATCGAATGAGTCTCGGAAGGCGCCGTCATGACAATTGCAATTTCATCCCAGACATGGCACGTTTCGCCAATGGAATTCCGGCCATGGATCATCCCGTCGCTGACACAATGGTAACAGCCACCTGCGAAAAGTGTGGCAATCTCATTGATGTCACTGGCCTTGAGCCGGGCGACGGGATCACCTGTCCTTACTGCTCCCACCAGTTTGCCATCACGCGCCAGTTCGGCAACTTCATGCTCGAGCGGCAGCTCGGCGCGGGAGGCATGGGTGCGGTTTACCTCGGGCGCGACCTCACGCTCAACCGCACCGTCGCGGTCAAGGTCCTGAAGCCGGAGCTCGTTAACGACGAAAAGTTTCTCAACACGTTTTTGCGCGAGGCCGAGATTACCGCCTCGCTGAACCACCCGAACATCGTGCAGGTTTTCGCCTTCGGCCAGCACGAGGGCATCTATTATATGGTGGTGGAGCTCATCTCCGGCGGCTCGCTCGACGACCGCATCGCCGAGCGCGGCCAGATCACCGAACTGGAGGGCATCGAGATCGGCATCGCGGTCGCGCGCGGGCTGGAGTGCGCGCTGCAACGCGGCAACCTGATCCATCGCGACATCAAGCCGGGCAACATTCTCTTCAACCAGAACAACACGCCCAAGGTCGTCGACTTCGGCCTCTCGCTCTCGCACGACACGATGGACCATTTCGACGGCGAAATCTGGGGCACGCCCTATTACGTCGCGCCGGAGAAGCTCGAGCGCGAGCCGGAGACGTTCAAGAGCGATCTCTACAGCCTCGGCGCCACGCTCTTTCACGCCATGGCGGGACGGCCGCCCTACGAGGGCGAGGACCCGAATTCCGTGGCCATGATGCACCTCAGCGGCAACGTCGTTTCCCTGAAGGCTTTCGTGCCGGATGTTTCCGACCAGACCGCGTACGCCGTCGCGAAGTCGATGGCGCGCTATCCCGAGGACCGCTACGAGTCGTACGCCGAGTTCATCAGCCAGCTCGAGGACGCCAAGCGGCGCATCACCGATCCCAATTTTCGCGCCAGCCAACAGAAGCCCGTTGAAATCCTGGAGGAGCCGGGCGGCAGCAAGCTGAAGCTCTATCTCATCATCGGCATGGTCGTGCTCGTGGTCGCCATCGCGGGCCTGCTGATCTGGAAAGGGCCGGCCCTTTTGCATCAAAGCCAGGGGAATCCGTCGGACAACGCCGATCTGAGCGGTTACTCGCCCACGGCGCCGAAGCAGGCGCCCACCAATCCAGCTAACCCGAAGTAGAACCACGGCAAGGTCCGCGGCGTACACTCCAGCGGCAAATCAGCCGCCGCAAATCAGCCGCCATTATCGCCGATCGCCTCGACCGGGCAGCCTTCCATCGCTTCCTTGCAGAGCTTTTCCTCGTCGGGCGACGTGGGCTGCTTGAAAACGTAGGAGTAACCGCCGTCGTCATTGCGGCCGAAATTGCTCGGGGCGGTTTCGCGGCACAGGTCGCAGTCGATGCACTGGTTATCGACGTAATACTTGCCGGGCAGGTTCTCAGGGTAGCGATTCGCAACGTCAGCCATAAATTTTTTGGGGAAGAGGAACCATATACCCGATGAAATTCGGCGCAATATTATTCCTGCACTTTTTGCGGGCAGTCGCGCGCGATCCACCGTAGGATCGGGCTCACCTTTCGCCCTATTTCACCATGCCCAAACGCGCCCTCCTTTCCGTCTCCGACAAAACCGGCCTCGTCGATTTCGCCCGCACACTCGTCTCCGCTGGCTATGAGCTCATCTCCACCGGCGGCACGTCGAAGGCGCTGCGCGACGCCGGCCTCAAGGTCGCCGACATCTCCGACGTCACCGGTTTTCCCGAGATGCTCGACGGCCGCGTGAAGACGCTGCACCCGAAGGTCCACGGCGGCCTGCTTTTCCTGCGCGACAACGAAGAGCACCGCCAGCAGGCGCAGGCGCACCAGATCGAGGCGATCGACCTGGTCGTGGTGAACCTCTATCCGTTCGAGCAGACCATCAGCAAGCCGGGCGTCGACCTCGTGCACGCCATCGAGAACATCGACATCGGCGGGCCCTCCATGCTCCGCAGCGCGGCGAAGAATTACCGCAGCGTCACGGTCATCACCGATCCCGCCGACTACACCATCGTCGCGGCGGAGATTTCCGCCAACGGCGACACCACGCTGACCACGCGCGAGCGGCTCGCCGCAAAAGTCTTCCGCACAACCGGCTACTACGATTCACTCATCGCGAATTACCTCGGCGCGCGCCTGCCCGACTCGAGCCGCGAGGAATTTCCCGAGACCTTCGCGCTGCCGCTGCGCCGCGCGCAGTCGCTGCGCTACGGCGAAAATCCGCACCAGAACGCGGCGCTCTACGGCGCGTTCGGCCGCAGCTTCCAGCAGCTCCACGGCAAGGAACTTTCCTACAACAACCTCATCGACATCAGCGCGGCCGTGCGTCTCATCCGCGAGTTCACCGAGTTGCCGACCGTCGCGATCCTCAAACACACGAACCCGTGCGGGCTCGGCAGCGGCGCGACGCTGGCGGAGGCGTGGGAGAAAGCCTACGCCACCGATCGCCAGGCGCCGTTCGGCGGCATCATCGTG
>Ga0116229_10003352_pt1 | contig 26244 bp, 19 predicted proteins | sample S1TSphgellanicum_3_FD_87313 | JGI IMG/M metagenome (GOLD analysis project Ga0116229, IMG submission 87313) | Host-associated microbial communities from peat moss isolated from Minnesota, USA - S1T2_Fc - Sphagnum magellanicum MG | ecosystem: Host-associated > Plants > Peat moss > Unclassified... | reverse complement strand
GGGCGATATCGCCGAACTGCTTTCTGGCACCGCCAACCGCTTCCTTGTCACTCATATTCACCTCCTGGTTTCTGACTGCGGCAAGCTGCATGCTTTGCGCTAACGATCAAGGCACGGGGCACGCGCCAATGCGAGTCGACGTTGAAACGATGGCGTCGCCTAGTGCGCCTCGCGCGCTGAATCTTCGTGGCCCGAGCGTGCGACGATACTGGTGGCTGCAAGTGCGTGTCCGTCGAGACGGGAGAGCAACTCCTCGCGCGTCAGTCCCGGGGGCAGCGCATCGACGGCGAGATCGGTTGCAATCAGGGTCACGATGTAGTGATGCATGCCGGTGCCAGGCGGCGCGCATGGGCCGGTGTAGGCCGCAACCCCTCGCGTTCCAATGCCATGGACATATTTCGCTGTGGCTTGGCCGCCTTCGCCTTCGGCAAAGCCCGTCTGACTTGCCGCAATTCCGTAGGCCACCCAGTGCACCACGCCAAGACCGCGGCGCCCGTCCGGGTCAACCATGAGGAGGGCAAAGCTGCGTGTCGCAGCCGGCGCGTTAGCCCAGACCAATGGAGGAGAAACATTCTCCCCTGAGCAGTTCGGGTTTGACGCCAGGTTGCCGCCATTTTTGGCGGTCAGAACGCCGTTATCGGCAAGACCCGGTGAGGCGAGCATCAGGGCATCGTCGGCGTAAGCCAAAGCGGGGTTGAGGATGACACTTGCGAGGAGCGCCAAAAGGACGAGAGCTCTCATTCACGTTCCTGCCCAGAAACCGGAAATGAAACCTTAACATGGCAATTCCATCCAGTCTCACTGCGGGCGGAGCTGGACTTTCTACCCTTGCGATTTCGCGTTGCGCGTCTGAAGGCCGCGCGCAACACCATGCGCTCGACACCGTTGCGACGTCGTCTCTCTTCGCTTGCAATCGGTGCGACCGTTTCACGATGATCACGTCATCATCGATGCCGACGTGGTCAAGGTTCGCCGCAACGACGCTTGAGCGCAGGCTTGCCAATCCGGCGCGCAGTTATTTGCATGTGCACAATGCCAGCCCGGGTTGCTTCGCAGGCCAAGTCGAGCGCGAGTCGCGGATCGCAACGGCGCCCGCTATCGCGGCCCATCGTGCCCGACACGTGCGCGCCCATGACACCTCGCGTGCCTTCGTTGCCGTGTCGAATCTGTCAGACGGCGAAAGCGTTTTGCGTCAGCACGCACCGTACCTGAGCAAGAAACCCGCAACAGATGCAGAAAAAATGGATTTTTGGATGACCGCAAATCAGCGTTGCCTTAGAATTTCCCCGCAGTATCAAGCGCATCGTTCTGGGTCGTGCCTCGGATCAGATGCACGTACGAAGCAGATGGGGGATGACATCTGCGCAAAAGGAACAGGACATGCACTCTCGGCTCGAGCGACGCCTCCTCGTGGCGCTGATGTCTTTCTTGACACTCTCGATTCCTGCGCTGGGAGTGGCCAGCGGTCCAGTGCAAGTGGCCGACAATCTTGCCGACATGTCGCTTGAAGAACTGAGCAATCTGCAGGTCACGACTGCAGCCAAGCGCGCCGAAAAACTTTCTGACGTGCCGGCATCGGTGTATGTCATCACCGGTGACGACATCCGGCGCTCAGGTGCCACCAATCTGGGCCAGGCACTGCAACTTGCGCCCAACCTCGAAGTGGCGCAGGTCAACAGCGAAAACTTCGCCGTGAGCTCGCGCGGATTCCTCAATCTCGTGACCAACAAGCTGCTGGTCCTCATCGATGGACGCACGGTCTACTCGCCGGTGCTATCGGGCGTGTTCTGGAATGTGCAGCAGGTGATGCTCGAAGACGTTGATCGCATCGAGGTGATTTCAGGCCCTGGCGCAGCGCTTGAGGGGGCCAATGCGTTTGACGGCGTGATCAACATCATCACCAAGTCGGCGGCAGACACGCTTGGCGGCGTTGCCATTGCTGCAGGCGGAAACAATCAGCGTGACTACCAGTTGCGCTACGGCGCGCCGCTTGGCGATGCCGGCGCGTTTCGCATCTATGCCATGCACACCGACGACTTTGGCACGACCAGAACAGATGGTGCTTCCGAGGATGACGACATGCGGCGCGACCAGGCGGGCTTTCGCTATGACTATTCCGGCGCCGCTGGCGATCACGCCACGCTGCAAGGTGACATTTACCAGGGCACCATCGGCTCGCTTGCCGGCTCCGTCGAATACATCAACGGCGCCAATCTGCTTGGCCGCTACGCGTTCGATCTGCACGACGGCTCGCGCATTACCCTGCAGAGTTATATCGATCATGCGGAACAGATCGTGCCGAGGGGCCTTAGCGATACGTTCGATGTCTTCGACATTGAAATTCAGGACGATCTTGCCCGCATTGGCGATCACAACATTTCGCTTGGCGGCGGTTATCGCACCGGTTATGACCAGACACCGCCCACCGAGGTCGAGCACTTCATTCCGCAAAACCGGACGCTTTACTGGAGCAACATCTTCGCGCAGGACCAGTACGCCTTGACCCAGACCCTCACTGCGACCCTGGGGCTGAAAATCGAAACGGATGTCTACACCTCGCCGCAGTACATGCCCGACGTCCGACTCGCATGGAAACCTGCGCCCGACCACTTGCTCTGGGCCGCGGCGTCGCGGGCCGTGCGCACGCCGGCACGCGTTGATCGGGATTTCTATTTCCCGAGCCAGCCGCCCTATCTGATTCGCGGCAACAGCGAATTCCAGCCCGAGACCGGCGATATCTACGAGCTTGGCTATCGGGCACAGCCCTCGGGCCGCTTTTCCTATTCGGTTACGGCGTATTACAACCAGCTGGACAATCTGCGCTCGGGACAGCCTTCACCGCTTGGCGGATTCGTCATCGCCAATGGCATGTCAGGATATGGCACGGGCCTTGAGATCTGGGGCAACTATCAGGCGCTTGACAACCTGCGGCTGAGTTTCGGTGTTGACGAAATCCGGCAGAACCTGCATCGCGATGCGGGAAGCCTTGATCCGACCGGGCCCTCTGCCCTTGGCAACGACCCGCGCCACATGGTCAAGCTGCGTGCCACCTATACGATCTCGCCAACCGTCGAATTGAATGCCGCGTTCCGCTACGTGAGCCAGCTCGCCTATTTGCCGCAAGTCCCGGCGTACAACGCCACGGACTTCAATTTGCGCTGGCGCGCCACGCCAAAGCTCGATCTCTCGTTTGCGGTCCTCGACGCTTTTCACGCCCAGCACGTCGAGTGGGAAGACAGTTCGGGCGCACCCGGGGTCATTCCGAGAGAATTCTTGCTCACCGCGCGGTACAGCTTCTAGACTGGCAATCATGCCCCGCGCATTCAAGCGGCTCTTCATCGCCTTGCGTCCTCTGGCGGTGGCATGGCTTGTCTGCTTTCTGGCCCCAGGGTGCGAAGCGCTGGCCCAAAGTGCCAGCGTGCCGCCGACCGAGGCCAGCGTGCGCGCGGCATTTCTGTATCGCTTCCTCGACTACGTCGAATGGGACAGGGGGCATCTGGAACCCGGCCAGACGATCGTCATTGCCGTGCTCGGAAACGATGAGATGCTTGACGAGGTGCAAAGGACGATCGCTGGCAGGCGATCTCACGAGCACCCGATCGAGATTCGCAAACTTTCTGCAGGCGACGACCTGACGGGCGTCCAGGTGGTCTACGTTGGCACGCCCTCAAGTGCTGCCATTGCCGCCATGGCCAAGCGGGCGATGGCCGCCTCGGCCCTTCTTGTCACCAACGCCGAGAACGCGCTTGCCCTTGGCAGCGACATCAACTTCGTCGAGACCGACGGCCATGTGCGCTTTGAGGTCGATCTTGGAAATGTCGAGCGCTCGGGTTTGCGGCTTGGCTCGGGCATGCTTTCGGTGGCGCTGCGCGTGAGGAACTCGTCATGATCCAGCGCTTCGTTGGCCGATCGGTCAGGCGCAAGCTGATGATGATCATCGGTGCGGCGATTTTCTTTGCGCTTTTTGTCAACGGGCTCGCCCTTCTCATCTATGACGTCGACAGTTACAGCGCATCGTGGCTCAATGACCTGCAGTCGCAGGCAGAAGTGGTTGGCCGCGCCAGCATTCCGGCGATCGAGTTCGATGACCCGCACGCGGCGGCAAGCAACCTGCAGCTCCTCTCGATCAGGCCGACGATTCTTGCTGCGGCCATCTACGACGGCAGCGGTCAGCGCTTCGCCGAATTTCAGCTGACCAATGTCGTCGAGACCATACCGTCTCGGGCCGGGCCGGCCTCGCACTGGATCTCGGGATCGAAAATCAATCTGTTCCAGCCGATCGTCGATCGCGGCCGCGTCATCGGCACCGTGTTCATCCGTGCGCGCTATCAGCTCTCTGATCGCATCACCGGCTACCTTGCCATTTCAGGACTCGTGACGCTGTTAAGCCTGGTTGCGGCGCTGCTCTTGTCGCTGTGGTTTCAACGGCTCTTCACCGCGCCGATCATCTCGATTGCAGAAATAGCGCGCCGCATCCGCGCCACGCGCAATTTCCATCTGCGCGCCGAGGCAACCACCGAGGATGAAGTCGGCTATCTGGCGACTTCGTTTAACGCCATGCTCGAAGAAGTCACGCGCGCTGCGGATCAACTGCAACTTGCCGATAGGCGCAAGGACGAATTCCTGGCGACGCTTGCCCACGAGCTCAGAAACCCGCTCGCACCGCTGCGCAACGGCCTTGATATCATGCGCGTGACGCGTGAGCGCCAGGTGCCAGGGGCCGCGCTGGCCATCGAGCGCGCCGAGGCGATGATGGATCGGCAGATCCGCCAGATTTCGCGCCTGGTCGATGACCTGCTTGACGTTTCGCGCATATCCACAGGCAAACTGCTGCTCAAATGCGAGCTGGTCGAGCTCGCCCCGGTGATTGCCACCGCGCTTGAAACCGTCGATGCACTGTTCGAATCGCGCCATCACGAACTCGTCTGTCATCTGCCCGATGATCCCGTGTACGTCAACGCCGACCCGACACGTTTGAGCCAGATCATCATCAATCTGCTCAACAATGCCGCGAAGTACACGGCACCTGGCGGGCGTGCAGTTCTGCGCGTGAGCGTTGCAGGCGACGAACTCTCAATTGAGGTCACCGACAACGGCGTCGGGCTCGATCAGGTCGGTCTTGAGAAGATCTTCGACATGTTCCACCAGGTCGACGCGTCGCTCGAGCGGGAGACGGCCGGCCTTGGCGTTGGCCTCACGCTCACGCGCACGCTCGTCGAATTGCATCAAGGTACGATCAGGGCGCAAAGCGAAGGCTTGGGGCACGGCAGCCGCTTCGAGGTCGTGATGCCGATCGTTGCCCATGTCGGCGCATCGAGGGCGCAATGAAAATTCTCATCGCCGATGACAACCGCGACATTACCGATTCGCTTGCGCTCCTGCTTGGCGTGCTCGGCCACGAGGTCGAAGTCGCCTACGATGGCATCGAGGCATGCACGAAGGCAGAGACATTCCTGCCGGAAGCGGCGATTGTCGACATCCGCATGCCCGGGCGTCACGGCTACGATGTTGCCAAGTCGTTGCGCGCGCTCGGCTCGATTCGCCAAGGCTGCATGATCGGCATGACCGGGGAAGGCGGCACTGACGCGAAATCGCGCGCGCTCGAATCGGGCTTTCACCACCTCGTGATCAAGCCCGCGCCGCTTCAGACGCTTCTGGCTATCCTTGATCCAGCGCCTCCAGGGAAGGCCTGAAACGGCGTGCCAGACGGGGCCTTCAGGCTCTAGAATCCGGTTTCGGTGAGGATCAATCTAAAACGCTCAGGAGGTGGGCAATGACTGCAGGCGCGTCTGATTTTGTCTGGTACGACGTCATGACCACAGACACGGCAAAGGCTGCCGAATTCTACAAGGCGGTGATTGGATGGAACGTGACCGCAACCGGGCCGAACGATTACCTGATCTTTTCTGTCGGCAGTGCCATGGTGGCGGGGCTGATGGCGATCCCGTTTGACGACCACAAGGCGCCTCCCGCATGGTCTGGCTACATCGGCGTTGACGACGTCGACGCCTACACCAGGAAGGTCGAGGACGCGGGGGGTGCAACCTATGTGCCGCCCACCGACATTGCCGATGTCGGCCGCTTCTCGGTGGTGGCAGACCCGCAGGGCGCGATGTTCATGCTGTTTCGCATGGACGGGCCCAAGGCGCCCGAGGTTGCGCCCATGACGCCTGGGCATATTGGATGGCATGAACTCTTGACCAGTGATCCAAAGGCTGCCTTGTCATTCTATTCGCAGTTGTTTGGCTGGACCCGGGCCGAGGCCCTCGAGATGGGCCCTTTGGGCACCTACCAGATGTTTTCGGCAGGCGCACGTCCGATTGGCGGCATGATGAAAATGCCGAGCGAAGTGCAGCACCCGTGCTGGCTTTTCTACATCAACGTCAAGGCCCTCGATGAGGCCGTGGCGGCGACGCTTGCTCACGGCGGGCGCATCGTGCAGGAGCCCACCGAGGTGCCTGGCGGCAGCTGGGTTGCCCAGGGGATCGATCCGCAAGGCGCGGTATTCGCGATGGTTGCGAGCCACCGCTAGGGGCCTTATGCAAGGGTGCCATGGCATGAGCGCTGGACGTGACCGCTTGAGCCTCACGGCCCCTTCGCGATGGATCGCAGCGCTCGCGGTGGCACTGACCTGTGCTTTTTCTCCTTGCGTGGCGAGCGCCGATGCGCCTGGCGCGCAGGCGTTTTTTTCTCATCCGCAAACGCTAATGGCAAGACCTTCGCCTTCGGGCGAGTTCGTCGCCGTGATTTCGCGCGCCGATGGCACACGGCTCGCCCTCTACATGGCGCCCACTGACGATTTCTCCCAGGTCAAACCGATCGTCGAGGCAAGCAATACCGATGTCGCCAATGTCGTCTGGATCAACGAGAACCGCCTTCTGGTGGTCGCAGGGGCGCTCAATGCCGGCCGGACACCGGCGATGGGCAACGTATTTGCAATCGATCGCAACGGCGGCAACGGCATCATGCTGATCGAGCAGGGCGCAAACGCGAAGGCGGAGACTCTGGGCGCGCACATTCTGGACGCCAGTTACTTCATCATGGCACCTGTTGGCGATGGTTCGGACGATGTCATTGTTGGCAAGCGCATCCTTGCCGGTGACGGTGCACTGGCAGGCGTAAAGCCGTACCGCTTGAATACGCGCACGCTTGAACTTACCAGCCTTGTTCGCGGTGCTGTCCCTGAACACGCCGTGTCGTGGCTTTTCGATCAGAACGGCGAGCCACGCGTGTTGACATCGATCGACAACGGCAGGCAAAGCGTCTTTGTGCGTGCGCCGAACACGCAGACGTGGCAGCTGATGGGCGAGTCTGACGCGCTGTCAGCCGAATTTACCCCCGAGTTCCTGGGCGCCGGCGACATCCTCTATGTCTCTGCTGCAAAGCCAAATGGCGAGACGGCGCTCTATCGCCTGGATCTGGCCACGCGCGTGCGCTCTTCCTTGCCTGTGATCGATCTGCCCGGGTTCGATTACAACGGTGTGCCGGTCATGGACCGTAACTCGGGACGTGTGCTTGGCGTTCGCTATGAGACCGACGCCGGCGGCACGGCCTGGTTCGATGCGCGCATGAAGGCCTGGCAGGCTGCGATCGACAAGGTGCTCTCGGGCACCTACAACGCGATCCTGTGCATCGATTGCCTTGGTGCAAAGACACTCATCGTCGAGTCATCGTCCGATCGCGTTGCACCGCGCTTTTATATTTTCGAGAAGGACCGATCGCACCTCTTGCAGATCGGCAGCAGCGACGACGATGTCGACCCGAGGGATCTGGGCGTGCGCGATTTCGTGCGCTTTGCCGCGCGCGACGGCCTTTTAATCCCGATGTATGTCACCCACCCACCTTCGAAGAAAAATGGCCCATGGCCCACCATCGTGTGGGTCCACGATGGCCCGTTTACGCGCGGCGGCTGGTGGGAAGGCGATGACATCGCACAGTTTTTGGCCTCTAGGGGCTATCTCGTCCTTGAGCCCGACTATCGCGGCAGCAAGGGCTTTGGCACCACGCTATTTCGCGCCGGCTTTCGCCAGATCGGGCTTGGCATGCAAGACGATCTGGTCGACGCCGCACACTTTGCCATAGCACGCGGGCTTGCCGACGCAAATCGCATCGGCATTGCCGGCGACGGCTTTGGCGGCTATGCCGCGCTGATCGGACTTGCCGCCTCGCCCGAGGTATTTCGCGCCGGCTTCGCGCGCGGCGCGCTGCCCGACATCCAGCTGCTTTTCTCGCCGGCATGGCAAGACAGTGTGCAGGCGCCCAACGCGGCTGAACTGACGCAGCTGGTTGGCGACCCGTTGGCAGATGCTGCAAAATGGGCGTCACTCTCGGCCGTTGCCAATGCGGCAAAAATCACCCAGCCGCTGCTTCTGGCCTACGGCGGCGAAGACCGCAAGGTGCCCTTGGCTCGCGCCAGTGAGTTGCACGACGCCTTGAGCGCGGCCAATCGGTCTTTGCTGTGGCTGATCTACCCCCAGGAGGGGCATGCATGGCACAGTGCAAAAGACGAGATCGATTACTTCACCCACGTCGAGAAATTTCTCGATACGCACTTGAAGAACCTTGCGCTGCAGCCGCGCCAGGCGATGCAGCCATGATCCCTCCTGACTGTGTTTTGCCTGGCCTGGGTCGCGGCCACGCCATGCTAAGCGCGAGCTTGCCTTGCGCGTACTGATCGTCGAAGACGACGCGGTTCTTGCCGACGGCGTCGCAAGCGTGATTGAGCAACTCGGTCACGACACGGTGATCGTGCGCGACGGTTTTGAAGCCTGCCGCCTGATCGAGGGCGAGACTTTCATTCTGGTGCTGATCGATATCGGCCTTCCAGACGTCGATGGCCTCGAAGTTCTGCGCCGCCTGCGTCAGCAGGATGCGCTGACACCGGTGATGCTCCTCACCGCACGCGACGGCATCGGCGATCGCATCAGCGGGCTTGATCTCGGTGCCGACGACTACGTCGTCAAGCCGGTATCGCTGCGCGAATTGGCCGCACGGGTGCGAGCCATGCTAAGGCGTGCCCAGGTGAGCATTTCGTCGGAACTGGTGCACGGGCCGCTGCGCCTCGATACCACCTCACGGCGCGCGACGCTTGCCGGCACTGCGATTGATCTCACCGCGCGCGAATGGCACATCATCGAATACCTGATGCGCCGGCCTGAACGCGTTGTCTCGAAAGAGCAGATTTATGCAGCGGCAATTGGCGATGGCGAGGCGCAGTACAACGCCGTCGAAGTCTACATTTCGCGCCTTCGCAGCAAGCTCGAGGCGGCGGGCATACGCATCCGTACCGTGCGCGGTTTTGGTTATATGCTCGAGGACGATCAAGGCGTGCCCAAGGCGTGAGAGCCAGCCTGCGCCAGGGATTGACGCGATGGCTGTTGCCATCGCTTTTCATTGCACTGACGATTGGCGCCATCTGCGCCTATCTGGTCGCCCAGTATGCCGCCGCGCTCGCGTATGACGAGGCGCTGATGGCGGCTGCCGAGGATTTTGCGCTTGGCGTGCATGCGGCTCCGGACGGCCTGCATTTTGCGCTGACAAGCCAGGGTGCAGCGATTCTCGCCAACGACGCGCGCGACCATATCTACTTCGCCGTTCGCACGAAAAGCGGCCAGCTCATCGGTGGCGACAGCAATCTGCAGATGGCCCCCGTGGTTCGCCTCGATCATGGCGGCAGCATCCTGACGCGCGTTGACGGCATCCCGGTGCACGCCCTGTCAATGCAGTTTGACCAGTTTCTCGAGCCGGTCGTGATTACCGTGGCCGAGACCCTCAACAAGCGCGGGGACATGACCCGTTCAGTCGTGCTCTTCCTGCTCTTGCCGGCTTTCCTGGCCCTGGTCCTTGCGGGCCTTCTGGTCTGGTTCGCGGTGGGCCGCGGTCTCGCCCCGCTTGAGAGCCTGAAAAACCACATCGAGGCTCGATCGGCGCGCGATCTCTCGCCGATCGCCTTGACTTCGGTTCCAGACGAGGTACGGCTGCTCGTGCAAAGCTTCAACCAACTGCTGCGAAGGCTGGAAGAATCGGCGCAAGCGCAGCAGAACTTCATCGCCGACGTGGCGCACCAGTTGCGAACTCCCTTGGCCGGCGTGCAAGCGCTGGCTGAACTCTTGCCAACGCTTGGGCCTGTCGAAGGCAAAGCCACGCTCGAGCGTCTGCGCGCCACGGCGGCGCGCGCCATTCGCCTCGCCAATCAGCTCTTGCTTCTGTCCCGCTCCAACCAGGATCTGATCAAGCCAAGCATCGAGCCACTCGACCTGAAATCCCTGGTTGAAGAAGTCGCCGATGACTGGGTCCATCGGGCGATTGCGCTCGATATCGATTTTGGCTTCGAGCTCGCCCAGGCCGAGGTTCTGGGAGATGCCTTCTTGCTGCGGGAGATGATGGACAACGTGGTTGACAACGCGCTGCGCTATTCAGGCCGGGGAAAGACGGTTACGGTGACGACTCGCCTCGAGCATGACGAGGCGATCTTTTGCGTGGAAGACGCCGGGCCGGGAATTCCTCCCGAATACCGCGAACGCGTTCTCGGCCGTTTTTTTCGCATGCCTGAATCCAGTGGCGAGGGCAGCGGACTTGGCCTTGCCATCGTTGCCGAGATTCTCAGCCTGCATGGCGGGCGGGTCGAAATTGCGCAATCGCGCCTGGGCGGCGCTTTGATCCGCCTTTGCCTGCCGCGCCTGCCCACTTCTGCCGCAACCAGCGCATAAGCTTCGCAAAGGGCGGCGAAAGGATCAGAACCATCTAATCCTGACTGGGCTTTGGCCCGGCTGCGCGCAACGCGTTGCCCGCCCTGCCACCGGAAATTAAGCGTTAGCGTCGTGAATTGGGCTCGCGCAAAGCGCCGGGCGAGCGGGGTGTCGCGCGCCCCGGCGCACGTGATGGCGCGCGTTTTGCATGGGTGCATGGTCTTCCATTTTGGCCCTCAGAGGCCCTGGCTTTTAGGCATGAGCATCAAGCGTTCAGACCCTGATCCGATCGTCGCAAGCGGCTTTGCAGAGGAAGGGCGTGCAAAGCGCGGAAGGCTGAAGATCTTTTTCGGTGCATCAGCCGGGGTCGGAAAAACCTATGCGATGCTGGTGCAGGCACGCCGGCAGATCGACTGCGGTCGCGACGTGTTGGCGGGCGTGATCGAAACCCACGGGGACGAGGCGACTCAAGCCGTGCTCGAGGGCATTCCGGTCCTTCCCATGCGATCCATCGAGTATCCCGGCGGACTCCTCTACGAGTTCGACCTTGACGCTGCGCTGGCGCTGCGCCCTGAATTGATCCTGATCGACGATCTCGCGCATACCAACGCAGCAGCCTCGCGGCACTCAAGGCGCTGGGCCGATGTCAACGAACTGCTCGACGCGGGGATTGACGTCTGGACGACGCTGAATGTTCAGCACATCGAGAGCCTCAATGATGTCGTTGCCGGTATCACCGGGGTGCAGATCCGCGAAACGGTGCCGGACAGTATTTTCGATAACGCCGATGACGTGGTGATGGTTGATCTTCCTGCAGACGAGCTTCTGGAACGTCTTGTCGAGGGAAAAGTCCATTTGCCGCAGCATGCTGAAACTGCAGCAAGGAGTTTTTTTCGCAAGGGCAATCTGCTCGCACTGCGCGAATTGGCACTCAGACGCATGGCCGATGGCGTCGACTGCCAATTGCTCTCGTACCGGCGCACCGAGTCGGTCGATGCCGTCTGGCAGGCGCGAGAATCCCTGCTGCTTTGCATTGGACCGGGTCCAGGGATGGACAAGCTGGTGCGCAGCACGGCACGCCTTGCGATCCAGCTTGGCGCGTCCTGGCATTGCATCTACGTAGAAACACCCTCACTGCAACGCCTTTCTGAATTTCGCCGCCGCCGCATCCTCAACGAGCTCAAGTGCGCCGAGCAAGCTGGCGCCCGCACGGCAGTCATCGCGTCAAGCACGGTGGCCAAGGCGATCATCGACTACGCGCGCGAACACAACCTGTCCCGCCTCATTCTTGGCCGGGCGGTGCGCAAGTGGCGAGGACCTTGGCAGCATAATCTGGCTTCCGCGGTATTCACGCTTGCCAAAGACCTGGATATTGTGCAGATCGCCGTGGATGAGCGGCAAAGCGACCCTGCGATACCTTCAGGCGCGTTCGCCGAAGTCAAATCGCGGCTGCCGTGGAAAAACTACGCCTCTACGATGGCCGTTTGTGTGGTTGCGACCGCCGCGGTCGCTCCGTTCCAGTCCGTTCTTGAAGTCACCAACATCGTCATGGTGTTCCTTCTGGCGGTGGTGTTCGTGGCCATGCGCCTTGGCCGGGGACCTGCGGTATTTGCAGCGTTTCTGGCGGTCGCCTTGCTGGATTTTTTCTACGTCCCGCCCAAATTTTCCTTCTCTGTTGCCAACGTGCAATACCTGGTCACGTTTGGCGTGATGCTCGTTGTCGGCCTTCTGATCGGGCAACTCACCGCGCGCCTGAAATGGCAGGTCGAACTTTCGAGTCGACGCGAAAAGCGCGTATTCGCGCTCTACGAGTTGTCGCGCGAGCTCTCCAGCGCGCGCGTTGCCGAAGAGGTTGCAGAGATCGCCGCTCGCTTCATCTCATCCGAATTCAAGGCACAGGCGACCATGCTTGAGATCGACGTGCAAGGCAAGGTCAAGCTTCCGCATGTTCGACCGGGGGCTCAGCCACTTGACCTCGGCATTGCGCAGTGGGCCCACGACCATGGTGCGCTCGCCGGGCACGGTACCCATACACTTGCCGCATCACCGGTGGTTTACCTGCCTCTGAAGGCGCCCATGGGGGGCCGTGGCGTGCTGGCCATCGCTCCCGCTTTGGGATCGCGCCTCACCGGTCCCGATCAGGAGCGCCTGCTTGACACGTGTGCGTCGCTGATCGCGCTTGCCCTGGAGAGAATTCACTATGTAGAGGTGGCGCAAGCGTCGATCGTCGAGATCGAATCCGAACGCCTGCGCAGCTCCTTGCTGTCTGCCGTATCGCATGACATTCGCACCCCCCTGTCCGCCATCGTTGCAATGACCGAGTCGCTCTCGTCACTGCTGTCGTCCTCGAGAAGCGACGTCAACGCACTGTTGCAATCGATTCGAGGCGGTGCTCTGCGCATGGGCGCGCAGGTCTCCAATCTCCTTGACATGGCGCGGCTGCATGCCGGACGAGTGCAGCTTGGCAGACAGTGGCTGCCCGTCGAGGAGGCGGTGGGCAGCGCCATCCGTGCCATGAGCCGCACCCTCGCGCCAGAACGCGTGCGCGTCGTCTTGCCTGATGACCTGCCCGTGATCAATGTCGACCCGGCCCTCTTCGAACGGGTCCTTTGCAACCTGCTGGAAAACGCGGCCAAGTTCACCCCGCCGCACTCGGAGATCGTCATTTCGGCGAGCCTGTCCGGCGCGCGCATAGCGATCGTGTTTGAGGACGAAGGCCCTGGCCTGCCGCCGCAAAGGGAGGAGGCGATTTTTCAGATGTTCGAGCGTGGCAGACGGGATAGCCCGATTCCTGGCGTGGGCCTGGGGCTCGCGATCTGCCGAGCGATTGTCGAAGCCCATGGCGGCGCGATTCGCGGCGAGAATCGAGCGCGGCGAGGCGCACGCTTCTTGATTGAACTGCCGCTGGAAACACAGCCGGTGTGGGACAGCATGGACGATGAAAAGGAAATCGAGGAATCGCTATGAACAATCCCGCCGCGCGGATACTTTTCATTGAAGATGACGCAGAGATCCGCCGCTTCACCAAGTCATCCCTGGATCGAGACGGCTTTGAGGTCTACGACGTCGGTACGATCGAGCGCGGATTGATCGAAGCCGGTACCCGGCGCCCGGACCTGGCTGTGCTTGACCTTGGCCTGCCCGATGGCGACGGCGTGGATTTCATCAAGCGCTTGCGAACCTGGTCCGACATTCCGATCCTGGTGTTATCAGCGCGCACTGCCGAGCAGGAAAAGATCACCGCACTGGACGCGGGTGCCGACGATTACCTCATGAAGCCCTTTGGCGCCCTGGAGCTCTCGGCAAGGGTGAGGGCGCATCTTAGGCGGCGCAATGCCACAGCGCTTGCGAAGGGCGCGACGCTTGAATTCGGAGAGGTCAAGATCGACTTCAATCGACGCGCAGTTGAAAGAAACGGCGCGCGGGTCCACGTCACTCGGATCGAATACCGCTTGCTGACCTACCTCACGGCGCACCCGCATCGCGTCATGACGCATCGACAGGTGCTCAAGTCCGTCTGGGGCCCGAACCATGAACAGGACACCCACTATCTGCGGGTCTACATGACCCATCTGCGCAAGAAGGTCGAGCTCGATCCGGCGCAACCCCGGCATCTCCTGACCGAAACTGGAATTGGTTACCGCTTCGAGCCTTAACGAACTGTTGTTTTCTGTGCTGGCCGCTGTCAATCGAATGCGCTATCCGAACGACAGCGCGGTCAAGTGATCGCTGGGCGGCAACCCTCGCCCATCGAAAATCCCCTCCTTATGGAGTTCATTAGGCGGGAAGACGTCAAATGAGTAGTGATACCTCGTTTGCACCATAACGGGTAGCTTTGGCTGCGACGTGTTGCGTGCCCCGGGGTGGTCGGTCGAGGCCATGGCGTCCTTGGATTTTTTCTGGGACTTCACTGATCGCGAACCCAGTCGGCAGCTTGGCGCGTTGTGCTCTGCCGCGCACTGCCCTTCCACTTAAGCGGGACAGGTTTTCCCCTCGACTTGATTCGCGTACGCGCCCCTTCGCTCCGTGTAGGTGAGCCGCGCCGTCTGTGCCTTTGCGCCACGTGGCCAGCAGTCAGGCCACAACGAGCAGCGAGAACCTTCGCGCGCATCGCGCACCACATCGGTGGCCTTAATCATCGAGATTCACCACACGGGTGCCGTTGCAGCTCGATCGCGATTCACTGCACGCCGATCATTCGGGGTCGGGCCGGCCGCACTTTTGATAAAAATTTAGCGCCCCGCTTGATCTAATCGTCATGCAACTCTTCCGACCCATCGCCATGCGCTGACGCTGCTGACAGCGTGAGGCGAGCCGGTCAACTGCGGGTATGCGCCGCACTTTTCGTCTGTATTCGCTAGGGGAAAAAATGTTCTTACATTCAGGAGCTGTCGGTGTTCCCTCTCAGGGTCGTGGCAACGCTGTCCCAGCGGCAGCAAAAAAGAACGCCTTGCACATGGGTGTGGTGATTGCGCTGTCGGTCTGCAGCCAGATGGCAGTTGCAGCAGACCCTCCAGCACCGGCAAGCGCTGCGGCTTGTGACCCCTATAAGGACTACTCCTGCCTGGATAGCTACCTCGGTACCGGTTTTTGGGAGCGTTTCGTCAGGTACCAGGAACTCGAATGGGGCCAGGCGACAGGACCGTCAGACCCCAACGCACCCGCCAGCCGGAGAGCCGACTTTCCCCCTGCCGCGCAAACGACGCCGCCGATGCCCTTTACCGAATGGCCCTATGGCGGCACGACGTCGCTTGGCGTCACAAGGCCGAGTTCGGTCGATAGTCCGCTCATGGAAGCGCTGGCAAATACCGACTTCGGAACATGGCTTGGCAAGAATGATTTTCAGTTGTATGGCTGGGTCGACGTCGGCGCCAATCTGAGCACCAGCTCGGTCCATGCGGGAAATGCACCCGCAGCCTATGACTACGTACCGAACTCGATCCAGATGGATCAGGCCGTGCTCTATCTCGACAAGTTCCCGGACACGGTGCAAACCGACCACATCGATTGGGGCATGAGACTGTCGGTGATCTACGGCACGAACTATCGCTATACCACCTCCTACGGTCTCGCCAGCTATCAGTTGCTGGATAGGAATCGGGCATATGGCTATGACTTCCCGATGTTCTACGGGGAGGTTTACGATCCGAAGATCCTCGATGGTTTCATGGTGCGCGTCGGTCGATATATTTCATTGCCGGACATCGAAGCGCAGCTGGCGCCGAATAACTACATGTATACGCATTCGATGACCTACACCTTCGATAACTACACCAATACCGGCATCCAGACCACACTTGCAATCAACAAGAACTACATGATTCAGGTGGGCGTGGCGGCGGGAACGGAAGCAGCGCTGCCGCACCTGTGGGAAACAGAAAACAACCCTTACCCGAATCGTCAAGGTGCGCTACCCGGGCAGGTGGGCTACAACCCGCTTTATCCCGGCTCGACTTTCAAGGTCGACCCGGGTGCCCTGCCGTCGTGGACGCTTTGCGGCAGGTACAACTCGGATGACGGCAAGACTGACGTCAACGCATGCGCGAACGCGGAGAACCGGGGCACCTACGGCTACAACAATCTGCAATGGTACGGTCTTACGGCCTATCACCAGTTCACTGACACCTGGCATATCGCCTTTGAGGCCTACCATCTCTTCGAGAACAACGTTCCCAATGCCAACAACCCGACGGTACAGACGGTTTACGCCAACGGCGGCTCGCCCTTCTCGTCGCATTTCATCCCGTTTAACGCGCCCGACCTCGCGATCTGCAGCAGCCCCGGTGTCTTGACCTGCCGCGCGAACGCTTACGGGTCGGTTGCGTATATCAATTACTCTCCCAATCCGCTCGACAACTTCTCGATCAGGCCCGAGTACTTCTCGGATCCACAAGGCCAGCGCACCGGTGTGGCAACCAAGTACACCAACCTTGCCTTTGGCTGGCAACACTGGTTCTCGCCTCAGGTCGAAGTCCGCCCCGAACTCGCCTACTACCGCTCGCTCGATGGCGCTGCGTTCAACGGCAACGCCAATGCGGGCGTGGCACCGAACAAGTCTCATGAGCTGGTCCTCTCGGGCGACTTGATCTGGCACTTCTGAACTAGCTCGAGCGGCGGCCCCCCGAGCTTTCTGCGTGGCTGAAGAAAGCTCGGGATCTGTTCTCGCTTGCGACAGGCATGAATTCGTCGAGTCCCTCATGAACGACATTGTGACGAAGCCATTCACCTTGCATACGGGGCGTACAGCTATCGTCAAGGTTCTTGAAAGGTGAGCGCAATCTGCCTTGCGTACCCTTCTTTGAGCACTTTTGCTAGCGCCTGGTCCTTTCTTGCCCGCTGAACTATGAAGTTCCAAAAAAACCACGTTGTCGGAGCAGTTGCCGTCGTCGTCGCGATCTGCGTGGCGGTTGGCCTTTACACCAGCTACGCCCATGCCGACAGCGACAAGCAAGAGGCGGCACAAACGCCGCATGATCCGAATGCCATCGAGCTCACCGAAGGCCAGTCAGCGCATGTCCCTGTCGTTGCAATCGCCAATCACGCCTTCGTGGAGCATACCGATGCCGTTGGCACGATCGACTTCGACCAGGACACGATGGCTCAGGTTTCAACGCCCTATGCCGGGCGTATCGCGCGCGTGCTGGTCAAGGCGGGGGATGCCGTCGCGCGCGGCCAGACCCTGTTTACCATCGAGAGCCCCGATCTGGTTCAGGCCGAATCGACGGCGATTGCCGCTGCAGCCACCGCGATCCAGACCAAGAACGAACTGGTGCGTGCCAAGGAGCTCGTCGATAGCCGTGGCCTGGCACAAAAGGACTACGAGCAGGCGGTCACCGACCAGCAGGCAGCAGAAGCTGCGCTCAAGGCCGCGCGCGACGCACTGCGCATCTTTGGCAAGAGCGATCACGACATTGACGAGTTGATCGCCTCGCGCAAGGTCGATGCCGAAATGCCCATCAATAGTCCGATCAAGGGCGTTGTGACATCGCGCAACGCCGCGCCGGGGAGCCTCGTGCAGCCCGGCAGCGTGCCCTATCCGATGGTCGTCGCCGACACGTCGGTGAAGTGGATGCTCGCCAATGTCGCCGAATCCGAAGTGCCGGGCCTGGCGCTCAATCAGCCGGTCGAAGTGCACGTCGATGCGTATCCGGCCAGGACGTTTTCGGGCAAGGTCGAGAACATCAGCGCGGCCCTTGACGCAACCTCCCACCGCGCCATCGTCAGGGCCAGCGTGCGTGATCCTGCAGATCAGCTCAAAGCCCAGATGTTTGCAACCTTTCGCATCGCCACGAGCGCGCCGGTCACCTCGCCTGCAGCTCCCGTTGCCGGCGTCGTGCGCGAGGGCGACGGCACGCACACGGTCTGGGTCACGTCCGACAAGCGTGTCTTCACGATGCGTGTTGTCGAAATTGGCATGGTCGAAGACGGCTTGCAGCAGATCGTAGCGGGCGTACATCCTGGTGAGACGATCGCCTCGGACGGCGCGCTCTTTCTCTCCAATGCGCGCACGCTCAACCAGCAGTAACGGCGAGACAGGACGACGACGTGCTCAAGAGCATCCTGGCCTTTGCGCTCACGCGCCGCCCGATCATCATCCTCGCACTCCTGGTCTTTATCGGTGCGGGAGGGTTTGCCTATTCGCGCCTGAATATCGAGGCCTATCCCAATCCTGCACCCGTCATCCTTGAGATCACGGCGCAAACGGCCGGCCTGTCAGCCGAGGAGATGGAGCGTTACTACACTGTGCCGATGGAGGTCGGCCTGGCTGCGACCCCTGGCGTCGACAGCATCCGCTCGACCTCGTTTTACGGTCTTTCCTTTGTTCGCGTCACGTTCAAGTACGGCATCGACTTCTATTTCGCGCAAACCCAGGCGGCACTCAGCCTGCAGCAGAACGTCAACCTGCCCAATGGCGTTCAGCCGCAGATCCAGGCCTCAAGCCTGGTCGGCGAGATTTATCGCTACCAGCTGGTCGGGCCCGCACACTATGGCGTGACCAACCTGAGAACGCTTCAGGACTGGGTATTGCAGCGAAGGCTTCTGACCGTGCCCGGCGTCGCAGAGGTGGTGGCCTGGGGCGGCACGACCAAGGAATACCATGTCGAAGCCAACCTTAAGAAGATGCAGGTCTATGGCATCACCATTCCGCAGTTGATAAGCGCGCTTGGCAATGCCAATGTCAATGTCGGTGGACGCACGATCAATCTTGGCCAGCAGTCGGTCAACGTCCGTGGCGTCGGGCTGATCCGCGACGTCAACGATATCGGCAACGTCGTGTTAAGCCAGTCCAATGGCGTGCCGATCCTCGTCAAGGATGTCGCCGCCGTTGACATCGGCTTCGTGCCCCGCCTTGGGCAGGCCGGCCGCGACGCGCAGGAAGACGTCGTCACGGGCATCGTCGTCATGAACCGCACGATGCAGACCAATGACGTCGTGTCGCGGGTAAAAAAAGAGATCACGGCAATCAATCGCGACGGCACCTTGCCGCCCGGGGTCAAGATCGAGCCCTACTACGACCGCTCGACGCTGGTCGGTGTCACCACCCACACGGTGCTGCACAACCTTGTGTTCGGCTGCCTGCTGGTTTTTTTCATCCAGTGGATTTTTCTTGGCGACTTGCGCAGCGCCTTGATCGTTGGCGCCAACATTCCATTTGCGCTCTTCTTTAGCATCATCATTCTCGTCATGACCGGCGAGTCGGCCAATTTGCTCTCGCTTGGCGCGGTCGACTTCGGCATCATCGTCGACTCGGCGGTGATCCTGATGGAAAACATCTTTCGCAACCTGCAGCGCGAGCCTGCAGGCCGCCGTGAACTGATCCGGTCGTACCGCGCAGATAACGCGCACGAAGGCTTCGTCGAGGATGCGCCGGGCTGGACCAATCGTTTGCGGCTGATTTTCATCAGCGCCTTGCAGGTCGATCGTGCCATCTTCTTCTCGACAGCGATCACGGTTGCGGCCTTCATTCCGCTTTTCACCATGCAAGGCGTCGAGGGCCAGATTTTCAGCCCGATGGCGCGGACCTATGGCTACGCGCTCGCGGGCGCTTTGCTTGCCACCTTCACCGTGACACCGGTGCTGGGATCGCTGCTTCTGCCGCGCAAGATCATCGAGACCGAAACCGTCGTGGTCAGGTTTCTTCGCCACATCTATTCGCCGGTCTTGACCTGGGCGCTGAAGAACCGCGGCCTGACGGTGGGTCTTGGCGCACTGTTTCTGGCCCTGGCGGCGATTGTCTTGCCGCAGACCGGCGCAGAATTCCTGCCCGCGCTCGAAGAGGGCAATCTGTGGATTCGCGCCACCATGCCGCCGACGATTTCGCTTGAAGCGGGTGATCAGATCATCTCGCGCATGCGCACGATCCTGAAAAGCCATCCGGAAGTCATCACCGTCGTCTCGCAGCATGGCCGCCCCGACGATGGCAGCGATGCCTCGGGCTTTAACAACGCGGAATTCTTCGCACCGCTTAAGCCCTTTGACGAATGGCCGGCCGGCTCGACCAAGGAAAAGCTGGTGGCCGGTCTGCAGGCCGATTTCGATCGCGAATTCCCCGGCGTCGAGCTCAATTTCTCGCAATACATCCAGGACAATGTCGAAGAAGGCCTGTCGGGCATCAAGGGGGCCAATTCGGTCAAGGTGATCGGGCCCGATCTGGCGGTGCTCGAGCGCATTGCCAACGACGTCCTGGTGCAGATGCGCACGGTCAGGGGCGTTGCCGATCTGGGTGTGTTTCGCGTGCTGGGCCAGCCCAATCTCGATATCAATATCGATCGCGCCAAGACGGCGCGCTATGGCCTTAACTCGGGCGATGTCAATACCGTCATCCAGGCCGCGCTTGGCGGCACGCTGGCAACCACCGTGCTCGAAGGCGATCGCCAGGTCGGCCTCACCGTGCGCCTGCCTTTGAACCAGCGCCAGAACGTCGATGCCGTGCGCAACTTGATGGTCGGCTATCAGACGAGCGCCGGAGCCACCGCCTATGTGCCGCTCTCTGCCATTGCCGACATCTCGATCAATACCGGCGCGTCGTACATCTACCACGAGCGCAACGAACGCTTCATGCCGGTCAAGTTCAGCGTTCGCGACCGTGATCTTGGCAGTACCGTCGCCGAAGCCCAGGCCCTGATCGCCAAGAAGGTGCAATTGCCAAGCGGCTACCGCCTCGCGTGGGCGGGCGAATTCGAGGAACTCGAGCAGGCCAAGATCCGCCTTTTCTTCATTTTGCCCGTGGCCGTGGCGCTGATCATGGTCTTGCTCTATGCGCTTTTCAATTCGCTCAGGGACAGCCTGCTTACGCTTGCTGCCATCCCGTTTTCGATCGCGGGCGGCATTCTTGCGCTCTATGTGACGGGGCTTGACCGCAGCGTGTCGGCGGCGATCGGATTCATATCGCTGTTTGGCGTATCGGTCATGAACGGCATTCTTATCATCACCTACTTCAATGAATTGCGACACAACGGCATGGAACCCATGGACGCCATGCATCACGCCGCGGAGCAGCGCATGCGGCCGATGCTCATGACCGCGCTTTCGGCGTGCATTGGCCTCTTGCCGGCCGCGCTCTCGCATGGCATTGGCAGCCAGGTGCAGCGGCCGCTCGCCACCGTCGTCGTCGGTGGCATGCTGCTGGGGCCAATCATGCTGCTTGTCGTCTCACCGGCCTTGCAGCTGATGTTTCTGGGCCGCGAGAAGGGCAAACCCGCGAGCGGCACCGTGGTGGAAGATGATGATTAAGCACCTGCACATTCTGGAGCTCGCGTTTTTTGCCGGCGTGGCCGTCGCAGCGGTTGCGCCTGCCGTGGGTGCGCAGCACGTCTACGGGCTGATGGCGCCGTCGGCGTCCCATGCGGCCGTTCGCCCTGCGAGTGCAGACTCGCTCACCAAGCGCCCCAATGGCGTCATCGCGCCACACCCGGCGGGGCTTGCCGGCAAGACCGTCAACCGGCATGCCATGACGGTCAATGCCGTCGTCAACAGGTCGCATAAATGAGCGCCGCGCGTCAGGTTCCCCGTTTTTTTGCGCTTTTTGCATTGCTCGCGCTTTCAGCGTGCGCGGTCGGGCCCGATTTCAAGACCCCCGATGCCCCCACGGCGACCGCTTATAGTCCAAGTGCGGTGACCATCGAGACGCATCTTGACGGCGCGCACACGTCCGGCAGCCAGGTGCTCGTCGCGGGCCGGGACATTCCGGCCGAATGGTGGACGGTGTTCCAGTCGAGCGCGCTGGATTCGCTCATCAAGCGCGCGTTCAAGGCCAACCCGTCGGTGGCCGCGGCCGAAGCTGCGCTCAAGCAATCGCAAGAACTGGTGTATGCCCAGGAGGGCGCATTCTTTCCGACGGCAACGCTTGGCTATACGCCCACGCGCCAGAAGCTTGCCGGCAACCTCGGCAGCAACGCCCCGGGCGTGCAAGGCAATGGCACGGTGATCGCGCCGGCGCAAAACCCGAGCGTTTCACCCTATACGCAACCGGTGATCTATAACTTCCATACGGCGCAGCTCTCGATTGACTACGTCCCCGATGTCTTCGGTGGCAATCGCAGGCAGGTCGAATCGCTTGCAGCGCAGCGCGATAACCAGCGCTACCAGCTTGAGGCCACCTATCTCACGCTTGCGAGCAACGTCGTCGCAGCAGCGATTGCCGAAGCGTCGCTGCGCGAGCAGATTCGTGCGACGCGGGATGCGATTGCCGCCAACCAGGACGCGCTTGACATCATCAAGCACCAGCAGCAGGTCGGCTATGCCATGTCTCTTGATGTCGCAGCGCAGATCAGTGCGCTCGAGCAGCTCAAGTCGACTCTGCCGCCGCTAACCAAGAGCTTCGAGCAAACGCGGGATCAGCTGCGGGCGCTGGTGGGTGCGCTGCCCGACGAAGAGCTGCCCGAAACCTTCGAGCTGTCAGCGCTCGCGCTGCCCCATGAGCTGCCCCTAACGCTGCCCTCGCGGCTTGTCGAGCAGCGCCCCGATGTCAAGGCCGCAGAGGCCCAGTTTCATAGCGCAACCGCAAGCGTTGGCGTTGCCAAGGCGGCGCGCCTGCCGCAGTTCGACATCAATGGCGCCATCGGCGGCGAAGCGGCTACGTTCTCGCGCATGTTCAGCGCGGGGGGCCCGTTCTGGAATCTGGCAGCGCCCATGACGCAGACGCTGTTTGACGGCAACATGCTCCTGCACAAGCAGCGCGCAGCTGAAGACGCGATGGTCCAGGCCGCCGCGCAATACCGGCAAACCGTGGTTGCCGCTTGCCAGAATGTGGCCGATACGCTGCATGCGCTTTCTGCGGATGCAAGCGTGCTCGATGCAACGCTTGCAGCCGAAGCCGCAGCAAAGACGACGCTCGATGTCATCACCACGCAAAATCGCCTCGGCTATGTCAACTATCTCGCGCTTTTGAACGCCGAATCGACCTATCAGCAGGTGGCGCTGAGCCGCATCCAGGCCGAGGCCTCGCGCCTTGCCGATACCGCCGGGCTGTTCCAGGCGCTAGGCGGGGGCTGGTCGGGACAGCCGCCTGAGCCCGAGCAATAGGGCGACGCGCAACGCTCAGGCGATCGCGGGGCCGCGGTAGACACAGCCTTCATTTGCCGAATCACGCCTGATCACGATCTTGTGCAAGGCGGACAGATCGGCAAGCCGCTGCCAGATGAAGGCTGCGATGTTCTCCATGGTTGGCGCGCCAAGGCCCTCGACGTCGTTCAGGTAGCGGTGATCGAGTTCGGCTGCGACCGTGCCAATGCGCCGCTCGAGCGCGCCCAAATCGGTGACCCAGCCGTTTTGCGTGCGTTCACCGCGCAGCCAGACCTCGACCTGATACGAATGGCCGTGCATGCGCGTGTAGCGCACATCGCCAGCGTCTTCGCCTTCTAGCGTATGCGCGCTGTCGAAGCGAAATTCCTTCCAGAGCTCAAACATGAATCACCTTAGCGGATTCCCAGGGTTTTGTGGCTTTGCAGGCTGAGCCGCCATTGCGGGTGGGAAAGACAGTAATCGATGGCCATCTGGGTCGTCTCGCGCACCGCCGGGCCATCCATCGGCTGCAGGAAAAAATGCTCGAAGCGCCAGTTCAGAAAACGCGCCGGGTCGACGTTGATCTGCGGATAGACAAGCTTGAGTTCGTTGCCATGGTCCTGGATCACGGCGGCATCGGCTTTCGGGCTGACGCAGATCCAGTCGATGCCCGTTGGCGCGGCCAATGTGCCATTGGTTTCGATCGCGATCTCAAAGCCGCACGCCTTGATGGCATCAATTAATGCCGAATCGAGTTGCAAGAGCGGCTCGCCGCCCGTGAAAACCACGAACGGCGCCCCGCTTTTTCGGTCCGGCCAGAATCCTGCGATGGCCGCTGCAAGACCGGCGGCATCCTGAAAGCGGCCCCCGCCCAGGCCATCGGTGCCGACGAAATCGGTGTCGCAAAAACTGCACATCGCACTCGCGCGGTCGATTTCGCGCCCGGACCACAGGTTGCAGCCGGCAAAGCGGCAAAACACCGCCGGGCGGCCGCTATGGAAGCCTTCGCCTTGCAATGTGTAGAACACTTCCTTGACGGCGTACACAGGTCGATGGGGTTGGGAGTTTTCGATTCAGGCCACGTTTGTAGCACCAAAAGCCGACAGCAGGGGTGCCAGATCGTGGCGGCGTGCGAATTTGCAACCCGGCGCAGGGTCGCCAAACCCATCCAAGTCCCTGAAATCAGGACGATGTTGCCGCTGGCGCTGAGCACCTGGGCGCAAATCGTCGTACCGCCAGGCGACCTTGCGCGTCCGAGATGGGCCCCTTTTACCTTTTAACCGGGCTTGGCCGGCGCGAGCGACGCCCTGCGCATCTCGGGCAAATGTGAGAGGGTAGGCGTGCGATGGACAGCTCGCACCCGTTTTGCGATGGCGATTTTCGCGGAGGACCAGATGCTCGTGTGTCAGATCTCGGATTTGCATATCCGCCTTCCCGGCGAGCTGTGCTACGGCGTGGTCGATAGCGCGCTCGCGCTGTCAAGCTGCCTTGACGCGATCAGGGCGTTGCCGCAAGTTCCGGACGTGGTCCTGATGACGGGCGATCTGGTCGATTCCGGCAGCGCCGGTGAATACCGTCATCTGGCGAGCTTCATCGACAAGATCGCGCAACCGGTGTATCTGATTCCGGGCAATCACGACGACCGTGAAGTCATGCGCGAGGCATTTCCAAACCACGGCTATCTGGGCCCTGGCGGCACTCGCGTCAACTACGCCATCGATTGTTTTCCGTTGCGCATCGTCGCCATCGATACCGTCGTGCCCGGGCAGTCCGGCGGCATTTTCACCGCGGCGAGTGCCGCGTGGCTGGATGAGACGCTAGCGCTAAGACCGACGACACCGACGCTTGTCATGATGCACCACCCGCCGTTTCGGGTGGGCATTGGCCATATGGATGACATCGGCCTTGTTGGCAGCGAAAGACTCCACGACGTCGTCGCCCGGCACGACCAGATCGAGCGCATCATTTGCGGGCATCTGCACCGCGACATCTCGACGCGATTTGCGGGAACCATCGCGTCGACCTGCCCGAGTCCCGCGCATCAGGTCATGCTCGATCTCGATGCCCACGCGGCATCACGCTTTGTCATGGAACCGCCAGGCTACCAGTTGCACCTCTTTCATGAAGGCCAGGGCCTTGTGACCCATTGCGCTGCAATCGGCCGCTTCGCGGGCCCTTATTCGTTTCCTGGCGACGACAGTCCGACCGCCTAGCGGCGCGATCAGAAGGTTGCCGTCAGGCCCGTGAAGAAGGTGCGTCTCGCGCCGTATTGCGGCGCGCCCACGCCAACGCCAGTCCCGTCGCGAAGCAGGTAGCTGTGATCGAAAATGTTCAGGATAGAGACCCGCGTCTCAAGGGTGTGATGTTCCGATTCGCGCCAGGTATGCGTATAGGTCGTATTGGCTACGCCGTACGCCGGCAGCGAGCTGCTATTGGGCGCGCCACCGACAGGCGTTCTTCTCAGACCACTGCCGTAGAGCGCATCGCCGCTTAAGCGGTTGTCACCGAATTTGTAGGTGATGCCGCCAGACAGGGTGTAGGTCTGGTCGTGATCGAGGTAGATGTAGTTGTTGGCGATGTAGGCGAGTTCGGCCGCGCCAAAAAGCGACTGGCCAGAAACGATATCCTTGCCTTGCGCCTTCTGATAGGCGACGTTCCAGTAGCCCGACCAGGTCGGGCTGTTATACGCCGCCGACAGTTCGAGCCCCCTGGCGTAGCCGACAGCGTAATTGAACGGCGACAGGATCAGCGCCTGGCCAAACTGGCCTTCATCGATCAGGTTGGTGATCGACTTGTAGTAGGCATCAACACCCACCGTGATGTCGCTCGTGACCTTTTGCGACAGGCCCGTATCGTAGTAATTGGTGCGTTCGGCACGCACGTTGTCAGAGGTGGCGACTTCAGGCGCGTTGGTCGTGCCCTGATAGAGATCGATCGAGCGCTGCGAAGCCAGTTCCTGCGGCGGTGGCGAGAAGTATCTGGAATAGCCCGCGTGCAGCGACGTGTCGTTTGTCAGGCTGTAGGCGACGTTTAGCCTCGGGCTCCACTGCTC
>Ga0116229_10003349_pt1 | contig 26250 bp, 19 predicted proteins | sample S1TSphgellanicum_3_FD_87313 | JGI IMG/M metagenome (GOLD analysis project Ga0116229, IMG submission 87313) | Host-associated microbial communities from peat moss isolated from Minnesota, USA - S1T2_Fc - Sphagnum magellanicum MG | ecosystem: Host-associated > Plants > Peat moss > Unclassified... | reverse complement strand
GTCAAGCTCGTAGAAGTCGAGGATATCCTTGAGATATAAATATTTGTATCGTTTCTTGAGAGTGGCGATGATTCCCATATCACAAGGCTGTTTCCAGCTGGTACAGTTCGGAGGAAAGAATACTACGTGGATGTTGTCGCGTTCGAAGGCGTCAAAGTGTCCCAGCGCATCATCCATCAGTAAGAAAACAAGACGTCCTGTTCGTCTTTTGATTTCTGGAAAAGACTTCGTTGAACCATTTCTAGCAGGTTTCCATGTCCATCCATGCTTTCGCTTAATTGAAATAAGGAACTGGCCAGTGTTGGTCTTTAATACACGCTGGTTCTTTCGGCTTTCCAATCATTACGCAAGGAATTTTATGTGTTCCAGATGCGTTGGTGCAAACTATTAGAGAAACACGATCTTTCGCTTTCTTTTTGCCTCTAGTGCTTGAAATGTCCTTGTTCGGCATCAGAATGGAATATTTGGGAAACAGACAGAAAAACAATCCAGTCTTGTCCATGTTGTAGACATTCTCAGGGTCGTATTAAGCGATGATAGAGTATAATTCTTCTAACGCTGATAGTAATTCTGGGTCATTTTTGTCAACCTCAGCTCCTCCATGAAGACGCATTTTCTGTAGACCTCGGCGTGTCCTGAAACGACTAAGCCATTGCCATGAAGCTTTAAAGTCTGAATCGGAAATAAATAATGTAGAAGCAATACTTTTCGCTTTCACAATGGCGAGAGATGGCAATACAGGGAGCCTGGCACGGCGCATGCTGTCAATCCAAATGTACAACATATCTTCAAGTTTGGTAAGTTGTCCAACTGAAGCTCTGAAGGTCTTTTGTTTAGCTTCTTCGGAGAGTAAAGCAGATCGTTCAAGAATTGAATCTCATTACTCCCAGACCTTCTGGATAGCGCCTTCGTTAACATCGTACTCACGCGCTAGAGCACGTTTGCTTGGAGGGTTCGTCTTGCTCAGTTTTGAGATGATCTTGCAACGTTGGGACTCATTCAAGCGCTTGCCGATCAGTTTCTTCGACATTGCAGCGAATCGTAGGTGATTTGGGAATGGAACGTCTAAAGTACGCACCTACCGGTAAAGTACGCACAAAACTTCGAGGTTTAAGTCGCGTACTTAAACGGGAGACTATTGTATTGTGTTGAAACTTGAAATTAGTTCTAGAGTTATAACATCTTGAAGGGTTTTGGTTTCATTTAGAGGATTTGTTGAAGATTATACTTTTGCATGGTGAAATATTTGAGTTTCCATAATTCTTCTTTTGCCTTAAGATATGTTTTGATGTAAATCACAAGGCCGCAGTGTGACACACTTCAATTTTAAATGTATTAATTTTCACCATTTATTACATTTTGTGAAAATGCTTTATAAAATCTCCTTGGTATTGTTGATGCATGACATTCATCAAATAAAAAAGTTGGGAGTTAAAACCATATGCCATTTATTTGTCAATGATGGTGAATGGATTACTTTTTATTGGGCATCTTACTCTTCTGAAAGGTTGCGCCATTTTGATACCCTGATCTCTTTATAATTTTGCTCAATTTGTGTTTATTTCAGTTTAATGCTAATTTACTTCGAAAATGAAAACTTGAGTCATCTAACAACAAAATGTTCGCTTAGAATAAGAACTAAAGTATGGTCCAAATAATATACCAAATAGAATGGTGTAAACTTGATGTTATATATAACCCAATGAAAGCACATATAAACTATATGTGTGCGACTGACAATAACTCCATTGACATACTCTCTTTTTGGTGTATTTTGTAAGTCTTTGGGAGTTCATGACAATGATCAAGATCTTGGCATCGACAAGATGACCACAATCAAAATATCACCAGAACAAAACCCTAGGCTGTATGAACCACCAAACTGCAATCTGAATTTGTGTGATTCCTTACAGGTGCAAGAATTTCTAGTTTCTTGTTCAAGGATTGTTTTGACTGTACAATTGTGCTATTCTCTCTGTACAAGCCCAGCCCAGCCCATATTGCATATGTTTCAATATGACCTGACCAAATGCTCTCATGGCAGATTTAATATTTCTGCTCCACCAACACTAGGGTGTGGCATTGTAAATCACCAGCTGAATGAAGTAGTTGCAACTCTTACCCAAAAGTAGGAGTTGTCATGAGACCAAATCCCACCTCCAGATGCAGCCATCCTCACAGCAGCACAAGATCGTGCTGCATCACCCGATGAAACCCACCAACCACCACTATAAAACTTTGAGGAAACAGAGCTTGAGGACATTTAGCCCTTCTCTCAATCATGTTGATTCTTCTTGGTATTGTTTCTTGCTATCTATAATATACCACTGAAAGGATGTCACATAGCACTGTCTTTTACCATTGGGCTTCTTCATTCACAAATACATAAATAAGAGGACTAACCTTCCATCATATGATGTGGCTGTCTGGCGAATTGGAGACTTGCAATGTGAATGTGATAACCTGCCATTTCCATGCAAGATCTTGAAAACTACAGCTATCTTTCAGGTTAAAGGAAAGAAGAAAAAAGAAAGAGAGTTTTTTAATCTTGTAATACAGAGTAGATTTACTTGGCAATCAGAGTAGGTGGGCTAGTTTGTGCCTCCCAGACCAACACTTTCCCATCTCGGTTTCCTGTTCAAGAAGTATGAGACAAGTTATGACCACGGTTTTTCAGTTTTTCAGTTTTTGAAGCAGATATGCAAATAAAAGATTGATTTTGACTAAAGAAGCATAATTGACAGATAGAAAAAGATAACCCCAGCATAGAAATCACAAAGATTAGCCCTCTCTAACATAATATGTGTCAACAAGTTACCAATTACAAGTGTGTTGAAGTGAAAGTCACAAGAAAACTTGATGAACCAGATGTCACAATCTGGAACAGGATATTTCTGAAGTACATCTACTTTGCCCTGTTGATAAGCACAAATTCATTAGGCTTGCTCTCGAGGATGTTAGTGAAAATCAATCAGAAATTAGGAACCCGACTTCAAGGAGGAGATCTTCACTTCATGCCAACTAACAAAAACACACTTATTATGCTTCTAGTATATAGTTCAGAATACACAGGCCACATGTTTTGAGGCAAGTCCCTCTGTTGGAGTGAGCACAGCACAAAGAGCCTTAAATACACCGAAAAAAATGACTGAAAAATGTGCATACTTCATTAGCAGTGATACCAGGCTCTTTGTAAAGAGGCTCCCATAATACTATCTCATTGTCCACACTCTGCACCCCACACCCCCATTCCAAATAAGTACTTCAGGAGATCCTATTAAAGTTACCCAAATAATCGATGGAAGCTGCAATCCACTCAGATTGTTAGAAATGTTTATGAAATGTGCCTGGAGTTCTCTAATGCTCGGTGTTTAATACGATTTTCCACTTTCAAAGACTTCCAAAACCAAATGTTGCACAGAATTTACCTTGGACAGAATAAAGTCACCAAGCCAGCGTGTGCAATCCACATAATTGGAATGGACCAGAGCATTGAACAACTGCCCTCCACAGCCCACTACATCTTCTACCTTAGTGCTCCCCTAATTTGATGTCACCATTGTACAGTTACCAGATACATACTTGGGAATCAATATAACAGCTTTGAGAGCTCTTGCATTTACTATTTGTGGTTCTCAGCACGAAGACAAATATGCTCAAGGTTTCTTCACCCACAGGATATATGCAACTGTCCAGAAGATGGCATACCGGGAACTGGACATACTTTGTGGGAAACTTGGAGGGTATCTCTGACCATGTCAATGACATCTCCACATACCTCCAAAATTCTGCACCCATTATCACCATCCACACCACCCAGAATTAGGACAGCAATTCACCCAAATCACCCAGCAAAGAGGCAAAAACTGCTGACGGGCACTCTACATGTGCAAAGGAGAATGGAGTTCTCACCTTTCAGAGACCAGATCTTAATGGTATTATCCATACCACAGCTGGCTATCTTAAGAACGTCTGATGGATGAAAGTCCTGCTCAAGTCCACCAAGTTATGTACAGAAGATCAGCATGGAAACTCAACACTCCTGTTATTCTAACAAAAAGCCTCTTAGTAGAACTATTCTGACCTGAAATGCAGCCCCTGAAGACACCAGAAATTACCCCGGCAAAGAATCAGTGGCCTTGACAAATAAGAGAGGCTACTGTCATGAGAACAAAGAACAGCACTAACCACACTGAGGACTTCATTGCGGTGGCCACCAGCCCCAGCAAATATAAGTATACATACACCTGTGTTCACATTCCATAGTCTCACAGACTCGTCCTGCAATATCCAATCCAGGCACAACAATGAGATTTCTAAGAAAAGAGTGCGGGAGGGTTGTTCTGGAATGAACATGTATCTGCAGACAATCCTTGCAATTGCGGCCTGATGCTCACTCTTCTATCACAGCAGCTGCTATAAAACATCAACATTAGAGGTTTGTATTCTGACACATAGAGTTCCAAAATGGAGAAATGGTCCCAGCAATGAGTGGAAAAAAAGCAGTGAAGTACCTTGCTTGCTGATGCAATAAGACAAGGCTTCAGTGTCTGAGTGCGAAGCTCATTGACAGAGTCTCCATGCCCAATAAAGCTCTGAAGCACCAAATAAAAAATTTGCTCAGAGAACATTAGAACAGAATATATCAAGCCTGTTTGTTCTCCCACAACAGCTTATGAGCCACAGTGAACTGGGGTGAGAAAGTCAGGAGGTGATTCTCACCTTGAGAAATGACCCTTTACCACAATCAACAATGCGAATTACACCATTGCTCCCACTACAAGCAAGTAATGGTGAGCCATTGTCACCAACCGCCCAGCTCACTGTGTAAAACTCCTCCTCTTTCTGTGGTGATGCCACCATTAGGACAGCAAGAGAATGATTAATCTTGACGGCAACAAATGCACACAAATCCCTGCTATCCATTGTCTCTGTGATAGAAAACAATAACTCCAAACAAGACTCGCCCTGCTTCCACACTGATTTAAGAGATGAGCAATGCCTCCAATGCACAGACAAGAAAAATCTCTAATCGAAACCTAAACCCTATAAAAAAAAATTTTAATTTCCTAAACCCTAAACCCTAAACCCTAAAAAGAAAAAAGAAAACCCTAACCCTAGACTTTGATAGCGATCCTTCTCAGATGTTCTGATGCGATCTCGAAACCAATGTCCTCACCACGACAACAGCAAAATCCCATGGGAGAAAGATAAAGAAGGTTGTGGGTACATACATCCTCGTCAATGAAAGTATGCAAAACTGCAACTGCTCCGCCCTCTGTCAGGCACTGGTACACCGTCACCTGCATTGGTGCAAAAAGAAAAACCCAAGAACCCGACATAAATAAAGAAAAAATCCTCCACTGACTCATTCCAAGTGATTCAAGTGCGTAGCCCCCCAAAAAGAAAAAACGGGGGCGAGTGGGGGGGGGGAGGGATTGTCTTCACTCGGGTACCCGATTGCAGCCAGCGGAAGCAAAAACGTTGTGGAAGCGGGAGTCGATGAGATTGAAGCAGATGGCATATAGTGGTCGCTTCCCTTCCTGCAATCGGTTGGTGACCTTGTACTCACGGTTCTTCTTGCCGGCTGTCAAACTCCCTACAACGGGCTCCATCCCCACACCCCCAGGTTTGGCAGCTGTGGCCTGCGCCGGCCCCGCTGCCTTGAGCGCCATCATGTCCGTCGTGCGCACACAAGCCGACCCGACAAGTTCGTGATCGTAACGCAAAGCGTTGCGTTTGTGTGTTTCGCGAGAGCAGAGGGAGCGCAAGCAGGTACCGGCTGTTTATGTATACATACATGTAGCTATAGCGTATATACATGAACATATACGATGTACATATACAGCTGCAGTGTTTTTTGTGGCGAATTTTAGCCATTTTGCGAAAAACATTTTGAAAAAAGAATATTCTGTGACTAAATCCGTGTTTTTAAAAAAAATTAAATTAAAATCTCAAAAATCGCCAAAAATGGCCACAACTGCCTACAAGTTACAACATGAAGCGGTCTAAAAGATTTTTCAACTTTAATATTTTGAATATCGCCAAATTTGGCTAAATGTTATTATGAATGATTGCCACTTGAGCAACATCAATCACACACACAAAACACTGATACTGGACGTGTTTTTAATGTCAATTTTGTGTGATGTAGCCAAAGTGGCAATGATCGACAAGGAAGATTTAGCCAAATTTGGCTACTAGCTAAATATGAGGAAGTAATTGCCCAAGGAAGTTGCCCAAGGATTACATTTTCTTTTACATCCATACACACAAAAAAATTGAAATTGAGGAAATTTTTGAACCTTGGACCTTTGGGTTGAAGGGGGTGATTTTAACCATTGTACCATAACTTTTTATTTTTCAAACAATGGTGCAAGATAGTCAAGATTTTCACCATAATTTGAATATAGTTTTTAAAACTCCAAATTAATTTTTTCATGGGTATTGTATTGCACCTACATGGAGCTCAAAGAAGCAATTAATTTATTGCATCTATTAATTTATGACCCTTCTAACTCAGAAGGGGAGAAAATTAGCCCTTCAAGTCTGAAAGGCAATATGTCAATGAGTCCATCAATTCAAAGGGCACTTTTGAAAAAATGATTCAATTTTTAAAAATCCTGAATATATAAATGTTCATACATATTGTTCATATATAGTACATTTCATGGGGTTCCCAATATTTTCAATATTTGGAAGATCTTCTTACTATCAAATTGTCTAAACCCTAAACCCAAGCTACCAATTTCATCAGTTATTTTTCATACAATACGTACTTGTTATCGGGTTTAGGGTTTGGAAATAATTGGCTTGGAAGCCATCTAGCAAAATGTTAAGATGGGTTAAGTTTAAAATATTTCCTTGTGATGATGGTTCCTTTCCTTGAATTATTATAAATATGATTATGACAATAGTACAGCAAAACACAAATATTGCTTTTAGTTTGTGGTTACATGTTCTTTGCCATTATAATATTATATGCTAGTCAAGACTAAAGACTTGAAATCAAAAGCCAAATGAAAGGAAGCATTCAAATAAATGGTTGTTCATTCACCTTGAAGCTACCAATTTCCAAAAAAACTATCGGGTTTTTGTCACAAATAGTTGTGACCAATGTTAGGTTTTTCTTATGTATTTTGCAAGAACCTCAATGGATCTTAGGTTGAATCTCAAAATGAAAACCTATTGAGTTTCATCAATAATGATACCCGCTATGAAAACTTGAACATTGGTTTTCATTGGGGTGGGAAAGGTATGAAAGCCTGAAAGGGTATGAAAGAAAACTAGTGCCGATTTTCAATTAGGCTTTAGCCTAAAGTAAGAGGGGCTCATAAAAGACAAGAAGATATAGGGGAAAAAGAAACCTTAAGGGATCTATTCCTCTTCTTGTCACTCTTGGCCCATCTTTGCATGAAAAGTTGCCTACTTCAGCACCAATAAGCTGAGTTTGTTTGGCCCCCTCAAAGACTCGGGTACTCCCATATTTGTACTCTTTTGCACCTTTGCTAGCATGTCATGCCCAGACACATGTCCCAGCACCACTGCAACATTTAGTGGTAGCTTCCAAGTCTCACATTGATGCAACAGGTTCTCTTTGATCTTATCAAAACCAACAATGAAACCAACATCAAGTAGCACAGCATGACACAACATCTTGATCTGTAAGAACAAAGGAACAGCTTCACGATTCATTAAACATGGATCATTGGAGGTGAATACAAACATAGGATCAATATTACTTTTCAGGAAAAGCATGGAGATTTCAAGCAGCAGGACACATGGTTAAAGAGTTGAAGGTGATCGACAGCAAACATAAATCCAACCAGAGGAGCATAGTTCAGTATGCTCTAGCACAAGTTTACCGGTGGTTAGAAAATAAGTGACATCCAAACACCTTGCAGAATGTTCAGGTAAACAACAGACCAAGATTCCATGAAAGGCTCTTAATCTCACAAGGAACTCCATGAAAGTTGTGAGGAAAATGCTCAGAGTACCGACCACACATGAGTGGGACAGAGATGCTCTTGGCCTTGTCGTGGTTAGCTGACCAGTTAAGTGCCAGAAAACAAAGTATGATCCAGCAGAAAAATTGAACAGCTTGTACTGCATCATATAATGTACATGCCCCTGATAGCCTCTGGAAGTTCTGTGAACTCCCTTACAGGCCATTAAATAACCAAATGCCATACATGGCTCCAGAGCTATGCCTCTGAAGTTCAAGCTGTTCTTTAAGCAACAACTACTCCATTTAGGCATGATCGTGACTCTGGACTTGGTTTTGCTTGAAGGCCATCAGGAGACCCAACTTTCCTGTTTGAACAAATTGATGAAGGACCCAAGCTCTCAATTGACCCAGAACAAGGAGCTCTGGTAAGAGGTCTTATGTGGCACTGCAACCGCTTCACATCAGACATTTTTACTGGTTTGATAATGAACTCTTCAGCACCCTCATTAAGACAACTGCCATTCACCAACAACAACATTGTGAGAATGTCACTGATCCTGGTTTCCACATGTCAATAATACAAAAACAACAACAGGCAACCTGCGAATACTGCAATCTCTGCAAGAGATTTGACCTTGGAAGAGTAAACCTGGACTTAAGTTTACCTCCTAGTTGATAAATACTCTCCCTGGAACCAGGGAGATTGATACATGATTTAAAGTGTGAAAAATGCCTGGACAGTAGGGGCTCCACAATGTTAACTTATGTTTGCAATGAACAACATCTTCTGAACTTGAAACCAAGATCACCTCTTTATGCGCTTGGGAATGTTCTCCGAGGACATTATGACAACAGGAATCTCATGTAAGGCAGTTGTGGCCTGCAACAAATTTGTGGAAGAAACATATCTCATACAATCAGATCCAACAAGTAAACCATAAGGAAATATGAATGACTTCCTACACTCGTGACATATATACATGGAGTGACAATCTTAAATGAGGCTTCACTACAGATCAACAGCTGTTCCTTGCAAGAGGGTGCAATTAATGTTTCATGGAAACCAGTGCTTTTCCTCTGCATTGAAGGATAATTTTAGCACATTTCAATTGCAGGACAGAGATGTTTGGAGTATCAAGCACTTTTTCAGAACTTCATAGCTGAATAAATTTGTGCATGTAACAGTGGAAGAAAGTACACTACCTTGATTGTTTTGAGGAGATCATAGCCAGTCATTCCTGGCATGCAGTAGTCTGTGATAATGAGATTGACTTGAAATGCCTGCAAGAACAGTCCAAAATTGTTCATCAGAAAACAGGTGAGATGATGAGTCAGAAACCTCAAACAGAGCATAGAGTACCAAATCTAGTTTGATTGTAAGGCTACAGCAGCAATGGTTAGGAACATTAACTAATAATGGATTCTTACATTTGGTTTGACAGATGTGGTGCATCCCGCAGAGACACCCAGGACTTCCAAAGCCCTCAAAGCACTGTCAACAGTGGTGACTGCCATGCAAACCATGCTGTGAGACACCACACTTCTTTGCAAAGCTCAGAAATGCAGCCTTAACCATAATCAAGCAAAGTGATTTTCCTAGTATTGTATCACCACTGTGCTATATGTCCATGTACAAAGGTCAAAAAGAAAGCAAGACAAATAAATCAGTGCACCTTTGTACAATGAAGTCTTCAGAAGGCCCTCTATTATTTTCCTATCAATGTTGCTATCATCAACAGCCAAAACATGGGCCTCAGGAGTGCTTATAGCTGCATATGTCTCTTGACAAGTTGGTTCCTTATAAGATGTAGGGAGACTGCTGCTTTCTGGTCTCCGCTTCCCCCTCCTTTTCCAACAGTTGACATCCTGACCAGCCACATACAAACTGGTGGCCTTGGGTTTACAATCACCCCCTTTCAACAAGACAACATCTTCATGTAATCCCTTAAGAGAGGCAAGCTCAGGCTTCATCTCCATTTGAGCCTTCCAAAGAACTGCACCTTGGAACTTGGGATGCTCTGAAGCTGCAAGCTCCAGTTGATGACTTTTGCAGAGCAGATTATGGTCCTGACATACCCCCTGAAGCTTAGAAAGTTTGGGCTGGCGCTCCATTATACCTTTCCTAGAGACAACCTCTTGGCAGACCCCTTGCAGATGGGGGAGTTCAGCCTTCAGTTCCATCTGAGTCCTCCACAAGACAGCATCTTGAACCTCAGGCCGACTCTCTGTTTGATACATCCACGAAATAGAATCCTGACAGCTCAACAAACTGTCTGGTGCAGACTCTGTCTCTGTTTGCTGCACTTCAATCAGCATTGCAACTAGACTGATGTAAACTGCGTAGGCTGACAAAATGAAGCTGCAACGACCAGAACCTGTCCTTCAAGCTCTGAAAGAAGAAGATAACCCTCCACTCATCTTGATGATCAGGACCTATCCCACCTTGAAAGTATGAACTCCTGTATGCCAGGGTCCTCTCCAGCTGATTAATGCTGGCTCAAGATATAAATGAAACAGATGACTACTTAGCTGATGTTGCTGCTGCCTTCAGTGCTAGGGCATTCCTAGAACTCTTTGTAATGCAGTCACGCGGGGGAGGGTCTTGTGTGCCAAAGCAGCCTTAGGCATCCATTGTAATCGTACAACTGCATGTGGACAATGGAGAGGCGTCATCTCAAAACTTCAAAGGAAAGTCGTACATCATCCCTGACAGTAAGTTCTGGAGCAGCTCACAAGAACAAGACAAGAGGATACATGCCAAGCTTGAAAGCTAAACTACTTCTTCATCTCGAAAACTGATGCAACAAGCAAGCACATATATACACTTCAGTATCAACGGAAAACACCTCGAGTGCGCAAGTAGGTACTTTACCAGCGATTGTTGTTTTCTTCTTCTTCTATCAGTGCCAGTGTTGATCGAGTCACAGAGGAAAGGAGAACCCTCTTTATCAGCAGCCACATGACGATTGTCGTACAGATTTCCTCCCGTCCCTAACCTGTTTATCTTGCCTGCCACTGAAAATGACGTCGGCGCAGACTAACCACTATCGTGTTCCCTCTTGCATTTAGGGAGACTGCTCTACTTGAACACATCGATGAAGGGAGCGAACAACTTTGTCGCTGAGGAACTACCTCAGATGCACATTCCTTCCTTCCTTCGCAAAATGAGGCCCCCCCCGCTCGCCCCCCCCGGGGAGCTCTCCTCCTCTTCCTATGCGTGATGATCCGGTTCTTCTTCTCAATAACCTATCCGCTTCATTTCTTTCCCTCCTTCAAGAAAGCTTTTCAAGAAGAGAGAGGGACAGAGAGAGCTAACTGCAGTAGTGCCGCATTTCTTCAGCTCCACATCCCAGGAAGGAAGCTCCTCGCTACTATTGCCTTCGCCGCAGCAGCCTCTTCTTCCTCCAGAGTTCACTCACTCACTCACTCACTCAAACGGAAATTAACCTCATCATCTCTCTCTTCTTACCATCCTCAAGTTACTAAGAAATTCCGAGATCCTGGAACTGCTCTGTGACTCGATACTCGGTTTCAGTAGTGCTATTTTCGCTTGCTCCACAGAGAGAGAGAACCACCGTTGCGGGAGAGCAGTCAGCACCACAGTTGGACAAGAGAATAAGCATGGAGCAGTCACAAGAAGAAATAGGTAGAGACGGGACACAAAGAGAGAGAGAGAGAGATAGAGACAAAAAGGGGGAAAACACACACACACTCCCCCGCCCCCCTCTGCCACGGAAGCGGGACAAGAACAGGAGGCAAGTCTGGACACGGGAAATGCGGCAGACACGAGAGATTCTGGGATACGGCAAATCTACTTTAAACACCACACCACACCAACCGCTACTAGGCTAGGTTCCTTTTCTTTTTCTTTTTCTCTTTTTTTTTTCCTCCCAGTTTTGTGATGTTGCCACATTGGTGATCATCGAAAAGGAGATTTAGTCACATTTGGCTATAGACTTGCTATCAAAGCTAAAAAAATATTAAATTCTTTCTAATATCCTGGCTATTCTTTGTTGAACCCAATGTAAAGTGTAGAAACATGTCGATTTTTTATAGATTTTTTGGAGATTTTTTTGAAATAATTCAGTATTTAACATATATTTATTTATTTATTTTTATTTTTATTTTTATTTTTGGGGTCAAATGGCGAATTTTTTATGTTTTGTTCAATCGATATGTTTTTGCCATGATCTATTTAGTCCTTGCATTGTTTTCTTTTTTGTCCTGGCGAGTTTTCGTGAGTTCGCGAAATTTTATTTTTCAGAAAATGAAAAAAATTGAAAATTTTGTGATTTTCAGACTTTGTTTCGCCATTTCTTCGAAATAATTTTTTTAATTAGCCACATCTAGAACCTAGGCATTTTCTAGGTCGCCACTTGAAGCCAGCACTTTCGTAAAAATGCTAAAACCCACTTAGGACAGTCGCCATTTAATGCTAACTAATGAATGCTGGAGATTCCTGGCTAGTGGACCTACTTCAGGAATTTTGAAAAAAAAAAAACCCTCCACCTAACCAGTCCTTTTTTTTTTAAAAGCGAAATTAAGAATTAAGAATTCGAAAATTAAGTGATTTTCGTAGGTTTTCAATCGCCAGAAGTGAGAGAAAACATTGTCTTCGTTTTTTTTTAAATACTTGGTTTTCCCTGTTTACCCAAAAGATAAAAGGATGATTAAAGGATCTATACTTCATATTTAATTTGTAACCAGGTTTGGCTAAATATTACTACGAATGTTCACCATTATTTTATATCTTTCTATGAACGATAGCCACTTTGACTACAAACCAAAATTCTTTAAAAAACACACAAATACTCCAACCAAGAACGGCTGAACCACAATGCAAGGGCTGGGAAAAAATGTATAAATACTCTTCAGTGTTGTTTTTTTTTTTTTTTCCAAGGATTTTGTGTCTTAGCCACGGTGGTCATCATCTAGAAAATATTTAAGCCAAATTTGGCTACTTACTAAAAGAATCCCAAATCCTGGAACTTATTTATTTCTAAAAAAATCTGGCTACATGGACTTTTTTTTCCCGAAATGTGGCAAATTTGGGCCACTTTTTTGTTTTTTAATTCCCATGAATGTGTTTCTTGAGTAGGTCGAAATCATGTTATTCAGGCCTAAATTTGGCGAACATTTTGCCAATGGAAAAACAAAAAACAGTAACTAGTAACTACCCCTCTTCATTCCCGAATCCCAATCCCTGGATCTCAGCAGGAACGACAAGAGCGACAGCGGCGACTGCTGCTACCACGTACCTTACGTTCTTACTAGCTGCCCAAAAACAGACGGTGGCGATAAACAGTGCAAACAAGTCGGAAAGAAAGACAAGAACACAGAGCTAAGGTAGGGTGACAGACGGATATTGACTACGGAACCGGCGAGAGCAGCCCCGGTTATCGGGAAAAAAATTTTTGAGCCACATCGTGAGTTTCTTTCCAGTAACCGGGCTGCTGTACAGTACGGGACATAACCGGTGACTTGACGGACAGGATTTCACTCGCCTGTAACAGATGACTACTCAGATGTCTAGGATGAATGAATGTTGTGTTGCTGTTCGTATAACCTCATTCGCCCCTCTGGTCGAAACAGTACACAACGGATATGGGTTTTAACCTGAGACCTCTCCACCAACGGGGTGACACCACACCTCCAATTTCCAAAGAGGTTCGAACTGGTTATGAAAACAATAAGGTGTAAGAAACAGAAGAGGGGGGGGCAGCACCCCCAAACAGGAAAAAAAAAACCAAAAACCAAGGTGGTGGACTTGGCCTTCGTTGAACCAGCAGCAGAGCACCTACACTGGTCCCATGGTAAAAAAGTAGCTGGGTTTTTTTGGGGGCAGTTTCTAAACATTATAGATTTATGGTCAGTCTTTGGACCGAAAATGGGGGCCTATTCTGTAACTCCAAAATTAACAGTTCCCGAATTTAGCCTCTAAATGGGAGTCTCTAATTCCAAAATTAAACATTTCCAAGGACGAATATTGCCTCAATGAACGTGAAGAAAAACACAGACAACATGCCACACAAAGAAAAGAAAAGAAAAGCAAGGGGTGTGTCACACCGTGGGCCTTCCCAAATTTACATTATAAAGTATCTTAAGGCAAAAGAAGAATTATGAAAATTCAAATATTTCACCATGCAAAAAATATAACCTTAAAAAAAATAAAAAAACCTCTAAAAAATAAACCAAAATCCTTCAAGATATCATAACTTTATAATTAATTTCAAGTTTCAACACATGTCAAAATATTATCTTTCAAAAATCTTCAAATAAATATAGACCTATTATTATTACCTAGGGGGCAAAATCCCTCAAGCTACCATACTCTACAATGAACCTAAACACAATATCCTTGCCTTCTAAGGCAAGGCCAACAAATGTCCGTCCATCACAAAGAAAGGGGGGCGGGGAAGGGGGAACGGAGGACGGGGCCAAAATAATAGTTACCTTTCTCACCTTTACTCAAAATAGCTGAGGCACAGGAGCGTCAAAGGTAGTTTCAATAACCAATGAATTTGTTACCAGATGAAACCTATCCAAAGGTTTGAGAGCTATAGCGAAAAAACACTCTTGTCAATGGATGGAAAGTCGTGTAACTCTCTTCTCCATCGAAAAACACTCATATCTGTGCTCTTGTTGATGGATGAAAAACCGTGTAACTCTCTTCTCCACGGACAAACACTCATATCTGCACTCTTTTGCTGATGGATGAAAAGTTGTGTAACTCTCTTCTCAATGGTCAAACAGTTATATCTGCGCTCTTGTTGATGGATGAAAAACCGTGAAACTCTCTTCTCGATGGACAAACACTCATATCTGCACTCTTGTCAACGGATGAAAAGTCATGTAACTCTCTTCTGGATGGACACAAACACTCGTTTCTCTGCTCTTGTCGATGGATGAAAAGTTGTGTAACTCTCTTCTCAAGGGACAAAACACTCATGTCTGTGTCTTGTCGATGGATGAATAGTTGTGTAACTCTCTTCTCGATGGACAAACACTCATATCTACGCTCCTGTCGACGGATGAAAAGTCGTGTAAATCTGATCTCAATGGACAAACACTCATATCTTGCTGTAGCTGGCATCCAGTAAACCCTAAACCCCAAGCTAATGGATGGGCATGTGTAGATTTTGGGTGCACCCATCGAATTGATGGGTTGCTTTGAAGTCTACCCATCTACTTGTTGGGTTTCTTCTCAAAATATAAATGTTGGGTAACTTATTTAGTTATGCTTCTATATCATTTTAATTTTTTTGGATTGTCACTTGCCTTTTTGTATCACGAGGTTTCATATTACTATGAAATGTTAAAAACAAGTCATATCACTAATTTTTAAAATAACATTTTTTTGATAAACATACAAATAATTAGCTTCAATTTTTTTTTAATCTTATTTCAGCTGACATTTAATAGCCCCAAAAAACGAATTAAATTTTGGTGGCAAATTCTCACATTCTGATGATTTTTTTTGCAAAATAGTGACATAATTATGGGAAAATGATGCTTTTCAGTCTTGAGGTTTTTCTTTCACCATTTTTCAAAAAAGTTGAAGATTTATTTGATAAAATTCTGAGTTGTAGCATAGTTTTTTTTATAAATTTATTGCTTATTATTTATTTATCTATTCTGTCATTTAATGCTTAATGATGTTACTTTTAAAAACTGAAGATAAAAAAGAAAAAACCCCACTGATAAAAAAATTAGGGATTCAAATTTTTTACTTTTTCAATTTGTGAGGTAGGTGGATTAGATGAAATTTGAAAACCTTTCAAGAAAAGAAAACAATTACCCTAACTTAGGGTCAGCTTCCACCATGATAAAATGATAATTAATATTTGCCAAAAAAACTAGTTCATTTTTTATATTTTCAATTTAGTATATTCTCATCATTTACTGTGATAGTGTCATATGAATAGCAAAGTTATTCAAATTATGAATTATAATATTTGGTAAGTATGAAGGTTTTCAACACCTCAACGTCATATTTTCACCAAAAAAATCATTTCAAAATATAATGAATTTATTAATGATGAAACTAATCCTAAGGCAAGGTCATTTATTAACTAATCATGAGTATGTGACTTAATCCAAAAGCATGGATTAATGGCTCCTTTCAAAGATGGTCATTTTTAAACTATTCTAGTTGAAATGACAAGCATGTTTAACCCTTATGTCAAGGCATATCCCAATGAGAAGAAATTCAAATCTTGAATGCCTAGGATCGTTTGTCACTTAAACCCCCCAAACTTTATTTATAAACACACAGTAACCTTGGAAAACATACAAAAGATAAGGGAAAAAAAAAGGGCAAATTTACAAGGCGTCAAGTTAGCACAAACTAAATGTCAAAATCTTTCCATTAGGAATTGATCGATGGGGTGTCAATCGCAATAGCTCTTTTCTTTGTTTTGAATTGCAACAAAGGTGACAAATCCTTAAGTTGTGCAAGATCAAGGAAATAAATTTCTTCACATTGGGTCAATAATGACAACATCAATTAGGGTGAAAATCTATCTTTAGTGGACACAATGTCAACTTTTTAACAAAAGGAGTTAAACATGATTGACGAAAACACATTAGTTGTACTCATCTCACATGGAACTCAAAATTTTGCGCAATAGCAACAAAAGTGTTGCAAATTGCATCATGGGTTCTAATGCACTTGTTGTTGTGGGTGCAACATAAAAGGTGGACACCCATAAGGTCGATTGGATGTGTGCATATGCATCAAAGGATACCTATAATTGAAAAATGTGGTAGTCCAAATCGCGTCTACAACATTGTTGGAAAAATTAGGGAAAATAATTGAAAAGTCTAGAAGATTAGTTGAGTTATAAACCAAACGCTCGCCTTGAGGCCGAAACATGATAAAATTTGAACATGATGGGCCTCAAATATCTTGTCGAAAAACATGTTGTAAAAGGTATGATGGTGCAAACACTCCAAGATGAAATCTTGAAACTAAACCATTTATTGTTCAATGAGTTACTCAAAAGGAGGAAACACACTCGTGTTACGAGTAGTAGAAAATCACATGCCATCTTGAGATGTTATTGGAAAGGGAAAATGTTATCAACTTGTGTTAAAACTTCAAGCAAAAAAAAATATTGACCAACCATAAAAGCTAAAAAGTAAGTGATTTTATGAAGGTGAAAAAAAGAGGTGTGCATCATAAGAGATAAGATGGTCGTTGCATGAAACAATATTTTAAAATTCCAAAAGCTACTTGAACATCACCCATTATAAGGAAAAGGTCAACATGTCAAACTTCCTCTAACAAGATGTATTTGATGAAAGATGATATGAATGATGAAATACCCAATGGAACCCTTAAAACTCTAAATTTTTTTTATGGAATGTAAAACTGGGATGGCATGTCAAAGTCAAACGTCAAGTTAAAAGGGGATCATGCTACACATTTTTAAGGTTGGATAAAAAGACCTATCACATAGAGTTTAGTTTAGAAATGTTCATATGTAGATTATATAATAAAGGGGTGCCCTGGATGAAAATATTACATTTTGTTTATACTTGCATCATACATGTTATAGAGACACAAAATCCACATGCAGAAAACACGAACTCATGAAATATTTAATTCCACACGATTTCTATCATCAAATCATGAGAAGATAAGTTTGTGATGTATGTTTTATTGTTTTACCATGAAAGGCAAAGCAAAACACCATTAGGGTAACAAAAAAAGTAAATGTCAAGTTGCCACATTAAAAGGGTCTTATGTTTATTTATCTAATGGAAAAGAAAATGCCATTTACACATCACGTCATAGAGCGATAGTGATGCAATTGTATAATTGAAGATGATGAAAGCCCAAATGGAAGAACTCGAAGACATCTAATGACAAAACCCAATCCCAACCTAATGCATGTGAGGTGGGAGCAAGGAAGGGTATGGAATTGAGATGGTCACAAGGGTTTAGATTAGATGAATTGGATGTTTGACAAACATGTTAGTGGGCTAACCCTTGAATGGTAAACTGGCATGCACAGGTGAAGCAAAAAGCTTTAAGTGGAAATTACAAGCAAATAAAGGAAATGGGGGGCCTAATCATGAACAATTGTAGGGGTTGACATAGTCAAAGGGGGAAAAGGTTCTACATGTGCATTATTAAAAAACTTTGGGAAAATGTAGGGTTGGGACCCACATTCACATGAAGGGTTGGGGGTTGTTGGGGGGAACTCACAAGTGGGGTGTGATTTATTGAACTAGTAGGTGATGCATGGCTTGTTAAAACAATAGGGGCAATGAGTAGGTGGTTCATGGTTTGCATAGGAAATGGGGTGCAAAATTGGTTTATGGTGGCACATGAAAAGGCAAATGGTAATGGGAACTATGAAGTTTGATGAGATGTAATGAAATACGAGACATGGAATATTTGGTGCCCATGAAGAAAGAGGTTTATTAGGAACATGTGCCATTTTTTAAAGATTTCCTATTGTTACAAAACAATCATAAATATATATAGCCAACCACACAAAACTAAACAAATCGAAAGCAAAACGGTAGAATTAAACCACCTAAGGTTCCTTGGTTAGGGCATTATGTTGATGCTTTGAACCATAATTTTGGACACCACCATCACTACAAACTACTGTTCAACACAACTTATACACCCTAATACCAAAATGTCACAATTTTCACTCCTTGTCCCCCATTCTATAGGACCAGAAACAAACAACCCCATTCAAAAGTTTCTTAAAAATCCATTTGAATGAAATAGTTAACTTCACAAAAAGATGTTTGTGGAAAAACCCAGTCCACTTCAATGGCTATGTACATATGGGTACCTATCATTACTACAAGGGTCTTCATATCTCGCCCATGCTTGGCCGTTCACTTGCAATCCAAGCCAATGCAAAATCTTGTAAAAAAATTTGATTTCTCTTTTGTTAACTTTCTAGGAGTTTCCAAGAAGCTTACTTGTTTGTTTGCTTTGTTGTTGGATTGGTTTGTTTGTTTGTTGTTCCTCATGTTTGATTGTTGTTGTTCATGTCTTCGTCACGCACAAATTGGTTATGGTTTTTCCTAAATCAAAACAAAGATCAAACTATAATTACAAGCAATCCACTTTCCCTTTCTATACCTAGTTTTGTGGATCACAAACACCATGCACTTGTACCAAATGCACCAACACCAAATTTAGATAAACACATTGCGAAAGAACCATGCAACCTTACACATGATTTCTTTCTACATGCCCACCTTTACTCTAAACCTTTTAATTATCTACATGAAAAAAGCTTTGGGTCCTATCTTTCTACACAAAAATTGTTGACAAAGTCCAAACCACTATAAGCACATACCACTATTTCAACATTTGTTTTAACAATAACACCATTCCTACAAAACAATGCTACAATAACGTAAAAGAAGTCCACATCTCCCTTTCTCCAAATCGGACCAAAAACTATTAATATAACTAAAGACCTTGCAAAATAAAAAGACACAAGGTTATATTTTCAAATCACCTAAATTTCCACCCAACTATTAATGATGAAGAAGAATAATAAAAAATGTTTCAATATTATCATGTTTGTGGGACTAAAGCACCTCAATCTTTGTGAAACTCACAATTCCAACATGCTTATGTTGTTGTGTGATTAGTTTTTACTTGTTTTCTTCATCTGCATAAGATTTTTAAAGATGTAATAAAAGTGACAAGCGAATTTTCAATACCTATTACACCAATTTACATTTGATTTTTAAAATTTGAATATGAATTCAATTAAATTTGAATAAGTTAAGATTCAATTTAAAATGCATGACATTCAATGGTTTCATTTCAATTCAAATTTAATTTCACAAAATCAACCTTTTTATTCAACATATCATGTTCGTTAGTAATACATAGCAAAGTGGAACCCAAGTTGATAAATGAAACATGGCATTACAAGAGAACCATTGGTCCCAACCAATGTGGATTTGGACTTTAAACATATCAATTTGGTCTTTGGTTTATTGGGTCCAAGGTTGATTTTTTGGTTAATATAAAATAAGTATATATCTAATTTATTGAAATTTTTACAAAGCTAATGTTACCTTAGATCCCCACCCCTAAGCTAGTATTTGTATAAGGTTACTATTCCCTTTAAGTATAAGAGCCTCATAAGGTCTTTCATACAATGTTGGTATTAAGGTCATAAGCAATGTTGGTTGGGTAACCAAATCAACAACCAAAAATTGATGATTCTAGTTTTGGTTCCAATTTTTTATAAACTAATCAAAATTGCTTTGAAAATATGGAACCAAGCTTGAATCCAAACCACGAAGGCTCAAAATCAATAAAACTACCAAGGGAATTGGGTCCTAATTCCAAGTTTCCATTAAAAACAATTAAAACTATTATGTTTAATTATTGGACTTGCAATTAAACCAAATTCTTCTTGAAATCCCAATTGTGATTCTTAAGGTTTAAGTTGTTTTGTGATTTCTCCTTTCTCCATCACATCACAAAACATTCTCACACATCACAAGCAATTTTTTTCTTCCCTTTCATTTTTATTTATCTTTTGTTGCACAAGGAAAAAAAGGTCAAACAACTTTATTGTTAATTGAAGCTTAGAGCTTATTTTGTTGCATAAGGAGGAAACGGAGGTCAAGCAACTTTATTGTTAGTTGAAGCTTGGAACTCTTCATTGAATTCATTGTTTTCATTTTTAGGTGAACAAGTTCAAAAACTTCCTTGTCATTACTTTCTACATTGATATGTATGCATCATTGATGGTTGTTCCATGTTGTCATTGCTTGATGTGTGCGGGTGTTGTGTGATTAGTCATTTGTTCCTTTTGTTTTTTATCATTGTTGTTAGTTGTTCAAGGAGGAGGAGAAAGCATGGGTTTGTCATCATCATCTTCAAAAGAATTGTATGTCTTTTGTTGAAACTATAAAATTATATGGCATTAGCATTTGAATCCAATTGGGTCACATTTTCACCATTTAGCAAAGGTTTTTTAATTATAAAATTCCTAACTTTGAAAGCCCACTACATTTATGTTATTACAACAAGCAAGCGTGTCAAAGAAATAGAAGTTATTAGTGTGTGAACTTTGTTGAAGCTTGTGAATGAAAACACGTGAATGGTCAATTGACTCCATTGATTAATTTTATTTGTTGGTCATTTGATGCCAAATTTGAGTAGACTTATAAAAAGTCCAAAATTAATAGATTATTATAGAGATCATTCAACAAGTTGATGGCACCATGTAATTATGATTTAAATAGGAATCTATTTTAGATATTTATATTGGAACAATATTATATCTCATCATTAATAAATAATTTTCAAAACTAATGATGTTGTAACTTTCAAATTGGACTTGTTATTGTTTGAATTAATTTAATTCCTACTTCGACATTAGTTTCATTAGATATACACTTTGATGTCATTTTGGTCCAACCCTTTATGTAGATGAGTCACCCACATTCTAACTTTGATTTACATTTGGATGAAAAAATGAAAAAAATAATTCATGAGTTTTATTTTAAACCTCGATTTGCATTGGGAAACTTCACATCCATGAAATGTATACCCAAGTTCTTTTCTAACATTGTGCAACTACTACAAGTTAATGTTTGGTTTGTTTTTTAAAATTCCAACCATTCATAATAAACGTGTTTTTAATTATTAACAACTTGCTAGGTTTTTTTAAAAGTGTGGCAGTTTGAAAATGGTAGGTTAAGAATTGTCATTTCCACCATTATCATGCACCCATCAAAAATTAGAACCTAACCAAAAGTTAATCAAAACCTATTAGAACCTAACCATCAAATGGCATTGTCCAAATTCAGATTTTTATGCAATTTGGTAACATGGAACCAAATTAAATTTTATTTTGTCTATAATAAAAGAACCTATTCATACCCAAAATCAAGAAACAATATAGTGGGAGACCTGGAACTATAGGGGTTTTTTTTAATTAAAAAATTGTCCAACATCTACCTTACCTAAATAAATGTTGGGTGATTTTATTTTTGTGAAAAACCTTTGGTTTTGGGTTTTTTAAATAAAGTAAAATTACCTTCATTCTAGTTCCACACATAAAAGAAATTGAGAATCTAGTTATGAGTTTGATTCTTCAATATAAAAATTGGCCATGACTTTAGTTTTGGTTTCAATTCTTTAAATCAAACTAGCTTTAGTCCATTTTTTAATAACCTAGACCAAAAATAGTTGTTAATTGTCAATTAACCTTTAGTTAACCTTCAATTATAATCATTTTCTTTCCAAAAAAAATTCATTATTCTAATCTCAAGCATCCATGCATATTGATTGTGTTCCCAATTTGCTCACCACGTTCCTTGGCAACACATTTTATCCCATATATTTTGCCCAAAGTCATTTTGTAAACTATATAGGTGATCCAAAAGAAAATATTACATTGTGTCTACTTCGGGAGTGTCAAAAGTTTTTGTGATGCCCTTCATTATTTTCCCTACAAACTTTCCCCCATTCACCACAATCAATCAATATTAATCACATTACGTCCCACAATCTGTGCCCTTGCCACTAGCCCATGCCAAAAATGGTGACAAAGTTTTGGAAATAAAAGTTTCATGTAGCAATGAAAAGGCTTGACATGCATTTATAAAGAGTTCAAATTTTTTTCTTTGGAAGGGTCATGGAGGGATTTTTCTTGTTCCTAATGCATTCCCATCATGTTTTAATGGGGTTTTGATCAAGTTCCCAAAAGGTTCCCCAAGATGTTCCCAATGGTGCATCAAATTTATCCCATATGGTTTGCCCAAAGTCCAACTTTCATTTATATAAATTTATAAGGTGGGCCATTTGTTTTTATTTTGCTATTAGGGGACTAAAGATGTGCTTCTATTGGGAAGTGCCCAATGTTTTGACTAATTTGATGATGGGTCAATCAATATGGCTCCTTCAAAAGAAAGGAAAAATTATGAACTCCCAATGAACTAATTAATATGAATCACACTACTATGTCCCATAATTTGATGGTTATTTACATTTCCTTCCTTCTTTATCTACTTATTGCATAAGTTATTGTAATAATTAGTAACTTATTATGATTAGTTAATGATTGTTTAGGCAAATAAATATATTTTGTTGGTATCAAAATGAATGGAAGAAGACCATTCAAAATTTACAAATGTATTGCATTCTTCATTCATTTAATGCATGTCAAAACTGAACTTGTCCATTCGTTCTTTCAATATTTCAAAAGATGATTTTTGGACATAAGTATCTAAAGGACATATTATGGAATCTCCAAAGGGTGACAGGCATGCAATTATCTTAAATAACATTTTGGGATCGGTTTGGATCAATTGATAGGTCACAGTTAATTAACAATGATAACATATTATCGTTAAAAATACCTATTAACCATTGGAGGTTAATGAATTAAACAAATTTACATTGAGCTTTGTATGAATATTATTCTTTGGATTGTATTGTGTTTAATGTTAATTATTATGTCAATGAACTAATAATGTTATGTTTCCATCACCTTCTTGCCATGAAGCTTTCTTCTTGTTTTGAAGTTTTTTTTGTTAAGGTTGAATCCATTTGAATTATTTTGTTCAATAATCAAACCACACACATTTTCATATCTCAAATTGATAAGCAAAATCACCCAATTGTTGAGTTTTCACCATGGTGGAAATCATCCTAGGTGGATTATACTACTTACTTTAATAAATTACATTAGTGCAAGAAATAACAATATAAACATTATACAAAGTACAAGGGGAAAATATTTTATTATAACTTGCATCCTTGGTTTGTTTCCAAACAAAATCATTTGTTGAATACTCATAACAAGATTACTATTTTGAAAAGTGAACAAACATTTCAAAAAGTGAAATGGATGCAAAGGCAAGCACATGAATGTTATAATTTTTTTACCATGATATTTGATGGGTACATAATTAGAGCCTATTGGATAACATGGTAAAATATTAAAAATAAAATATGAGTCAAATTTTACATCGGTTAATGCCCTAGAGTTGGGGCATTCCTAAAATAATCAACCCTTGAGGCTAATAATCATAATAAATTCCCAATCTAGGTTGGCGTGGGGACATTTCATGTAATTTCCCTTCAGCAAAATTGTTTAATCAACAAGGAACAACGTCCATTGATTTTTGGTTGATCTTAGCCTACAAGTTTGTTCCTTGGTTATGATGAGAAAAGGGCCTTATTAGAGCATTACACCTTACACATGGTGTTTTGGCCTCAATTTTCAAGGCATAATGTTTATACATTAAGGCCTTCCCCTATACATAAATCAATTTTTTAAAATTTTGTATTTTGAAGGCACTTTTAATATGTGAATTTCCCCTCTTGGAGAGTACTAAAACCTATTCATTAAGAGTGGAGGGATGTTAATGTACATATCCTAAAATAATAAATAGAATTTTTCCAAAAAAAAGTGTGCAATATAATTATCCACAAAGACAATAAAACCCTAGGTTTCTTTGAAATTAAGGATGACATTCAAAATGTAAGATGGGTCTACCTAGGTTATGGAATATTTAAGGATTACTTAGGGGGCTACCTAGGAATCCAAGGAGACAATTAAAAACCTACTTCAGCTATGGGATACCTAAGGGCTATGTAAGGGACTACATAAAACTTAAATAAGGGGCTACATAAAGATTATTAAAAGACTACATAAGGGATTGCATATAAGGCCTACCTAGAAGGCCACCTAAAGGTTATTTAGAAAGACAACTAGAAGCCTATACATGTTATGGGATACCTAAAGGCTACTTAAAGGATTATGTAGGTCCAACTTAAGGAGCTACTTAGGGAAACACCTAAAGGCTTACCTAGGTTAAGAGATATTTAAATGTTATTTAAGGTATTACATTGGATCAACCTAGGGGTTTAGGGTTTAGGGTAAATCCTATATGCATAAGGGACTACTTAGGTTATCAAATTTCTAAATGTTATTTAAGATGTTACATAAAGCCTACTTGTGGGGTTAATTAGAGATTTTTAAAATTAAGGGACACCTAAGGATTATTTAAGGGGCTACCTAAATTTGACTCATAATCAAGAACTACATAGGACCTACATAAAAGGCTACCTAGGGGTTGTTTAGGGCAAACTCATAACCCCTATATAAACCTTTTGTAACTCCTTAAGTAGATTTTAAAATAACCTTTAGGTATCCCCAACTTATGTAAGTCTCTAGGTAGCCCCTCTGTGACCCTTTATGTAGGCTTTTGATAGTCCTTATTTTAAATAGCCCATGACCCAAGTAGGCCCCTAGGTGATCTTTAGGTAATATTCAAATAGTCCCTTTGGTTATCAAGGTGGCCCCCTAAAAAAACCCTTGGACATCCTTAACCTAAAAATATTTTGTAACTCCCTAGGTAAGCTCTATGTAACCTTTTAATTAATTCCTAGGTAGGTCATACGTGGCTCTCCATTTAGGCTTTTTAATTATTGTCCTTGTCTCACATAAGTAAATGAGTAATTAGGTAGGTAGCTCATAGGTAGGTAGGAAGGTAGGTAGGCCTTAACCTACTTAGGGTTCTATCTAGGCACTACTCTTTATCTATGTGACCATAACCTAATAGATCAAATTTTTCAATTGAAAAACCAATGATGGTCATTTTTGGGAATCCATTGTTAGTTCTGAGAAGTGATCTTCACTTTGATAGAGTAATTACATTGAGGACTTGTGTCAAACCCAAAGGAAGGATTACTTTAAAAATAACTTTACTGTGTTAATATATTGTGGCTTACAATTCAAGGCTTAAATGCCCTTTTTTTGGGTCCTTTTGACATTCCATCCATATTTTTGCACTTATGACAATGGAAGTTGGATGGATGAGGGAGAAGGATCTGTCAAAAAATTAGGTTTCACATAACTAATGGCCAACTCCTCCTAGGCCTTGGGTTAAGCTCAAATTTCAGCATTCTGTTGTGGTGGAGGATGAAAATGTGGAGGATGAAAACTGGGACACGCTACCAATGACCCCACCAAATCTGAGAAATCAGATCTCTCTGTCAATGAAATCCTCCTGTGAAGATCTCCTACCCCACTTGTAGAGAGAGTACTTTCAATGTGGGTCCATCACAGCACAGTTTCAGATTCATCAATAGCTTGACCCTTTTGCAAAATATAAATACCATATGTAAAACAGGGAGGCCCATTAAGTAATTAATTAATTAATTAATTAATTGATTAAAATTGAAGATTTATATTTCCCCCAAAAAAAATTCTTAATATTTCAAAAGATTCTTCAATTTTCATCATAATTATTTTTTCTTATCTAATTACGTGTAATACGGT
>Ga0116229_10003348_pt1 | contig 26259 bp, 10 predicted proteins | sample S1TSphgellanicum_3_FD_87313 | JGI IMG/M metagenome (GOLD analysis project Ga0116229, IMG submission 87313) | Host-associated microbial communities from peat moss isolated from Minnesota, USA - S1T2_Fc - Sphagnum magellanicum MG | ecosystem: Host-associated > Plants > Peat moss > Unclassified... | reverse complement strand
TAAAGGGGCCAACAGAGTGAACCATCCATCACCCACCCAGTGTACAAGGCCAGGATGGATGGTGTTCTTGTATTCTTGTCTTATAGCAAACCAAGATGGGTTAGCTATAAACTAAGAACATCTCCACCAACACACTCTATACAACATATTTTGGATGAAGATTACTAAAAATTTGTCCAAAAAGTTAGTTCAGTAAAATGACTTGTGGCTCAGTCAGCATTTGAGTTTAGCATTTTTGACTTCTGACCATTTTTCATCACTCAAGTTCATGTCTATGAATTAGGCTTAGAATCACTAAATAAATAACCTTGGATAAGAAAAATACTATTGCAGGGCTAAATGGGTTTAGGGTTTAGGGTTTAGCCCCAGGTTTAGGGTATGGGTGAAGCTGCTCTAAGGCTCTGAAGGCTAGAGTGAAGAAGCAGGAGTCACCAACAAGGCACCTAGCAGCTGACCACATGCCCAAACTCTTGTTAGATCTTAAGTTTGTATCAAAAAAGTCTAGGAATTTCTTTTGGCTGGAGGTCCTCTTGTTTTGATTATAAGCTCATTTTTATAGGCAGAGGGTGTCAGTGGCTTTTCAGAGAGTTCAGGCCATCACTATCTTGGGCCGAGCAATTGTGGCAATAGGAGAAGCCTCTTCTAGGCTTGGTGTCTTTTCAAGATTTTCACCCATCTTCTTGCACGACTTGCTTTGTGCTACTGATGATGGGTTTAGGTCTTAAGATTCATGATTTCTCCTCTCAGGGATCCCCATTGTGTGTTCTGCACTTTCAGGTGTGGTCTTTTGTTTGGACTTTGATCCTTGTTTTTTCTCTTGTTCCCTTGCCAGGCTTTTTTCCTTTATTTATATTTATTCTTAGAACTTAAGTTTGTATCAAAAGTCTAGGACACTCTTTTGGCACTATGTCATTTGAGCACCAAAAAGTCACCAATCTAAAAGTTCAATTACATATAGTCCTTTGGATAGTCCTTTGGTTATTCAAAGTAGGTAGGTACCTACCAATTTCTTTCTTCTTAATTTATTTTTAAAAATAAAATCAAAATTGGCACATGAGGAGTGCATTTTGGTGAAATTGTGGAAAACAACTACAAAAACTGTCAAAGGAGACTGATGAAAGCAAGCTAGCCTACTTGGGTGCCTTTGAAAAAGAGCAACAAAAAGTGCAAAAAAAAAAGGTATGTTTAGGTTCATAGAAATACAATAACTAACATTTTTCTTTTGAGCAAGCCAATAGCAGCTCAATTGTTTCTGTCTCCAACTGCTCTTTGTACCAATACCTGAACTGATTTCAAAATTGATATCAAAAATTATATATATATATATATTCAAAATTAATGATATATACCCTGTCTGAGACCTAGGGGTTTCCCTTCTTTTTCTTTTTCCAATTTTTGTTGTGGTAACAAAAATTTTGGAATTTTTCCCCCAAAAATTGCAAAATTAGTTGAATACTGTAAAAACTAGAAATTCCAGAAATTTCACGGATGTTTTAAAATTTTAAAAAATTCATTGGTAACATCTTTAGCATATGCAAGAGAGCTTTGTTTGTCTCCATTTTCTTTCAAGTAATTGTGCACGGGAAAAGGCACAAGTGCCTTCTACCCTGTGAACTAAGGGTGCAGCCCAAGGTCCAGTGTGGGCGGAAGACACTGACACGAGTAGCCCTTGCCTTTTGTAACAAGGGGTGTGTCAATTACACTATGGCCTTGCAATTTACATTTAAAAGCATCTTAAGGCAAAAGAAGAATTATGGAAAACTCGAAATATTTCACCATGCAAAAAATATATTAATCTTCAAAAAATCCCTCTTAAAAAAAAACCAAAATCCTTCAAGATATTATTATAACTTTGTAACTAATCTCAAGTTTCAACACAAGCCAAAAAAATATCATCTTTCAAAAAATCCTCATATAATAAAAATAGACCTATTATTATTATTATTATTATTACCTAGGGGCCTATAAAAATCCCTTAAGCTACTATAACTCTATAATGAATCTGAACACAATAATATCCTTAAGGGCCTTGGTAAGCAAGGCCAACAAAGGATGTGGCCTTACATCATCTTTTTGCCACCCTAGAGAGCTTGCATATAAGATCCCCACACTCGAAGGAGAGATTACATGAGATCTCCTGCCCCAAGAAGAAGCCAGAAATTCCGTCTGGTAAGGCACCCCATAAATGATACACTACAGATTTTCTCCCAAGGTTGTTCTGTGTTTTGTATTAAACCCCTGGAGATCAAGTTCTGGAGTTTTGAGGATTGAGAAAACTATCCAAAACTCTAGAAATGCATCTTAAATTTTTTAATAGGGTGATGAACTATTTTGCAGATTAGCTCGTTGCCAGTCTTGAACTAAACTAACAAAATCCCATGATGCAGTTTCAAACTAAAACTCATGGGGAAATCCCATGCAGCAATTCCTGGAAAGGAAAACAGGAGTAACAGATCTAATTTTGAGGTATATAAATCCCATGCAGCGATTCCTTGAGAGGAAAACAGTAGTAACAGATTTAATTTGGAAGGATGTATGGAAATCCCATGCAGCGATTCCTTGAGAAGAAAACAGAAGTAACTGATTTAATTCAGAAGTATGTATGTAAATCCCATGCAGCGATTCCTTGAGAGGAAAACAGAAGTAACTGATTTAATTCAGAAGTATGTATGTAAATCCCATGTGGCAATTCCTTGAGAGGAAAACAGAAGTAACAGATTGAATTCAGAAGTATGTATGTAAATCCCATGCAGCGATTCCTGGAAAAGAAAACAGTAGTAACAGATTTAATTCAGAAGTATGTACGTAAATCCCATGCAGCGAATTCCTTGAGAGGAAAACAGTAGCTAGTAACAGATTTAATTCAGAAGTATGTATGTGAATCCCATGCGGCGAATTCCTTGAGAGGAAAACAGTAGCTAGTAACAGATTTAATTCAGAAGTATGTATGTAAATCCCATGCAGCGAATTCCTTGAGAGGAAAACAGTAGTAACAGATTTCAATTGAGGAGTATATATAACTTATTTGCTGAGTGGATTGGATCTATGATTTGAGACTCAACTCCGAAGGTTCTAGAGAGAAACTTTTTTCCCTGGGAAAAGAATCATCAGTAAAGGTTGATGATGGAAGGATCCCAATTCACTGACTTGAACCTGACACATATTCTTCACCTGCGTGTTTTGTTGTAATTGGGGGAGGATCACTTCAAAGAGAGTAGGCTAGGTCCCAGTTATAATACTTTTTGCACACACCTCCTTCTTTTTTTGTGTTTCCTGGAGTTACTGACACAACTAAACATCATCCTACTCCTCCCCTTGCAATTTCACTTTAGAGAATCATTGGCTCTTGCTATATATGGTTGAAAAACTTACAAAATCTTGATAGAACCTGAACTTCTTCCAATCTCATATGATGATGGGTTCACTCTTTATTGTGCTATTGGCTTCCAATGTGTTGTGTTGATTTGTTTCTTATCATTTTATTTGCTCTTTTCCACCCACAAAACATTTAGTTGATATTTTCTTGTCTTTTCTTTTTTGGTCTTTCCCAAGCTTTGCTACTAAAGGACCCAAGTGATTTTTTATGCTTCATTTTTTTGCCAATTCTTTAAATAAATAAAAAGTTACAACTGTTCCTCTGATCCACTAAGTGGCCTCGAAAGAAAAGTCTTGAATTGGGCAGTTGAAGCCCCAAAACTGGACTTGCCATTCTACATCTAGGGACCACCAACCCATCTACCATGAACTCAAAGCACTACTTATTAGAGTCATCTCTAAAGTCACCTTAAGTCTTCACCCTGTCTTTTGCGTCTGCTTTCACCCCCTTATCCCCTCGTTCAGTAGTATTCACAAAGTAATGAAATTTTATTAAATCCCAGTACGAAACTCAGCATTTAATGCACAAGGTTCGAAAGTAATTATAGTAGTTGTACAGGTAGGAGCAGTGAAAATATAAGTAGCAGCAGTGGGAGGCGCTCAGGAAAAAGGAGAGACAAAATGAAACTCAGTTTACCACCAAAATTCTTGGAAAAACCAGTCTGGGTACCAATTATTATTTCGTTTTGTAAAATTTTCATTCCCAGTTACGTGTTTGATGCCCTATTATGCTGAAACTGACTCCGTTCTCGCCCCCTAATCGCGGGATCTTACAGATAATAAAGTTATGTGTAATTCTATTGTGTGTTCAACATGCTAAATGTGTGTTAAACAGGTATGGATGAACATAGAGGGTCAAGGGATGGACTGTGTCTCGGGTTGAATATGGTAGTAGCACCTTTAGAGAATCTTTTGGACTATGCAAGAATACTTTATTTCGAGCGTGGAATCTTCAAAATTAATTAATTTATTCAACAGACAGACGTGTTGAAGCTGCCCATGTACTACAGTACATGAGATCAGACCATTATCAATTATATCCGATGCCAGGATTCAGAACCCCACAAGCAAGCATATGGGTTATATGCATATGACCCACAAGCATGGGCCCTCAAGCCTATGGGTTATATATGTATATATAACCCACCCTAGAAACCTAAAGGAAAAATCTTTCAAGGTTTTTTCTTTTTCTTTTGACAATAGAATACAGCACCAAAATGGGTTGTTAATCCTTCTTGAAGATATATATGTACACAGCCGGGACTTCGCATATGAATAATGCACAAAGACTGAATCATTTTGAACCCCGTACATAACCTCCAGAAGTGTGTGGGCTGAGTTCGTATTGGTGTGCAGGAGCCCAGATGATGATGTTTGTATCCCCCCAAAATATGCCACCAATCCCCCTGACACAACAATACATTGTTACAAAGTATGTTCAGAACTTTGGTTCACCATCCAAAATCACATATTGTCATACCATCCAAAATCACACATCATCATCCCATCCAAAATCACACATCATCATCCTGTCCAAAATCACACTTCATCATCCCATACAAAATCGCACTTCATCATCTCATCCAAAATCACACCATCATCATACCCTCCAAAAATCACACATCATCATCATCCCATCTAAAATCACACATCATCATCCTGTACAAAATCACACTTCATCATCCCATACAAAATCACACTTCATCGTCCCATCCAAAATCACACCATCGTCATACCCTCCAAAATCACACATCATCATCCCATTCAAAGGAAGGGGATCGGGGGTTTGCACCAGCATTACAACATTCACAAGATACCCGTGGATTGGCCAGCTATAGGGGATTGGAAGACTGGATGTGAAATTGTGATTCCTTACTACATAATGGGATTTAAGGGCCACAATGAACCAGCACCATCCACCAGCGCACCATCCACTGGATGCCCATTATTGCTCAGTTGTGGATGAACCTCAACTGAGTTAATATTTGGTTTCACCTTGGTAACCAATTCTGTAAGAAATAGGTCTTATATATATAGGTAGATAGGTAGGAAAATAGGTCATTATTGAGAAAATAGATGGCTTATACCTAGGTAGTGCTTGTTTTTACTACCTACTTAGTAACAACCTGCTTGTGGGTTGTTAGTAAATAAGTTGCTTAAAAAAAGCAACCGAGCTAACCACCGTGGTTAACTAGGGAACTGGAACCCAACAGAAAACTGTTTCCTGACCACTTACCATCCATCCATGCTGCTGGTTGCTGGTTCACTATGGACAGATTTAAGTTCTCAAGTTGCTTCAGGTCCCTGCCTTGATACCCGGAGGGTATCACATAACTTCCTCATGTCTGTGAAGCTGCATTGTTAGATCATTCATTAGATATTATAGGGATTAGGGATTTTATAGAGCATTCATTTGGAGGGGTTTAGGGTTTAGCTCCAAATGAAATGCTCTATAAAAAATCCCAGCAGGTCTTTTGCTGCAGCAGAACAGCCTTTAGTAGTTGATCCCCACTAAAATCCCACCAGCCTTTTTCCAATGTATATGATCTTCACCATCATTCTCTCTCTCTTTTATCCTTAAGTGGCCCACCACACAAATATTTCAAGAAGAGAAGAAGGATAACCTAAAAATTGTCCAAACCCATTATGAGAAATATTTCAAGAAGCAAAGAAGGATAACCTAAAAATTGCCCAAACCCAACATGAATGAATGAGTGTTTTTTTAACTGCATCATAGTTGTCCAGTTCTTTGCCCAAGTAGGTAGGAGGGCCGGTCTAAGTACACTTCAGAACTCAGAACACTGCCATGTTCTAGCCCAAGTTTTAATGGCTTTGGGGTTCAAAGATGGACCATAGGACTTCTCTGGGCGCTTCTATTTCCCTTTAGATCACCCCATTTGGTAAAAGGATACCCAAGATATCGCCTCCAAAACAAGAAGAGCTGTTGCTCTAGAAAAAGTCCCCACCAAACTAATCACGCTCCTATTTTCAAGCAATCGATGACATCCTATCAGTGCACATTGTTAAGTTGTCACTTGTTTTCCATCTATGCTATTACCAAACTCTCTCAACTCCAAAACCAACAAGTTCATTTTGAAACAATGTTCATTTTTATTCAATGGACCAAACTACAAGTTGGAAAAGGATTAAAAATGGATGGTGATAGGAGAAGGGTTTGTCCCTAAATCCCTAACTTCTTAAACATTTAAATTCATGTTCTTACGCATTCCCTTTCTTATTGCGCTTTTGTGTGTGTAGCTCAACTCATGGCTTTGTGTTTTGACATTCTAATTATGGTTGTTGTCTTCATGTTTAGTACTACCTCTTGAAGTATAAGTGGGTACCCTTCCCAAGTTCTTATTGCTAACATCACATTTCCCCCCCAAACCAAATGTTACCTATGGTTGCAAATATTCACATGTTGGTCCTCATTGTCAACATGCTTAGTTGTGATAATGATAGTCTTGTTTTTTTTAAACACATAGGCCTTGATCATAGTCTTCTTTCTCTTATTCATACTAGCTAGTTGATTGTGATTGAACTAGTCCTCAACATTGTCTTGTTGTTGTGATGGTAGTCATCTTCCTCCTATTCGCATAACCTTTTTAATTGTCTTCTTGATGGTCTTTAATGTCATCTTGCTAGTCAAGATGGTGGTCGTATTCCTCTTATTCATATAACCTTCTTGAGCATCTTTGTATGAGTCTTCAACATTATTTCATCAAGTCCTAGTGGTGGTCACCTTCCTCCTATTTGCAAAACTTTTCTAATCGTCCTCCTACTAATTTTCATTGTTGTTTTTTTAGTCATGGCAATGGTCGTCTTCTTCCTATTCACACAACCTTTCCAATCATCCTCCTTGGTCCTCAACATCATCTTGATCGTCATGATGGTGATCGTCTTCCTCTTATGTGCACAACTTTCCTTGTCATTCTGCAATTTTATTGATCTTGATGGTAGTCATCTTCCTTTTATTTGTACAACCTATTTGACCATCATTCTACTAGTCCCGATGGTGGTCATCTTCGTCTTGAGAACATTAATTCCCTTATTATAGTCGTCCTAGTCTTCATTGTCATTGCCTTCATCCTTATTCTCATCCTATTTGGTTTTGATATTCATCGTGCTAGTCTTAATCCTACCTTTCCCCAAACCTCCTTTCAAGTTTCTCTTGTTTAAAGTTGTTGCATGTTTGTTACAATGCATTTTCTTGCTTGTTACTAGGCCCTTGCTTGCTTTCTAGCCATTCTTTGAATTTTTGTTGTCAAACCAAGGTTCATCCCCTATAACCAAATGGGTGTGCTCGTGATCCAACTTTTAAATTGCTATGAAAATTATATGTTATTTCTATAATTTCATTGCCTAACAAGGCTAAGATTAAAATTGCCCATTTTTGTTTTTCAAGTTCTTTTTGAATTGCTATTTCAACCCCCATTAATGAATTGGCAACTTAACAACTTGCTTTTATTGCCCTTTTCCCTTATTTGATTTTGCTTATTTCTATTCCTTTTTTTTAATTACTTTTATCACATTATATTCAAACATTAATTTGAAATAACCACATGATTTTGTGAATAGTTGACTAATGACTCCCTACCATTCATCCTTTTCATAAGTAGATGTGGAAAGGACAATAAATTGTTAGTTGATAATGTTTATTGCGTTACGTGCTCAACATTCTAAATTTTTTATTCCACCTCCAATGTGAGCTCATTTATGTTCACAATTATATTCATTGAGTCTATTGCAATTTCTTGATTTGTAGCTACATGACTCCTAGGTATATCCACATGATACCTAAATTGATCATTGACTTGTGAATCATGACCTATAGATTCCATAGTTGTTATTATATTAATCAATTACATTGTTATAGAATGTTTTCCCCATCACACAATTTCATCTTCCTTGTTTGAAATGTATTCATCCCCTTTTCCTTACTTGCGTTAATTAATGTGTACAAGTTGTTAAGGTTTGTTTTCTTTTCAACCATGACCTCAAGGTTAAATGGCCAAATCCATGTAACTTTGAACCATGACATTATATTTTTTCTAATCAATACTTTAGAACATATAAAGGTTATCTTATCTAATTCCATGTAATTGTTATTAACCATATTTCTTTCTTTTGAAAGTTATTTTGGAAAGAACTTGTAACAAGTTCATCTAAAGGTTAAAGTGTACGTGATATATGTGAAGATAAAGTGGTAATGTCTAACCTAAATTCTTGTGCTTGCCAATTGAATGTAAATCACATGAATTCCATGCCCATTTAAAACTAACAAATGTTATTGGTCAAGGAAATTCCACTTAGTATTGACCTCTTGGAAATATATATCCATTATTTAAAAAGGAAATTAGTTGTCCATGTTTTTGTTTACATAGCCATACATGTTCTTGATTTTCATTGTTATATGTAATCGTCATTCAACCTCTCCCCCTTGAAGATATAAAATGTTAACAAAGATATTCCAATTGTGTTAATAACACAATTAATAATCAATCATTCCCTCAATTTGGGTATTATGTTTTATACTTGGTGCAACCCTTACTTGACCATAACACAACTTGCATTTACTTGCCTACCTATTTGGATTCATGTTTCATTTAATTCCATGTGTGATGTACATTGTAATGATGTTTGTTGTACAAGTATTGTGAATTGTTGTATAAATTATGGTAGGATAATGCAATGAATCCTTGTGTTCAACTAATATTTAGTCCCTTTGCTTAATGAATGCTTAAATCAAAATGTTGATGCTTGAACCAATATTAGTAGTTATTCCATGATTCTCCATTCCAAAAAGGTATAATTCTTGGTTTGAATTAAATCTATTATTTTTCATCTTTAGCCATTGTAATGTAATTAAAAGTTTGTGTTCATGCATTGTTAAAGTCTAAGCAACCATAGCCTAATCTTCTTTCTTTGTTAGCACATTAACTAGCCCACATTTCCTAGATTGTGTTTTGCCATTCAAATGACCAAAAATAGGTAAAGGTATGTTCCAATGTCTACTTGTCTTTCTCAATGATGTTGTCCCACTTTCAATTGCATCCATGGCCTCCTCGAAAATTTTGTTGGTCAATTTACCTCTCACATTGAATTGGCTACATCTATTAACCCTTCATTATTTTTTTGTTGATTTTGGACTAAAAGGAGATGAAACATTCTCCTTGTGGGGGAAAGCATAGTAAACTAAACTAGAAAATTACCTTGTAGCATAAATGGAAAGTGGCCATTAAGTAGGTCTGGTTATATTGAATTCAAAAATATTATTTATTTTAATGTTTAATTATTTGAAGTTCTTGACTTTGTTACAACTATATTTTTAAACTACATGTTTAAAGCAAGCTTATACATATTCATCAGAATTCAAGCATATGGGTCAAAACACATTCAAAGGAGCCACAAGTGTTATTTTACATTAATCCAACACATCCTTTTTCCCCAATTTTTTTTTTCATACGAATGATTTTTTGAATGATTTTTTTACAACTTGTTATAGAAAATAATTAGAATTTTTGCAATAAGTCAATTTTTTTCTTAGTCATTTGTGAATAAATACGAATTTGTAAAAATCTACAAATTCTTTGCAGATTTTATGTTTCATCTTGAAAAATGATGATAATTTGAAATCATGCCCAAAAAAAAAGAAAAAAAAGTTGAATTTAATGTAATATAAACTACAAAATTTATTTAATACATCATGTACATTATATCTTTATATGTGGCAAAACACTCTTGAAGTTTTGAAATTTTTTGAATTTTCAAATGTACATATTTTGAATTTTCAAAGTTTTAGAATTCCACATTTTTGAAATCATGAATGTTTTTTAATGTGTCTAAAAGGTCATTATCATCTCATTTTTTTAATCATTAACTTATTTTTATTATATGAGTCCTTAAATGTCATTTTTTAATGACAATTTTTCATTTCCAAAAGTTTTTAATTAAACCAAAATCTAAAATTGGATCAAATGGATTTTAAATTTGAGTTTGTTGACATTCATGTGTGTTAAAAATAAAATGTGCTATGATTACCATGGTTTCAAATGGGAAATATATATATATATATATATATCTCTAATTTTTTATGATAAGATTTGACATTCAATGCCCTTTGTGGTTCCTTTGAATGTGTTTTGACCCAAATATCACAACTTGCAAAGTAGATTAAAATTCAAACACAAGTAGATTAAATATTGGGTCCATTGTATTTTTAAGTCAATGACATGCTAAATATACTAATGAATTTTGAATTTTTTCATAGTAAAATCAAAATATATTTAATGTCTAATGTATAAATAGGAATGAACATAATATTAACGTATTAGTTTCATTCCTATTTGTTACCTATTTTTACAGTATTAAAAGATTTTGAATTTTGTATTCAACTCATCAAAACTCAATGGAAGCATGAAGGCTTCCATAATAGGACTTTTAAAGAAAATTGAACCTACTTTCTTATGTTTATGTTGAAAAATTATCATATTTAAAATTTGGTTTGGCGAGACATTTCTTTTTAGTCTAGTTTACCACGCTTGGACCTTTGTCTTGTGATAGCTTGTCTTATAAATTATTTTTCCACCTACAAGTTGCATGTTCAAGATCATTATGATCTAGATCCCCTTGGCCTTAGCCTTTAACACATTGGAAGTGTGCAATTTAACCCTATAAGATACATGTATTTGAATTTCCTACATTAGCCCCAATAATCAAAAACATGTGTAAGGTTAAAGTACGTGTTAAATGCATATGTTTCTAGCTTTTGTGAAGACTCAATGAAAGCACATGATTCCTTAAAGTCATCCCAAATTATGTAGGTTGTTAGTGTGTAAATTAAACTATAATCTCTTAAAGCTTGTGGAAACCTTTTTATTTTTAGGAATTCCTTGGATGATTTTTAGGAACTTCTAAACTTTGCACCCATATAAACCTTTTTGAATTATTTGTTGTAAAGTTCATTAATTTATTGTAGCCCTTCCTATATGATCTTTTGATTTTACCTCTACTTCCTGTTCTTGTGGTTCCTTTTTTATTATTGTCAAGTTGAATTGTGTTTGTCTTGTTCTACTTTCACTAGTTCGAGGTTTAATTTTTGTTGGTCTAATGTTACTTTGATGTATGGTCTTTGTTACTCTAGCCCATTTGCTTTCAAATCTAAGTTCTAACCTTCATCTTGTACTTCAACATTTTTGCACTAGGACATACGATTTTTGGGAAGGATTGGAGCTTGTTTCTTGTACTACTTGGTAGTTTTGACACACTAAAAGAATAATTGAGAGGAATATAGTTGAAAAGTTGAATTTCATATGTATCTAGGTTTTCCCCAAAACCTTATAAAGTTGATGATGTTGTTTTGGTGAGAAACCATTGTGCAAAAAATTGGTGGGAATTTGGAAGTTTTCCTTCAATAGTGTGTTGATTTGAATATCCAGAGGATTTTGCAATGATTAATTAGGGATGTCATTTTTGTGCATTAGATTGTAGTTAAAGTTGTCACATTAATGGTTAGTTGTGTGTTGATTAACATGACACATAAACCCCCATCACAAAGCTATGTTTTTCCACACCAACACGGGCTTCTATAAAACCATCCCCAACTCATTCCTATAACCAAACACTAAAAATACATGCCCTAATTTGATTTCTTTTCATTTTTGTGTTCAACTCAATGTCCATCACCAAGATTATTTATCCCCCCAAACTTTGGGTTCTATAAAATCAACCCAAATCACTCCCATAACCAAACATTAAAAGTAATCCCCTATCACAAGTCATATATATTGATATTTACTTATTTTTGTTGTTGTGGTCAATTCACTCCCCATCACTAAACACTATCATGTTTTAAGGTGGCCTTCTTTATGTGCATATATGCCTAAGTTTACTCTTATGGTCAAACATGAAAACTTAGTCAAATACATTAAAATTCTAGAAACAATTGTTCACACATGAGCATTTGGTCATAGGCAATATCTACAACATTTATGAAGATTTGCACTCTTTAGGCATTGGGTGAAACGTTTATTTTTGGTGATGGACCCTTTTGCTGTACTTTCAATTCCCCAAGTTTTTCATATATTTTTATGTCTAGTACATTTCAATATTGAACAATTGCCAATATGGAACCCATTTATGTAGAGATTGGTCCTAGTATCAAAGAACCAACCAAACTAGTATGACCTGAAACAATGTTAGCCTCGTATGAATACCTACTTGGTAGGGATATGATATATTACCAATTTAATATTAGGGTTATATTAATCTTGATATCAAGTATATACATGTCACATACCCAACCAAAAATCAACTTTGGACCTTAATACTATGACCAAATTATTATGTATTTTTGTAAAAATGTAATACTAGTACCAAACATTATGAAAGTTTTTTTTAATTCAATATTATTATCATGCTACTAGAAATGTTCTTAGAAATATTTTACCAATACTTGTTAATATGTTCAAAAGTTGATACCCATCATATTTTGCCTATCAACCTTTTTATAAATATTGTTTTACATATTCCCATGATCAAAATGGATACATAGTTCCAAACCTTTTGTAATACTTTTGTTACATAATCATAATTGGAATAGTGGTCATAATTACTATAGAATATGTAATTGCAATGTTAGTCACAATGCTATCAATATGATATCAATGTATTTCCAAGAATGTATAGGAATTTGATCATTCTTGGAATAGATTCAAGAATGAACAAATTCTTTTGCATTGTCATATGTTATTAATGAAATTATAACCTTATGTGGTTTATTGTGATGTTTTGAAAAATGCAATGGGAAACATATTCTTTCAATTTGAGGAGGACAGTGATGATCATTTCATTCTTTTTATTAGTAGACAATTGATTGTTATAGATAAGATTTACATGATAAATGAACAAAAAGGTCTTTGTAGTCATCTTCTTGTTGAAAAAGTTTCATCATTATTTGTCAGAGTAAAAAGCCAAGGTTATGATTAACCACAAGGCATTCACATACTTTGTTAATAAATTCAACCCAAATCAAAGGCTTGCATGATGCTTGTTGTTAATGGAAAAGTTTGACCTAAATATTGTTCATTACTCAATAAGGCACCATGGGAATGTGCATGCCCTTTCAACGGTGCTGGACTTGGAGATCTTTAGAAGATGATGAGTTCCCATACTCTAATTTGATGAACATTAATGTGGAAGAGGCATCAAAAAAATTCCAAAACATCATTCAATACTTGGATGACATGATGTTTCTAACATGGGTTATGAAACTAATTCACGAGGACAAGGATTGTGCACAAGATTTGAAACTATTCAATCCTTGGTAATCAATCATATCATGAAGGTAACTATGGTGTTTTGAAGAATGTAGGAGGAAATGATGTTCATCGATCATTGCAATAATTTCCTAATGAGTATAAAAATATATGTCAATGTAGAAAAGTTTGTTCCTTCTTGAATCTATTTCAAGAATGATCAAACTCCTTTACATTGACATATGCTATTAATATATTTCCACAAATTATAACAATATAACAACATTCCCTCTTCACAATTTTATGAACACTGACTTGCATTCTAGCAATGGAACTAAAAATGTGGAATTGAAATGGGTTAACTAAACCAAGATTGAGTAGTTCATTACACAATCATGTAAACCTATGTTTTACTTTTGCAACATCACCACCTTATGTGGGAATCTCTTATTTCACATAACAACAACATCAATAAACCTTTTTACAGAAGCCAATTTTTATTATCATGTTACATATGCTCCCAAGTCAAATGCCAAATCATTCCAAATTCACATTTTAAATATAAAAGGAAAATGGACCATAGCAATTGTGGTCATAATTAAGGTGAGGATTATTCCAATTGGCAGTTACTATTATGATTACAACTTGTATTATTTCAATTACAACTACTATATTGATTATGACCATTATTCCAATTACAACTATGTAACAAAAGTATTATGAAAGGTTTTGTTGCTACATTACACTAAATACCATAAAAAACCTTTGTCACCCAAGTCCCATACCACTTCTTTCAAGCATGGTTGTATTAATAACCCATTTGACCAATCAATGAATGTAACCCTATAATGAATGAAGAATGGAATGATATATTATGCCATGCACAATCCATTTGATTCATCCATCCATGATTACATCAATGAATGACACAAAATAAACCTAGGTTTTTTCTCATAAGGCTAATGATTGTTTGATCTATGTGGATGTGATAGGTAATATGTTGTAAATGCAAATCAAGGATGAAAGACCTCCATGATCATGGCACATAGGTCATGGTTTATGAAACATGTTTTATAAACAATGTTTCATTAATTTCAAACATGACCTTTCCAATCATGTTATAAACATTCAAAAATACTTGAGAATCCTAAATAATGGTTCATTCCACTTGTCCATATCTTTGTTTTTAACTTCACTAGGAAGAAACTAGTCATTTTTAACCAACCAATTTGCAATTGCATATCATTTTCAATTTTGATACAATTATAATTTTTAATTAAAAAATGCATGTGGAATTTTGAAATTCTCGAATGGAATTAGAATCATTTTTTAATTGAATTGGGACAACACCATGTCAACCACGTAAATGGTTTGACTACATTGGTATATATAGTTGATATTGCATATTATACACTTGACTTATAATTCACATGTTGACCACATGTTGACATCATGTGATTTGACATCACATCACATGTTTTTCATGTCATGCACATTTAATAACATGGCACAACCAAATTTGAATGTTTGTTTATTTTCATGAACTTCACATGTTTTCTAAATTATTGACATTTCCTTAAGTTTGTCAAATGGTATTGGGGTAAATAATCCATGCCAATCCCCAAGGCATGTTTTTTATTCCCACAAAAAAAGATATGGGAGCTCCAAGATGGGGCTATAAAGATTTCATTAAGATGAAATCAAAGTGAAATCAAGTTCTACAAACCGAAAAAAGACGAAAATTAATGCAAATTGAAACCAATTTACTACACAAACTTAAGTCACATGATATTCATTCACATGACCCACCATGGTTCAAACTTGGGAGGAATCACCACTCTTTTCCTTATATTATATTATAATATGATGATGGAGACTACATCAAAGCTATAGCGGAAGTTCTTGGGACTCCCAAGTGGGAGACATGAAATTACCAAATTGTGAGTCATATTATTTTTCAACCGCATAATTTCTTAGTATGAACTTTAATTAAAAATGTATCAAAAGAAAAATTATAACCATTGGACATATCTTTCCAAATGTATGCAAGCTTTTATATCGGAGTTGGTTTTGCTCCTTTATCAAATGTCTTAATGATTGGGAGTTGAATTATCAATTTAATTCGTGACCATTCATTTGGCCATATAACTTATGTCTCATATTTTCAAATTGGGAACACAACCCCTTTCTAAATATTTACTTTCCAAGATTTTTCCAATGGTTTAAAGAGAACCCAAATTGAACAAGGTTCGGTTTGATTCCCCAAACCTTGCTCCAAAGTTATGGGACACCCCAAAACTCCAAATTCCAAAGGTGGGAATGCATTCGGGCACTATTTTTAGCTCCTAATGACTTAAATAGGGATACGAGATTTTGGAATGGCTAAAATAACCCAACAACTTCACATGCACTTCTTGGTCATTTCAACTATACAAACAAACCAAAATGGTGATTGATGCAATTTCAAGCCAAAACTATGTCACAAGCTAGCTATGGATTGAACAAATTAAACTCATTATGACTTATTAGATCCTTATTGGAGGCACTAGGTACCTCCCTATAAATATATTTTTGATGTTTATGTGGGGATGGCATCTTAAAGTACATTCTAATGGTTATTTGAAAAAAACTTCAAATTTATTGTTCTACAAATTTGGGGGGTTCATACTATGTAGAAAACTTAACAATATCGAACATGAAAATATACCACAAGTTGTATCTCTTGTTGAAAGACTTTCAAAATTGTGTGATTCAAGTCAATTGAACATCATTTTCCTCTCTACATGTCACCAAGGACATCCCATAACATACCCCAACATAGGTCATTGAACATATATTATGATTTTTATGATCAATCTTTAAAAATGAGACATTTCATTTTGTTTAATTTGTTGTTTAAGGTTAAAGTTCATCCATAATTGATGATTTTTTATCATCCATTTTTCATTCAATGAATAACATTCATCCATCGTTGTCCATTTTCCATTGATAGCATGTAGTTGGGAAAGAGCTCAAGATATTTTTTAGATAGTGGGTCTTATGAAAGTTTCCTTCAACAAGGTCTTCAAGTGAGGATAAATAAAAGTAATCCCCCTTCCTCCCCTCCCACCCAATTACCCCTATTATATTGTTCAACACCAATTTGAGGTCCAACCTTATATTTTAGTCATGTTCCTTTTGTTTTATGTTTTTAATTTTTTTCATGTTCTAAATAAATTTTTATCTTAATATTTATCTTACATGTTTCATGGCTACGTTTAGTTATTATGTTTCTTTATTGGACTTAAGTGAAACTTCTTGTTAATATATTTGTCCTAGTTTTTGTGTATATTGGGAATTCCTTACTTGTGGCAATTTTTATGTTGGTGGAATTAAATCAATATCTAAGCTTCAATATTATTTTTGGAAAACTTTTGTTTTAAATCTTCAATGGATATGATTATTTTTTTAATTTAATTTTTAGGAATGGGAGCCCAAATTGTTGTAGTCATTTCAAGATCTTTTAATGCTACATATGTTATTTTGATCGAATTTAGTACATTCAATTCTTTTGCATTTTCATTTAAATTGATGTATTCATTCTAGTTGTCAACAACCACGCATCTTATTCAAAGTTCTTTGTGTAATATAATCTTTTACCATGGGTTTTGTATATCACTAGAGTACAATTTATTTGGATTTGTGAAGGAAATAAAAATGGGTAATGTATATATGATACCAAAAAAATATTTTAAATGATTATAACCAATTTGAGCTATGCATTGCTATACACTATCAATGACGATCAACTATTTTTATTTTTTCTTATGGTTTTCAATAATTTATCATTATTTATGTCAATGTCAAATTTAATTTAAGTTAATATCATTTCATGGACATGAAAAGATGCATGTAAAGTTTTTTTTTCATCTCCATGTTGGTGGATAGGGAAATATTGAGATAGTTATAAAATGGAGGTATTTATTGAGAAAGGTTGGAAATAATAATTATTAAGAAAGTTAATAGGGAAAGGAAGTAGTTATTGAGAAAGAAATGAAATAGTTAGGCTTAAAAATGAAGCACTTGTTTCCAAAATTGTCTTTGGAATGGTCCATGAACCACCTTAAGAAAGGTTCCAAAAAATCCCCCATATACTAATTCCAATTATTCATCACTAGAATTTGTTTATTGTTTAACCTTGTCTTAAAATGATTCAAATGATTTGAAAATGACCTACTTACATGAACAATATTGTATAAAATGAAGTAATGGTGTTTATTTGTTTATTTTTCTAAGTCATTTGAAGTAACCTACTTCCTTTCACCTACCCATTTTTTTGGATATGAAAAGGTTTTATGCAATAATTCACCTTCTCTTAAGCAACATGCATTTCATTGAAACATGAATGATGTTTGACCATTTTATTTTTTTTATAAAAACAATTGCATTATGAAACAATAAACACTTTATGATAAACAACAAGTTTTGATAAGAAATCCTTTAAAGAATCATGTAAGCAATTCTTGAATGTCCTTATCAAATATGAATGAAAGAATTATATGTAAAAAATGCTTCACCTTGTAACATTTAATAGAAATTTTTTAACTGATATTTTTTCAAGCAAGGTTTGGTAGCAAAATCTTTCAAAATAATATTTAAATAAAATCTAATTTCATCCACTAACATTTGACAACAATCCTTTAATCTTCACTAGAAGCAAAGTTTGACTTTAAATCCTTCAAAAAATCCTTTGAAAAATTATTGGCTTTACTTAAAACAATCGCAAACAGGTTGGAAATGAATTAATGAAATTAATGAACATGTTCCATACATGCTTAATCACCATGTTTGGATAAGTGAAGTCTATATATTAAAATTCTTATTGTATTTTATTAGAAACCTACCAATACTAGGTGTTAATCACCCAAATTTAAAGTTAATTGTATAATACCATAATCAATGCAATAAAAATATGGCTAATTTGATGCTCAAATCATAGATTTGATTATTATGATTTTGTTGAAACTAAAGTGGTTTTACATCTTGATGGTTTCCTTAGATGGTTGTAGATGAAGTCACCAACTTCCATGTTCAGTTTCAAATCCACATAATGTTTGATCCTCAAATTATCTTATAATAAGTACATGATATCTTTTGTGACAACATTTCATGTAATGCCTATAACATGAAAGCAACTTTCAAGACTAGCGGTAAAAGAATTCGTGACATTTATTGCATATGGCACCCACTTCACAAGTTTATAATTCATACATGTGAAATTCAAGTATTCAAAGGAATCAAATGTTTTTGATGAATAAAACTAAAATTCAAAAATGGCTAGTTCAATGCAATAAAGATTATTACATGTGTACTACATGTGTACACATGGATCATGTCCTTCCTCACAAATATAAGCTTCTATTGATGTATTGATTTTATGTTATGCATGCGAAGAAAAATATTCATGAAAATGTGGTGCATATAATTTAAATAATAATGACATTATTACAATGTGTTTGAATAGGGAAGATGAATGAACAAGGTTTGATTTATGGATATTTCAAATTCCTTATGTTCTTAACTTGAATGGTTTTCACTTAATGGAAAAATTACATATGTAAAGTCTATGGTTGTCAATGTCCATTTTTCTAGGGACATCCTTAGAACTAAAAGGATGACAAAATAAGGTGTCCTTGGTAATTTTAAGTTTTAGGTAAGGACTTTTTACTTTGGGTTTAAGATCAACTATGTCAAAGACAACCAAAAGGGAGGGATGCGAAAAATGACAATGCATTATTGGGGATGAAAGGGATGCTAAGAAAACAATGCAAGATGGTGAGGGGATGCAAAGGGACAATGAGGTTTGGCAACAATATGCTTGTGTTCAACCATTTCGGGGAAAAGAAGGAAAATAATGCATGATATGTCAACAATGTTAAATTTATGTTGATGAGACAACAAGGGATGCTTGGGGATGCCAAGAAAAGTTGAAGGTGGTTTCATTGGTTACATTGGAACTTGTCATTTTATTGTGAATTCATCCATGGGGGATGTTAGGTCTTGAAGAGTACATGAAGAATATGGTGTGCATGTAATTGTTTTGTGGAAAACAACTATTTTTCGAATGAAACACAATGGGGATCATCGGGATGAAAATGAACATGTAATTTGGGGTGGTTTTAGAAATAACATAATACATATGGGTGGAAATGACAATTGCAATGCAAAATATGATGTAACATTAGCAAACATGCAATGCTAATAATGTTCAATTCCCATACTAATAGTGCAAGTTGGGCCATGCACCAATATATTAAAAATAAACTATGGACAATTATCATTGTTACAATAAATGTTTATAATAATTGTTCCAATTTGGGAATATATATTAAAAATTTAACCAAAAAAATCATGGATGCTTTAATAAGGTCTACTTACTCCAAAGTATAAAAGGTCATAGAAAATTGATTAGTTTTGTTTTTCCATGTGTTATTTGGAGCAATCCCTTTACACCCATGTGCAGAACCAACATCCAACCATTGTTTTATTTTTGCTACATGTGTTAGTGTTCCTTTATTGATGGCATGGACGGGCATGTTCTAAATCTACTTCAACTTGTTAAAGTGTTGTTTGTATTAAACATTTTGATATTTGAGTAGTTTTTTCTTAACCACCTTTGAAAACCAAGATCCATAAGTTATAAGCTTTGGACATGACTTGGAGTATGGTTATGTGATATCTGTTTTAGCTTTGTATCAAATCATTTACAATTTCAAGTATGTGTAAATACATTTGTTCACCAACCACCTTGGTTGTGTTTGAATGCAAGCATATATTAAGTTTAGTGATTCATGTAACTTTAAACATGTTAATATGCAATTAAACTTTAGTCTTCTGTAATTACCTATTGTCTAGAAATATTTAATGTGTCTTCTTTTGAATTATTTGGTTAAATGTGGAGGAAGGTAGTTATTAGATGAATGTTTATCACAACTTGTAAAGTTTTAGTCTTTTTATTTAATACTAAATTGATACATGATATTGATATTTTATAATGTTAATGCTTTGCACAAATAGTAATTAGAGGTTTGAACAAAAGTGCATATTGAAGCCATTGTGGCAAAGTTCTTTGCAACAAAATTATTTTGTTGTTAATAGTCAACAACTATTATTTTGTGGTTGATAATCACAAAATATATATTTTTGAAAGCCTTTGACATGGAGTATACTAGTGAAAAATTGTTGGCCAATGAAAAAATGGAAGAAAGGGGACTTGGAACGAGACACAATTAATTTGGACAAGATGAACAACGATTTTTCAAAAGAGATGCCATGTTGGGCTTCACATGCAAGAAAATGAACAAATTTTCCATGTAGGCATGTGTATTCCAATACAAAGTGAAAGACCTTGGAATGCTTTATGTAATACTATAATTTAATTGGTTAATGGAAAGGTTCAAATATTGACATAATGACATAAATGTTCACTTATTTTTGCAAATTTGCATTACATTTCCTAAAGAAGAACAAACCTCAAATGTAGTTAAAATGGCTTTGGAATCAAAGATTTGCTTGTACATGATGAAACCTTGAAAATAAATAAAATGAAAGAATCTAATGAAAAATATTAAAAATATATTTAAGTAATGGAAGCCCTTCTAGCATTACTTTATGTCATTTCCTTAAAAGCAAATGAAGTTGCACCATTAATTGATACCATTTGGTGAAGCTTTTAATTTTTATTATTTAATTAAAGACTAGCACTATTAATTAACATAGCCACTTTAAACTATGTTCATAATGAACACATTAGTAAACTTCCATAAAAAATATTATTTCCAAAACATACAAAGAGACTCACTAAAATGGGTCATCATTCAAAATACTCGAAATAAATAACCAATGTTTTTGTAAATTGTTAAAGATGGTTTGTGAGGTGGGAGGTTACTACTTACTACCATGGACTTTTTCAAAGACAAGTCACATGACTCCATGCGAAGTGCTAACAACAATACATGATTTATGCAATTATATGATTTAAATTTGTAGTTTTTGTTCAATGCATTTGCTTGGTCGAACTTTCAAGTTTGCTTGCTAGTTGTAATGAAAGTTAACTTTAGAGAGTTTGAGTAATTATGCACTTCCTTTAATATTTGGTGGCTAACTTATTACATAACCCCTTGATATTAATTTTTTTTTTGAATTATGAGTTTTCAATACATTTTTTTGGTCATTACAAATTTCAACAACATGAACATAGAATTGGCCATTCAAATTGATGTATAATCATGTGTTGAAAGATTGTTTTTTAAACATCAATCTTTGGATCTTCTTCCTTCCCTTTTTCATAATACAATACAAAGTGTCAATGTGAAATATTCACAAGAATTCGTCAAAATTTGTAATGAGACAGATCTTGTAAAACACATTTCCAAAAATGTTGTTCCAAAACATTCATTAAATTGTGATTATTTTATGTAGGATAAAAACTTCACCCAATTGTTAATATAAATAATAATTACATTAAAATTATTTAAAGTTGTTATATTTAGATTAAGAAAGGTATTCTGAATAGTTGGGAAGGATATTGAATTTCCATATGTTGGAAAAAAAACTATTCGAACCAAGCCTAAGTATGTTTTGAATGTAAACATTTCCAAAATTTTAATTGTATCGACCAAGAAGCCCTTTTAAATAAACTCAAAACTCTGCCTAGTCGAGCCAAATAGGTAAAAGCCTAGCTTAAAGCCGATATCATGACTAAATTGGGAAATAATCCTCAGTACATGGAAATCATAAATATGGGCACCTGTGGCATTATCTTTTTTCCACTGCTAGCCAACATTAGTCTCCATGGGATGGAGACAGCTTTGAGGTAGTGGGCACTAAAAGCACACTTTAAAAAATTGATTCCAATACTGGTTAGATATGTCACAACTTTGTTGTACTTCACCAATCCAGGGAGGTCATAGAACATGCTTAGACATTCTTGGAGGAATGGTTGAAGTGCATGGGACTTTAATGTTTAAAAAACAAGCTTGTCATTGTAAGAGTAATTTATGGCTAGGTTGGACAAATAACAAAAGGACAAAATAAATGAACTAAAATTCAATTGATAATTTTTATTTGTTGAAAATGTATAAGCATTGTCTAACATCAATTGATGTTGTTAAGCATATAATAATAATGCCATGAACACATAATGACATGCTAAACATTGTAGTTTATTAGATTTAGAAATGACAAAATGGTTTGATTTCTAAAGTTGGATTAAGTATGAAAGCATAGTTACCATGTCACATCATGCCATGTCAAATCACAAATGACATGATGTGAGTCTAAGTCACATGTATTGGGTATTTCAAGAATATCAAACATATTCAAATATATAAGAAAATGATTTAAAATATTCCATGAATTTTAATGGTATATTCTTGAAATAATGATGTAAAATGATGTTGTGACATCACATCATGATATGACATGACAAATGACGTATAAACCTTGTGTCATGACCTTTTTGACAACCATGTATGAAAATGATGTTGCAAGGGGTGCAAAATGCCCCCACCTAACGATGGAGTTTTGCCAATAATCAAACTTGCAAAACACACATTAAACAATAATGCAATGGCATGGAACATGGTGCCACAATAGAGTTTCTAATGTGTTGATAGAAGTTGGTATTGCATATACATAACGTGTAAAAAATTAGAGAGTTAATGTAATATTTGTTTTCACAATAAATGAATATGTTTTGAAATCTATTATTTTTTTGGGCTTCTAAGATAGTTTAAGAAGGTAGAAATGATTTTGGGGTGTGCAAATCAATGTGGTGTTTTTGGAATCCTACTTTAAATAAACTTTAAATCATTTTTGAATAAAAGTTTGTGTTTAACTAAAATCATATTTGCAATAACTGGAGAGAAAAATATGGGACAATGATTATGTGCATTGATAGGTTATACAAACCTTTGGTTTTTTGTTTGTTTGTTTGGTTTATTTCGTTGCTTGCTTTAAAGGTGAGAAATTGTGAACATGAAAATGAAGAAAAACAATTCTTCATGGACATGGTGGTATATTTCAACCATCGTTTAAATTTATAAATCATGCATGCATACCTTAATCAAATCAAGGATGGAAAAAAAACCAAAAAAAATAAAGAGTTTTTATGAGTACATTAAACTTGGAAACTTTATTCATTAGGGGTATGATGTAAAAGCAATAAAATAAAAAATAAAAATGGCAATAAAATGGACAATGAAGTGTTGTAAGCCCTAAAATTAAATGGTTCAATTAAATCATGCTAGACATAAGTAAGAAAAATGGTTTTGAATTGAATGTGAATTATGATTGATGGAAGGTTGAAATATAATCACATTTTGCAATTAAAAAAATAATAATTGTGAATTGAATTGATTTATGATGAATTGAGAATCAAAGTAAAATCATGTTGTGTAACTCAAAATTAGTAACGCTCAAAATAATTATGAAATGTGGTGGATTGAATTGAATTGTAACATGATATGGGATTGTACACATTAATTGGTCTCACACTTGTTGGATTCCCAATAAATGGTGGTTCAATCATCTGTCATTTCCTTCACATAGTTGGCATGTAACTTAACATCCACATTGCCAAACATTAATGATCTCATTTTCTTGCAATATGAACATGTTTTTTTTTTCAAAGGGACATCTTTATGTTAAGGGACCTTTCACCTTCCAAACCATGATATTACTTTGAACTATTAAAAGTTCAATAAAAATTGTATTACCAAGGTAAAAGCAATGGTTTTGAATTGTGATTGATTAAAAATTGAAATACAATTATGTTTTGTAATACAAAAATAATAATTGTGAGCTAGATTGATTTGTGATGAATTGAACATTGAAGTAGAATCATCTTGTGTAATCAAAAGAAGTAACATTCACATGATTATGAATTGTGATGAATTGGATTGAATTATAACATGAGATGGGATTGTACACATTAATGGGTGTCACAATTTAATAATTTGAATGCCAATAAACGGTGATTCAATCACCCATTATTTCCCTCACATACTTGGCATGTAGCATTCATGTTGCCAAACACTAGTGATTTCATTTTCTTGCACATATGAGCAAGTTTTTTTTTCAAAGGGACATCCTTATGTTGGGTGACCTTTCATCTTCTAAATCATGATATTACTTGGAACTATTAAAAGTTCAATAAAAAAAAAGATTATTCCCAAGACAAGAACAATGGTTTTGAAATGAAAGTGAATTATGATTGATTGAAAGTTGAAATATAATCTTGTTTTGTAATAAAAAATACCGATTATATACGAGTTGAATTGATTTGTGATGAGTTGAACATTGAAGTAGAATCATGTTGTGTAATCAAGAAAAGTAACGTTCAAATAATGATGAGTTCAGATGGATTGAATTGAATTTGTAACATGAGATGGGATTGTACACATTAATGGGTGTCACAACTTAGTTATAAAAATGCCAATAAATGGTGATTCAATCACATAGTTGGCATGCAAACCAAACATCCATGTTGCCAAAACATTAATGATCTCATTTCCTATAACATGAACAAGTGTTTTGAAGTAGTATCCTTATGTTGTTAGGTGACCTTTCACCTTCTAAACCATGAGATTATTTTGAATTATTAAATGTTCAATGGAAATTGGTGATTCCCAAAGTAAGAGCAATATATGTTTTTGAATTGAACATGAATTGTGATTGATTGAAAAGTTGAAATATATAATCATGTTTTGTATCTAAAAATAACAAATTGTGAGTTGAATTGAGCATTGAAGTGGACCCCATGTGTAATAAAAGAAAAGTAACGTTCAAATAAGTGTGAGTTGTGATGGATTGAAATTAATTTTTAATGTGAGATGAGATTGTACACATTAGTGGGTGGCATAATTTAATTATTGGAATGCCAATAAATGAATAATAAATGATGTTTTTTCCTTTAGCACATTTTCCTTTAGCACCCTTTGTTAGGTGATTAGCTTTCACCTTCTAGGGCATGAGATTAACTTACACTATTAAAATTTCAAAGGAAATTACTTATTCTCAAAAAGGATTGTCACATTTCATTTTTCAACGATCATTTTGATTGTAACTTTAATTGGTTGATTTGAAAACATCGATTATGTTTTTTCATTTAAATTTTGCTATTAAATAATTCATTTTGTAACACCCACTATTGAATAGGTTTGATATTTAGGCACTGATGATTTGGAAAAAAAATGGAACATATTAAAAGGTTTGAAGGTACACTGATTAATTGAAGTAGAATAAACTTATTGCCCAACTATATGACTAAGCCAAATTAAGGGAAAAAAAAAACCATTAGATGAAAAAAAAGAAAAAAAAAGGAAAAACATGAAAAGTGAACAAAAGGTATTGAAGAATGTTAGACCATTTAGGTTTAAATTGAATGAACATTTTTCATGAAGAAAAATTCATATGATAAAAATATTGGTGTTTGTTTGTTCGAGTCCTTTTGTATATATGTATTTACCTATATACCATAGTTTAGGGTTAGTTTCCACATGGTCAAAACGAATATATATATATATATATATATATATATATATATATATATATATATATATATATATATATATATATATATATATAT
>Ga0116229_10003345_pt1 | contig 26267 bp, 18 predicted proteins | sample S1TSphgellanicum_3_FD_87313 | JGI IMG/M metagenome (GOLD analysis project Ga0116229, IMG submission 87313) | Host-associated microbial communities from peat moss isolated from Minnesota, USA - S1T2_Fc - Sphagnum magellanicum MG | ecosystem: Host-associated > Plants > Peat moss > Unclassified... | reverse complement strand
TTCTTTACCCGCGAATGTTTACCAAATTACACTGGTTGATCTATAATTTTTTAAAAAATTCTTTAAAATTCTTGCTTCTTTGGGCTTCCATAACATTCTCGCACCAAGAATGTCATAACTATGGTGGGTGGACATGCCCACTTGTAATCTAGCCAAAATTGTGCATAACATCTAGTTGTAACAATTGGGGAATCGCGACACTTGTCTATACAAAACAACATCTAATAATTACGTTTGGGCTTTCAAATAATCTACATTATATAACAATACTTGCAAGGGGGTCCATCTAGTCATGGACCTGATAAGACTGATTTTTTGAGGGCCCAATGGTCCAATGATCTTGTTAAACTAGCAACTGTTGTGGCAAATTACATGTCTAGATCTTCCTTTTTTTATTGCATTCCGCGCTTTGAGGGGGAGGAGGTTTTTGGGTCTACCAAGCGATTTGCTAATTATCCTCTTAGTGTAGATAATGATTCTCATTGTCCTGACCATGTGAATTTCTTTTGTCCACGAGTAATAGTTCCTATTATTCAACCCAATGTAGGCATGCAACAACCGCTTTGTGGTTCTAGTGCTTGTTCACCTTTGGTATTTTGAGGTGGCCTGGAATTGAAGGAAAATATTTGTGTTGATGGCAAGTGGTGGATTGAACGCTGCCTACCCAATTTTGCAATTCGATGTTCTATGTTCTAGAAAACCTTGGGGCTTAAATGTAAAGCAAAAATCACCCTTTACAAATCTATAAATGGAATTCCTAATCCATGTTACTCAAGGTTCTGGGTATAAATTTCATACCGAATCATTGGAACACCATATGCACTAGTTTTGTCCCAATGATTTGAATTGGTGTGTTAGTGGGATAACACACAAATATGCAGTTGTTAGGCCTTCAGTTCTAATTGTATGGTTCATTTAAAAAGGTATTGACTTTATTTAAAAGGAGGTAACAATTGTAGAAGAAATGGGGTTTTCCTTTGATTACAGTCATGTTTGAAATTTATTTGGTCCCCAATTGTCTAATCGAAGCAATTCACATGTGCTTGCTATGAGTGTTCACAACATTGTGCGGCCAACCAATGCAAGTTATTGGTCCACAATTCATGGTGGCAAGAAGGTGAAATGACCTTTCGTTTTCAACATAACATAACAACACACCAACAATTGAAAGGTTGGCATCTTACTTACCCAATGCATTGTTTCCCCCCCTGTTGATGTCCCTTCACCTAGGTATGGACAAATTTAAAATATTGTTTCAGATGACCAAAGATACAATGTGACTATTAGAAATTTCCCTAGATGTTCATGTGTTTACTTTGTCAAAATGTTGGTAAGTTCTTTGGGTGCTCGTAGGGTGTATGTGCATTGTAAACATGTGTATCACGTCTTGTAGACGGTCATGTTCTGTGGGCTCATAAAAGAGTTCATTCATCATTGCACATGGAGTTGGGATGAAGTTCAACATTTGTTAAAATGTTCCAAAGTTTTTGAACTCTTGTGATAGTACATTAGAATCTCATTCATAAACCTTTTTGCAGTTGACTAAACTATGTAGTAAGTTTAGATACTAGTTTCAGCTTGATCATTTTGTTTTCCACTCTATAACTTTTCAATCATTGTAAAGTGATGTTTATTTAAGTAATACTTCGACCATTTCAACAAATGTTTGTCAAATATTTAATATATTTTGAAAAGTTAATTTTTATCAAATATTTTTCAAGTATGCAATTTCCACCCATTTCAACATTTTTAAAGATACTATAATTATTGTCATAGAACATTAGACATTTAGAGCATTGTTTACACGAAGGATGATAAAATGCATTAGGTTAAATTAGTAAGAATGCTTGCAAACACTCACAATGTTGCTATTGACAACTTTCTTGGTCAAACCCAGTTTCAAACTCAATAAACCATTGTTCATATCGAAACAAACCATGGATGCGATGTGGCAAAATATTCCAGGGCTTGTCAAAGAATATCTTGCCATGTCATAAAATATTATGTGACATGGAAAAATATTCTACCTTGTCATTTAATGATATTCATGTGCAAAAAAAATTATTAAAAATATTCCACAATGTGGCATGTAATATGTTCTAAGATTCCTTTCTTGCCCACTTGAGTAGGTTTGCTTGGTCATGCTTGTCCACCCGCCCATTAGCATTGTTGGAGAAATGACAACTTGTAACCTACCCAAATTTAGGTGATTAAACATATATTTGGGTTTTTTTATTTCATTATAAAAAATATTGCAATCATTTTGTTTTTTATTCATGGATGAAATCAATCCATAATCCTTCACATGAGCATGCTTTAAATTCTTTTGTGTGTGATTGGACTCAATGTTTTGTTTGGGAACTTTTTGCCACCTAATGACAAATGTTTTTGATTTTTTTGTTTTTCAAGTGCAAATTTGATTAATTTTTTGCAAAAGCTAGAAAATTTTGCCAAATTTTCAAAACCACAACCTTTGTGCATGTGGAAATTCCTTGATAATAAAAATTGTTGTCCTTTGTGACAAGTGATTTTACCTAAATGATTCACCAAGATATAAGATGAACCCTTAAAGCCCATTCTCTAATTCGCTAAGGGGAAAAAAATTGGACAAAATTTGAAATAACCTTCCATGAAAGTGGGGGAGAAAACAATCAAGGTGTTATTCAATAAACAATGTGTTCAAAATAGGTAAGGAAATAAAATTAGTGTGCCAAATGACCAATTTAATTTGTGGGGTGTAAGTTCTAGGGTCATTTTAAAAAATAATAATAATAAGAAAAAGGTTTTGATATTGAAAAATTGGAGAAATTTTCCAAAAGTTAGAAAAAATTTCATTAGAAAACAAGATTTTTTTGTGAAAATGGTTGTTATTTTTTTGACCAAGAAATTGGGTTTATTTGGTTTTTAGTGTAATAATTCATATTATTTTTCTAAATTTTTGGGATCCAAAAATTAGCCAAATTTTTTATATCACAAAAAGAAAATCATGTTACGCTATCTTATCACAAACTTATTAGGTTTTATAAGTTCTTATAAATTCTATATAAAATTCAATTTTATAGGTTTGTACAAAAATCACATGAATTCCAAGCTTTGGTTAATATGTATAATATTTTCATGTATTTAATATCTTACATATTCAAACATATGAAACATTGTTTTTGAATGACATATGGGAATGCTCATGTTTAATATATAAAAATTGCATAATTTTATGCAAAATTATACCACATTACTTAAATAGATTTACATAAAATGTAAATCATATTTATTTCACATCAAAACATCATAAGTAGAAAAACACACACACACACACACACACACACATATATAAAATTTAATTTTTTGTGTGCAATTTTTCTATTTTGAAGGCCATAGATTCTACATAGACATATTTTTTTATGATTTTCACATGGATTCTGTTGAAATTTAGAAGTTTGTGATGTTATTTATGAAGCAAGATAATTTGTTTTGTTTTTTAATTGTGAGATCCACCAAAACTAGGCATTTCACATCATGTTTGTGGTATCTTTTGGAAAGTTTTCGACAAGGAGGGGTGCATCGGCTTGGTTTCATGATGTTTGGACTTGTGGTGTAAAAGTTCTTGAATATTGAATGATTTTTTTCATTGAGAATTAAATTAAATCATAACTAAAAATTTCAAAGGAATCCAGATGTGCCTTAGATGTGCCTTTGGTGTTGTTGGAAAGATCTTGAGGAGCAAGATTTAATGGAATATATTTTATAAGATTTGGACTTAGGATGGGGGAGATATTGAATTTTAAATTATTTTTGTCATTGAAAATTCAAATAAATCACAAAAAACCAAGTTTTAGAAGGAAAAATCAGTTGAGACCGAGGTCACACTTGAAGGTCTACCATTTAATTCATGTATGAGGAATTGGGACGTGCCTTTGATATTGTTAGGAAAGATCTGGATGAGCAAGATTTAATGAAATTTATGTTGTAAGTTTTGGACTTAAGATGTGAGAGATATCAAATTTTAAGTGATTTGTGTCACTGCAAATTCAAATAAAATTTTTAAAACCAGGTTTTGGAAGGAAAAATCAGTTGAGAATGTGATCACTCTTCCAAAATTGGATATAGGGACTAGGGTTTAGGGTTCAATTTAAAACTAAATCTTGAAGCCCTACAAAACAATTTTCACATGTTGGGTTTTCTCAAGTTTGAAACGGGTTCACATTTGGGCCAATGGCACAAGCCACACTAGTCTACATAATACGAGATGTGATAAATTTGGTGTGTGTAGTGGGAGCAATAAGGAGGCGCACTCGTGAATTGAATGCAGACTTGTCATAGATGCAGACTGGCTCATAAACAAATACTCTCTCTACTTCTCCAACACATTCTTCCACGTCTGTTGCCACTGGCCCCACACAGATTCAAGCTCCGGACCAGGTGCAAGCATTAAGAGCTTGGTGGCCTAGCTGCAGCTGCTAACTTTCTGCTGCTGCTGCTGCTGCAATTGGGAACTAGTGCCTTTTACCCATGATGAGTGACGACACTCCACAAGAGTAGTTAGTTGGGCAGCTTGTTCCATTGATCATCATCATCCATCCTCTAGAGCTTCTTTTGTTTTTTTTTTTTTGGTTCTTCCTCCCGAACTTCGTGGGAGAGTCTCGTTCCAGACTGCGCCGGAAGCGTGGTAGTAGTGAAGACTTGAATGGAAATCTTTTTTATGTAGCTTTTGTTTTGTTTTTGTTTTTGGAGTGACCAAGAAAAACTGTTTGTTACTAGTACTGCATTCTTCTGGCATTTCTTTCAATGCCGGTTTTCTGAACTAGTTACATCGGGGTGGCATTTTTTCTACAGAAAGAGTTGTTGTCGAGTGGTTTGGTTATGAGGAGCAGCAGTGTGAGAAGGAATGCGAGAAGTTTGATGGGTTGTTGTTTTTGTTGTTGCTGCTGCCGATGAGGAGAAGAAGTACGTGACCCTCGGGAGGAGTAGTTTCCGGAAACTTGAGTTGCAAACATACATTATTACTAAATATTACACGGTTTTGCAGGTGGAGCATCTGTTGGTACGTTGTTGGAAGCTGACGATTTGACTACTGGCATAGGTACGTACCTGCTTTTTCTTTGCGGGGGGGGGGGGGGAGGGGGAGGTATGCCGTAGCCCCTGCAACTAGTTGGAGCTCGTCGTGGAAGGAAAGTGCTAGCTACTCAGTGTTCAGGCCATTTTGTAGCAGTTGTGAGGCTGGAAACTCGCAGTGGCTGGAGAGACTTCTATATGATCGGAGTCATGTTGTTATTATTGTTGTAACTAGGTTTAGGTTGCTGACCCCGAGAGCCTTGGAAAATGGTGGAAATGTTGCTGAAAGCCTTGTCCATCTTTGCCCATTATTAGTATGTATGAGTGTTCACGGCTAGTGAGGATCATAGGAGTGGCTTTTTTTGTTTTTCAGAGAGTGGAATAGGTGGTTATCGGTTGACTACTGTGAGGCGCGAAGAGACGTCATTTGCGTGGAATCAGCAGCTCCAGTGGTAGGCTGTAGATCAATCATGTAACCAGCTAGTGGGAGTGTTGAAGTTCAGCAGCCTCTACCATCCATCTGGGTGTCTGCTGTGTCCATGGTAAGCTTCTCTTTCTTCCAAGGTAGCTAGCATGGTGTGATCTTTTCAGGTATGCTAGCCTTATATGCAGAGAACAGTTGGGAGTTTGATGCAGCTCCTGCAAGGGAACATCAATGTCTCTGCAGTTCAATCTTTGTTGTGCACTGGTATTCGCAGTATTTCCATATTTGCTGCATTAATGCTGCACAACCTCTTTGGACATCACTTACAATGTAGTTGCTCAAGTCTTCTATCCATGCGTCCAGTCAGTAATGGGAGCTGGTCTGACTTTCTTCTACTCTTGTCATCTAACTCCAGGTTGTTTTCTATGTATGTCTGCACAGTTGATCTGGCTTCAAGATGGCATCAGAACAAATTCTCAGTCTAGCTGCTGCTACTGCTTGCCGACTCATGTGTCTATATTTGTTCATGCACTTTGCCCTTTATACTACAATGTTGTGCCCCACTTCTGCAGCAAAGGAGCACAGCTTGGTGCGTCAAATTACTGGCTCCTTGGGCAATTCTTCTGTCCAAAGTGATGCACAAGCACTGATAAATTTCATGAGGGAATCAGACCCATCTGGCGTTTTGAAGTTGAGTTCGTCTCTTCAGAAGCCTTGGGTGAACACTTCAGATCATTGCTCATGGTTTGGTGTTATTTGCCGGCAAGGAAGAGTTTGGAAACTGGTGGTGGAGAATCTGAAACTCAATGGGACATTCCCACCCAATACTCTCAGCCGGCTTGAAGGTCTCCAGGTTAGAAATGCACTTACCATGACACAATGTGCTGAAAGGCTTTCAAACTACTTTCCTTACAAGCATCATCAAGTAGAACATAGCATGCTTTTGAACACCAAAGGGATTAAGATGTGCAAACTCCAATGTCTCCTTGATTCTTTCTAGAGGTAGGGTTTAAGGTTGTCTGAAATGTTTGTACTAAATCATTATCAACTCAAGGGCTTGTATTCTTGCTTGCATGTGCTCAGCCTCATGTCATTGGGTGACTGACTGTAGGTGCTGAGCTTGAAGGGAAACATGCTAACTGGCACAATTCCAGTTGATTTGGCACTTGTTGGAAATCTGAAGATATTGTATTTGAATGAAAATCGGTTCTCAGGCGAAATACCTACTGTCTTTTCCACTTTTCACCGCCTCAACGTGTTGAACTTGGCTAACAACAACCTGACTGGACCTATTCCTACAGCTGTTTGTGCAATGCCAGTTCGGGATTTGATACTGCAGGACAACCAACTTTCAGGGGATATTCCTGATAATGTCATGGCTACGAACTTCAATGTTTCTAACAACAACCTGAGTGGCCCAATCCCTCCCAATGTGGCTGCAAAGTATATGAGGACAAGCTTTGAAGGGAATTTGTACCTTTGTGGAAAACCTTTGAACACTTCTTGTTCTTCACAGAATGCCAGTGCACCAGCCAGGACAGCCTTCCCTAGTGGTGCAAAATCTCCAAGCAGTGGCACCAATGAGACATTGTCTGCCTTGCCTCCTATTGCAAATTCCAAGAAGGGTGGACTAAGTACTGACAAGATTGCTGCAATAGTGGTGTGTTCTGTAGTAGTGCTGATTGTTGTAACTTTTATGGCTTTTGTCATCTACTGGAGGAGCAAGTATGGGACTTCAGGTGAAGAAAAGCCCAAAAGAAAAAGAAAGCTTTCATCTGGTTCATGCTCAGGTCATTTCTCAGGCTCATTCTCAACCCAGTTTTCAGGACAGCTTCCAGGCCAGTTCTCTGCTCAGGTGGCACCAGAAGGAGAGGAGGGCTCCACTAGGGCGTGCAATCTTATCCTTTTCGAAGGCGACGACAAAGCATTTGGCCTGGAAGATCTGCTACGTGCTTCAGCTCAAATGCTTGGAAAGGGTAGCATAGGCACTGCTTATAAGGCGACACTTGAGGGGGGCCATTCTGTAGCAGTGAAAAGGCTGAGGAACATGAAGAATATGAGCAGGAAGAATTTTGAGCATCAGCTGGAAGTTATTAGGAAGTTAGTGCATCCCAATGTAGCACCTCTTCGTGCTTACTACCACACACCAGAGGAGAAACTTTTGGTGTTTGATTACTATCCCAACGGCAACCTTTTCTCCATTCTTCACTGTCGGTTTGCATTGCCCTTGTTACCCAATCTTAAAACACCAGCTCATGATCAATACATCCAGCATGCTTGTGATAGTGGTGTGGTGCTAGAGCCTATTGTTTGCTGTGAAGTTTTGTTTTCTCTCATTCTTTTGCTGCTCTTCCTTGCCAAGGATCATGAGAAAGGGATAAATACTTCTTTTGCAGTTGGTACTTGTGCTCGATTGGCCTTACTTTTTTTTGTGGACTTAGGGTGTACTTTTGGGTGACATGTTGGGTGGTGTATTAGTGGGAAGGGTTTAAACAGAAAAGGAAGTTGAGGAGAGCAGAGATGGGATTGATATGTTGCCATTGCTCTTTGCTGCAGTGAAGCATCCTTCGTTGGAGCCATTGGATTGGACCGGCCGTCTGAAAATTGCTCGAGGGGTTGCAAGGGGTTTAGCTTTTCTGCATGAAACCATCAAGCTGCCACATGGCAATCTCAAGGCTTCAAATGTACTCCTTGACTGCAACGGCGAACCCCATATTGCTGACTTTGGACTGGCACCATTAACGAACAATACATCTGCCACAGGTAACCGGATAGCAGGATATAGTGCACCAGAGTGTGCACAATCACGTCGCATGACACAGAAGGTGGACGTGTATGCTTTTGGTATACTTCTTTTGGAGATTTTAACTGGACGTAAACCGACAAATTCCTCTGATGAGATTGATCTTCCACAGTGGGTATGTTTTCATATGACTTTTTGTTTTACAGCACACCAGGTCCCCCCTCTTCATCAGATTGATGCATGGAAGATGTTACTTGACTTCCAAGGCTGGTTTACAGTATAAGTGTGCTAGATGTGCTAGAAAGGACCCAGAGGTATAGCTGACTTAGGACATCTTTCCATTAGGCTGCTGTGATCACAGCAGCTTTTCATTATGTTTTTTCAACTAGCTGTGCTTACAGTCATCTCACAGCTCTACTGGTCGAGCATTGACCAATTGCAGCAGTTGTAACAGCTGTGAGTCAAACTGTGACTCACCATCCAATGACATCTGTCCTTTTTTCATGAGAACATGTGTTCCCAGAGTTCTTAACATGATTAATTACATATTTTCAACACACACTTACAGCTCTCCAATGGAAACTGACTGTCCCTACAACAAGAAACAAGGCCTTATGTCAGTGGCTTTCCACTAGGCTGCTGTGATCACAGCAGCGTAATGGAAAGAAACCCTTAGAGGGCTGTACCAAAATTCATATGTGATCAGGTTCTGGAGGCTGAATATAGCTTGAATCAGCCCCTTAAAGCATAGTGGCAAAGTTTGAAACAAGTGTGTTTGACACAGCCACTGTTGAAATTTGTGATTGTAGGTCAATTCTCTGCCAAGAGAGGAGGTAATTGACAAGGCTATGGGCCGGAGCTCAATGGTGGCTGAAGAAGATAAGTTGGTGCTTCTGGATGTGGCATTGAAGTGCATAGCCTTTAACCCTGAGAAACGTCCCAAGATGAGTAGAGCACTGGAATACATTGAACTTCTACACTTACCAGAGGACCCATCTGACAGTTTTTGTGACATATCTGCAGTGAATGTTGCTCTAGAGGGCAATTTTGTGCACTCATCCTTCAACGCAGAACAGCACTTACCTTAGCTTGCAAAAGGATAGAGTGAATTTTCTGGTAATTCAATGTGAATACATCTGCAACAGACCTGACACATAGTCACAAATAAACCAGTATCTCGGAGCTATCTTTTGCCACCCAATCATTTGTCACAAAGTGTACCATAGCTGTGTAACTACTTGAAGCAGATATTTTCCTGATTGTCAGAGCTAATTGAGATCTTTTTTTTGCTTTTATCGCGTTGCAAGCTCGTAGCATTCCTTCCATTGCTGTGTAAACAAAATAAGATAAACCCTGATAAGTAGGCATGATCAGTCATTCATCGACTTGATTGATCTCTGCCTTTATTGGCTACGTTAACAAAATGCAGCCTGCAGCTAGAGAGCCTGGGGGGGCCTTTGGTAGTACTCGTTTCTTGATTGGAAAGAGAAAATCTCTTTTCTGGGAACAGCTTAACAATATATATCCGGTACTAGTTTTGGCCATGTGGGGTGGAGTAGAGATTGAAAACTTGCTATGCAAATTCTTGGTCAATAAACCTTGAATTATCCCATGTCCAAATTGCCTCTGCATGTTGTTGGCACAGTTTTGCATTCGTGACCTGATCTCTACAGGGCGAGCATTCAGAGAAGGCTATGGTGATTTTGTTCATTGTAAAGAGCACTAGTTCTCCATTAGTCTCTGATAATATAAAGGGAAGGTTGAACATCATGTTTAACAGCCTTTTCTGGTAACGGCTAAGTCACCAGTTGGTGTTGTGACTTGGTTGGTGATGTATGAAACACATACTATATATCTTGGTAATAGTGGACTGATCTCTTCCATAACTAGTGCATTAGTCGACTGGAAACTTCTTCTCTTTGTTTGTAAACCTAGTGGCCCTTGGACACTGAGAACAAAAGACAATCTAAGAGGAGACCTGACTTAATACATGACAACATCCACTACAACAGAATCTGACTTTTTGGTATGGCAGTGGACTTTGACACTTGGATGTGGTGACGTGGCAACAGCACATATTACAGTAATGTTGAATTATGGTGTTCCTATTTTACAATAACAACGGATGAGACGAAAATGTATACCTGTGAAAATTTGATAGAGCCCATGGTTGATGACATGTTTTGTGAGGCAAGCTTTGAGGTTTCATCCATTTTTATGTAAAATATGTGGTGTTCAACATAACTTGACATTTTTGTGTGGTATGTGCCATTACCATATCCATGTATCATGGTCTACTATGGTCAGAAGACCCATATTCTATTGGGATCATCTGATCCATCTACTAGTGCACCACCCAATGGGAACCTGTTATGACTCAGTTGTGGATGAACTATGAGTGGGTAAGTATCATAGCAAAGTAGGTAGGAAATGTGAGTGGTTACCACATAGGTACTCAAGTAGGTAATACAATTGGTGGCTACTAGGTAGATGGATGCATGTGAGCAATTAGTACATAGCTAACCACTCTGATTAGCTATGAGATACAAATACATTGAAAAAGTGTTTCATGTTCACACACCATCCATCCTGCATTGTGTGCTGGTGGGTGCTGGCTCACTCGCCATTCTGTAGCAGCAGTGAAAGTCAGTGTTTTTTTCTGAAATTTGTGAAGTAGGTGGGTTGACAACCATGCACACAGAGGACTTAGCCAAATTTGGTTAGAGATCAGAGGGGCAAGTAGAAAATTCTAGGATTCCTCCTGTTTTGTTCACTTGTTGGAACGTACTCTCTTACTATCACAACTTTAAAGTTTTTTTCCTCATAATATGGTGACTTGGGCCCATTTTTCCCAAGAAAAACCTTTGCACCTTCCTTTCTTTTCTTCATTTAGGCGAATTTTTGCATTTTGACAACAATTGAAGATGGTGTGCTAAACACCTAAAGTGATTTAAACTATCAAATCCTCATCATGCCATCAAGAATCAATGTCTAGGAGGTGGTTAGGAGCCATCTGTGCAATGGATGATTATGATTAAATGGTGTCTCAAGTGACTACATTTGACCATGCAATGCCAAACATAGCCCTTGCCCATTTCTCCTTCACATCTCCCCTCTCTTGAAGCTAACTACCATCACTTTCAGTAAAGCAAGATGTGAATAGGAGATCATTGGCAAAATGGATTCTAAGGTTCAAGTGGGAAAAGGTAAGTAGGATAAAGTGTTGCATTAATGTGTTGTCATTGAAAAGAGAGGGCTACCTAATGTTGCCTCTGCTGCCAAGAAGAAAACAGTGAAGAAATGCAATTCTGAAAAACTCTACATTAACACAAAATGCCAAAACAATGCTGCAGTGGATAACCTTCAGTCTACCCTAATCAAATTGATCTATGGACCATGAGGAATCAAGTATCTCCGGCTTTACTCTCTTGAGCCCAACTAGTCTATCATGGCAATTCAACCAACAATTCCCAATCTTTCAGAATGAAACCCCCCCAAATACCACATATGACTTCAAAGAAGTTGGACAAAAAGGAAACAAGAACCTAGATGCCTCTTTGACAAAAAGACTTGATAAATCCATAGCTATCTTTCTCCCACCATTCCTCTTCAGAGCTCCCACATTTGTGGGAACTCCTTCCCATGAACACTAGAACTTACTACATCCCAAAACAAATGACAATATTCATCCACATAAACCCAATTACTATGTAAACTACTCTTGAAACCTTTCAAACCTTCATCATTTTCCTCATTTGGTCCCTACATTATTCATCTTACTTGTCTAACCTCCGAAGAAAGACTAATGTGCAATAAAAAAGAAACACGGTCCCCTACCGAAAGGCTCAAATAGTAGTAAGGGCATTCATCCCTCACCACAACTACTGACAGATTATATTCTCTAGCCTCAAAAACTCAAGCACACATACACAACTGTCTTTCCTTCTCCAAACTCAAAGTCTTAGCTTGCAAAAAACTTAGCTTCTCCAAATTTGAAACTATGCCTTATACTTGCCATTCATTGTCTTCAATTATGCATCCCGTCCAAATACAATATAACATTCCACATTGATCAACCACGAATGCAGCCCATTCCATGAAGAATGCAAAATAGAACTCATCACCTACAAACAACAAACAACACAAGAAAATAGAAAACACACATAAAAAAGATAGAAGTGCCCTCAAAGCCTCATGATGACCAATTGTCCATTATTTTGGCACTTTCTATCGATCCAAATCAACGCAACCCTTCATCCATTAGGTCATTGCATCATTTAGATGTTCACACTTAGAAACGTAAACACATTTTTTTGTTATAGTGTTTTTGTTTGGCTTATTGAATGCGAGGACATAAGAGTGGAGCAAGTTGCAATGACAGTAAATGCAAGGTATATGTTCAAGTTTGTTTTGTGGTTTTGTGTGATTTGCTTTCAATGTTTTGTTTTGTAAGGTCTTCTCATTCCAATTTTGATAAAATCTTTTTTTATGTCTTAAGTTTGTTCCTTGTTTTACTTGCAATCATTATTTTTCTTATTCCAACTTTTTGAATGTTGGTAGCTAAGAGACTTCAACATGAAGGAGAGGAGCAAAATGACTTAGATATACACATGGTTTTGCACATAACTTTTGCTCATAAGTGTGTCAAGCTTTCTTGATTTCATTTTCCTTTCCTTCTATATATTTTGTAAGATGTAATTGTGTAAGTTGTAGTTGTGTGTGTTAAAGGTCATTCATGGTTATGGAGTTGTAGACATTCTATAAGCCCCATTCGATTTTCAAAAATATGTTTAAAAGTTTTAGAAGATTGTTTGAATGGATTTTTCTTATGGTTTTCAATGTTATCTTTTTTTTGGAATCATTCATGACTTTAAAGTTTTTTTCTTGCATTCTAAGTTTTGGAATGCTCTCAATTTTTGAGTTTTTTCCTTTGTTGTTTGAGTTTGGTGGCAAGTTGGGAGTTCAAATGTCTTCATTTTCAATTGCACATATATTTCAATTTTTTGCCTTTGCTTTGTGAGTCAGTGTGACATTTAAAATTATAATTGTCTTTGATTTTTGAGGTGCATGCATGCTTTTGCTTTCTGAGACAAACATGAATTTGTGAGTGATTTCTACCTTCACATTTTGCCTTGTACATGGAATTCATAGTTACAAATGTCTTTGTTTTTTTAGGTGCATGTGGAGCTATAACTGATCTTTATATTTGAATTGCATGCAAAGTTGCAAACTTTTCAGGTTGTGCAAGTTTCTTGTTTGATCCAATAAAGTTCTTATGAATAATTTGAGAATATTTTTTTGTCTTTTAAGGTGCAAAGCTTTTGTTTTTGCTTTTTGACTTGCACCAACATTTGCTTTTGTATTTTGAGTTGCACAAAAAGTTGCAATTTTTTTTTGCATTTGTTGTCTTTGCTTCTTAAGTCACCCAATATTTTTGTCTATATATTCCAAGTTACATGTTAACGACTATTTCTTGCTTTTCTTTTGTTTTCATTTCTTCTCTTGATTATGACTACCCAAAGGTTTTAAAAACCTTCTACATGGTTCAAGTTTTGCCCCTTTTTTTCACACATCAATAAATCTTGACACTTGGATGCATTAGTAATACCTTTGGAGATAGTATAAACATTTTCACCCATAATACCTTGATTATTGGCTTGATACCCATGAATCTTGTGTTCGTTCCATCTCATGTTTCTACTTCTTTTAGGGGATGTTTCTTGAAGTCACTTCTAAAGCCCTTTCTAAAGGTCCATCAAAACCTATAGTTGATGAACCATAAAAGAAAAAATAGAGGAAGGTTGAGTGGGAGGTCAATAGAGTTTACCAAGATCGATAAATTACAAGGTTTACTTGGTTTGAATTCGTTTGTGCAAAAAATGGCAAGATGAAAATGGTTTCATGCAAAGTTTACTAATTGAGGGGATATATAAGTTACTAATGTCAAAGTTTGAGTATTTAGTGGATCATTCAAGGTTGAAGAAATGTGCAGTGGCCAAATGTGGAATTGTTGGGCAATTTTACTTGAATGTCCCATTAATTAGTATGTGAAAATTGAAAAGCTTTATGCATCTACATGTCATGAGACAATTGTTACTTGGGTTGAAAATCAAAGTAACGCAAAATAAAATAAAATATATAATTTATGGCAATTTTCCATCTATTTCAACAAGGTTGGCCCATGACAAAATTAGAGGATTTCAAGGTTCTTTTTGAATTTTCAAGGTTGAAAATTGCCCCACAAACATTGGCAATATTCTATAGGTTGGACCATGGCTAAAACAATGCACAACATTATTCTATAGGTGATCAAAATCAATGTGTAAAAAACTTCATTTATTTTGATGAGTTGTGACAAAGTCATGAATAAACTTGGTTGTTTATTCATGTGTATGTGCTAGAGGAATGGAATTGAATCCCAATTTTGCTTAACTTGCAAAAGGTGATAAATGGAACCACTTTTGACAATTTCATGTCCTTGATTGTGTGGAGTCTTGTTGATTATGGAGGTTTGACTAATATTGAGATTGCCAACATATTAATTTGCTTGTGAGCGAATCAAATATGTTTTTGGGGTTTGAAATCTAGTGTCACCACTCAATTGACACAAAAACATGTTCCATTTGTGAGTGGGGTGCATTGATGGCTCATTAGACAAAATTGGTTGTCCAAACTTGAGTGCACTAAGTCTATGGCACTAAATTTGGTAACCAAGATTGAATCCTAGTTTGTTTTTATGTACAATTATTTTGCTCATAACCTTAAATGCCATCTTGAGGTTAGTAAGCTTGTTTGAATTGCAAGAATGCAAAGGTAAAAAGATTTGAAAAACATCAACACACGATGAATTTCAATGTTATCACCATCAAATAGGGTCTTGGTTGAAACAAAACCTTAGTTGTGAAAATGGTTCAAAATGATATAACAATTGCTAATGAAAAAATCAATCATGAACTTTCATGTGATGTCGAAACATTGTTGGGCATTTCTTGTGTGTTGCCCTTATCCAAGTTTTCACAAGGGTGGAATACATTCATATGTGACTTCATTTTCTACAGTTAAGCTAATTGAAATAGATTTGAGAACCATATTGTGCTTTGACACAAACAAAAGTGTTTTCAAACTCACACTTATTTTTCATTGATCTTGTTGAACACATCAATGATTTGTTTTCCTTGACCTAGTGGAAGGAATGTAACACCCAAATTGAACATGTTTTTTTGGAGGCAAATTTTAGATGTTCCATACCACCAATTTAACCATTAACATTGTGGGCCTTATGAGCAATGAGGATTGGGTTGTAATTATTGATCCTATGAAACAACAATGTGTTTTAGTTGCTATAGGTTTGATATAAAAGTTAGACAAAAGCTTTATAACAAAACTTGAAATCCTATAAGATCCCTATTTAGGCCCAACCCTAAACCTTAAACCATGTTAATGACAACTTGTGGTATACGATAGTGGTTTTTATTTGTTTACTAGGTCTTCAAACTAAAAAGATGCCAATTTCTTGAAATTGATTTTAAATTGATTTTCCTCAAACTGAACTTTTGAATTTCTTCCAAGTTGTAGTGCAACATGATTTTTCCACTATTATTGAAAGCAATTACGTGATGGGAAATGGTCCCCTTGATTGCTTTGATGCAAGTCATTTTATGCAAATACCTCCTTTGCAACCTCACATTTATAATAATGGACGAATATGTCTAAATAAATTGATTTCACACCTTGATGGTGTATTTTTTTATTGTCACATTATTTTCCATTACTCATGTAAACATAGGTTTAACATATTACATGACAAATTGCTTCAAGCATGCCGACAAGTAGCTTTTTGCTAATGCCCAACAGATGGACTCCATCACCTAGATTAGCTTGTTACTTTATGCAGATGACATGGTGCTAATTACAGAGTTTGCAGATTAGGTGGTGGCTGCCTTGCAGCAGCTGGAGGTAGAAACATAGCAATGGGGGTTGACCATCAGTGTGCCCAAAATTAAGCTCATGTGTGTGTGCTGAGGGCAAGGCACCACCCTTCCCCACTGTGGCCTTGCAGGGGGAGGTGGTGGAGTGGGTTTCAAAATTCAAGTATTTGGGCACCCTAATGTTCTCCTCTGGGGACATTTTGGCTGAAGTGCAAGCTAGGGTGGTGAAAGCTATTGGCACGTTTGCCTCGTTCAAGCCCATCTTGCTTAACAAAGCAATTAGTCTACCCATTCAAATGTTGTTCTACATGGCATTCATTCCCCTTACCTTTACATTTGGGTGTGAATGCTGGGCCCTAAAGCCAACCATGGCCAACCACCTTGAGGCCACACACATGTATTTCATGCATTCTATGTTGGGGGTTAGCTTGCTAGACAAGATCCGCAATGCCGAGATTTTGCGGCGCTATGATGTGTTGTCCATGCAGAGACTATTAGCCAGCAGCGAATGTGGTGTTTAGGTCATTTGGCATGCATGGAGCTTAGTAGGTTGCCCAAGCAGATTTTTCAAAACAAACTTCCTGAGGGTAAGAGGGGTTAGGGGAGGCCTCTAATATCTATCTAGAAGGGGTATAGGGATGATGTAACTTCCACATCCACAACGGGGGGTGGACACTTCCATGCAATCGGGAAGGGCTAGACATTTTGGGACAACGCCCAGGACATGGCAATTTGGAAAGGCCTGATCAATGCAACATGGACCACTATGGCTAATCGAGGCAAGCCTCAGCCAGCAGATGCTGTAGGGTGCAACTCTGAGCACCTTGATGGGCACCCAATTGTAATTGATTCATTGATTGATGACAAATATAAACCATTTCTAGAAGATGATAATTTTTTTATATTAAAGAGCCATTTATTCAATGCAATTGAATATAGTTGTGTGGTGCATAAATTTGGTGCAACTTGGTTGTCATTAATTTACTTTGGGTGACATTCCTCATGGTCAATAGATATTTTACATGACTCATGGTCACTGGCAATGATAGTTCCATCTATTTCAACATTTTTTCAATGTTGTCCAATTCAACAATGAAGTTACACTCTTGATTTTGTTCAGAATTCCTATGGTATATTTTAGACCACATGGTGATTTTCTTTTGAAATCATTGACCCTTTTAAGAACAACTTTAAATATTAGAAGGATTGAATTAAAAAAGGCATTTCTTTGGGTTTGTGTGTGAAATCTTGATCACTAGCTAAACCATATGGTATGTGGGCACAAATGATGTAAAATGAGCCAACAACGTTACTTTAGAAAAGGATTGCATGTCCTTTTGCCCAAAATGTTTTTTTTCATACAAATGAATTTTTGAATTTTTTTGTGCAAATTGTTATGAAAAATGCATATAATTGTTTAGGTAGATGACATTTTTTTTTGGATTTTTTAATGAATATGAAAATTTGAAAATGTGTCAATTCCTTTTAAATTATGCATTTCATTTTTTAAAATGATAACAATTTCAAATCAAAACCAAAAATTTATTTTAAATTTTTTTATGTTTTCTTGTATAATAAACTACAATTCTTTTTAAAATATCATGTATGTTATACCCCATTTAAAAGACTTTTGAAGTTTTAAAATTTTGGAAAGTTCTTTGAATTTTTAAAGTTTTAGAATTTCACATATTTTAGGGTATGAGTGTTTTTTGAATGTGGCTAATAGGTCTTTATCTTCTTAATATTTTCCCATCAATTTTGTTTTATTATATGAATATTTTGATAGTTCTTTGCAAAATTGATTCAATTTAATGCAATAGGTGTTCATTTTCAAAGGTCTTAATTTGAAATTTAAACTTAAAATTTTATCAAATAGATTTTTGGTTTGAATTTCTTGCCATTCATATGAATGAGAAAGGACCAACTTGCCATGATTGCCATGATTTTAAATGGTAAAACATAAATATTTCCCCAATTTTGATTATTTTAAAGGCCCATTTGACATCCTTTTTGGCTCATTTTATTCTGATTACACCCATGTATTTGTTTGATATGTGCACATGATTATTTGTAATGTTTACTTCTTAAAATTCAATGAATTTTGAAAGAAGAATTAGCAAGTTTGTGAAACAACTTATTCTATACCTTGTATTGCTATGGTTAATGATCCTTATGCTAATGGTTATGCATGCAAGACCACTTGATGATGATTACTTTATTCAATGATTATCTTATTTTAGCTATAATGTAATTAGTTGTTTAGTTCAAGAACATAAGATTTATTATTATTAATTAATTATCTTCAATGGTGTAAATTGTAAATTAGATCCATGTTTTGGGCACACAATTGATATTTTGTGATTTGTTTGTTTTACCCATTTAGTTTGTCTTAGTGTCTTGATTAATAGATTGTTAATTATGCATCTCTATTACTCAAACATATTTACTAATTAATAAATTGTTTAGACTTTTTTGCTCAAATGTTTTGTAGATTAGTAGACTATTTAATTATGTATTTCTCTTTCTTAAAGATTTGTAGAAATGTTTGGAAAGAAATTAATTAACATATTGTTAGTTATGTATTAATTCTCTTGTTGAAATGTTCTTTGTAAGGTTTGTTAATGGAACTTATGCTTGTAGTGGCTTGGGACCTTCCTTTAGATTTAGACCTTGCACAACATATAGTGTGTGCATTGAAGCAAATATACGTGTTTTGGTATGTACAAAAAATGTACCAAATGTTAGTAGACATGTTTTAATCAAGACTTCCATCTTTTGCTTTCCTTTACAATTTACAACAATTCATGAAGTCACAATCCTTTCAAATCATGAAAACTTTGAATTTCAAAAGTTTTGTCTCAATCTAGAAAAACTATTTTTTTCCCATATAAGTAGTAGTTTTGATCATCATAGAGAATTCTAGCTTTTGTGGAAATCCTTTCTTATTAGAATTCCTAATCAGAATGTTAAGATCACAAGAATTTTCAAATGAAAGAGTCTTATTAATTAGGTGCCGACAAGGCAACTATAGACTGTGAAGGATTGAACAACAACATTCATCAATTGTGGAGTAATAGTTGGCATCTTCAATGCTAGAGTTGTTAATGTATGCTAAAGCTATTAATGCATAGTTGGCAAATGTAGTTACTAGTTTTGTTAAATTGATAATTTAATATTCACTTGTCAATCCCTATGTCCACCATACCCAAAACATGTTGGTTCTTATCCTTCTTGTGCTTACTCTTCAGATTATTCATTAGTCATAAAAACTATTGTGTTCAAGCTTTTGTTGTCCCCTTTCTTATCTTACCTCGCTTTTAGTAGTCCCACATATTTAAGTGTGGAATTTTTTTTAACCACATGAATCAAAAACAATCATGGATTTCTCATAAGTTGAATCTTGTCACCAAGTTATGAAGGAATATTAATTCATCTAGCCACTCCTATGGCTAATTAATCTTTGCATAGCCAATTTAATTCACCATCCCTAAAGCAAATATGCCACCTTGGCATACCACTAAAAGCACATGATAGTCAAGGACCTTGCTTGGAAAAATTGAAAGAAAACCCTAGTCATAATAGGGTTACATCAATTGAGACACATATTCATATTGAATAACCCATATTGACAAAGCTAAGGTTCAGGTTCATGACACATTTGTGAGGTAAACTTCACACATATTATACATTGAAATGGATGGGACAACAAAGATTTACCTCACCCATGTCATGAGCCAAGTTTTACTGCGAAAGGAAAATCCCTATTCTGTTGATGCACCAAAGGACAATACTGAAAGACTGCACAAACTGGATTCAAAAACTCATAATGATCAAAGAAAGGAACCAGACCAGACCACATAACATTGATAAGCTGAAAGAAGAAAAATGGGTTCAGTCTTTTTCCTCATCAAGGTGGGCAGTTTTTGCTAATTGAAAAAGATGAAGGTCAAAGATGGCAAATGCCCAATGATTTTGAAGACCAGAATTGAATTCTCAATGAATTATGCGTCACCCGCATTGTGTTACACTCTGTTGTACTGACTCTGGAGGTTCTGTTAAGTTCTCCTCCTACAACATAAAATGCATTGATTGCCAAGGTCTACAGGAAAGAAGATGTGATGCTTCTATAAAGAGCACAACGAGCTTAATTTGGGCTTTCAAAGGTCAGGATGCTCACCCCAGGGGTGATGGCTCAGTGGCATAGCTAGCCCCTGTCTGCAGGGAGCTCAATAGAGGTTCTGGTGTGCAGGTGAAAGCCCTGGTGGCCCTCTGCCACTGAGCTTGACTTGGGGGTACCAACAGCTTGTCGGTCGGGTCTGCTATTGTTCTTCAGAAGAAAAAAAACCGAAAAAAAAGCTCAGGATGGGGCCACAATAGCTTGTGCTGCTGCGCACACATGCAATTCTACACAGATGACTTGAACATGAATACTTGTTGCACAACTATGAACAGAGTCTCAATAGTCTCAACCATGTTAATGACCTTGGAGCTATGAAGCTGAAGCTACTAGTTTCGACGAAAGGAGGAATTTATGGCAAGTGTACAGTTTGTGCATCTAATCGATTATTAAGCTGGCAGATCTTGCATCTTGAGAAGAGGTGGTGCAGCTGGTGGTCTTCCTCTTTCTTGTGCTGCATGCATTAGAACTTGCCTATTCTGTCTTGGTGAGTCTGCATGCAACACTGGGAGTACACTAGATTTCCCTCGTTGCGCAGCCCTACCCCCATGGGTCACAGGCTCTATTGCAGCGGGTGCTTGGGTGGTTTTTTTCCCTTTTTTTTGGAAAGTTGCAGCTCATGGGTGGTGGCGCCCAGGTTTTGCATTTGTTGTTTTTCGTTGGGTTTGCTCATGTTTCTGCTCTTTCTTCTCCTTTGTACCATCGAGAGTGTAGTGGCAAGTTCTCGTGGTTGTTTCGTTTTGTCTGCAGCCCTTTTTTGGACTTGTCTTTCTCCTGACTTTTTGCCGTCGCGCGTATGCGTGTTTTTCTTTCTTTGTTAGCATTTTCTTGAGATTTTAGTGTTGGAGTGTGTTTTTTTTCGTAGAAAATATTCCCAAAACTGTTGGGGGTTGGGGAATCTTTATATTATTGAAGACAAGAGTCTTGACAGGAAAAAAGATGTCGTCGAAGAATTGGTCCAAGTCGGGTGGCAATTCGGTAGTGGCGGCTCGGCCACCGCTGTTTACGGAAGTGGGGAAGCAGGCGAGGGATCTGGTGTACAAGGGGTTCGTGAGGGGTCATATGCTGGTGCTGTCTTGCCTGGGACCTATTCCCGGATCCACTATTACAACCACTGCCACCATTGTGGACGACATCACGGTGGGCATCATCTCCGCCACCATTCAGGAAGGAAATGCCAAACACGAACTCACCTTCAATACTTTAAGCAATAAGGTACTATTGCATGTTTGCGCTGCATGCTCAATGTCTGTCTTTCTGTGAACTTAAAGCACTGGCTGGCTATTTTTTTGTTCTTTTTTCCCTTCGTTTTTTGACAACCGTTATTGTCAAGCTGAATGTATTTCCATTGCTCTCTTACAAGTTGGAAGATTTCTGGGGTGATACATGGACAGACTAAGAAGAAATTGGAAAGAAAAAGACAACAGAAAAAAATAAAATCTTGCTTTACATAAGACAAGGGTAGCCCTCTTGGCCATTCCGTGATTTTCAGTGCCCTCTTCTGCCTAGGCACCTCCAAAGATGGAAGTGCTGAGAGGGGTAGACCCTTCTCCCATACATTAGATGCAAGATTTGAAGGCGGTCTTTGAATTTGTGACCCAATTTCCAGTTGACAACCAAATTCTCTATGAATCACCAACATGTTCAATTCAGCATTTCATTAATTTCCAGTTGCCTGTAGAGTACAGATTATTGCTTCCACAACGGCCACAAATCTTGGCGTACCTGGCTTGACAGCAGGCATTACTACAGCATTGCCTGGTGGTGCGAATGATGCAAGTGCTCAAGTGAGTTATCTCAAACCTTTGAAAGACTCTGATGCTTGAATCTCCTGAGAACTGGTGTTTTTATTTCCATAGTCTGGATCTGAGAGGAATCTCTCAACAATGTGGAAGATAGCTGGTTACCTTCAGGAATTCAGATTGTAAGAAAATGTCTGAAAGGCAGAGAGTGTACAAGTTTGGACACAACAGTTTTGGCAATGAATGTGATGGTCAGGTTTGTTATCACCATGACATAGCTGCTCTATCAGCCAAAGTAATTGGATTTAAGTCGAGACCTGAGCTTGAATTCACTGCAAACATGGGCATGGATGGAGCTTTCATGGGTGGTGCCATTCGGTATGATACCAAGTCTGCAAAAATTGGGATGTCAAAAGTTGGTGAGATTTTTTGAACCCAGTAGAAGACTACAACTAGTCAACTGTTTGGTTTTCCCTCTAATCTGCAAAGCCTGCTTCATCAGCAGAAATCCTGAATTCAAATATTTCTGACTTGGGAGTAATGTATTTTGTTAGCACAAAACCCTTGAAGTTGCTTCTGAGGATGATTGGATCCTCCTCCTATAAATTGTTTTTGTGATGAAGCACAGGTATTGGATACGATGCAAAAGAGTTCGCAGGAACTTTTACGGTTGATCCGCTGATTGAGAAAAGCTTCGATGTCCATGTTGCTCGCTCCCTGTCACCTAGATGTCAGGTGGGAGCCCATATTAGGCACCAGACAGAGAAGCAGTTGACATCAGCTAAAGTAGCAGGATCATACCAATATGACAACCAAACAATACTCAAGGGGCGGTTGGATGAGAAGGGCATGGTTGCTGCTCTTCTTCAATACTCACCCAATCCACCATTTGCCACTTTTAGTCTTCTTGCAGAGGTGAATTGCCGGGACTTAAAGCAGAAGCCCAACATTGGGTTGAGCTTCACAGTGCTTGGTGCAGCTGTAACCCAGTGATCATCCCAGCTTAAAAAGTTTACATCCCTGAGCCGTATATACAATTACCAACAACACAACTTTTTGAGTAATAATAACAGGTGATTATCTGAGATCAAGTTGTGTTCAAATGTGAATCCATAGATGCATCAGATAAGCATTTGCATAATGCTTTGTGTATTGAGATCAGGTTGGAAGATCTCAGCTTAGAATGTACATTTTCAGTACATGTCATCTGTGATCATCTGCTGCACAACTGATGATTGTCTGGAAAATGGCCGAGCATTACCTAGTAGCTCGAGATTCACAAGGCTCTTGTATGAGTCATGTCAATTCACCACATATCTGAGCTACATGACAAGTTCTGTCTTGGGTTGTGCAACAAATCCGAAAGGCCCAGTTGTGGATATATAGGTATTTTGCAGTTGCTGATGTGTTCACACTTTTTTGAGTATGCATGGAGTCTGGGTTTGCTGTTGAATGCTGAATTTGATCCAAACTTGCTCAGCTTGAATGTACCTGTTTTATATCCTGTTTTGGTTTTCACTGCAAACCACCATCAATGAGTAGTGCCACATTTTCTGTTGCTTGTACTTAAAACTTTGAGCAGTTTTGTAGCAGCATGTTTCATTTGACCCCAAAAAATGAGGGATGTAAAATGTGTCCAGAGCAGTGACTAGTCTGTAAACTGACAGGAGGAACAGAGTAGTTGCGTACATTTCCTGAAAACAGATACACAATCTGAGAGAGCTGCATACACAGCATTGTGTCTAGCACATTTTTGAGTTACCTCTTGAGAATTTGGTAGATTGATTCTTGATGACTGGAGAAAACTACATGACAAGATAAGTAACTACTTGTGGAAAAGAAAGGTCAAGCTGAACATGGTGGATCAACTCAGCAAGAAGGGTACAGGCAAGAGGCCTAATTGTCTCATAGCAAGCCCATCCAGTTCCCACAAGCACCCTGAAAGTGTAGCACAAATTCAATCCAAACTACAATTCCAGTTTGACACAGCCAATTGTGGAATAGCATATTCACAAATGATGTTCCCACATTTATCATGACTGTTCTAACATTCTAACCGACCCTTCCAAAGCAAAAGCAGGGATAAGTAGAATGGTACACACGTCTCATGCAGCAAAGTATCAATCTCAGAGACAAAACCCCTTCTGAAGTCAAGGCAGGTAGCTACTGAAAGTTCCTGCATCCAAGAAGACAATTTCGTAGATGTCACAAAGATGACATATCAGTAGATTGGAAGTCATGGAAACAACATTCTGGCACTTACAAAGACATCACAAACAAATCCTGCCTCATGAGGGTGATTAGAAATTGCAACTAACAAAGTTTTTCAGCATCAGTATGCTTCAATGGCAAAGAATCTCTATCACAACTGATGGAATCACTTCTCAAGACTCTAAAATTTTCCTGTCAATACAATACTGGGATGTCCTCTAGCAGCCGGGATACCCTCCTTTGGTCACAAGCGCCCACCTACAGATTGATACCGGGTCAGTACAGGTAACAAGGGCTTAGGGTGTGCTCTCCTCATGAGGTTGAATGCAATCTGTAAAGCTTCACAACAGATAATTAATGAAGGACAGAGTCTGCAGGCAACCAAGGATGAACAAAGCAAGAGTAGCTTCCAAAATTACTGAATAATGACCAATGAAAAAACTTGTATTCAATACTCCTACTTTATACACCTTCACTTCGGTTCCTTTCAATTCTGTTAAGACATTCTTAAGGTTGGAATGCTGCCTTTTGGGGTCCAGTGATGGAAATGGCATCCACCACAAGACGAAGCAAGGCCGGAATCTTGGCAGGAGCATATTGGGAATGAAGTTGGGAACTTCAATTTGCACTATTTCAATGATGGTCTGGCACTTATGTGGCCAGCAACAACCCAGTTTTGCAGAACTAAATAAATGTTCAGCACTTGGCATAGTTGTTCCTTAACCTACATATAGTTACAAACTCTATCATCAATTGAGCAGGATTGCAGTAGTAATAATGATAAAGCTTCCTAAACCCTAAACCCTGGGCTGTTGAATTGTGAGCCCAGCTGATAATGGGGTAACAGGACCAACCATCGATATAAAGAAATGAAACAGACACATCCTCTCACTCCGCCACAAAATTTCCACAATTTTTGTTTGGTGTCTGTGGAGGGCTTTGGGTGAACCAGCACCAATGTAAACAACTCCCTTTTTATTTCTATGTGTGTTTTGAGGGATCTCCCCCAGCAGAACCCTAGCTTGGGAGCTCCCCCAATTTTATATGTTCCCACGTTCTCATGGAATTATTTTTTTCTAACTAAACAGGAAGGGAAGAAATAAAAAGAGAGTTGTTCACGTAAGGGGAGTTTCCAGTACTTGTGCATTCTCTTGAGGTTTGGGAACATGCTCAGGCTCACACCCTCGGGTGCCCCTCCTTAGGATAACCCACTCATACTGGAACCTCCCCTACAACATAGATACACTACAAACTTGTTGGGGTTGCTCCTATGTATTATAAATATTCTCCCACCCCCTTGTAAGACTAAATTTGTCCAACTCCAAATTTAACATTTCCCATGCTAAATATTGGCTACTACAAGGCCTTACTGTGCAGATGAAGGTACCCACCTCTGGTACTGCCTGTAGGTTACCCTGGTCTCCTTGGAGGTACTCCACATACTATTTTCATTTACATGGTAGTTGTTATAGTAGAGGTTCAATCTTTCTTGCATCTTGAGCAAATGTTGTCATGAACCTAAAGATACATGGATGACAAGTCGATAGGAGCGGAGAGTTATTAGTTATTACCAATGTTATCCATTTTTAATTTTTCAAGAGAACCTCCAGTTTTAGTTCTAGATTAAAAAAATATTCTTATGAAAGAACCTTTGTCTCCAATCAAGGATTTTAAAAGTTTAATTGAACCTCAAGTGCAGTTCCAAACCTAATTTTTCACATGTCAAGATCTCAATTCTTGATCCTTAATTTTTTTTCTAGGCAGGTCTCATTTCAATCTGGATTCAGTTTGAGGTGTGTATGCATAATCCGAAACTGAAAATTTCTAGCTACTAGCATTGTACAACTAATAAAAAATGACCATCTATGTCAACTACATGGCTAAACCAAGAGAAAAGAAAAGAACTTGCATACTTGAGACATGTTCCAAAAGTAATAACTATGTTACTAATTCCCACTCACACCCCACCCACTCCCCACAAACACCCCCT
>Ga0116229_10003341_pt1 | contig 26278 bp, 16 predicted proteins | sample S1TSphgellanicum_3_FD_87313 | JGI IMG/M metagenome (GOLD analysis project Ga0116229, IMG submission 87313) | Host-associated microbial communities from peat moss isolated from Minnesota, USA - S1T2_Fc - Sphagnum magellanicum MG | ecosystem: Host-associated > Plants > Peat moss > Unclassified... | reverse complement strand
TGGGGGCATTTGGTGCATTTCTTGACTCCACAAGCCACCTGACCCAAGAAGTGGCCCCGGATTCTTGTGGCACCCCCCCAAAACACGAGCTCACAGTGCCCACACTTGACTTGAAAGTTCCCCCCCGCTTTCTCAGGTTCCTGGAGGATGGTGACCTCAGTCCACTCGGGTCCTTTCTCCTTCCCCATTCCAAAGGTCACCCTGTTCGATTGTAGCATGAAAGAAAGTTGAAGTTATTACTTAGTATCAGATCCAGACTTGCAAGTTGTAACAGTCTGATTCCGAATGCTGTCAGTGTCATGGCTGAGCCATCTGAGTCATGGCCAATCAAAAGATTTATCCGTGAAACCTTTTGATCCTAGACCGTCCATATTTGGCAGGGTTCCGAAATGAGCATCGTGAATATTAGGCGTCAATAGGTGATCTTGTTGCTACAGAAATCGTCGATTTTGACGGCAAAAATGTAAGTAGGTTGTTAACTACTGTAGAGTCTAGCAAACTATAGTTTTTGCGGCCCGGTAATGGTTCTTTGCATAACCTTTACCACTCTGCGTATTTTGGGCTGTATTTTTAAAAAAGCCCAAAAAAACGTATAATATGCGATGTTTGAATCGAATTGAACGTATGTCACTACTATGTCAACATGATTTTTCACATTTCTAGACTTTTGGTTCTCAGTTCTTTTTTAAAAAATCTTAAGCAAGTCTGGTTCCACCCACGCATTTGTAGCCCAAAATTGAATTTTAAAAAATTATTAACACTATACAACCAATAAGAAGTGGTCACTTGTACCCAACTACATGTCTAAACCAAAAAATAGAATAACAAGGCCAAAAAAAAAAAAAAAAACTTGAATAGTAAAATATACCTTAGCAACTTTGACACATGTTTGTCAACTAATTAATTAATTTTTAAATTTTTATTTTGACAAATAGAACATTTTACAAGATTCAATATTTTCTTTTCAAAATTTTTATTATTTGAAAAATCATTTTAAGTTTTCAAATTAAAAAAATACAATAAAATTATATATAATGTCAAATTTGCCAAGGTAGTAGGGTACTTGAAACATGTTCCAAAAAGTAACAATTACATGCCTACCACAAACCCTGCTCCCATTTAGTGATTTCTTAATGAAATTTTTTTGCCATTTTGTGACAAAAACTTTGAAAAAAGAATATTCTGTCACAAATTCCCTGTTTTTAAAAAACAAATCACCAAAGACCATCACAAAATTGCTTACAATATGAAAAGGTAATTAATATCTTAAATATCACCAAATTTGGGTAAATATGTTTTACGGACTATCACCATCACTTGAGCAACATCACAAAACTGATAACAGAAACACTATTCCCACTCCTTATTTTATTATTAAGAGAAAATTTTGTATGCTTCAAAAAATTTCAAAAATTAGCAACAAGTCTATCCTTGCCAATGCTTTTTTTCTCAATTTTCTCATGTTGCATCAAAAGTGGCGATCAGCCCCAAGAGGATTTAGTGAAATCTGACTACAAGACAAATAAAGAAGCGAAAAATCTAGGAATCCTATTACGTGTGGGTTAACAACTAGAACCTATTAGCTAAATATGGTGATTTCAGCTAGAAATCTAGAAATCCTCCAAAACTCTTGACATTTTCATAACTTTCTTCCTCAAAATATGACTATGTTTTAGGAAAATTTTCAAAAAGTTCCCCTGACCATGTTGCTTGTGACTTTTTTTATTATAACAAAATGGAAAATTTTCAGCACAACTAAAATCACTGGTCCCCATTCCCCCCCCCCGCCAATAATTAAATTTTAAAAAAAAGAAAGAAAGTTTAGAACCAGAACCTTATTTAAAACAAGTCTAGAGGCTTAGTCCAGGTTCAGGTCCTGTAGCGAGGTTCCCGAGTCCGGTTAAGAGGCAGGTCCAGTTCTTTTTTTCAAAATTCAGAAACACTGGGTCAGGGATCCGGACCCATAACTGACACTGATGATCTGGAACCGGACAACACTTGTAGGGACTTGAGGTCTTATCAAGTTTATATCTACCTTAACTTGTTTCAATACTAGGTATGTGGGTACTTGTCCCATACCAGCCAAAATCAATCTTATTAGACCCAATCCCAAGACCAAGCTGGTATAAAAGTTTTGAGAAGGAACAAATAAATACAAGGGCCAGGCCCTGGTATGAAAATTTGAAAAGTTTGGAATGTTGGGAATTTGGGACAAGTATGAAAATTTAGAAAGTTCTCAATAGGTAGGGTACTGGGACAAGGTTGGTATGGTCAAAAGTCAATTTAAAGTCTAATATTTGTTAAGCTAATTTCTCATATTCTTTGTCCTGGATGCATTTTGTAAAAGTACAAGGCAAAGAAGGGTAGCTGAATACCATGCGCAGGTAGTGGATACCTAGTCTGAATGAATGAAACATTTTCTAACAATTTAGGTTTATCTGAAATTAAAAAGTGATGTAATTAGGAAGAAAAAACTAGAATATGTGGAAACATCACAGCATGAATTTGAAAACCAAAATTTGAACAAATCAGGGAAATGTTTTGGTAGCCAAATTGCTTTTTTTTTTTTTTCATAAAAAATTTGTGATGTCACTCAAGTGACAATACACAAGTATATTTAGCCAAATTTGGTGATATTCAAAATATGAAAGTGAAATTTTTTTAAGCACCCTTCATATTGTAGGCAATTGTGGCAAATATTGGCAATCTATTCTAAATAAATCATCTTTTTTACATTTTTTTGAAAAGGAACTTTATGACAAAATATTTTTGTGAAATGGCAAAAGTTCACCACTCAAAAATCATTGGGCTAAAACCATGAGTGCCAACATGGCGATGATTCATCAAACCTAATTTAAGTAGGATAACTTTAGACATCATAAGTGGTGGTTGTCACTTGGGGTTCCAAATTGGAATCTATTTAACCCATTCAACCTCAGTTGAAATCTGTTTAGCCCATTCCCAAGTGAAAAGGCATGAAAAAGTGTCTTTTTGAATTTGTGTCTTTTCAGATAATAAATTAACACCACATTCACAAAAAAAACTGCAATATTTTCTCCACTAATTTTCATTGCATTTTAAATTGAATATTAATTCAATAATTTGAATTAAATTAAATTAAAATTCCATTCAATGTACTTGGATTCAAATCAATTTATATGAATTTAATTTAAATTCAATTCAAGTGGCATTGCAATGTTGATTATCACTGGTAGTGCAGAGCAGCACCAAGCTCAAGTTGGTACAAACTACAAACATCATTAGGCTTTACTACAGTTCAGGTCGCCACTATCTTGAGTTGGGCAGTTGTGGCAGCAGGAGAAGCCTCTTTTAGGCTTGGTGTCTTTCCACTGGCTTCATGCTAAGGTAACCTGCCCTATGACCGAACACCACCTATGACCGAACATTGTATTAATATCTTCCTGATCTCTTCTTCATTTGGAGTGATTTAAAACGTTATGGGAGCGCTAACTTGAGCTCTTCAGGCTAACTTGAGCTCTTCAATTCGTCTTTCAACAGCAGAGGCAAAGGAGTACTTATAGAAGAGCAAGAAGAGAAATAAGCTTTTCCGAGTTATAAAATGCGATTTTCTTTTTTTTTCTTCTCTTCTACCTCTCTTACTTTCAATGCTCATAACTTTCTCATTTCTTGTTCAATTTAAGTGATTTCAAGTGCTATAAGAGCGCAACCTTATGATCTACAAATAATCTTGGAACCATAAAGGCAATGGAGCGACTTTCAAAGACTTTTTTGGGTGTTGGTGATAATCTTCCAAGTGTTCGGTGGTTTTTCGTTTCCACCATTTGACCCCCCTACTTTAGAGGGTCACATCTGACTCATTTCTTCATCATTTTCAACGATTCAACTTTCTGTGGGTCCGCAAATAGTAGGGATACCATTCCTCTTTGAGCACAAAATTCAAAGGAGCACTCTCCAGAAATTCGCAGGCCTCTTAGACACTAAGTGTTCGGTGACCGGCCTGGCTACCCTACTGGTGATGAGGTTAGGTCCTAAGTTTCGGGTTTTCTCCTCTTAAGGTTTCCCCATTGTGCGTTTTGCACTTCTGATGTGGTCTTTTGTTTGGACTTCGGTCCTTTCTTTTTTCTTCTCTCATTCCTTTGCTGGGTGTTTTTCCTTTATTTATTTATTTATTAGGCTTTATCATAGAATACTTGTATTTTGGTTTGTGACTAGTGAGAGAGGATACTAAAAGCAAACTCCCCTGAAAAGACACCTGTGACCTCACTTGATGTCGGATACTTTGGATGCTGCTATGAGTGTCTCCTTGGAAAGGGGATAATATGAATGAGATGGCAGTTTTCAACAGAAGTTTGAAACGTAGAATCCCATCACATTCGTTTCACTCAATTAAATGCATAAGAGGCTTGAACTGTTTCCATTTAGCAACAAAAAATAACAATGGCTGTGTTTGTCATGGGTGCAAGTGTGAAAACAAAAACGAATCTATGAATTGAAATAGTTATTTTTCTGGAGGTGCTATGCCACACCAAAAGCAATCCCCAAAAAAGAAAAGTTCGGTCACCAAAAAGTTTAGAAAAATGGCTCTTGCAACAAAATTCTCCACATCCTCAAAATCATATTCGTCCACATGTTAAGACTTGTAAATTTTAATCCATTCCCATTTGCATTTCTATTTTGAGAAAAATTCTAATAATGTAAATCTTCTCCCATAATTTAACACCATAATTTAAACCCATAAAACTTATCATACATTTGTTAAAACGAAACGAAAAATAGTCTTTTTAAATAAAATAATAATAGCTTAGAAATTTCTTATACTGAATTTTATTTTGTCAAAATAAAAATTCAAAATCATATATTTTAAAGAAGGAGTTCTTTGTGTATGGTTTACCTTTGGTAGCCTATGTGTAATCAAATACCACCCCGTTGTAGCCCGCCCCCCCCCCCAAAAAAAAAAAAAAACAAACGATTTTTCTGTTGTGCACACGGGAGACGACCCCAGCAAGGGAGAGAAAATGCGGGGCCAGAGTCTGTTGCAAGAAGGTACGTTGCGAGGCGCGCGATTCCGTATCGTGTAGGAAAACCTTTGAGCACCACATCCCCAGGAAAAGAGCCACCGGCTTCTCCGTAAATTGCTGGATCTTTGCCTCGATCTTTGCCTCATCCCAAATTGGGGCCGACCCCTCTTGTGTGCCATGCCTCCGCGTTACACGTAACTAGGTCTGCCCGGCGATCTGTTTCCTGCTCCTTGTTGTCGCTGTTGCTGGTAGGCAAAAGGACGCGACCTTTGTCTCCTTTTCTACCTGCCTCCTCCTGCTCCCTTGTGTCTTCTTTTACATCAACATCGCCAACAACTCAACTGCTTTGTTCCTCGCTTGTTTCACGGGCTTTTTTCTTTTCTTTTCCTTGTTTGGATAGATAGGTACCCATTCTTTTGCGCTTTTTGTATAAGAACTCATAACTTGAGTGTAATAAGTTGCAGGCGGAAATGAATAGTTCGACTGAAAGCTAAAGACACTATGTTCGCAAAACGAAAAAAAAACAAAAAACAAAAAGAACGCTGAGAATTTCGTACATGAGGTATCAGTGGAGGTCTTCGTTGGATCTGTTTGTTTTTTTACCTGTAAGTAAAGAGGTTCTAGTTTGTTGTGAGTTGTAGTTTTTGATGGAGAAAGCATAGCATACACTTCTTTTAAGAGATTGCAAGAAGTGTAAAGTTCAAGAGGTTTTGGCGTTCGAAGGTGTTTTGGTGGAAGAAGGAAGGGGCGGCTTTGGGATTATACCCTGGAGTGTAGGAGTAATGTTGGTGTCGGAAGGGATAGAGAGCCTCCGGGTGGAAATGGAGAGAATGAGAGCGATGGCGAGCTCGGGACGTACGACTGCCAGCTTAGGTTTAAGTGTGGAGTTCGGAGGACATGGCATGCCGAGGAAGTCTCCGCCCGTGCAGCTCGACTTGCTTCCCATGAGATCATCGCACTCGGATACAAGTACTGATCCAGCTCGCTCTTTTGTCAACAATCCCTTATCATGGCAGAGACTCGCATCAAGGATAAACACAGGCGGCAGGGGTGCGTCTTCTGTGTTGTCGTGCTCGAGCCCGGGAGCTGCATGAAGCTCTTGACTTTTTCTTTTTCTTTTTCGCTGTGCAGATTATTTCGCTGCTGCGGTATGGAATTTTTGACAACCAGCGCTAATTTGTGCAGGGCACGATGATGGAGAAATATTGGAAACTTACTCTTCTCATCACCATGTCGACGTTGTTGGGGTTTCACCGAGAGCTGATATCGATATGAATCAAATACCTTCTGAAACGACCGATTGTGATGAAGCTGTAGTTTCCTCTCCCACGGTCAGCACAATATGCATGAAGCGGGAAAGAGAGAAATTGCACGTATTTGATCATCTCGAGCAAGTCGATAGAGGATTCGATTTGAGTACGAGAGGTGGTGAAAGCGATGATGAAGATGGAACTACCCGAAAAAAGCTTCGTCTCTCAAAGGAACAATCAGGGCTTCTCGAAGAAAGTTTCAAGGACCATAGCACTCTCAACCCGGTAAGTTGCTGGCTCTATTCTTCTGACACTAGCTGCTGCCATGTTGCTCAGGAGTGTCCTGTGCTGCTCGTGAAATATCATCCCAGCTGATCCTCTGGAATGTGTCTTCTGAGATGTTTCACAATAGTTGCCCTTGCAGAAGCAAAAGAGCGCGTTGGCGAAGCAACTAAATTTGCGTCCTCGGCAAGTGGAAGTATGGTTTCAAAACAGAAGAGCGAGGTATGTGAGGCCCACTCTCCTTTTGCGTCAGAGAACTGCACAAACCTTCGCCACTTTGAACGCATGGTTAGAAGGTTCCAATTGGAAGACAGATGGGTCCTCCCAGCTCCCTCATCATGGTTATCAAAAATGGCTCCTCATTTTGAGTAACTGAAGTCTACTGCTCCTTGTAGAATTGGGGCAAGGTTGGAAGGTTAGATGGGATTGCAGTGATATAAGTCCAAAACCTAATCATGTCTTTTTGCTCATTCTTACAGGACAAAGCTGAAACAAACGGAAGTGGACTGTGAGATGCTGAAAACATGTTGTGACAACTTAACTGAAGAGAATCGGAGATTGCAAAAGGAATTGCAAGAATTAAGAGCACTCAAGGTGGCACCTGCACCATGTGTGATTGCACATGACTTCTACATGCCACTGCCTGCTACCACACTGACCATGTGCCCATCCTGTGAGAGAGTAGCCACTGTACATAATCCAGCCCATGTCTTCCCTAAACCTGCCTTCTCCCATTTCTTGCAGCCTTCAGCAGCCTGCTAGTAAGAGATTAGACTAACTCCTCTCAACAACACTCACAAGCCTTGGACACTAGCCAAATTATAGACCTTCAAATTATCTAATTCTTCATCTTTGGTTTCATGTCATCTGTACAGATTGTTGATGATGCAAACCATGACTACTGCCCTAGGTTCTTCACAGATGAAAACTGTACACTCCCTGATCCTGACTTGCATGCAGCTAGTTGATAGCACGATTGACCTTCTTCTCAGAATTGAAGGCTTTATTGACGTAGACATCTAACTGAACTGTTGTTGGAAACCATGACCACTGCCGAGCTTATTCATAGATGAAAATTGAACACTCCCTGATCCTGACTTGCATGCAGCTAGTTGATAGTGCCATCCTTCTCTCTGAATTGAAGGATTTCTTGGTGTAGAGATCTAACTGTAACAGTTGTTGCTAGCTGTGAAATCTTTTGGTAGCGAGGTAGACAAGATTTGTATTTTTATCTTCATTTATATGAGAACATTGTTCCATTTGTCCACTGCCAGTGTACAGGATGTAGATATGATAGATTTTTTTCCTATGAGCAAGGTATTCATTTTGAGGCCGGTATAAGTATCATCCCAAATGATGATCAATGGGTATAAATTGTGTGAAAGCACGTGTTGTAATTCTTTACTTGAGGATTGCAAATGGGAAGGTATTATTTTGGGCTCTTGAAACATTTGCAGTTCTTGATTTACAATTCTTATGGAGCTTGCAGAGGTGGAAGTGAGATATGGACTAAGTGTCAACCTGTTCTTTGTTGCTTATTAATAAACAAAAACTTTTGGCACAGGCAAACCAAACATGGAATGTGGCTGCAAGTGTTGCAGATGAGTGGCTATGCCATTGCAACCAAGGGTGGACCTCCCAGACGTTAATATCAGAAGTAGGCACCAAAGCTTGCAAACTATGTTCTAAAAGTTGATTACAGCACAGCACTTGAACTATTATGCCTAGTGAGAAACACTATGCTCTAAAGCTGGATAACCTGATTGAGTATATTCTCTGGCATATCTATGTGAATTGCTGTTTCAAGGATCTTCAAGCAATTGTGGCTCTGATGAAGATCAAGGTCAACAGACACACATGCACATATTTGGTAATGAATAAAAAAGGAGGCAGGATCCAATTGCAAATAAGCAGGGAATGAAGTATGACAGTGAATTCACTCATGAATGCCCTTCCATTGAACAATATAATAAGACAAGATCGAATCTGCAGAAAGGCTTTTCCTGAATCAGAACCACAGGCAAAGAATGGTACAACAATCATTTGCAACTTTACGTTATTGTACCTGGGGTGGGAATCATTGCAACTGTTGAGCAAGGTATGGATCTTCATGGAATTCAGCATTGGCCATCATTGATCACAGGGAGTGGAGATGAAGTACAGTGTTAACTTCTTGTGGCCTTTTGACAAGCCAGTACAGAATGGATTCAAATGCAGAGGTTTGATCAATTGCCTAGATCATGCTACTGCCACAGAGTCCAATGATGAATTCCCTGAGCTTCTATATTCTCTCCTTCAAGCAATATTTCACTCTCTAACTTCAAATCCTCATAAAGTGAAGCTGGAACCCATCATTTACAAATACAGCTCATAACAGTGTGCATCCAAAAAAAAGACACCAGAAGATGATGTGTTAGAAGTACTGCAGCAACCAATCTCTCAGAAATCTGCCCTTTTTTTTCTCATTCTCCATCTACATGATATCTACATCTCCTGCTTCTTATTCCATCAATTCCATCCACGGTTTAATGACACAAAACAATGCAATGTGTACATAAGAGGTTTATGTGTCCACCCAGCTTGCACCATGAACGGTTTTCACATCTATTCTGTCTGATATAGTTTTGCAAACTTGTTTTTGGGAAGAAGCATGTGAATTTCTCTTCATTTTGCAGAGAAAAATGTGAATTGAGTGATAACAACCCTTAGTATCACATCAGGCATTTTATGCAGGAGGTATGAGTGAAGCAGTTTCCTTCTGCCAAACATTGAGTACTGCAGCAACCTACCACCTTCATGTTAGGGACTGAATCATCTTATTTCAAACAAAATTTACCAATGGTGAATGCAGATGAAGGATTATTAGGTTGCAGAACTGTCAGGAGGATTCAAATTCTTACCCCTGAAACTCTTGTTTTCTTTCTCCAGGAATTACAGCATTAGTAAGTCTTCAGGCTAGTATGGTTACATTTGGTTCCCAGTTATGGTATCCTTTTGGTTGTCTGCTGCACTGAGGTAGAAAGCGCTGGACACTGTTGTATCCCATTTTTTCTGAAGATAGATTTCACTAACAGTTCCAATTAGAAAAATTTCAGATTGTATTCATTACCCTATGACACTCCAAATGAGTGTAGGGTAGAGCACAAGGCCGCAGGCTTTACTGAGCATTAAGACTAAAAACCTGCTCTGATTTTTTCTCCCTGTGATACTTGACATGTATCCACCAGCTTTACAGGAAAAGAATGAAAAAAATTGGGAGGCATTTCAAAAAACAGAACACCTGCTGGAGCAAATTTTGTCTTTTGAAACACCCCCACAAAGGAAAAATTACACTGGGTGAGAAGCCCTCTGATTACACTGAAAAAATTGGTGCAGGTCTTTACAATGTGTATATATCTCCAAATAAAGATGTATAGTTACTCTCTCTGCAATCTCATGGATATACTTCACAGTGAATGATGCAGATGTATTGCACATCCAGTCACTAGTTGTGTCCTTAAAGGATATGTTCAGGGTGCAGGAAGCTCTGCCCAAACTACTACCTGCTCTCTCTGTAAGCCTCTGTTATATTACCATTCTGAAGGTTATGACCACAATGTGAAAAAATGGAATTCCAAAAGAGCATGTAAAAAGTTCAAAGATGGACTAGAAACTAACAAATGTGGCGTTGAAATTAATCATATTTGTGCTCCAAAGAAAGGAAGGTAGTTGAATGATGTTGTGTTAGAGGTGACCTTACTTCTTTGGATGTATTATACTCAAGGATAATGTAAATGATGATTTTATATTAGTTTTGGTAGGAAATTGTTCATTTTCAACATGTAGAGGGGAAAAAAAAGTGTGCATTTTTAGAGATTATTGACATGAAAATTGAATTCATATCCTTTTTACATGCATTGAAACTCTTGTTCTAATATAAGTAAAGATGCAGTGTCATTCTATGATTATGTGATGTAATTCATACACTCAACATATGATGTGCACATTGAAATCAAATAAATTTTCATCAAAATTTATTTATTAACTAATTGAACACCAAATGTTTCAACTGCCTTCCAAATGTATAGGTTCTTTGATATTCTCAAGAGTAAACATTGGGATGCAGCCTTGTGATGACATTTTGGAAGGCTCTTTCGCCAAAATTCAAATTCATTGATGCACATTAGTTGACAATTCCCATAGTTCATGCATTGCCAGGTGTTTCTTTTTCATCTCATTCTTAATCATTTGTATTGGGAACTAGATCCAAACAAGACAATGGACAATGAAATGGTAATCAAAAGATGTAGTTGACAAATATGAGGATCATTGTTACCCTGTTTTCTCTATGAACAAATGAACTGGTGGTATTATTCGACTAGTGAACATGAGAACAAGTTAATTGATGAACATGCTACTCTGGTACAAAGTTTTTGAATTTTCCTAACTATTTATACTGACTAGTTATAGTTAGAGACTTTTAAACCTATTTAAAGACTATAATAGTAGAAAGGACATAACATATCATACGATATCAGATCATCTCTTACATGTTGGAAATACATGGACATGTATTCTTCTATCACCTTAGAACATGATTTTAATCTTTTGTTTTTTCATCATTTTTTGAATTATCTTTGGAAGGTTGTTTTGTTTTGAATATCATCATTCATAACTACATTCTGAGTTTTCTTTGAAGGATTTTGGAAGATATATTGCAAAACAATTTTTGAATATTTCTTATGATTTCTTTAAGTTTTACAATCTTGAAATTCATTTGCACCAAACATGGTGGTTGTAACAAAAATCTAGGAATTATTTTTAAAAACTTGTATTGTAGTTTCTTGAGAAAATTGTGTCGTAAATTTGAAAACTAGTGGGAGAAATCAAAAAATCCTTTTAACATTTGGCAACGACACAATGAACAGGAATTATTGTAAGCATCAACATTTACAATCCATGGTTTGAATTAGGTTTGTTTAAATAACTTGGATTGTTTTGTGTGCAAATTTAGTTTCAGTTGTGGTTTTAGTTTCTTAAAATTTTAAGGTGCTGTTTTGTTATATTTGGAAATAATAAGGGAAAGGTTAAAGCTAGTACAAAGCTTTTAAAATTTGGATGTCTTATTTGTAAGGGAAATCCATTGCTAATCTTTGACTATTGGGTGGAATCAATCCAAATTTGTCTTAGATTTATTAAATAGATTGCATTATTGAAATGCAACCATTAAATAGATCAACTTGATTGCAACCATTAACATATCCATTGTTAAATATATTGCATTTCATGAAATCACCTAATGTATCACTTGGTGATTTCATGAAATGTCAAGAATAATTACAAGAAATCTTACTTGGTGTACAACTTTGTCACATCGATCAAAGGCCTTCCAACTAATCAATTTCAATATTTCATTTGGAACTAACAAAGGTTCAAATAGTAGCAACTACTATTGAACAAAGGCCAATACACCAAAACATTACATGGTCAACCAAACCAATTCTTGGTCAAGGTGAAAGGTTACATGTTCATTAGAACACAATGGTTTTAGGAGGGAATCCTAGTGTTGAAAATGTAAGTTGTACATATTGTCAACAAGTGGGACATGAATTCAAACACTGCCCTTTATTGATGATAAACTAAAACAACTTTTGAGGGATGAGGTGATGAATGTTCGTCAACTTACAATCTTAAATACCACAATTGGATTATTCAATGTACATGTGCAAGGAACTCAAGTAGTCATGTATCCAGGCCTTGGTCACATGTAGTATTAACTAATTATCAACTAACTTGGCAACCACATGTTACACCTTTTGTACCAAGTCAAACCAATGTTTTTCCTACATCTACATACCCCATGTGAAACAATATCATACCACCTTACATTCCCCTAGATCCTAACTTATATCTGACATATAATATTGGAACAATAAGATTTAACCCTTTAATTTTTAGGAGTATCACAAGTTATGTATTTAAATATGTCTATATGATATTAAAACAACCTATCATCATTAACACCAATACAAACCCCACATACTATTGGTGTCCAAGTTATTAGAGTGGTTTCGTTAATCATCAGCAAGGATGGAAGACTTGTTCCACAATAGGTGACAACTTTGATGACAACCAATGCATTGGTTGTTAACAAGATGCATTGAACCAATGATAATTTGTCAACACATATTCCAAGAGGAAAATTTTCTCATCATCTTCCAAATGGGGGACCACCTTGAAATTCGCTTGTAAGAGGTTTGCCCATAAGATATCCACCTGAAGGACCACCATTTAATCCACATGTTAAATCATTTGGATGGTTAGCACCCCCATTCACACATGTTTATGTCACCATTGTATCCACCAATTGTGCATGATTTATACAAGAGCAAGTGAATAAGCTACCCGATAGAAAGTTGCAATACCCAACTTATGTTAAAGTTCATTGACCTTGATGCTCACGTTAAAGTATTCAAGAAGGCCAATAAAACTAATGGTGAAATTATGGAAGTTGATATTATCAACCTATTTGGTTTCATTCTCAAAAACAATATCTTTGAATGGGGATGAAAATTTTGTCCAAGTTCATCCAAGTTTTACGTTTGAAAAATTGGAGAAGTTTTTGGCAAACGGTTCCAAACCATGAAAAATGACAAGGAAGTCTATATGTAATTACAAAACATTCAATAGTAAACTATTGAATGTGTGGAGTTTTACTATGAATGCCTATTCAAGTTAATGAATTGCTTACAAGTTAAGGCAACATATGTCTTTTTGACCACTATTTTCAGGTAGGTGTTTTGCCATATGTGTGTCTAGAAACTGCATGTATTAATAGAACATAAAGAAGCTACAATAGTCTATAAGGAAAATGGACCATTTACTATAAACTATAATGTCATATTAGTTGCAACAAGATTAATACAACAACCCAAGTAATTGTTAATAATATCTTAGCCAAGTCATCGTTAATTTGTACTAGTTGTGTTAAAATAGGTCATAGCATTTAAACATGTCACAACTAGAAAAGAGAAATATTAATAGTACCAACTATTGCAACTAAACCATTTGAATCAATAACAAGGATCATTGCACAACTTGTTAAACCTATTAAGCCTTTATATTACCCTTGTATCATTTGTTCCAGTATTATTCACCAATTTGGAAACTATCCCAAAAAAACTAAGGTCCATAACATCTTTTAGGTTAAACTATTCAACATCACTACAATAACATTTAAACCTCTTTAAACAAATATTGTATTTGTTAATGTAGTAGTTGATGTAACCACGTGTAGCAAAGCACTAGAAGAATAAGTGTTCAAGGACTAAAAATTGATTAAAGCTAAAAAAGTAGCTAATTGGCAAATGGAGGAACGATTGTTTGATTCATTTGTTAACATTGTAAGAGAACTAGAATGTGGTGATGAAGGTATACAAACAAAAACCAATATCACTAAATCCTTATAATCAAACTAAGTTGGACTATCTAGAACTTTGAACACAACTCAACATGTTGGAAATAATCATCCAAGAGATTTATCATTCCAACCGGCAACACCAAAAAAGATTTTGGAACAAATTTTAAAAGATATCACACTACAAGGAATTTGCAAATAAATGACTAAATTAGTGAGTAATTTTTAATTGTAATTACCACATGTGACTTACTACATGCCTAATTGCCTTGGACAAGTCGCATAAAATTCTAGTCACAAAAGTTGGCACTAAGTTGCAATGGCAATTGCATAATGATGCGACTTACATGAACTTTTCATTCATCCAAACTAGTTTATGTGGCATCGTCGTTTTATAATTGATTTTACGACTCACTAATGTAGTCGCATTATTTATATTTATTTAAATGTTATTATTATTAAATAAATTGTATTATTTTTAATTTCATTAAACTCAACTTGTACCATGTTGACATGTGTCATTACATAGGGTAAATTTAAAAAGCTACTTTAAGTTGTTAAGTAGGCCAACTATTGTGTTTATTTAAGCTCACCTAGTAGGCACTTAGTTTAAGTTGGCTACATAGATAAGAAATATTCAATCAACATTCTAGCTTTGACACCACATAATAACCAAATAAATATATTTCATGTATACATAAATAAACCTTCATTTGATTCTGAAAATTATATTATACAAGTTTTTTCTTGGTGTATCATAATTTTACCAATATAATTTAATTTAAATGTGTGATATATTTATTCATATATAATATTTATAAATGGATCATAAATAAATTCTAATAAAAATATAATAAAAGTTCTTTTTATTAAATATATTATTTCTGATATAAAAGATAAATTTTAATAATAAATTTAAAATTTAAAATATTAATTAATGCCATATAATTAATTATTTTTATGGAAATATGAATTTTATTATGTTTGCACATATAATATTTTAAGTTTTACTTAAAATTATGATAGAAAATTTATGAAAAAATAAATTATGTTTTTTCACATTTCAAACCTCTATTTGATTTTTTAAATTATATTTTACAATTTTGCTTATAATAGATCATAATTATATCAACAAAATGTAGTTTAGATGTATGATATATAACTTATTCACTATATAATGTTTATAAATGAGTCATAAATTACTCCTACTACCTAGTTTATTCAGTATTTAACAAATTACATTGATTATTTAATTAAATAATTAATTTAAAAATACATATATCAATATAATAAAATACCTATTACTTAACCCACATACATATGACCTACTAGCACTTACGACCTACTACTTATCCTACTTATTGCCTACTTAATAGATTAATTTTGCATAGCGTACCTAATTAATTAAATAATTAATACAAAAACATTATCACATATCGACATGATAAAATACCTACTACTTAACCCACATACATATTGCCTACTACTTAGTACCTTACAATTTACAACTTAGTAGTTGATTAATTACCTAACCTAATTAATTAATTAAACATAACATTATTTCATTCAACACAATGAAATACCTATTACAATGAGCCTACTTCATACTACCTAAAACCTATTACCTAACCTACCTAATTAATTAACTAATTAAGAAACACTATGAAATATCAACATGATAAAATATTTATTACTTAACCACATACATATTATCTATTACATAACCTTATTTCTACCATTAATTTTCACAAACCCACCAAACCCTATTACACATTTAATGGTTAATTCATTGAAAAAAGTGAAAGGAAAACAATTAGACCATTAAATCCAACAATTTCATTGGCCAACTCTTTATTTTTCACCTTTAATTACATGTGCATTTGTAACTAGGATTTATAGTCACAAATCAAGTTTAAAAGATGCCATGTGGTGTCCAATGGCCTATGAACCACTTTCCAAATCATAGAAACAATTATATTTTCATTTATTTTTGGATGCCACTAAAAATGGATGATATAAGTGTATTTTTCATATTCATCCAAATTGACCATTTATACTCTAAACTTGAGACAATTAATAAAGTTTTACCTGACATCAAATGATATATTTTGGAACTAGTAGAGTTGGCAAAATTGATACCTTTAAACCAATCTTACTTGAACCATTAGTGGTTAGTATAGTCATTGATCATCAAATGACGATCATACAAGTTTGAATAGGCAAGAATTTCATAGATGATGTTCTTTTTTATAGTGGTTTTGGAATTAACATTATTACAAAAAAATTATGAATATAATTAGGATTGTTTAAACTTAATCCAACACCCTATAATAACCTTCATATGGCAAATCAAACGATTGTTGTTACTAGGTTTGACCTGAAAATGCATATTCATGGCATACCTTATATAATTACATTTATTGTCATATAAAATAATGTTCTTGATTCTAGCTATTCAATGTTACTAGGTTTTCCTTAGTTGAAAGATGTTAAAATATCTCATGAGTGGGGTAGTAACATTAATATTATTCAATCAACCAACATTATTCAAACCATATTATTCAATAAGAAACTAGGAGTCCAAACAAATGTTTGCAAGCTAGAGTGTCCATTTTTGGGCATTGCAAAGGCAGCTTTTCTGCACCCATGCAAAAATTTGTTTCAAGTTGATTTCTTATTAATTTTTTATGAAAAAGGACTCATTTATGTGATTGTTATAAAATTTATTTTGATACAACTTTGAAATTTTTTTTAATTGAATTTTTTCACCAAATGGGGGACTTTTCCACGTAGACAAGTTACAATGTTATAGTACATAAAAAAGGTACAAATTGACTCAACATATGTTGAATTTACAAGCATATACATTCCCCCCCCCCCAAACTCAAAAATGTAATTAACAATTTAAAATAAGAGTTTACAAGTCATTTGAATGTAAGATAAAAGTTTTATGGACTTTTGGGTAGGCTAGAATTTAACAAAAATGGCAAAGTCCCTCACTACTACATTTTTGTGAATTACTACAATTTTGTTCTCAAATATTGTAGCCTAGGAGGTACTACAGAGCCACCATAAATTATTTTATATAAAAAAATGACTTTTGTGAAAAGTTTATAGGTAGGAGATGATGACATCATAGTTTATTTTATGGGGTTTAAAGAACCCACGTGTAGGCTATTATACTAGGATATATTTTAGGCTATAGATTTTGCTTAACGCTCGACTAATGTGTTTCAATGACCTAATGTGGAAGGAACCACTTCACAATGAAAGTCGAAGCTTTGCGTCAAAATTGATTTTTATGCACAATGTGGTGGCGCCTTTGTGCCGAAACCCTACGGAACAAGCATTTTAGGTTTTATTGTTTGTTGTTGAAGTTTTGTTTTGATGTGTTATTGCAAAGACATTGCACAACTTGCATTAAATCTTCTTGCAATGTTGATATGGGTTTCTTTGTGTGATGTTTTGGTGCCTTAATGTGTAGGCTTAGTCAGGAACACTTTGTGGCTTGATTGCGCAACTATTTCAATATGTTTATGTGAACTACTGCACAACTAGCATTAAAGTTTTAGGGCAAAAAAAGCAGATTCTATTTCAATGGCTTGATGTGTACTGTTTTGCTTAACCAACTTCAAAGCTCCATACAAAGGTAAGTTATTGTTTCTCTAGTTGATTTGTTATGGGTTATGAAGAGTTTTTTAGAATTTTGTAACATTCGCTAATAATGCCTTTTCAATGTTGTTATTCAATGTCTGTACACAAGCTTTTGCCTTTTGAGGTTTTAGGGTTTTGGGTTTATGCCACACAAATGACCAGGCTTTTGCATTGTGAGGTTTTATGGTTTAAAGTATATTACACACAAATGACTAAGCTACAATGTTTAAAATGAATTTGGCTAAAAGAGGTGTGAGGGTCTTACCACATCTATTTCCTTTAATTTGTAATCTTCTAATGTGATGTTGTTTATGCACTTGACTCTGTGTAGTTTAGGTCAATTGACATAGTTTTTGAAATTTTAGTATTTGTGAGTAGCTCCCTAATATTAACTTTCCATCACATATATATGCACCAATATGTTATTTGTCTTAATGAATAATCTATGATAATTTAAAATAATTAATGAACTTGTCTGATAAACTAATTCTAAAAAGAAGGAAAATTGCAGGTGATGGTAATTTATTGAGTGAAGACTCTACTTGCAATCAAGAATTTCATATGGCCTACAAGATTTGTGGTTAAGCATGTGGCACCAACTTGCCTAAGCAAAACTATAATGCTTCAAGCTTAACAACTATGCATGTGGTACAATGCCTTAGTGCCTTGTTCACTCCCATGTAACTTGTTGATGAAGTGTCCTTTTCTGCTATGTGCCGATTTGTCCACTGGTTCTATAGGATGATACATTAGGCTTTTTGGTTTTGATTTATGTAATTGCTAACATCACCAATTGTAAATGTTCATGAACAGAAATGCAAGTTATGGGAGATGATCTATCTACCTTCAATTTACATTTTTTTGGGTGGCTTTATGTTAAGCTAGCATATGGAAAGGTGCAGGTGTTTAGATGACCTCTCTTTATTCTAGAGCCCACAAAATAAAATGATGGTGATGTCACATAGCCTTATGATGTAATATCCTTCTTCCACTTCATATGCATATGTTATCAAATCTTATCCCACTTTCTTAGTGTCTTGTGATATGTATAAATTATCTATATATATATGTTTGCCGCAACATAACTTCAATATGAAGTTTAATTATGTAGTATGCATGTGCTATCCAAATTTATTTTTCAAGTGCCTTGTTAACTTCCACATGTTTGATCAATAAGTTAATGGTAATGTTGTGTCCTTTTCTACTATTTGTTGATTTTTCCACTAGTTTACATGATGATACATCAGGTTGGTTGGTTCTAGTTTAGGCAACATCAACAATTGTAAATGTTCATGAACAAAAGAATTGTAGGTTATGGGAAATGATCTATCTGCCTTCAATTTACAATGTTTTTGGGTGGCTTTATGTTTTTAAAGGTTATAATGAATGTTGAAGGCATATGGAAGGGTGTAGGTGCTTAAACAACCTATCCTTATCCTAGGGCCCACAAAATAAAATGATGGCGTTGTCACATAATATTATGATATAATATTTTTTTTCCATTTCATATGCATTGGTTATCAGATCTCATCCCATTCTCTTAATGTCTCAGGATATGTATAAGTTATATATACATGTTTGCCCCGACAAAACTTCAATATGAGGTTACAATTATGTATTATGCATGTGGTATCCAGATGTCTACTTCAAGTGCCTTCTTAACTTACATGTTTGATCAACAAGTTAATGTTTATGTTGTGTCCTTTTATGTTATGTTTTGATTTGTCCATTGGTTTTACAAAATGATATAGTAGGTTCTTTGGTTCTGGTCTAAAAGCAATATCACTAATTATAGATGTTCATGAACACAAATGCACATGTTGTGGGAAATGATCTATCTACCTTCAATTTTTTAAAGAATTGGGTGGCTTTATGTTTTCAAAGGGCTTGATGAGTGTTGAAGGCATATGGAAAGGTGCAAATGCTTAAGCAACCTATCCTTATAATCTCAAGGCCCATAGAATAAAATGATGGTGTTGTCACAAAACCTTATGATGTAATATTCTTCTTCCACTTCATATGCATTTGTTATCATCTCATATCATGTTCTTTCAATGTCTCTTGATATGTTGCAAAGAAATAGAAATATTTGGTAGCACACCAAGTGCTCAATTTATGTAACAAGACTTCAATAAGATATTCAAATTGTTATTTTAAATATACTTTACAATTGTAGATTTTTGTTACAAACCCTTGAATTTATTGTTTTTTATTATGGCATATGGTTTTATATCCTTTCAGTTGGGATCTACATGGTTGCAACATTGGGTGACCCATGAGCATATGTTATTTTCTTGAAGATTTCAACTACATATGGTTGCAGCAACACTTGGAGTTTTGGTTAGTCACCCATCACATAATTTACCCCCCCCCCCCCTTTGTTTCACATAAACAAACCAAATAAAATTAACACCTTTTTATGGCATGTCATGATCAAGTTTTGGACCAAGTAAGTGTTAGTTGGAAATTCCATGTAAAGAACAAATGGAAATTCTATTTGTAGTAATTAATGATCCTTTCAATGGTTTTCTTTTAATAGAGTTGTCAATCCAAACTGGTGATTACTTTAGATTTTGGTTCGCATAAAATAGGCATGAAAGATGGGTTCAAAGAAATTGCAAAAGAAGCAATGTTGTGGGGGAAGGCAACCAATTCAATTTACAATGCAATCAACAAAAGTTGATAGAAGGCCAAAAAATGGAAAACGTCAATGGCAATATTAGTTCAATCGTCTTCATAGTGATTTAGTTATAGCAAATGGAGATGGTGCATCTTGAACCTGAAATGGACAAGCGAAATCGACAAAAGGTAGTAGTTGATTATGCAAATTATGTGGGTAAGGCCTTTATAGTTTGCCCTAGTCCCAAAAGTAGAAAATAGGCCATGGAGAAGTTTTTAGCTAGTCCAAATATCAATGTTAACACACCAAACAATGTTCAACCTACAAGATTAGCCATTGCACAAATTTGTTTTTGGCAAGAATGACTAGATCTTTGCAAGAAATTAAACAAACCAACCGTGGTGCCAAGTTGGCTTCAAAACATGTTATTCTTTCAACTATTGTTAATGCAAGGCCAACTTCTTCTATGAGAACATCGCAAAGGTCCTTGGTGTCCATTGCTAGAATATAGATATTGCAATGTAAAAGCACAATATCACTAGTGATACAAGTGATGCTTTGTGGTCATTATCTATTAAAAATAGAAGAAATGATGGCTACATAGTTGGTGCCAAAATTGTTGCCCTTGCTTGGTGGGCATTTGAGACACAAATGAGTCCCAACAAAGCTGATGTGATAAAAAAACACTTTGACACTGGAGTGTGGGATGAGAAACCTACACATTACTTAATGGAAACCCATGTATTATAAATTCTTCCACTACTTTTAATTTCTTGATACTGATGCATACTCGAATTGACTTTGAAGACAATGTTGTGATAGTTTGAATTTAGTTGCATGGATTTATGTGTAGTGTGGACTAGAAAGTCCATAAACTTTGTCCAACGTATCAAGTTATGGAATTCTAACTTCCTATGGGTGGACTACATGTTGAGTTTGATGTAGTTTGATGAAACATGCCAACCACATTTATGGACTACCTGAATGTTTTATGGATTTATATGTACCATTAGTGGAGTTTGACTATATTATTATGACATTTTAACTTCCTATGTGGACTATTGAATTTATTGTAGTTTGATGGAATATGCTAGCCACATTTATGGGCTAGTTGAATGTTTTGTGGACTTCCATGTACCATTAGTGGAGTTTGAATGTATTCTTGTGGCATTCTAACATTTTATGTATGGGCTCCTACATAGTGTGGACTTAAAAGTCCTTAAACTAACTTGTCCTTAGTACATTAGGGTCCCTCTGATGACAATCATAGATTATTAGTCCAAAATAATTGAACTTTCAGGGCCTTACTAATAGTGTGGGACTAATGTGTAGATTTGTCCTTTGTTATGGTGGCAAGTCCATAAATGTATATTATTTGTACACTTTAGACTAACAACTTGCATAGTACATGAAATGTCTCAAAGGGTAGCCCATTGGAAATGCAACATAAAACCATGAAGTCTTTGAAACCACTTGTGTCATAAATGAAGTTGCACCCTCGTGTTGGTTGTGTGTTGTTAGTTTGCTTATGTAGATAGAATTTTACCTTAGATTCAAATCAGCACATCCAAAACATATTATTAGAGAACAAATGTTGAAAGGCTCAAACCATTATTTGTGAAGTTGATGAAAGAGCAAAATACACGTTGCTACATATATCATGTTGAGTTGGATGAATTGTGATTAGGTTTAAACAATATGAAGATAAAATCCTCACTTCATTTCAATGAGTGAATGCAAATGTAGGTATTCATCTATTTGTCTTCATGATAGCCAATCCACATGTGGTGCTTCATCCAAAGTGTATAAATGCATTATAGAGATGTGGCACATGATTGTGTGTGAAAAACCAAGGGAGGAAGAATGGCATAAGAAGAAATGTTTGTATGGTCAATGCAATTCTTGCAATGTGGACAAGTTCCCTTTTTGTCTAGCATAAATCAATGGCTCCACTGAAGCCTTGGTAGAATGGAAAAGGTTTGCGATGGAAACAACAATGTCAAGAGTTGGTAAAACTTTGAAGAAACTCACATTTGTATATAAGAAATTACTAGTGATGAGTTAGTTGATTACTTGAAACCAAAGTTACAAAACTTTGTAAGGCACAATTTTGTGTCTAGGTGGTAGGATTGGCAATTCAAAAACAATGTCAATTTTTTTCCTGTAGAAATTATGGTATTTGTGGTAGACTTTGCTGAAAACTATTCATTTGAGATGCAAAATGAAGTGCAATCTATGCATTAACATAGTTATCATATCAACATACTTGTGCATATAACTTATCGACATAACTCACATCACGATCCCTATGATGAAGAGTCATTAACTCTCATAGAATACCACTTCTACATTTTCAATGATCGAAACATGATTCAGAGTTTGTACAACACTATTTCAAGCTCCACTTGCAACATATGGTGACTAATGGTTATGCACCCAAGTGGCATTGGGTTTGGAGTGTTGGTCATGCTGCTCAATTCAAGAGTTCAAAATCATGGTTTTTGTCAACAAGTATCCCAATTTCACTTGGGGGTGCAAGATGCTATGGAGTTTTTTTGGAAGCGGACATGGCAACGACTTGCATGATGGTGTTGGAACAACGATCAAGAGGTTTTTGCGAAAGGAGTAACTTGATGCTCATGGGGCAAAGCTTCAAAATGCAGAGGAGGTGGTGGATTTTCTATGTAAGTTTTTGTCAAATAGACTTGAAGTGTCATATACTGGTGTGCGGAGGCCCTTACAATGAGTCTTTTGGCTTGTGAACAAAGAAGATGTTCCACATAACTTCAATTCTTTCAATTGTGGCCAAATTAAAAGAACAATGAAAATACATTCAATGTGTGCTACTAATAAGCACAATTTGACCACCTTGATGGTAAAGAACCAGGCTTGTTTTTGTTCATATTGCTTGGAAAGGCAATGGGCAAAATGTAAGAATATACGATGGACTAGCAATTGGGTGCTTAAGCAGTTCCATCCTACGGATATTGAAATAATACGAAATGCAATGTTTGATGATTGGGATAGATAATGGGACTATGATGTAGATGGAGATGTTTTAATTGCTACCTTGGACATTGGTGACAACTTTGTAGTTAATGTGGAGGTTGAGGATGTGGACTTCTAGTTGGTGTGTTGCACAAAGCCTCTTCATTAGGTTTGAAAATCTTTCATAAATAAGTGGGGGACTTCATTTGTTGTTGGAGATGCAGTTGCGGCTAGTTTATATTACCAAAGGTGGGGCCATAGTGAATCATCTTATGTGTTATTGAAGGATTCACATGTGGTTTATATGCATGTTCATCTTGTATGAACTATGAAGTTTCTAATGCCACCTAAAGATCACCGGGTCAATGGGAATGATGGTGTGTATGAATTGATTGGGGATACCTTGTCAAACATTAAATCAATAATTGCCCCTTTGGAGGATGATTACGATGTAGTGGGTAAGTTATATTTTTGATTATTGTGTTCATGGGTAGTGGAAGGTTTGGACACTATATTTTGTAAAATCATTTGCATCATTTGCATCCAAGTAATACAAGATAAGTTCTTTTATTTTTCTATATTGACCTTTCCAATTGGGTGTTATTTTCATGGGATGCAGATCTTGGGAGAAGAAACTCTTGATTGTTTAATGGCCAAGTATTTGGCATGTATATTGGGGTTTCAATTGCCATTGAGTCATAAAACAACACAATTGCACTATGTTACATGAATTATTTATATATCCATCACAAGGAATACAAAAATATCTCAAAGTTTTGGTTGTAGATATAAGGTCCATGAAGTTGACATGTGGGTTGTCCCATGAATTTAATTATAGCTACCTGAGATCTTTTGTTTTTTAGGTGGTAGCTAACATGAGGTTAAGGGTTTTTGATGCGTAAATACGGAAATTGAAAGTTGCCACCAACAATAATGACCATTTGGTACAAGTAATGTGTCTTCCAAACATTCAAGTTCCATAAAGATAGGTTGAATTTTTTATGCACAAATATTGTCTAGTGTTAATTGCTACCAAAAGCAAAGGCCCTTTAATGTAGGCATCATGTCTTACAAATAGAACTACAAGTTCTAATAAGTTTAATTGTACTGATTTCATGGATAAAGTTCCATAAGGATTAAATGTTTCCATTTCAATGGTTTAATGTTGCATGAATTTATAAACATTGACTTGTGCTTGTTGGTTGTGAGTATGCAGGACAAGCTCTTTAAGAGAAGGTTCAAAATACAGTGGAAGCTTTGATATTAACATATGTGTGTTTTGCAATGATGCAAGTTTTTCTAAAAGAGGAGCTTTTTTACTTCAAAATGTTGGGAAAGTTTGTTATGGGTCTCCATTCCCCCTAGAAGTGAATTGCCATTTCCTTTTCTATTGGTATAAAGTTAGATTTTATCTCTTAACCAAAAAAATACTCTTATAACATCTTTGATTCAATTTTTGAAGATTCAATATTATAACCATGTTGGTGAGGTCTTCTTTCCCTTTTTTTTCAAGTTTGTTTTTGTATTTTGTTTGCTTGTGTGTAGTAGTTCATGCTCCTCTTGTTTTTATTTTGTAAATGTTGTTGTGCATCTTCATTGTTGGCTTGTGGTTTTTGGAGGCTATGGCTTGATGGCTTACACATTTGTGGAATGTGTGTATATAGGGGCACATCTCCCTTGATGAAACACAATTCAACTATAAGCATATTTTGTCACAACCCTAGCCTTGGGCTTGCGACTAAGGCAAGGGTTTGCAAAGGTGCGAGCCAAGAGGGAGCCCGGGAGTCACATTTCATGCTCCTAGGAGTGCAAGAAAGTGTGAAGGAATGAACCCTCACACTCCCAAATGAGCTCCCATTTTGGGAGTTGGAGTCCCAATGGACTTCTGAATCTTTAGAGGGTGATTACAGGGGTCAAAACTCATTGGATTGAAAAGTTCCTTATATTATTGCAAGATCTTGGAACTTAGATGTCTAAAATGGGTTTGCATGACCCATTTGAGTACTTAAAACACAAGTTATGGCCAAAAGAAGGGCCAAAAGTCAAATTGTCAATTTGATTTTCGACCACTAAAAGTTGGGAATCACCCCGATTTTTTTGCGTTCAGGTGGTGTGCCACATATTCAATGAGGGCTACAACTTTGCTTCAGACCTCACCTCAATTGGAGACCTACACACAAAGTTATGGGCCTCCAAAGTCTTGGGAGACCCAATTTCAGGAATTTCAGGAGTCCGGGGAGAAAATGACATTAGGTGCTGGCCCCGTGGCTAGGCACAAAGAATTTTATAAGGGGGAAGGTGGTGGCTTCCCCCAAGTTTGGGCCATGGTGAATCTTGTGAGTCCATGTTTACCCGTGGCTCGTTTATGCACCAAAAGTGTTCCAACTATGCATTAACCAATTTGTTTTTTGGTTTGTGCAAGTCCATGTGAATAATTGAATTTCTTGTCACTCTTCCTAGTCCCCATCCCGAAGCTCCAGCACGCCCCTCTACCCCAAAGTGCTGCAAACCAGGGAGTGTGCCCGAACTCCTTATCCTTCTGTTGTTTTCACATTTAGACTCGCATGTGAGTCTCAAGGAGTTTGGGGGTGCGTCATATTTCTTGTTGGCATTATGTAGTTGGTTACTATTAAGATTTCTTAATAATCCTATTTCTTCCAATTTTCACAAATATCTGCAATGTCCACAAGTATCCACAAGTCCTTGAAAATCTTGATTAAAAATTTTGTGGAATATGTGGACACTTATGGAAATTACAAAAGTTTGTAGAACTTTTGGAATACGTGGACTTCAAGTGGGAACTTATGGATAATTGTGCATTGTGTGGATACTTTGGTTGTTTTTTATTTTGTCATTTTTTGAATGCAAGTAAGGAGCATACAAGTAAAAAGCTTGCCAATAATAAAAGGACATTGTGGATACTAACCTAGATGTACATACATGGAAATTCTAGATATTAGTGGAACTCAAGTGCAATTTTTGGTACTTATGAGGACTTTTGGAATTTGTGGACATTTGTGGAATGTGTGTACTCTTGTGAACATTTTATGGAATTTGTGGACTTTTTATGCAACTTGTGAATTTGGGA
>Ga0116229_10003340_pt1 | contig 26294 bp, 13 predicted proteins | sample S1TSphgellanicum_3_FD_87313 | JGI IMG/M metagenome (GOLD analysis project Ga0116229, IMG submission 87313) | Host-associated microbial communities from peat moss isolated from Minnesota, USA - S1T2_Fc - Sphagnum magellanicum MG | ecosystem: Host-associated > Plants > Peat moss > Unclassified... | reverse complement strand
TGAAACACACTTTTGAATACATTTTGTTGTTTACATGTTTATGTTATTTATTTCCATTCATTTGTGTGTTTTGTTTCAAGATCTATGATCTTCAACAATCAATTTTCCATTGTTTTCTTTTAGTCCTTAATCTTGATGCACATGAATCAATCTAGTTCATTGAGTCTTAGTGTCATTTTCAATATCATCCTTAATGAATTTCTTACATACACATGGTCAAGATCAATTAATGCACCTTCATAATTTTTGTCACAAGAGGTGTCAAACCACTAACCTTTTTAGAAACCAAGGTTTAGTTTCAAGAATTTAGAATCCTTAATAAGACCTAGTACAAGACCTTATAATTTTCCAAAATATAGGATATTTTGGAAGGAAATTAATTAAATCCTTTTGAATTGGGAATATGAGTCCTTGATTTTGTAAGAACATTTGCCACCTAATAGTTTTTTAAAAATTGGATCCAGGATTTAGGATCCTCAATTCTTCATGAAGACATGAAATCTTGTGTTAGGAATTGGATTATTCGGTTACAACTCCACTTTTGTTTTATGAAACCCAATCTTGCATATTGAACTTAATTAAGTCTTATATTTTATTTTTCAATCTCACTTCAAAAGTGTGGATCCTATATTAAGAATATTATGTCTTATATTGAGGAAAATGCATTCCATTTTTTATCATTGTATTAGTAGGGAAAGTAAGAAACATCATTGGAAATATAATAGAAAGCTTTGGCATTAAGGATGTTTCACCATTTGTCTCCAAGGTTTTACAAGATTTGACTTACATCTTGTCAAAACAAAGCACAACAATTCATGGCAGAAAAAAGGATGGTAGGGTAATGTTTCATGAACTTTTACCACATTCATCAATAGGTGAAACATTCATTCCAATTGGCATAAACACAAGAAATCATGACAAGCTATCCAATGTCGCATGTGAGTACACTTCAAGAAACTAGTGATAATTCTTGAACACTTGGACATGGAGCAATGAACATTCCCATTTCAACTATTGAATCATTTGATCATTTACCGAAACCTAGTTTATTGGCCCAAATGCCCCAACAATGCATATATTGACTATATTTATTTGGTGTATGATGCATATGTGGAGTTTCTATAATAAAAGGTTTCGCCCTAAAAAGTGAAGGTGCCAATATATACTATGTAGGTGATGGTCATTATTCCTTTTAAGGAATTTTTGTTTGTAATAAAAATAACTATCATCCCTAAGAAAATTTAGCCAAATTTGGCTAGAAACCAAATATGAAGTACAAATCTTTAATCATTTTTTATATTTTTGACTACACATTAAAAATCAAATATTAGAATGGTGATTTTTATTAAGTTTTTTCTTCACTTATAGTCCTTGAAAACCTCCAATATTTATCTATGGAAGAAAGTAATTTATTTGATTTGTTTGTCACATGGAAATCTACCAAACCATCGTGCGTCTTGTCATGCTTTTGGTGTCCTTGACAAGTTTTCAATGAATAAAGATGTATCAAGTTGGTTTCATAACGTTTTAACTTATAGTGAAGAAGTTATAGAAAACAATTTTTTCATTGGAAATTCATTTAAGTAAAAAAATTATAATGGAATTTGGGCACACTTTTGTTATTATTAGAAAACTTTCAATTCATAGGATTTGATGAAGGTGTTTGGATTTGCATAAATTCAATGGCATTTGTGAAAAATATTGAATTTTGAGTAGTTTTTTTGTTCGAAATTCAATTAAATTACAAAACACATCTTATTTTGAATTTAAATGTTTGTTTGTAAATATCAAGCTTATTGTTTAGTGATTATATGATTATGACATGTGTTGTTTATATTATATTTCAATGATAAATTAATGATGACATTATGTGTATGTTGTTTGTTAGTTGCATTATAGTTATAAAAGAATCATGCTGAGATTTAAAATATTAACATTAAACTATTTTTCACATTACAATGAGGTTATTCTTACATTGCAAATGCACAAACATCATTCCATATTTGACAACTATCAAAATACAACCCAACTTTTGAATAGAGACAAAGTGGACCTCTTCACAAATTATATCTAACAATATATATTAAATAGGATATTTGATAATGGTAAATTTAAAATGTTTTAATTTAACACCATTGTCATAAATAAAGTGTATGACATTGGAGAATATTGATCATAAAAAATGTTCATATGAATATAATATTTTCCAACATTGAATATTAATACATACAAATATATTGTTGGAGTAAAATGTTTGTTATTATTTATGCAATGAACTTATGTAATGTGTTTCATGGTGTAAACATTTACAATAAAAAGTGTCCATATACGCCAAGTGATTTCATTATATTTTGAGTGAATTCACTGGTTGTAGTGAACAAGACTTAATGGGAATGCAACGAATTCACTGGCATAGTGAATGAGGACTATTGAACTACATTCACATTTTGTAGTAGTGAAAAAATATTATTGCCAATTCTGATAGGCACAAATTAATGGGCAAACCCATATTAATTGGGTGGTACTCCTAGAAAGGTCATGCCCCAATGTTTTAGACCCATCTAATTTTATAACAACATAGGACACACTTCAGATAAATCATTGATTCAATTTTTATATTAAAATATTACCCACTTGTCATCTAGAATTTAATGGATTTACAAATAATTGGATTTTACTATTTCAAATGAATGATCAATAAAAGTTTGAAGAAAGTAATGTTCGGGGTTCCTTTGTTCAAGAACACAAAAGGCCATTTTTTTCATTTTTTAATGCTTAAATTCTAAGAATTCCTCAAATTATTTTTTAAAAATTCTTTAATAGATAGTGGATTGAAGTAATTGCAAAAAAATTTAAAAAAATTTGAAGGTCAAAACTAGTAGGTCTTAAAAGGTCATTGCATCATTCATGTTTACAAATTTGTAATAATTCTTTTTTGTTTCAATCAACAATTTGGCCCGTACCTTAATGACCATAGTTGATGCATAGAATTATTATTTTTACAATGGGTGCAACTTGACATTTAATGATAAGGGGTTAGGAATTTCATGAACACATGTTAAAAACAGTTCAAGAACACACATTTATTACTTTTATGACTTATGTAAATGTTTACAAATTTTCCATAATGTATACATAGGTGGGGAACATGAAGCCCATGCGGTCGTTAATAATAAAAATCATATATATAAATTTAAAAAATAGTTAATAAAATTTAATTTTGTCCATAGGTTTTTTTGAGTTTTGCAGGTGAGGTGGTTATGAGTAATACCACCCAAGGATTGGGTTTGCCCTAATACCATCCATAAATGAACATTAGTTGTAGAATAATTCCATCAACAAAGTTATTTGGTGGATGGATTTTTATTCATATGAAAATATTGCATCCTACTTATATATGTCTCATTTTGTGTTTTAAACACATGACATTCATGTGCAAAACGTACAAACCCATGAAATAACAATTTTCTTGTGATTTCCATTACCAAATCATGGGATGGGAAGTTTGTGATGTTGCAAAAAATGGCAACCCATTCCAAATCATAGAGATAAATGGGTTGATGTTGGTTTAGTTATCAATTTTGATGAACAAAACATCACTTATACTATAGTCACAAACTAGGGAAACAAGGGTGGTCCAATGACGGTCCAATGATTTATTGTTGTTTCATCTATAGGTACGTAAACCACAAAATCCATTATTGCCCACATTGACAAGTTTTCAAAACATGTTCAAATACGAAGGTTTGGCGACAAAGTTTAAGAAAAAATTGTTGTTAACATGGTTTTAACAATCACAACCTTAAGCAAAACATCGGAAACAAAAGCATTTAATGTCAGTTAAACTCCAATTATTCCATGTTGTTTGGGTGCCCATGGTTGCACAAGACTAAAGTTACAGATGATTGGGGGAACAATATGATAACTATTGAGGGCAATGGCATTATGCACATCATAGTGGTGACCAAACATTTTGATGGTAACATGAAATGACCAATAATATTTCTTTATTACAATTCCATTGATGGCGTCATAGATGAAGAAGAAGATGTACTCTTGGCAACTAACCCATATTTCTCCACAATTGGGACAATTACCTTACCAGAACCAAAAATCATAACTACCACAATCATTAGTTTGGGTTTTTGTATGAAAAATCTTACCTTTGATTTCCTTCACATTTTTGGTGAGATTTGGGTGGGTATAATTATTGTTAAAATCAAAGTAAATTATTCGTATATTCCTTTGAACATTACAAAGGAACCATAATTGGTGAAAATTAATGTTGATTTTAATCCATAAACAACAAAACATGTAAATAATTTGCTGAAGGAATATAAGGATATTGTTTTTGCATGGACCTACAAAAATCTAAAGGGGATCTCACCTCACATAGTCCAACAATAGATTGAGCTAGATACCACCATCCCACCAGCTCATCAAACTAGGTATTGAATGAACCCAAACTATGTAGTAGTTGTAAAACATGATTTAAATAAGTTGCTATCAAATTCATCATTATGGTGGAAGTGGTGACATGAATTTTTCCCATAACATGGTGGTATTAAAAAAATGGGAAGTTGCACATTTGCGTAAACTTCAGGAAGTTGAATGTAACTACCCAAAAAAACCTTTATTTTTTAACCTTTAACCATGAGGTTTTTAATATGGTGGTAGGTCATGAGATGAGGATGGGTTATGCATGAGGTTGAAGCCTTAGTGTGGAGCTTTAAGCTTGGAACTTAAAGTTTAATATCATTTTAATCCACCTACATGGATGAATATGTCCATAGATGAATGATTTCATAATGTCATTTTTGCATGGATGAATTTCATTTATGATTTGAAATAAATAAATAAATCATTGGATGAAATTCATCCATGATTGGAAGATAAATAAATTCAAAATTATTTATATCCATCTTCATTTGTTGTCTAAATATTAATATCTCAAACTTGAATGTCATTTAATAATAATTGATAATGAAATTGTGATAATAGGGGAAATATGATGATGGGACCAAAATGATTTAATTTTTTTTTAAGAAATCATTTTCATAAATAATGTTAAACAATCCAAGAAATATTGGCATGGAATGAATGTCACCCCCCTTATCGAATTATTATCAACAACATTATATATTCATTTTGTGGAAAACTAAGGTGCCTTGAAAATAAAATAATTATTAAAAAATTTCATTGTCATATATGATAGTAGGTTGTTTGAAGAAAGTTAAGTAAGGTGCATAAAAATAAATTTTAATTTATTTCAAAAACTATCATTAATGATATTACATTGTATAAAATATTAAAACATTCAAAACTCATTGTTATCAATAACATTGGTTAAATTTGAAGAAAGTCATGGGACCTTTAATGAAGAATGAAAAAAAAAACCCCCATTGTTACCAACAATATTTATAAATAGGTTTGGAAAAAGTTGTGGCACCATTAGAAGAGGGAGAGGAAAAAACCCACTATTGTCAATGACATTAGGTTAGTTTGTTCGAAAAAAATTAAATAAAAATATTTTATTAATTAAAAAAAAAACAATGACCATGGGGTGGATGTTAGCATAGTAATGGTAATATAATTAAAACATTTTTAAAATAATGGAATTTAAAATCATAGCAATGAAATGCATCTATAATGGTATTTATATTATATTATTCAACAAATGTTATATTATATATAATTAGATTGTATTTCATGAAGTTATAGTTAATTAAAATCATGGAAAAAAATTATCCGTAAAATTTTAATGATAAAATAAAACATTCATCCATAATTCTAATGGAAGTTCTATTTATTAAAAACATGTACTAAATGTTTTTTTTTTTCATATGTATATTAGATGAATGAAAAAAATCAGTCATCCATAATGAAAATGAATGCTTACATTCATCCCCATGTTTGCTTTTAAGTTTACTAGTATGACATTCATTTTGTAGTTAAATTCTTGGGTTTTACTTGCATGTTTATAGAGGAAAAGACATTTTACCATCCCAAGTTCTAGCTCTAGGTTCTAGGCTCATGCGATAACTTGCTTTGTCATGAGATTTTTTTTTTCAATGGTTTTTTTATTAACATTAAATTATGATAGCCTTGAAATATAGATACAAAACCTCGTCCATCATGGATTGGGAAATTTTTATGTGGTTGGTCATGGCTTTGGGATTGAAAAATGTTCCACCAACATGCCAATGGATTGTTAGTCTAACTTTCCAAGACTACTTAAGAGTTTTCATGAAACTAGTCATGGATGATTTTAATGTTTTCAATGATAAAAAAAACCCATTTGGCCAAGCTACACCTACGTTTTGACAAATGTCACAAATTTAATATAAACCTTGACCCAGATAAATGCACGTGTTTGGTGTATTATAAAGTCATCTTCAGATACATCATATTTAGGGGAAAGAAAATTATTTAATTTAAAGAACATTTTGACAATGGTCAACATGTACCATCGAAAACCTTCAAAGACATTTAGGTTTCCAATGACAGGGCATAATTCTATTGATGTTTCATATAGGATTTTGCTTCCATCATGGCCTCGGTCACTAATTTATTATGCAAAGTTGAAATCTTTGAGTGGACCTGAAAGTCTTAAATCACTTGGGAGACCATCAAAATGATGTACATAGACACTCCCATTTTAATTGCACCTAGATGTGTCAAAATTTAGTAAGCCACTATTTGGTGTGGATCCCCAATTGAATTAAAAAAATTCTTGAAGATGTTTTTTTGTAAATGTTTCTTGCACATTGAATTTCATAATTGTGCCAAAAGAAAAATCAAACTATAACATGACAATTTTTAGTACAAAAGTAAGTTAATATTTTTCTCTTTTGTGACATTCAAGCAATTGACACCCTTATTATGATTGTGTGAGATTATTAAAGCTTATAGTTTTTTGGCTGTAATGAATAGAAATATTCAAATCATCACCCATGTTGTTTTATGTATTTGCAAATATCATTAATTATTCTTATCTATAGAAATATTTTGTTATTAACTTGTTAGTTTTTATGCAATTAAAATAAATGATTGATTATGAATTGTGATTGTGTAGGTCCCAAAATATCCAAGTTGAATAAATTGTAATACAACTTGTAACTATTTAGCAACTTTGAAAACAAAAACTTTGTCATGTAGTAACTATGGCTATGTATGTTTTTTTGAATATTTGAATATTTGTTTACTAAATGATTTTGCAAGTTCTAGGAATCACAATGTAAGATCTTGATTTTGTTTGAAACTTGTTTCATTGGATAATCAATGTGTGATTAAACTTTCTACGAAAGTGTTTTGTTTTGTTCACTTTCGATGCACATCTTTCCATCTATTTTGTGATCTCCAAGTATGGTGATTACAATACTTGAAAAATAATATGATAAACTGAATTGAAATAAGGTATTGCAAGTTTTGCACCATGTGAATAGGTGGGTAGAAAAACAAATACACAAAGACAAATTTCTATGTTGTTTGATTATCACATGTGATATGGTTGAAAAGCTGTTTGTTTTGTATTGTTGATTGCAAAAGCTTTGATTATAATGAGAATTTGTGCAAAGAAAAATGTCAAGAAGAAATGTTAATGATATTGTACAAGAGGAGCTCCTTTTGTACATTGAATGCTAGAAGGGATAGGGAAGAAGGTGTTTTATAGTTCCAATATATATACATCTATGATGAAACTATATATTGCAAATTTTCAATCGTATTGGGAAATTTCAAGGAAGACATGATTTAAAACTTTATAAATAAGAATTGAATAATTTGCTTTAGAGTTTTTTTACCTAAGGAATATCAATAGTTTTTGGATGTGGTGGTGGCCATTGTAATTCTAAAGAGTAAAAATACAAGTCAGGTTATGATTCTATGTGTTGTTGTTTGTTTATTTATTTATTTTACTTGCATGTGATTAGAATATTAATGTTTCATTATGCTTTAAATACTTTTTCATTAGTCACATGTAAGTTGGATTAAAATTTTGTGCACAAAAAATTTACTTCTTTGAGTTTATGTATTTCTTTACATTTGTTGTAAGTTCAAGGAAAGGTGGATTGTTATGCACCAATTTTCTTTAGAAGGTTTTTTGTTGGGTATGATTTACTTTGACCTAAAATGAATGTGATTCTAAGTTTTTTTAAAAAGTACTTGGGTTTGGATATTCATGGCTGATTTTTCTTGGTTTGTTGTTAAAAAATTTGGTAGGTGAAGGAAGGTGGATTGCTTAGTTGAACCATTTATTGAATTCAAAAAAATGATACAATGTTCTTTTGTGTGATGTCTAGTTTTTTCTTTTATAAATGTTTCAAATTTTTTTGACTTGAATCAATGTTGTAAATGAAAAATTCCTTTCTATTTTCAAGAATCATCCATTGTTGAAACTCTAATCTAATATATTAATTCAGCAAGTTTGTCAGTCAGTCAGTTAGTCAGTGATGGTGGGCAGTCACTCTGGCCCAATGTGATCTAATGGAAATTGGTGTTTAGCATCTTAGAATGGCCCGTTCCACCACGTAGGAAAAGAAAGTACGTTCCCATCGTACCCAATAGGGCACGAACGCATGTTTTCCCATCACTGTGGGGCGCTTCTGTGAATGAATGAATGAATGAAAGATGCCTTCTGGTTATCATACCGGGTATGCACCACTCACCTAGCGGCCGCTTTTTAAAATTTTCAAACAATCGGTGTGGCTATATAACCATGATTCCCAAATTTTCAGGAAAAAAAAAAAAGTCTAAGAACCAGTGCGTTTTTTTATCGGTTTTTTCGTAAAACCTCTGGTTCTTCTTTTGAAAGAACCGAAACCGGTGATTCTTTGATTATGGGGAAAAAAATTCAAAGAACCGGAACCAACACTAGAACCAACCACCATTAGCGAGTTATTAGAAGGGTGGTTCTTACCATTCGTTTTCACGGTTCTCAAAAAATCAATGAACTAAAATATGGAACTGGCGGTTTTTTATATTTTTCCAATTTGCCATAGTCATGACTTTCTAAAATGGCAGAATGTCGTTGAGCTTTAGGGTTTCAGGGGTCATCATCAGGGGTCATCGCTGCTTCAGTGCCGTGTCATGCCTTGCAGGCATAGGTTACCAGTAGTATAATATATGGCAATTGATGTTTTAAAGGAGGTTAAAAGATATCATAGATTTGGGCTCTTCTTCCCATTTGTTAGATTAATTATTAGTCCTATTTATGAAAGGAATATTTGAAAATGTGATTCATTAATCGCTTTATTTTTAAAAATTAATTGCAACAATCTTGATAAAAGTTACAAGAATTGAATTTTTCCTTCTACAAAATTGCTTGAAAAACTAATAATATTCATGGGTAAACTAATCATTACTTTTAGTTATACAAATTTTTGAATTTTTTTGGGTTTCAAGATTTTCTTTAAATTTTGTTATGGGTTATTTCTTGTGTGATTTCTCTTTTAGGCATTTTACAGATTTTGGTTTTGTTACAACATTCTTAATTATGATAGAGGTCTAGCAAATATGTGTAAATATTGATAAGCAAGATGGATGTTTTTTGTTTGAGAAAATGGTGTTTTGAATTTGAAGGATTTGTTATTTTGCAAAAATGTTGGAAGAAAAAATCCTCCTCCTCCTCTTCCTTTGCTTTTATCAAGTAACATGTCTTTTAATTTTTTATGCTTTCATAAATTGTTTTCAATTTGGAGCATGTAATCTTGAATCAAAACTTGATTGTTAGTCTTCAATTCCCATAATCACCTATTTTTTCTAGGGGATCAATGCCAAAATCTTAATGTAGATGGCAAATTGTTTGTTTGTGATTTTTATGCAACCCTTTACAACTATCATTAGTTCATGTGTCATTGAACCATGAACATAACATGTTGCCTTTTAATCACCTTGTGTGAACCAACACTCACATTGGTACCATGGTAAAAACCAACAATGTCGCAACCCTAGCTTTGGGCTCGCGACCAAAGCAAAGGGAATTGCAAGGGTGCGGGCTAAGAGGAAGCCCGGGAGTTAAAGCCAAGAGGAAGCCTGGGAGTCAAGGCAAAAGGAAGCCTGGGAGTCACATCACATATTCTTGGGAGTGCAAGAAAGTGTTAGAAAGTGTGAGGGAGTGAGCCCTCACACTCCCAAGGCAACTCCCACTTTGGGAGATGGAGTCCCGGTGGACTTCCGAAACTTCAAAGAGCGATTACAGGGGTCAAAATTCAATGGCTCGTGGCGTTCTTTATATCATTGGAAAGCTCTTGGAGCGAAGATGTCTAAAATGGGCTTTCTTGGCTCATTTGAATATCTGAAACACAAGTTATGGCCAAAAGAAGGGCCGGGAGTCAAACTGCCAGTTTGACTCCCGACCACAAAAGGTCGAGAATCGACCTCTTTCCGATGTCCGATACGGGAGTGCAACACGGCGTTGGAAAGCTCTCAACGAGAGCTACAACTTTGCTTTAGACTGCATCGCGATCAGAGGTCTCCTTGCAAAGTTATGGGGCTCCAAAGTCCTAGGAGTCTCATTTGGCGCGATTTCGAAAAAATAGCCATTTAGATGTGGGCTTCGTGGAGAGTCACAGAGTATACTATAAGGGGGAAGGTGGTGGCTTCCCGCAAGTCCGGGCCGTGGTGAATCTTGTGTGTCCGTGTTGCTCGTGGCTCGTCCTAGCACCAAGGGTGTTCCAACTTTGCACTAACCACTTTGTGTGGGTTGTGTGCAGGCCCATGTGAGTGATTAAAGCTTGTCAACTCTTCCTAGTCCCATCCCGGAGCTCCAACCCACCCCTCTACCCCTCAAAGGGTTGTGAGCTAGGGAGCGTGCTCCAACTCCTCCTTTTTCGCTGCTTTCTACTTGGGCTCACATTTGAGCCCCTTTAAGGAGTTGGGAGTGCGTCAAACAATGTGGGTGTGGGTTCACTTTAACCTCATTATAAACTTCCAATATCATGAAATTTCAACATAATCTATGTGAAAATCATAAAACAATATGTCTATTCAAAATCAATGGGCTCTAAAATGTAAAAATGGCACTAAAAATATATACATTACGTTTATGTGTCTTTTTTACTTATGATGTCTAGATGTGAAGTATGTATGATTTACATTTTAACTAAATCCTTATAATTATCACGATGTAATTTTGCATAAAAAATGAGATTTTTGTGTATTAAATATGAACATTCATGTGTCCAAATTAAAAAAAGAATCCCATTCATTTGAATATTTAAGATATTCAATATGTACAAATATAATAATTATTATTCATAACACATAATTCATGTGATTTTTGGACAAACCTATGAAAACTAGATTTTGCACAAAATTTATATGAACCTATGAAGCCTACCGAGTTTGTGATGTTTATTCTATAGGAGTTGGTTGTGATTTGTTTAAACCTTTGGCCTATGAAGAATTTTAAATAAAAAAACAAATAGGAGGTGCATTAATAATGGAGCTTTAAGCCAAACATTCCAAAACTTTAAATGGAACACGGAAAAAAATCCTTTTTACACTAGTAGAAAACCCCATTTTTAAAACCAGAAATTTTCAATTGCATGACATTTGCAATTATGTTGCAACTATGATTTTTTCAATTTTAAAATATGTTTTTGGCAACTACTAATTAAATTGATTAGTTTACTATATTGGTTTATGGTTTAAAACTGTTTTTAACTGAGTGGTCATTGTCAAATATTCCCAGCATCAATAATGTCTTCAAGTTGAACAGCCAACAATGTTACTAAAAAATGTGAAACATATTTCAATTAAAGGGTCATTTTCAAAATATTCTTAGCATCTAAGGTTCTATAGTTGGTATAGAGTTAAAACATTGACTATTGTTCAATTATTTTGGTGACACCATCAACACACATGTATATATAGATGATAACATGTAAAAGAAGATGGATGAAATGTAGTATTGTTTGAAATTGTATTGTGATTATCTCTCTCAATTAGGCCAAATAGTTAGTAGGTAACTTCAATTTTATATACATATAATATTTTAATATTTACTTAAAATTATGATCAAATTAAATTAGATTAAAAATTTAATTATATAAATGAATGGTTTTTTAATGCACATAAATATTAAAATATAATTTCAAAATAAAGTTTAAAGAAAATTTGAAATATATGTTAATAATAATGTTTATGTTCAATACATGTACTTTATTATTTCTATGTAGACCATTACAACATATCAAATAATGATACATAATTAATAATATTGTGAAACTCTAACGTTTATTTATTTTTATACACATGATATCTCAATATTTGTTTAAAATTATATCACAAACTCATTAAACATTAATGTACCATGTGTCATTGGCCCAAGTGTGAACGCATTCAATTGGATTTTCCTTCCGAATTTATTTTTGCAATTTGTTTGAATTTCCAATAACAATACCCATTAAAAATTCAATAATATTGTTCACATCTTAGGTCTCAAAATTATGAAATCAATTCTATTAAACCAAACTTGGTGATGGTTTTCCAACAATGACAAAAACACCCCCAAATTCCAATATAGTTTTCAATCTTGGTTTTATTTAATTTCAATGAAAAAATGGTTTGATAATCGATAGTTTCCACACCATAATTCCAAAAAATTTACATTAAATTGGTGAACCCTTATTCATTGAAAGATTTTTCATGATAAGTGCCATAGCATAGCTTAAAACACTGTGGTTTGGGAAATCTCGTTATGATAAAACAAAACAAACTACCTTCCTTCATGGATAAATAACATAACCTATGTTGTTAGCCCCAAGTGTGAACACACTCAACTCATTTTCCTTTCCAAACCCAATTTTTTGGAATTTATTTGAATTTTCAACAACAAAATTCACTAAAAATTCAATATCGTCCACACCTCAAGTTCGGAAAATTATGAAATAAACTTCATTAAATTTGACTCAACAACTATTTTCTAATAACACCAAGTACACCTTTGGATTCCAATGTACTTTTATTTATGATTTTATTAATGTTTATTGAGAAAATGGTTCAATAATCAATAACCTTTGCATTGTAGTTCCAAAATTTTTCAACCCAAAACAATGCACCCCTACTCATTGATACATTTTCAAAGATATAATAAAATTGCATGCATTTTGGTGTAGGATATCTCAACATGACAAACCAAAATAAAACAAACAACCTACCTTCATAAATAAATAAAATTACATGTAAATTGTATTTGTATAAAATGAATCATTATGCATGATGTAATTTTTTTTGTGTGCATGTAAATAATAAATTTTAATTAAAGAAATAAAATTTAAAGAAATTATGAAATACAAGTTTGTAATAATGTGTATGTTTAATACATGTAATTTATTATTTAGTTTGCAACATATCAAGTAATGACACATAAATAATAATTTATGGAACTTGAATGTTTATTCATTTTTATGTACATGATATCTTAATATTTGCTTTAAATTGTAATAACATTTCATTCAACATTAAATTACATGTAAATTTTATTTGTCTATATGAATGGTTATGTATGATGCAAATATTATTATTAATGTGATTGTTGTAATTATAAAAATATTAATTATCAATTTTTAATTATATATATATAATTAATAATTTTGAAATATTTGAGTTTATTTTTTTATATTATGAAATGTGAATAAAAAATTATAAAAAAGTACTCATATTTAAATATTGATTAATAATTAACATTTATTTATTTAATATATAATTACAGTTATTTTTTCAAAATTTTTATTAAAAAATTTCATATTACATAGTAAATTTATGATTAAATTTATAATTATATAATTTTAAATGGTTGAAAAATAATTATTACAAATAATCAACATATCTAACTTAGGTTAGGTTAAATAGAAAAGTGGTTTAGGTTTAGGCCTAATTAAATTTAAACTAGTTTATAATTTAGTTGGAACTATATTATAATTATTTGAGATATAATAAAATTGTAATTGGGTTACAACTAAATTACAATTAAAATGTTTATCCCATATTGTTTGGCTTTTAATTCAATAATCCAAACTATATAAAGGAATGCATTAGGATGACTAGAGAAAGACAATAAACATGAAAATGTAATAACCATTTGGGATGAACCAATAAAAAAAACTCAACCTTAAAGGCTAAACTAAATGAAATATTATGTTATTTGTGAAGTGCCACGAGCCTAGATCTAGGCCTAACATAGGTGGCTAGGTTTAAACACAACTTATGTTTATGCTAGGTGGTTCGTGGTTAAAACATCACATGGCCTAGCCTATGGATGTGGATGTGTCATGTGTCGTTTAACTATTCGTGGATCCTAAACTTTGTGAACATGCCACGTGTCATTTAACTATTTGTGAACCCCAGACTTTGTGAACATGTCACATGTCATTTAATTATTTGTGGATTCCAAATTTTGTGAGCATGTCATGTGTCACAAACCCTAAAATTAGTGAATGTGCCATCCGTCAACATTGTGGGTGTGCCACATGTCACCAAACCATTAGCCAAAATTTCAATTTACATAGTTAGAATTTAGTTGAAAATTCAACTTACATAGTTGTAACCTAGTTGAAATGCTCAACTTACATAATTGCAACCTAGCTGAAATTGCAATAGGATTTTTGGTTAAATTCATGCCAAGTCAACAAATGAAGTTCATCCACCAATTGAAAATAGTTGACACCAATTTTCAACTATAGTGGTATGCAATTTACAACTAAAATGGTAAGTAGTGGCTATTGTTGTGGTGTTGACATGTGGTTGACACTTTCAACTATAATGTCATTTTCGACTTATAGTTTTTGATTTTTTTGGTTTATAATTGAAAAAATAAAATCCTGGTTGTAAAAAATATTTTGCAACTACATTTGTTCTTTTCAATTATGTTTTGTAGTTGAAATGTAGTTGAAGACATAATTACAAAATGGGGGTTTTTCTATTATCATATGTCAACTTGCAAGTGTTTTTTGTAAGAGAATATAGCAAGCCCTATGTCTTTCTTCTTATATTTATTTATTTAAAATTTTAGAGGAGAAGAAATGTTATAATGGACAATGGATTTTTGGTTTCTCTTTTTTTGATGTTGAATGTGGTTCAATGAGGGTTTGTTGCATGGCCAAGTTAATGCCAAAAAAACTTTTCTTCAATTGACATTGTCTTGTGAATTCTTGATTTGGTTATGAAAATTCTTAAGTTTGTGTGAAAAGTTGTTAGGCATGTGTTAAAAGCAACATTCAATTGGTGTAAATTTTTTTTTGCTTTAATATTAAGCTTGGTTAATGTCATGTGAATCCAAAGAGAAGAAAAATTTACATTATTGTTGTTTGTGTGCCTAATTGTAACATCAACAACTTGCAACACATGTTTTGTTGGTTTTGTTGGCTAGTGATCTAACATTATTTTTTGAATTTTGGCATTGTAGGGAGCTAAAGATGGTGTTACAAAACAAATGAAAGAACAATTATGTCCATATATAAAAGGTATCCATTGCATAAGCCATTACATAGACTTGACTATATAAACACTATTTCATTTGCTAATTGTTTCAAGGATTGAATCTTTGTTGCAATTTTTTTGTTCATTTTTTGTTCATAGCCGAAAGTAGCACATCAAGTTCCCAAAGTTGGCCACTCAAGGAAATCATAGCTTGTATATTTTTCGAAACATCTAAAATAAAATGATATTTTTAGCTTTGAAATAATGGTTATATATATATAATGAATTATATAGGCATTTTATTTATGTTTAAGTAAAATTAAAATTAATTTTCTTCAATAAAATTCATTGATTATTATTTTGCACACCATTTGGAATTTTAAAGTGATTTATTTAAGGTTGGACGAACCCATGTTAACCAAGGGCAACAAAATTTTACAAACCCAATGAAATGAGTTTTTTTAGAGTACATGCCTTTGACATTGAAGATGATAAAAAGTTGTGAGGAATTGAACTTGGCACAAACAAGCTTTGATTTGTTTTGTGACACTTCGATTCCAATTGGGCTTGGATGTTTGTTATTTATGTTCAAAACCATTCATTTTTTAATCAAATTTGTTTATAATTATGTGGTAGTAATTAAGGTTTGCCAAGGTCAATTATATGGTCTTTATAATCATATAGACACATATTTTGTTTTATATGCCTTCAAGGATTTGTTGGATTATAAACACAAAATGGTTAGTTAGTTTTGGATTGCTTTAGAGCTTGATTTGAACATAGTGAAGGTTGAATGTTTAACTTTTCAATGTGTTAAACAAAATTTTGATGCTACTTACTTAGATTGTGTGATTAGAAAACTTGGGCTTGTCATTAGAAAAACATATGTTATTTCTTGGAAGAGGTGAAAGAGTTGTGCAAAGGTAAATTTCCTATCATTTAACATGTTTATGGTTTGTCACATTTGAACACATTCTTTATGATCTATGTTTTGCTTATTGTTTTGATTCTTAGTATTCCTTAACATCCAAATTTTATTTGTTTGCAAGTGCTACAAAGACCTTGACAAAAGACCTAATTGATTGATTCCTTGCCAATTATTTGATCGACACATTGGGGATTGTCGATCCCCAATATTGGTTACAACATAGTGCCAACTTGAATTTTGAACAACATTATCTGTTAATTAAAAATCATTATTATTGTGAATGCAATTGGGTATTGCAATGTGGTTTCCAATATTGTCCTTTCAAGATCTTGATTTATAGCGTAACATTTTCAAATGTAAGATGAATTTAAACACTACAGTTGCCATGGATCAGTCTCCATTTGAAATGGATCCTTTCAATCATATGTGGCACACTTTGTCATGTTCATGAATATTTAGGAACTTGTTTTTTGAATATTTCAAGTTAGTAGAAATTGTTGTTGTTCAAGTATTAAGGAATTTTGATGAGAGGATATTCTCAACATTCTCTTTCATGTAAGAAAAAGAGATTAAATGAACATTTTCCAACTATGTGAACATGTTTTCACAACCTTTTTTCATTTTGGAGAACTTATGGTATGATGTAATGTTTGAAGAAGGGAAGAAAGCCACAGTTGGACAATAAAAAACTTAAAGTATTATGGAATTGCTAACTATGTACCTTGTTTGTAGTCAAATGGTAATGTTTTACCATTGCCATATCTTAATGATGAAATGTTTAAGCTAGAAAATTGAGTGGTTTTTTTGCATTTGGTCCATTTATTTTGATTTGTCTTGTTTGAGGAACCATGTTCAATTTATTTTCCAACAATACATTTTACTTTAATTTGTTTCATCTTGTTTCTTAGGGGTTGGAACAATGTTTATTTTGGTGTTTAGTTAAAGTCTATAATTTAACCCATTTTCCTCTATTGATTTTTTTGTTGCTTCTTCTATTGTTTTTTTTTGGGTGTTCGTTCAAAGTTTGTAGTTCAACTTTCATTGTTTTTTCTATTGTTTTTTTTTTGGTGTTCATTTAAAGTTTGTAGTTCAACTTTGTGGGTGAAATGTGAGGCTTGTGGATTGTTGATTTTTTTATATTGTTGTCATGTATCAATGTTTTTTTTCTTATGTCATTTTATGTTTGTTTTGTTTTGAATTATCGTTGTTTTGTTTTGTTTTATGAATGTTCTCTCTTGTTTTGGGTGCTTAGTTATCGACGGTCATTTAAAATTCATGCTTGAAAAAACTTTTAACAAGTATTTTTTTAAATTCTAAGAAACTTTAATGACATTGATGTAATTGTCATAATGTTTTATAATATATAGATGCTATTGCCATATTTTATATTTTATAATATTCTTGTAAAGTCAAGACTTTTGTCACCCTATCAATGAATTTTGTTATTGCACATAGGCCATTTTTCATTTTAGTAATGCACGTTTCATTTAGCCATAAGCCTCACATTTAACATTTGTGATATCACCATAATTGCACCAAAACAATGGTAATAATAAGAGCCATCCACTTGATATTCCAAAAATATGAAAAAAAATGCGACTATGGACAACATAAAATAGGTAAAATCAATAGGTTAAAAATGGCTAAAGAGACTAACTATGTAGGCTATTCACCATCTTTAGGTCAATGCCTAAAGTAGCTAAAGAGGTGGATAGCATGACTTTGTACACTATTTGCAAATTGCCACCTAGACACCTAGAGTTGGTGCTTTGCACACCTCAATTACAAGATAAAGGGGCCTTTAGTAAAAGGGTCCTTTAGTAAAAGGGTTTTGACAACCACCAAAGTAAAAGTTTTAATTAACAAAAAAAGGAAAAAAAAGGGTACCTAGTGACAAGAATGTAAAATTCATAATGACAAAAGTCAGAAAGAATGGCGGCTTTTTTTTAATAAATAAAATAAAATAATAATAATTTTTTAATTTATAAAAATTTCGGGGTTGGTAGGGGGTAAACTAGCCTAGTGAGATGTGCAACTGACTGGTGGCCTGAGCCGATGACACTCGTCAACTGGTTTTCCAGGCCCCGTGTCGCGCCCGCGAACTCCCAGCAACTGCGAACTCTGGACCCCCCGCCACAGCAACTGCCCCTCGACCGACGACGAAGTTCTGGACCCCACCGCAGCAGTGCACACCACGCTTCTCTCGTCGATGGCGATTGCGATGTCGAAAACGGGGAGGAATTTCGTGTAGACTGATGTGACAAAGAATTTCTCATCAGAATTTCTTTTTGAATTTGTTCGCAAAAGTTCATTTAGAGACGTATACATATACATACGTACATACAAGAGTCCGGGAATTGTCCATAGCTCAGATGTGTGCAAGAAGGTTTTGTTTTGTTTTGTTTTGCTCGGAGATTAGGGAAGATCGGTATGGAGTGGGAAGCAATTGATCATCGCGAGCAGGAGAACGAGAACGAGAACGAAATGATGACTCGGAGGCGGCCGAAGAAGCTGGTTTCTGCCAGTGATCAAACCCTAGAGGAGGAGGAGCAAGAGGAGGATCAGCCTGGATCGTCAACAACAACTACAGATGAGCAAGAGCAGCAGCACTCAGAGCTTCAGGAGGATGAGGATGATGATGCAGGGGAGACTTATATATCTCCTCCACTATCACCATCATCATCGCCATCACCCCCTTCTTCTCCCCCTCCACCGCCCAAGCGATATGCACCTCTTCCATGCCCTGTAGCTGATGATGCAACAAGGTTGGAGAAATCTGTCCGCGTGTATGCAGATGGGATTTACGACCTTTTCCACTTCGGCCATGCACGAAGCCTAGAGCAAGCTAAGAAGTCGTAAGTCTTGTTCTTCTCGTCCTTCGTGTCTAGTTTCAAAGTTACCGAAGCCTTTTTCTTGTCAATGTAGTCTGCATCTGTCTCTCAGCAGCAGCAGCAACAGCAGTTGAAGAAGACCCGATCTTAGGATTTGTGTCAATGCTGGGGCTAGATGATGATACACATGACTCGTGGCTAGATGCTTACTTGTTTGCTGGCCAAGAGCTTTTTGTCAACAAGCTTCTTCACATGCTGCCATGGTTACTGTAATGCATCCATCCGTCATGCTTGCAGGTTTCCAAACACATATCTTCTGGTCGGATGCTGCAGTGATGCCCTAACAAATAAGTATAAGGGCAAAACTGTCATGAATGAGGCTGAGCGCTATGAATCCCTCCGGCATTGCAAGTCAGTTCACGTTTCTCTTCTCTCGTTTGTTTTGCATCATGATCATGATCATGTTTCTTTCTTTTTTTCTTTCTTCCAGGCTTGCTGCTGCACATTACTGTGAGAATTCCAAACTCATCAGATGCAACGATTGTTTGTGTAAATCCTTTTGTTTCATAACATCATCTCTCAGATGCAAGGTAGGTTACAAACCCTTGTTTCATAACATCTTTCTCTTACTTGTGTTTTGGTGCCTGCTTTTTTTTTGCAGGTGGGTGGATGAGGTGATAGAGGATGCACCTTGGGTGATTACAAACGAGTTTCTTGAGGAGCATCAGATTGATTATGTCGCACATGATTCTCTTCCGTATGTAAATTTATCTCTGGATCTCATTAAACCTTTTTCTCAACCTTCACATTGCATGCAGAAAACAAACAGTTGAACCCTAAATCTGTTTTCCATCACTGTCGTCACAACTATATTGTTGCGCATCATGTTGTTTTGTTGTTGTTCTTGTGAGGAGCAAGAGACAGTATAAAAAGGTTTGCATAGTCATGTTGTTGTGATGAGCAAGTGTTAGTATTATAACATGGGTTTTGTATAACCCCAACTCTTGTTGCTGGCAGGTATGCGGATACATCTGGGACTGGCAATGATGTTTATGCATTTGTGAGCTCTCTCTCTCTCTCTCTCTCTCTCACTACTACACAACTAAGCTCTTGTGTTTGTTGATTGTCCTCTTCATTGGTCAATTCATTACATCTCAAATCACCTTCCGATTGCTCTTTTGTCATTGTCTTAAGCAATGAGTAATGCTGAAGCTCATGCTGCTCCAATGACTGCTTCAGTTCTCTGACCCTTAGGCATTGGGTGTGCGCTTTCTTTCTTTCTTTTGATCTTTTTCTCTTTTTGCAGGTGAAGGCTGCAGGGAAGTTTAAAGAGACAAAGAGGACAGATGGGATTTCGACCTCTGACTTGATTATGCGGATTCTGAAAGACTACAATCAGTATGTAATGCGCAATTTAGCACGGGGGTACACCCGCAAGGACCTTGGTGTCAGTTATGTGAAGGTCAGTCAATCAGTCAGTCAGTCAGTCTGTCTGTTTTCCATTCCTTGATCTCATCTGGCTTGAATATATGAATTTTAACAAAGCATAAGGAGAGAATGAGAGAATAGGACCAACACAAGCTTTTCTTTGAGACTGATAGTAGCACTATATTTGTTTTTTGACTGCAGGAGAAGCAATTGCAGGTAAATATGCGAATCACTAAACTACGGCAAAAGGTGAAGGAGCAGCAGGAGCGTGTTGGCCAGAGGGTATGACAAAAGAAAAATCCAAGCAGCAATCTAACCCTAGGGTTTAGCTTAGAGCTCTAATGGGATTTTTGATTTGTGTGTTCTCCATATAAGCATGTTGATAGCATCACACTATGGAGCTTGTGGTGATGAAAATCAACGGAGACTTTAATTTTGAGACTGAAAAAAAAGGTGCAACCCTAAGAGGATGCTCCTCATAATCTTATGTTGGAAGTGGAACCTCATTTTGCTTTTAGACACTTATCAATTTCAGCAGCTCAATCAATTCCCCTTTTGTAGTGCATTTGTGCTGCTGAAAGAAGGAAAATCTTGTTCCACAATTTCCGATTTTTTTCTCCTTGCAATTGTCTAATCGGATGTGTTGCTGTTGTGGGTATCAGCTAAACACAGTGGCAAACGCAGCTGACTTGATTGATTGGGTGGAGAATGCTGACCGCTGGGTCAGTGGTTTCCTTGAGAAGTTTGAAGAAGGGTGTCACTTTATGGTATGGAAAATGATCTGATCACTTCTTTACTTTGAAATTGTCACATGCATGACGGAACTACTTGAATAGTAGGCTTTCCAGTACCCTTAACTTGTGGATGATATATCTCTTGCTCATGCCATAGCTTCAGTTGGCTGTCTACGGATGTTCTAGTTTCTTGATTCCAAGACTTCAAATCATGAGCTTTATTTCTGTCACTCTTTGAAAGTTTGGCAGTGATGGTTGTTTGTGATCTTGCTCGTTGATCCAATGGATTGTTGAGAACATGTGCATTTTTTTGATTGCTTGCAACTTATTGAATTGCTGGTTCTTTGTAAATGTGTGGAAGCTAGATATTGATTGGATTTGTCTAATTGGTATCTTCTTTCTCTAGGATTTGCAGTAGATACAGTAATTGGATTCATTGTGAATTCTCCAATTATTCAGATTGAAACCAATACATTCAAATCATCAATTCCTTGTTTAACTGGCTGATTGCAGGAATCGGCAATCAAAAGCCAAATTCAGAAAGGACTATTGATGCAGCAAAATCAGTTTATTCTACGCTCCAACAACAATTTGGTGAATGGGAAAGTTGAACCTTCCCGGCAAATCCACTGAACTCAGCTCTCCCTGCTATGAGGAATGCAAAAGTGGTCATGGGTGGAAACCCAGGATTCAAGTTGACATGAATGCAGATACTACATCATTCGAAGTACTACATGGCAAAGCTGCATTTGAAGGTATGCAGGGCCCATGTAGCAATTTTACACCAGAACTTTTGGAAGTGAACTAGTGGTCCTTGCACCACCTGAACACAAAGTGGATGTCCACTACAACAAAGGTAGTTCATATTCTGACCATATTTACGAATGGGTTTGTCTTGAACTACATAGCTTTAGCACTGTAACTCTACTGGCTTGTATCACAATGCCCACTCACTGAAGGACATAGGTTACTCATTTTGTAACAGACAAGTGTGCGCTTGTGCAACCTAGTTTGCTAGAGAATGGTGAAAATTTTGTATATGAAACACAGTTTTGTTTTTGCTGTAGCATATCATTGTTCTTTAGACAGAAGAATAGCAATCTGGAGTAAACTCCATTAAGGGAAAAATGGGGAACTCAGAAGCAAAGCGAAGGGGTGAAGCTGATATATGAAATGGGGAGTGGGGATAAGTTGTGCCTTTTGCACCCCACAGTTCTTTCATATATTTAACTAATAACTGTTTGTTTTCTTCTACTGGTAGTGTCAGAAATTATGCAGACAAATATAATGTGCACAACTTCAGTATAATGAATACTGTAGTACCTTGGCAACTTTTGACACATTGTTTGTTGGATAATTATTACTTAGTTTTGAAAATTTTCAGTTGTGACACATAGAATATTTCTAAAGATTCAACATTTTCCTTCAGAATTTTTTGTACTTTGAAAAAATTAAAAAAAGACAAAATTGTAACATTTCTGCAAAGTGTTAAATAATAATACTGCAAGTGTTGAATGTGCCAAGGTTACTATGGTAATCATTTTAACAGCCTTTTAAAGGCAAGGTTCACTGCACAATCATCATGTCTCTAAATGGCGACTTGACATACTCAACAAGTTCTCAGCGAGCTCGCTGCAATCCTTATGTCCAACTGATTCTCTTCTAGATCTCCCCCCACTAAAACATTTTGACATGAACATATGGGTTCACAATCCCAAGAAAAATCTCCACAGACTTTGTACCATAGAGAAACTATCCTACCTCAAGGATTTTGGTGCATTAGTTCCAACCTCTGACAACCCATAAAGCTCCATGCTAAAAATTTGAACTACTTCTCACTTAATATTTTCATAAGTGTTCTTTGTTAGACAAATAATAATTATTGTTCACAAGATGAGCAATTACAATAATTGTGTTGTCATTGACTAGTTGTTATGATATTTACCACATCATAAATGTCCAATGCCCTTCATTCTTCACCTTTTGAAACCCTAAACCCTAAACCTAAACCCTCCTAAACCCTAAACCCTTCCATCATCATTCATTTTTTGTGCTTTCAATTTTTATTTTTATTTTTTTCCAACACTTACAGATTACAACATTTTTGTTGTTTTAGTGTGTTGAAAATAACAATTTCATAATAATTACAGAATCAGGTCACTATTAATCTGCATGTTTCAAATTTGATGTTGTTGTTAAGTAGAATAATAATTTGCACACTTCCCACCATAGACTTAAGTTTAATTAATTTTTTTTTGTCAAATTTGTGTGACAACAAAAATTTAAGTTTTGTGTCAAATTTAACTTCCTAGAGAAGCGACAATGTTTTATCAAATTAAAATTACCAAAGAACTTAGCTTTTGGGGTTCTATTTTTTGTGTTATACACAATTTTGCATCAAAGTTCACAAACTTGACCCATTTTTCCCAAACATTTGTGAATTTATCCCAGACCTATATACTTAAACTTATGTTGGTTGAAACTAACTACCTAGGCTGGTTTAGGCACTAATTAATTATTTTTTGGAATTGCTGAAAAATTTGAAAAATATGTGTCCACCACCACCATGCCAAAATTGTGAACAAAGCTCTCAAGCACAATAGCTTCATTTATTTAGTATAATATCGAATTAATTGTCAAAAATAAAACTATGTTCAACCAAGATTACTACTCAAAGGGCATATGATCATCCTACAATCAATGAAGTTTCAACAAAGATCAACATGCACACCCCAAAAATAGACAAAAAAAGAGGGCTAAATAGAGACAATTTCACAAATCTTGTTTGTTGGGTTTCCAATATATCACAAGTCTTGTGACAATTGGGGGGCATGGTGGGAGTTGTTGTACTCATGATGGTGATACATAATGACCCAAGATCACTATGACTAGAGGGAGGCATAACCTTACCCCCATCAAATGCAAAGAGAATTGCAAAGAAAATCTTGAGGGACCAAACTTCCTCATAGGCCTGAAGGTATTTAGGGTTTGAAATGTAGCTCTAATTTGGCAAATGGTTTGACCACAATATTATAAAAAAGCTTGAGAAAAAGCTTGGGTCCTATTTGTCATTCCATTAGCCCCCACTTTCATTGGAAAAGTTTAACATAAGAATGGGCTTCCTAGGTTGGCATGGGAGTTGTGGGGTCTAGTTGTGGAAAAGAGGGTGGGAGAATGCTTTTCCAACACTTTTGGCTTGGAAATGCAAGATGGAACAAAAACCACCTAAATAATAATTGAGAAAGACAAGTTAAGTTCCATTGCACATAAGATACAATCATGGAGTGAGTAAAGTCAAAAATCAAAGTGGCTCATCATCTCCTCCATCTTCCAACATTCCACCAACCAAATTCCCATACCTACAAACTCAAGTGAAAGGTTGGTTCCCATATACAAATCTAGAAAACTTTGCAACTTGGGTGAGAGGTAAGTTTGTGGTTTCACTAATTTTTAGTCTAAGATATACACATAACATTTATCCATAGTAGATTGACTACACACACCTCAAGTCATAAACCTTCACACACTATTGTCAAACTATGGGAAATAAATATTACTACACATATTTTACATTGAAATGCTTTGCAACCGCAAACATTTATTTCACAAACTATGGTAAAATATTACACATATTTTACATAGGAATGATTGAAACCACTAAGCTTATTTCATAAACTATGATAATTATTACAAATATTTTACATGGAAATGCTTGAAACCACAAAGTTTATTTCTCAAACTATGGTAACATCTATGCATATTTTACATTAAAATGGTTGAAGCCACAAAGTTTATTTCACAAACTCTAGTAAATATTATGCATGTTTTGCATTGACATGCTTGCAACCACAAAATTCACTTAACAAAATCTTCTAAATGTTACACATATTTTACATTGGAAATCGTTGAAACCACAAAGTTGATTTCACAAAATATAGTAATTATTACACATATTTTTTCAATTTAAATGCTTGAAACAACAAAGTTTATTTCACAAACTAGCTTAAAATTTAGGCATATTTTACATTGAAATGTTTCAAACCACAAAGTTTATTTCACACGTCATGATGAGCCAAGGCTTTACTCCTGTAAGTAATCCTAAAGTCTGTTGTAGTGTATAGAGTGTAGACACACCTTATATCATAAGCTTTTGGCCAACAAGAAGGGACCACCCAAAGCAATAATGGGATAAATAGAAGGACCTATGATGCACACTCCTAATGATTGCCCTCTCTTTTTACCTACCAAGGAGTTGGCAAACAACCCAAACTAACACACAAAGAATGAAACATGCATACACAAACACAAACAAAGATACCTACCAAACAACCCTCTCTACTTAATGACTTCTAATCATTAGAGCTTGTATTTGGCCAGTAGGCCTAGCAGGTCTCAAAATTGGAGCCTAAATTGGAGTCTCAAAAAGCTTTCAAAAACCTGGGACCCAGAGTTTATATCAAAATCAGAAAGCTGCTGTCTGATCCTTCAAAGAACTGCCCAATGTATAAAGAAAGTGGACAATGCGCCTTTGGAAAGAACATGGTATCTTGTATCTCCCACTTTTGTAAGAGCATCTCCACTGGTGCTCAGTATGTAACTCCAGACAGTAAAATTTATAGTGAAAAAGTCAAAATGAGCCGGTTTAGCTCAGGAAATTGGTTTTTTTTCTGCACCAAATTGGTGGTGCAGCTTGCCGTGGCTGGAAAAAGGTGCAACACAGTTGTGCACCTCCAAACAAGAGTGTAATAAATTGGACCTGACTGCGGCTCAGTATTTCTAATTGGTCGATCATAATGATTGGTCCAGGTGGTTTGATATTAGTAGTTCCCACGTATATGCAGTTCCAGTTTCATTGGTGGGGTTGCCAAAAAAAAAAAAAAACAGCTAAATTTAGAAATTTAATTTTTTTTTTCAGTGGGACAAAAGAAGCAACGGCGTCCCTTCTCACCCCTC